>Ga0351950_1002_pt1 | contig 102394 bp, 76 predicted proteins | sample BONcelT113001H13_FD_206835 | JGI IMG/M metagenome (GOLD analysis project Ga0351950, IMG submission 206835) | Enriched cells from coal bed in the Powder River Basin, Montana, United States - BONCAT cells T11 rep3 HSBNCT.T11.300.1.H13 ...
CATGCGCCGCCGCAGCTGGCGGCTGGGCGGCAGCGAAGTCGTCATCGTGCCCGACGAACGCCTGAACCGGATCCTGGTCCAAGGCAGCCGGATCGACCGCGAGACCATCGACGGTTTGATCCGCGCCTTGGACACCGAGGAAGGCACCGCCTCGCGGCCTCAAATCGTTCCCGTGCGCTATGCCGAGGCGAGGGATGTCGCCGACGTCGTCCGCGAAGTCTTCCGCAGCCAGCTGACCCGCTCCACCGCCGGCACCACAACGTCCGGCACGCGCACCTCGTCCGTATCGCGGATCACGCCTCAAGTCGCCGTCGACGAAGCCTCCAATTCGCTGATCGTCATGGCCCCGTCCCCTTTGCTGGACGAGATCCTGAAACTGGTCAACAGCCTGGACGAGTCCGCCGAGCATAACCCGGCCCGCCGCCTGAGGATCATCAGCCTGCAGAAAACCAACGCTGCCCGCGTCGACGAAGCCCTGCAGCGAATCCTCAAAACACGATCCCCACGTCCCACCCGCTAGGAGTTTCGCCAGGGGAAGGTGTCAGGAACCGTTGTGTGCCAAAAACCTTGGCCATCGGCTGATCAGTCATTGCCGACCGCGCAGCCGCAGGGGAAAAGGGGCAGACTGGAAAAGTCCAATATTCCGCCCGCATTCTTCCGCATAATTGGACTTATCCCCTTTTCACCCCTCCCCTTTTCACCCCTCGACGTTTCGTACGCTGGAGAAGGAGCGGACAGGAACATGAGGGACAGGAATATCCGAAAAACCAGTCTCTTTCTCATCTTTCTGTCCCCCATTTTCCTGTCCAATACCCCTGAGTCAGCGTGGAGCTTCGCGAGTAACTCGGTGGTCGCTTATCTGCAGTTGCTGGATTGGATCTCGCGCCAGACTGGAAAGGTGTCAGGAACCGTTGTGAGGTTCGGGCCAGACAAAACCGGCCGAAGTAGGGGATTCCCGCGAGGCGGCGGCCGCGTTTGGGATGATGGTTGGGTCACACGCACCGCCCGCGTGATCGCGGCCGTCTGCAAACCTCGGGGCTGCTGATCTCGCTTCATTGGCAGCCAGTTCGGTGCCCGATGTCGCTGGCTTCGATAGCGTCCGCTGCCTATCGCATTCCCGGACTCGGGACGCCCGCCGGCACGACCAGCAGATTCCCGCCAGACCACGCTCGTGGAGTCCCACCACCTGCCGTCGTGGCCGCACTGTGCCGTCACTCCAGATCGTACAGTGTTTCGTCGACCTCCGGCGGACGCATCTTTCGCGCCCAGCCCCGCAGGCGGGCGCCGCTTTCTCCACCTTCGGCCGCCGGCGCCTCGTCGAAACAATCGCCCATTTCCGCTTCGATGGCGTCGGGATCTTCGCCCGCTTCCATGCGCCGCATGGCTTCCTCCATCTTGCCCGTCAGCGGCATCCCGGTGCGCTCGTACAGCGCCCGCATCAGACGCGCCGCTTGCCGCGGATCGTCTTCGTCCAAACCGTCCGCTTCCCGGCCCAACTGTTCCATCACCTGCTCGAGCTTCGCTTCGTCGAACCCCGGCGGCAGATCCTCTTCAGGGCCCATCGAATCCGCCTCGGGCCGCACACCCCGCCCGACCGCAAACCGCGAGATTTTGCGTTCTAACCGCGGCCGGCCGCAGCGCGGACAGGCGGGCTGCGCCGTCGTATGGACGCGGCGCGCAAAGAAGTTGAAAACCCGGTGACAGTCGCTACAGTAAAACTCGTAAATCGGCATCCTCAGCACCCTTTGTCCCAAACTATACCAACCCCCACTTTTTCCTCAAAAACCATTCCGCTGTCAACAGCGCGACAAACAGCAGAAGCAGCGCCCAGGCATCGCCGGCCGTGTCGGCCAGCTGCCACTTGGTCTGCACTTCGATTTCCATCTCGGGCGGCCGGTCGCGGATGTCCTCCAGTAAGGAAGACACCTGCTCCGGGGCCACCACGCGCCCGCCGAACTCTTGGGTCATGGCAGCCAGGCGGGCCAGCTGGTCGTGGTCCGCCGCCGACATGCTCAATTCCACATCGCGGTCGAATACCATGAACTCGCCGCGTCCCGTCCCCAGGACGTTTCCGTCCCGGCTAGCCGTGACCTCCATGACATAGTCGCCCGGGGCCGTCACGGTCTCGATGCTGCCCCGCCAAGTCGTGCCGTCTCGCGTCAACCGCAACTCGCGGCGCTGGCCGTCCGGCAGGGTTAACTCGCCCCGCAAGTCGGCGTCACCCATCGGTTCGCCGCTGGGCGAATTGACTCCCGCGGCAAAGGTCACCCGCGAGTCGGGCTGGAACCGCCGCTGGTCCAACTTGACCCAAACCTGGTCCTGCTCCCGGTCCTCGCGGCCCACCAGCCACAGGATGACTTGCCGCCAGAACCGCCGATGCTCGGCCTCGAACCCTCGCATGGCCCAACGGTACGTCGAGTCGCCGGCCATCGCCACCACCCGGCCCTGGCCGTATTCGCCGACGACCAGCAACGGCTGTCCGGCTTCGTTTTCCGCCACGATCCGCACCCCCGCCGCATCCTTGACCCCCAGGAAGCGGTTGGCTCCAGCCAGCGGCGGCAGACGATCCCAAGCCTCGACGTTGTCCGCGCCCGACGACAGGCTGGTCAGCGGATGCGCGCCCGCCGGACGCATCCGCTGCGGGCCGGCCAGGTGCAAATCGGGGCGGATGGGCGCCGCAAAGTCCTGCCGCTCCAAGCGATCCATCGTGATCGGCATCACATCCGCCAGCGGCGTGTCGCGGTAACCGCCGGCGCCGTAACTGTGATAGCCGCCCAACAGCGCCAACCCTTTGCCGCGACCGACGGCTTCGGCCAACAGCTGCAGCTGGTCTTTGCCCAATGCCGCGGCATCCAGGTCGCCCAGGATGAAGGCATCGTACTTGGCGTCGCGCAGCGAGCCGGCGACGTCCACCGGCCACTTGTCCCGCTGACGCGAATCGATCCAGACAAACTCCAGTTCCATATCCGGCGACGCTTCCAACACACGCCGCAAGAACAGCTGCTCTTCGCGCAATTCGCCTTCGAGGTACAGCAGTTTCAAACCGCCCTCCAACACGCGGAGAAAGGCGCTCAAGCGGTTGTTCTTCGTCACCAACTCGCCCGCCTGCTCGGCCGCCTCCATCGTCAGCTTGTAGTTCCCCGGCTGTTCCGGAACATACCGCAACTCGACGGCCACCTGCTCCTCGTCCACACGCGCCACCACGTCAACCGGTCCCACGACGTCCACCTGGCCGTCCGGCTTTTCCACCAACAGCCGGACGGGAATCGCCTGGTTGGTACAGCCGCGTATGGCGATCGTGGCGGTGACCGGCAGCTCGTTCTTGACAAACACGGTGTATTGGTCTTGCAGGTTTTCCACGGCGACATCCCGAGCTTGCACGGCGTCCAGCCCTTGGCCAAACGGGACCGCGTACAGCGGATAGCCCAATCGAGCCAGCTCGCGACCCGCTTCGGGGATCTCGACCGCCGGCCGAAACGCCGTCTGCACGCCATCGCCCAGCAACACCACGCCGGCCAAACGCTTGCCCAATTCCCGCTGCAACGCCGCGTGCAGACTCGTGCCGATGTCCGTCTGCTGACCGTCCGGCGTCTCCGGCAACGCCAGCGGTTCGGCGGTCAGGTCGACGGGATGGAGTCCGATGTCAAACCCGTAGAGCTTGACTTCCATGTTGTTGGACAACTCGCGCAGCAGCGGTTCCGCCTGCCGCAACACGTCCTGCTGTGCCGACCAACGGCTGGTCCCGCCCGAGGCCTGCGGCAGCTGCATGCTGCGGCTTTGATCGAACAGCAGGATCAGCACCGCGGTTTGCTGTCGCCGCGTAGTGCTGATATGCGTCGGCCGCAGCATGGCCACCGCCACCAGGGCGATGACGCACAACCGCAAGGCGGTCAACAGCAACCGCTGGGGCCTGGGCAGCCGCCGAAACGCTGGGCCGATCACCAGCAGCAACACCAGCACGGCGACGATGGCCGCCACCAGCACATAGCTGTTCAAGATGGGTTGCAGGAACCAGTGCGACACAGCGTCCTACCATCCTCGTGGGACGGATTGGCAATCCATCCTACACTTTGGGCGAGCACGGGCGTGGCTTGCCTCAGGCCACTTCGCCGTCGTACATCCGCCAGCTCTTTACCAGCTTGGCCCCACCCCGCTCGAGCGACGCCTTGGACAAGTGGTTCGTCTCCAGCACCCAGGAAAACTCGGCTTCCTGCAAGCCGTAGGCCAGCGCATCCGGCAGCAGCTTGTTTAACAACACCAAGCCCAATCCCCATTTCTGATACTCGGGCACCACGTTCGTGCTGACCAGGCGGACCCGCGGAATCGCTCGCTTGTTCCGCAACAGCCGGAAGAAACCGAACGGAAACAGGCGGCCGTCGATTCGCTTGACGCGGGGGTTGAAGTCCAGCAAACCGAACACGGCGCCGACCATCTTGCCGTCGACCTCCGCCGCCGCCGTCAGTTCCGGTACGATCAGGTACTTGAGCGCCTTGCTGGCATGCTCAATCTCCCGTTCCGACATCGGCGAAAACCCCCATGTGCCGACCAGCGAACGGTTGTAGATGTCCAGGAACATGCGGACGTCTTCGTAGAACCGCGAGCGGTCCAGATTGCGAAGCTTGACGTTAAACCGCCGTTTCGCTTCATCCACGATGAATTGCAGCTTCTTGTCCAGTTGCTGCAGCATGTTGACATGGCCCCAGTAGGCGTACATGTCCTGGGATTTGCAGAACCCACAGCCCTCGATCAGTTGCGCGTAGTACGGGGGATTGTAGGTCATCATGAACGTGGGCGGGCTGTCGAAGCCGTCGATCAGCAACCCGCATTCGTAGTTCAACGACGGATTGGCTGGGCCGCGCAGCACCGTGATGTCGCGGTCGGCCAACCACTGCCGCGCGGCGCCGAACAGGGCGGCTGCCACCTGCGGATCATCCACCGACTCGAAAAACCCAAAGAAACCGCGTTTCTCTTTGTGGCGCTCGTTGTAAACGTGATTGATGATCGCCGCCACGCGGCCGCATGGCTCGCCGCCGCGCAAGGCCAGGAACGTCTGGATTTCGGCCCTGTCGTAAAACGGGTGCGGCTTGAAATTCAGCAATTCCAGTTGGTTCTGACGCAGCGGCGGAATCCAATTCGGATCGTCGCGGTATAACTGCCACGGCAGCTGAAAGAACTGTTTTTTCTGCAGTCGCGAGGCAACTGCTTGGACGACGACTTCCGCCATCTGGGAATCCTTCCTTTACGCGAGCCAAGCCCGCAATCGAAATCCGAAATACACGACAGGAAATTCGGAATTACTGACGCAACATCTCCGCCAACGCCTGGGCCACGGCCTCCGTTTCGCTGACCACCGAAAACGTGGCGAGCGCGACCATCAGCAGCCCAAAGAATACCAGACTAAACCCATACGGATTTGGCGAACTGGACGTGCCCTTCAGCGCCTTGACCAACGTCCGCTCCAGTCGCCGCCAACCGGCAAAGCTCTGGTGCGGCCCGGACGAAACCAGCTGGACGTTCCGCATCGCGAGAAAGGGCTCGATGTACAGCTGCACGCCCAACCGCGGGAATACCAAACATTCGCCCGCCCAGCGCGCGTCCGGATCGAGTTCCGACACCACGCTGGCCAGTGTCGGGCGAAGCTGCTCGGCCGTCATGTTGTACAGCACCAGACGCGGCCTCAGAATCAACATCAGCAGCACGACCAGCAGAGCGTACAATCCCAACAGCAGCAGCCAGACATAGCCGCCAAAACGCTCGACGGCGACCTCCGGAAGAAACAACGCCATCGGCCCCACCAGCACCAAGCCGCTGATCCCCAAAGCCAACGCCGCCAAGTCCCGCCCGCCGCTGGTGACCAACGGTCGCGAGGACAAATTGATCAGCCCCAGCAACAGCACATACGCTGCCAGCGGACTGAGCGCGATGCACAGACGAAGCGGATCCACAGATGCCCCTTTGGAAACAGGAAACCAACCCCCCGCCCCCCTCGACGGTTCCGCTCAGATTCTAGCGGTCCGAGCGGCGGCGGTCAACGTGTCTGCGGCCGCGCAAGTTCAACAACGACAATAGGTTCAGGGCCGCCACGGGCCCTTCGCGGCGGCGCCCTTCCGTATTGCCCCCACGTTGAATTAGAATAGCGGCCTAAGAGATAGACGCCACCTCGGCCCAGACGATCCCGGAACAAGGACCTGAATACGATGACCATCGACATTGCCGTGGTACCCGTGGCCGGTTTAGGAACACGGCTGCTGCCCGCCACCAAGAGCCAGCCGAAAGAGATGTTGCCCGTCGGTCGCAAGCCGGTCGCGCAGCACGTCGTCGACGAACTGGCTCAATCCGGGATCCGCCGCCTGCTGTTTATCACGGGCAAGGGCAAGCACTCGATCGAAAACCATTTCGATATCGACGGCGAATTGATCAAGTACCTCCGCGAGACGGGCCGGGAAGGCGAATTGGCCGAATTGGACTTTGAACGGCAGGATCTCGAGTTCTTTTACACCCGCCAACGCCGCCAGCTGGGATTGGGACACGCCGTGCTGTGCGCCCGGCCCTTGGTGGGCGACCAGCCGTTCGTCGTCGCCTTGGGCGACTCGATCATCGGTATCAACGCCGAATCGGACATCGTGCGACGCATGATCGCCACGTTCGAGGACAGCCGCGCGGACGTGGTGGTGGCGTTCGAGGAGGTTCCGAACGAGGAAGTTTTTCGCTATGGCATCGCGCAACCGCGAGGCCCGGTCGGCGACGTGTTCGAATTGGCGCGGGTGGTCGAGAAACCGGACATCGCCGAGGCCCCCAGTAACCTGGCCGTCGCCGCCCGCTATGTGTTCAGTCCCAAGATCTTCGACAAACTGACCCAGACCAAGCCCGGCAAGGGCGGCGAAATTCAGCTGACCGATGCGATCCAGATGGTCTTGGAAAGCGGCGGCCGGGGGCTGGGACTGCGACTGCATCCCCACGAGCGGCGTTTTGATATCGGCAACTTTGAAAGCTATTTCCGAGCCTTTCTCGAGTTCGCCCTCGCCGATCCCAAGTTCGGCCCGGGACTGCGGGAATTCGCCCAGGGACTGGTATCGCCATGCAAATAATCCGCCAGCAGGGATTCGCCCGCGCGGGCTTGATCGGAAATCCATCGGACGGCTACCATGGCAAGACGATTTCCTTTCTGGTCCAAGATTTCCACGCAGACGTGATCCTGTACGAATGGGAAGACCTGGAACTGATCCTCAGCCAAGAGGACCGCAGCCGGTTCGGGTCCGTCCACGAATTGGTCCGCGACGTCCAACTGCACGGCTACTACGGCGGCGTACGGCTGGTCAAGGCCACAATCCGCAAATTCGTGGATTACTGCCGGCAGCATAACCTGCCCCTGCACGAACGCAACTTCTCGATCCGCTACGAAAGCAATATCCCCCGCCAAGTCGGCTTGGCCGGATCGAGCGCCATCATCGTCGCCACGCTACGAGCCTTGATGGAATTCTACGACGTAACGCTTCCCCTGCACCTGCAGCCGTCGCTGGCGCTCAGCGTCGAGACCCAGGAGCTGGGGATCGTCGGCGGCTTGCAGGACCGCGTCATCCAAGTGTACGGCGGCTTGGTCTACATGGATTTCGCCCGGGAAGCAATGCAGGAGCAATCCGGCTATCGCTACGGCGCGTACGAGCCGCTGGACCCGGCGCTGCTGCCGCCGGTATACCTGGCGTACAGCGAAGAGGAAGGCGAGCCAACGGAAGTCACCCACCAGCCGTTGCGCGTCCGCTATGACCAAAACGACGCCGAGGTCGTGGCGGCGATGCGAAAGTTCGCGCAATTGGCCGCCGACGCCCGGCGGGCCCTGCTGGACCGCGATGCCGTCCGCCTCAGCCGCCTGATGGACGAGAATTTCGACACGCGGCGGCAAATCTGCCAATTGCATCCGGCCCATGTTAGAATGATCGAGACCGCCCGCCGCGCCGGCGCCAGCGCCAAGTTCGCCGGCTCCGGCGGTGCGATCGTCGGCGTGTACCAGGACGAAGCCATGTTCGCCCAACTCAAGCAGGACTTGGAAGCCATCGGCTGCCGCGTGCTCAAGCCGATGATCGTGTGACGGAAAGCCGCTGCCGGTGATTCGACCCAAAGCGCCCATGAGATCCCCGGTTTCTTCGCAGATGCCTCGGGATCGGAATTTGCACCTTCAACCGCGAGGCCGTACGATGAATCATTCAACGATCGCAACGACAAATCGCAGAGGTTTCCTGTGCCAAGCGAGCGGTTTCGCGACGGGCTTGGGACTGGGCTGCCTGGCAACCCGCCCGACGTCTGCCGCCGATGCGGAGCCGGAGACGCCCTTGCTGCGGATCGGCCTGTTGACCGACGTGCATTACGCCGATCGGCCGCCGGGAGGCAATCGGCACTATCGCGACAGTCTCGTCAAGCTGGCGGCGCCCGGCGAGGAATTCGCCCAAGCCAAGACGGACCTGGTGATCGAACTGGGCGATTTCATCGACAGCGCCGACTCGCTGGAAGCGGAAAAAGCCTTCCTGCGCCGGGTCGACGCCGAGTTCCGCAAACTGCCTGCTCCGCGGCATTACGTACTGGGCAACCATTGCGTCTCGGCGCTGACCAAAGCCGAGTTCCTGGAAATCGTCGGTCAAACGAACTCGTACTACTCGTTCGATCAGCGCGGGGTCCACTTCGTGATCCTGGATGCTTGTTTTCGCAGCGACGGCGTCGCCTACCAGCGGAACAACTTCGACTGGGCCGACTGCTTCGTCCCGCCGGACCAGCTCGAATGGCTCCGCAAGGACCTCGATACCGCCGCCGGCCCGGTGCTGGTGTTTGTCCATCAATGCTTGGACACCGATCCGCCCTACGGCGCCAAGAATGCCGCCCAAGTCCGCCAGACCCTGGAAGCCTCCGGTCGCGTGTTGGCAGTCTTTCAAGGCCATCATCACTCCGGCGGGCACCGGCAGATCAACGGCATCCACTACCTCACGTTGCGGGCGATGGTCGAGGGCCCCGCTCCAAACAACAACGCCTTCGCGATTCTCGATATCCTGCCCGGCGAAACACTCCGCTTGACCGGCTTCGGCAAGCAGCCATCGACAACGCTGTCCGCCAACGAAGCCAGAAGAGAGGCGAGACCCGAGTAAGCCCACCTCACCCGGTGCCAGGTGTCAGGTGACCCATGCCCCGTCGGTCGCTTGGGGCGGATCGCGGCCAGGATCGTTGGATCTTGTTGGTGTATCCCGGATTGCTGGCCCGCTATGATCAGATGGAGTTGCTCGCGAAGCTGCAAGCGCAAGTCACGCACGGCCATCGCTTGAAATCGTGTTGGAGTCATATCGGCAAGCGATCTGCGACTGTGTTCCGGAAGCCGAACACGTCGCGTTCGACGTCGGGCTCGACCAACTCGTAATCGCTTTGAACGGGGAACGAGTGCCCCACCCATTCGCCATTCGTCATTCAGTCGCTTCCGGCCACCGAGGGGGTAAGACTCGTGAATCTCGACGAGGCCAAGCGGGCCAGCAGGCACAGACTGGAGCAACGGGTGAGCCTGCTGGCCGATCAGACCGCCTCGGCACGTCCGATAGGCCGGATGCGTCCTGCGTGACTGTGGCGAACGCGACCAAGGGTTGCTACGCTATACGGGATGTATTGCCGTTCGTTCGGCAATCCGCCCTGAGTTTGCGCAGTAGGACGACAGGATGGTACGCCACGACTTCACGGACAAGACCGCACAAATTCTGGCGGAGCGGGTGGCTTTCCATTGCTCCAACCCGGATTGTCGGGTCCACACGGTCGGCCCTCACTCGGCATCTGACAAGTCCGTGAAGATCGGCGAGGCGGCCCACATCACGGCCGCATCCGAGGACGGTCCACGCTACGACCCTGCGCTGAGCCCAGAACAACGACGCTCGCCCGACAACGGGATTTGGCTTTGCTGCGACTGCCACACCTTGATCGACCGCGACCCCGGACGTTTCCCAACAGAGGAACTGCACCGTTGGAAACAACAGGCTGAACAACTTGCGTTCGCGGATCTGACTGGGGCGACCGGCGATGCACCCACGCGGGCCAAGCAGGGTTCCTCTCTGGAAGTTATCGAGCGGGTCTTGCGCCGCTACTGTGACGATCGCGTCCTGGAATGGGAAGAAGCACGCGCGGACCCCGAAGACCCCGACAAGCTCAGATACTACGTCGAACCGCACTACTCGCTGCTGATACGGGGACTTCTGCCTGTCGATGCCAGCAGTGTGGCAGCGCGGGGCGGCAAGGCGGACAAGCGGGATGATCCGTACAAAGCCGTGGCCGAGAAAGGCGACGACGCAATCGCCGAACTCGTCAAGCTGCTGAGGGCCAGCATGCGGCTGTGCATCACCGAAGACGCCGGCGCGGGCAAATCCATCTTCACGCGCCGACTGCTGGCGTTTCTGTGCAGCACGGAGGGCCAGAAGGCATTGTTCGATGGCAAGCCTTGCCTGGTAGTCCGCTGGGAGCCGCGCGTCCGAAGCTGGCCGGACTCGTTTGAAGAAGACGGCCTAATCACCGCCCTAGCGAAAGCGGTGAAGCCCACCGTCGATGCTGCCGGGGCCGCAGTATCGCCCACGGATGTAGCCAAGTGGGCGATCCGGGAAGGCCGAGTCTTCTTGATTCTGGACGCTCTGGATCAGGTGACGAACAAGACGAACAAGCAGTCGATCGCCTCGTTGGAGGAGTCGCTCCACAGCGGCCCTGTCCAGAACGGCTCACTGGTGCTGACGAGCCGCGCCTACGCCGTCACGGACCACGCGACGCTGTTCCACGAGACAAAAGGCTGGCGATTCGGACGCATCGACGCTTTCGATGCCGATCAGCAGAAGCGGTATCTGGCGGGTTTGCCCAACGGCAGTCTCGACGCGTTGGCCGCCCACGAAGAAATCGGGGAACTGTTGCGGATCCCCGTCGTGCTGGCGATGATCCGCGAACTGGCCGAGGGCGGCAGATTGAGTGCATTCCGCACTCGCGGTGACCTCTACCTCCAAGTGCATGAACACCTGACGGTGCGTGCAGCCCGGAAACTCGGCTTTCAACCGGACTGCGATCAGATCGCTCGCTGGGGCGAGATCCTGGCGGCCACTGCGTGCGAAATGATGGTTCGCGGCATCTACAATTACGCAGTCCAGGGTCCGTTCCCTGTTCGAGATGTCCATCAAGGTGCTTCACGCCGGTGCCAAGAACCGATCACGCGTGACGAGTGGCGCGTCCTCGAATCGGTCAGCGGCTTGACGGACAGGTGCATTCTGGAGGGTGCCACCAGCGAAAACCTGTGCTGGAAGCATCGGGGGATGATGGAGTTCTACTGCGGGCTGCACGTGGCCCGCAATTCGCAACCGGGCTGGGTTGTTACGGAGGCTGATCCTCACGGCCAAGAATGCGTGCGCTGCGGGGATGAAAAAGTGCGGCGGCTGGCCAGCGATCAAGAGTGGTACTGGGCCTGGCGCTTTGCCATCGAGATGAGGCCGATCGTCTGGCAATCGCAGCCCAGCACGCTGCTGGCATCGCTGTCGGAGTTGTTCGAGCGTCCGGAAGGCAAGGCCCGACCGAACGAGTTGATTTACCGAGCGTGGCCGCTGTTCGACGCACCGACGCTCGGACAGTCGGCGCTTCCCGATGGACAACGTGTCATTGAACGGTTCCAGTCCGAGTTCGGGGGACTGCTGACCGCACAGGAACCCAACCCGATTGCCGTGGCGTTGCAGGCAGATTTCGTCCGCTGTCCGCCGCAGGAATTGGGAATCGATCGGCAACCGTTCTGGGTGGGCAGCGGCGACACGGATGCCGACGCGCATGATGCCGAACGTCCTCGACATCCAGTGGTGGTGTCGCCGTTCGGATTGCAAGCTACGTCCGTCACCCGCGAGCAGTATCGGCTGTACGATCCCCAGCACGAATCGGAGCATTCGTCAACTTCGCGGGGCGAGTCGGACGTGTTCGCACGGTGGGCACCGGAGGATGCTTGCCCGATGATCCATCTGACGTGGTACGACGCCTGGGTTTTCGCCCGCTGGATCGGTGGCCGTCTGCCGACGGAGGCCGAGTGGGAGTACGCATGTCGCGCCGGGACCGAGACACGATTCAGCTTTGGCAACAACGAAGAAGACTTGGCCGAGTACGCGTGGTATTCCGCGAATGCCGCCGACAAGACCCGTCCGGTACGGCAGAAGGAGCCCAATGCCTGGGGTCTGTACGACATGCACGGCAACGTCGGGGAATGGTGCCAGGACTGGTTCGACGAACGGTACTACGGACAGTTCGCAGGCGAGATGGCCGTTGATCCGATGGGGCCGGTGGTGAGCCGCAGCCGCGTCATCCGCGGTGGCAGTTGGATCGACTACGGCAGGTTCTGCCGTTCGGCGTGCCGCTTCGCGTCCGCCCCGGGCGTTCGCATCGGCTACCTGGGCTTCCGTGTCTGCTTGGCTCCCCGTCCGTCTTTCTAGCAAGTCCAGTCCCAGTCCAGCGGAGCCCGGAACGTAGGCCGAGGGGCGACGTGCGCAGCGGAGCCGCTCGCCCATCGAGCCGGAGCGGAAGGCGTAGCGAGCGTATCGTCGGTTTGTGGGGGGGGGCCGGGGGCGGCAGCCCCCGCGCGCGATAGCTCGGCGCGATTCGGGCGAAGCGGTCTGGCGCGGGGCGACACGAAAGGGTGTGCTGCCGGCGTTCGGCAAGGAGCTACCAGGGCTGCTGGTCACGGCTCGACCACCGTGAACCCAGCCGCCCGTGCCGCCTCGATCAGGTCGCTGTCGGGATCCGCCTTGATCGCGAACACGTCGGCCACGCCCAGCGTTTTGGCTCGCAGCATGATTGTCGTGACTTCCCCTGGAGCGTAAACTGACGGTGTCAGCCGGACTTGCCTCGTACTCCAATCAGGAGGACTGCCATGACACGGCGATCGTTGGCTTTGCTGGTGGGACTTGTCATCTCGCTCGTCGGGGGCAAGTTCTGCTCCGGCCAGACCGTTCCTGCAGAATTGCCGGTTGGATCGGGCGGCAGCTACATTCCGGGCGGCGAATTGGGGCAGACGAGCGCATCGGGCGAACAGTCTACGCGGCAAGTCACCCCGAGTACCGACCCGAGGCGACAGAAGTTCATCGACGCGTTGTTCCGGCAGATCGGACAATTCAAGCCCACCGATGCTCCGAAGAAGTCTCTCGACGACTACTTCGTCCTGGGAACCGCCGAAGTCAACGTCCGGACGCTGGATGCCGGTGTTTGTTTTGAGGCTCGCCAAGGGCAGCGTTCAGTTGCGGAGTACCTGGTGGATTACGTTCTGGCTGCCTCGGAAGACACGTTCCGCAAATGGCACGTCTTTTCGCGTCACAAAGACGGTTACGTCGCGGAGCAAGCCTTGAATTCAGTCCGCATGCAATACGACCAGAGTCTGGCGTACCAAGCTCAACTGCGACAGATCTACGCTGCCAAGACCATGCGCCGCACATGACGGCGTTAGACACGCGGCTGTGTGTCACAGCCAAAAGCCGTCGGCTGCCGACCACTGCATCCCAAGCTGGGATCGAGCGCTGGTTCACTCAAACCACACATGCATCGCCATCGTGTTCCCGTTGGCTACTATCGGCAGGGTCGCCCGCACGGTCAGCATCGGATTCTGCTTCTGCCATGCCGCAACCGCCCTGCTCAGGTACAGCGGCAGATCGTCCGGCTTGGGCGGCGTGCCCGACGCGAGGAAGCAGGCCCAGCCGGCTGCCATGTCGAGTCGATCGACCTGTCCCTTGTCCGGCTCGTAGTCCACCGCGCCACCGCCGTGTCCGGTTTGCGCGCCTGCCAAATGCCCCATCGCCACTCGATCGAGCGTACCAGCCGGGCACTGCAGATGCAACTCCGGCGGCCACGCAATCCAGGTTTGCCACGGCAGCCCAGAAACGCTTCGCGGCGGAAGATGGCTCACAGGTCGTCCAGGCCCATTCGCGTGCGTCTGCGCTCGCCGTGGCGCGATTGACGTGCGGGCGGAAAGGCCAAGTTGCTGGCGGCGTGAGCGGGATGTACGGGGAAGCCCGGAGCCGATCATTGCCACCCGGACCAAAACAGGGTTGGCGAATTGGGGTTGATAGCGATCGTCAGCGGGGGTCATTTGCCCACGTAGGGGTAGTACGTCGAACAAGAGATCCTCAGCGTTCGACAGACATCGTCGATGCTGTGTGTCCGGTCGCCATGCAGCTTCTCGGCGAGCACCAGCCTCGGATCGCTCGCCGACAACGGCGGACGCCCGCCTTTGAGCCCACGGGCACGCGCAGCAGCCAAGCCCGCCTTGGTTCGCTCCTGGATCAGGCGGCGCTCGAACTGGGCGAGGGCGTCAAGCTGAAGGCTGAGATTCTGGTCGTCCGTGCTGACGCGGGCGTAACCTACCGTGCGTCCCTGAGTCATCTGCTGTGCCCCAGTATCCGTGTCGAGAGACGTCGAAAGAAGGCGAACTGGGGCCGAAGTGCAGATTATCACGTTCGGGCCAGAAATGGAAGCGCTGGTCGGGCAGTGGTATCGTGGCATGTCGCGAGGCAGAATCGACGGTTCGAAAGCGGGACGGGCGGCTTGCCTGCGGCCCACGTCGGGAAACGGTCGTTTTTCGGGATGTCCGAGAAAACGGGTGACTTGATGACACACGCCGAGGCAAGACAAGATCGGCGTACATGTCGCGGGAGATCACGGCGATGAACATATGCATGTTTCTTGTAGGCCGTCGGCACGGTTGATCATCGCCAGAACTTCCACCAGGGCCCCCTCTTCAGTTCTTTAGGTCGCCAGCGGCGGTTGCGGTTGGTTGTCAGCAAGCAACGTGTCGCCGCCTTCCAGCGTAATGATGTAGAGGTGATGCCCACCGCCCACCGAACCCGCCCAGGTGCGGCCCGAGGCGTGGGTAACGACGCTGTAAAGACTGACTGGGAATCGTGTGACGAGCTCGCTCTCGGCCGGCCTAACAACCGTTTCCAGGCCAGGCAAGAGGGCGCGGAAAGGGAACTGCGGCGGGCCGGACGAAATCGCCTGAACATCCCCGGAGCTTTGAATCACTTCCAGGACATCCCGCGAGTTGACATCCCCTCGACTCTCACCACACATGGCTCTCCCGCACCATCAACGAAGCCGATTGCCTCTCCATCACACGACCAGTTGATGGGTCCACGACAACCCTTCCCCACCATTCCAGCGATCTTGCGTCCGCTAGTATCACAGACGATAATCCCGTCCTGCCCCCCCACCGCTACAAGTCTGCCTGTTGGACTCCATTTGATCGAACCGAAGCTAAATTCGAGCATTGGTATCCGCTTGTGCGTCTGCTCCGCGATGAAGCATCCCTGCTCAACGGACCAGATTCGTACCCCGTCGTCGCAGGTCCGAATGGCCAGCAGGCGGTCGTCGGCGCTTATGTCTAAACAAGACACCACTCTTCCTGTAGGGCTCTCAAACACCTTCCGATAGGTCCCGCATGCCAGATCCACCGCTCCAAGGAACGGCGTCCACCCCTCCGGAAAGGACTCTTCTGGGTCAGGCTTGCCGCCTCCGATCCAACATCGGCCGCCCGCCCCGTCGACGACCATCGCCATGATGAAATACTTATCGAGTTCAGGCATCTCGATATTGAGGAGCAGAGGACAGCCAGGCGATCTGATATCCCAGATGAACATGCGTGCGGGATTACGGTTGGTCACGAACACCAATCGACCGAACTTATTGAAGACGTTTCCGCAGCCGGAAGTCGGCTTGCCACCGAATGGACTCCAGAGGTCGTCCTTCTCCAAGTTCCAGACGCACAGGGATCCCTTGGTAGGGTGTGCAGTCGCCACGACACACTCTCCGTCGCAAGCAAATTCAAGATTGTACACACTATTGGACTCCATGAGCTTCCGTTGGCGAACGAGTCGCAACTGCCCGTCCAAGAGCATCACTTCTCCCATTTCGTTTCCGGCACAGATGTACTCTGTGTCGCGAGCGCAGGCAACAGCTGTGATCTTCTTGTCACTGATGGCGGCTCTAGCCAGGATCGTTCCCAATCGCCCATCAATCAAAGCGATCTCACCGAGCGGACCGGCAGTCACAAGGTCACCTCGAGGCATCCAATCAACGGGGTACGGGCCCATTCGTTCGAGTTCCCAAGGCAGTGCTTCGGAATGCCAGTATGTTCGCGGAGAGACCTCCAACTGGGCGACGTGACATACCCCTGCTCTTTCGGTGAACAAGGTGCTTCTTTCGTCAGGATGCACGGCGACAGATATCGCTGTAGACCCACAAGACGCGATCCTTCGACTCTTCACGTGTGGCTCGATTTGCCAATGACGGGCATCGCAAAACGCATATGATGCGACTAGGTCGGGTCGACTCGAGAGCCAGCTCAAATCAGTAACCATCGGAGCTGGGTTTTCGAGTAAGGCCAACGACTGCCACGTCTTAACGTCTCTGATGCGAATGGTTCCATCCCACATTCCGATAGCTAAGTATCTCCCGTCCGTGGAGAAAGCCACGCAACTAATGTCCGTTGTTCCCAGCCCCCGAGTGCGATTTGGCAGAAGGCGTCTATTTCTGAGCAGTGCGGGTTCGTGTTCCTCCATGTCCTCTCTTAGCGAGGCAAGAAGTCGGCCTGAGGCCCTGTCCCAAACGTAACAGCAATGTTCTCGGCCAATTGCCACCTTTTCGCCATCCGACGTGAAAGCGGGATATGTGGGCCAATCGTCACCAGGTGCGGGATACTCAGGATCCCTCCAAAGGCCGCCACCTCGATGCTGTGTCAGCAACGTCGCCACGAGTTCACGTTCAGGGTATGACCATAGCTCGGCTGACCCGTCGAACCGACATACGGCAATGGTGCTGCCATCAGGCGACCAACCGATCGCGCGTATTGGCTCGGATCTCATGTGCCAACACTGGCGCTGCGTTCCGGAGAGGATGCTCACGAAAGAGAGTTCCGTGCCATTCCCTTTTCCTACCCATCGGCTCGTGATACCCGTCACTATCGCAAGAACGCCGTTTGACGACACCGCCGCCGGGCTGTCGACTTGCCCGGCCGCTCCGATAAACGATCTCACGGACCATACCTTGGTTCCCAGCGTCTCCTCGGTGCATGACAGCGGCTCGAACGTTGTCGCATCCCAAAGCTTGACTCCGTTGCCAACCGTAAGGATCTTGCTGCCTCCATCACAATAGAATGCGCGAGTGAGCCCTTCGTGGGTGAGGCTCGCGCCGGCCAGCTGCGCACTGGTGCAAGACACCTGTCTGAGCCAGACGGTATTGCCCGACCATCTTGCCGCCTCATGCTGCACCAATGCACTAACGCGAGAACTTGGTCCGGGCCCGGCAGGTCCGCTGGAGCCCCACCAGCGAAGCCAAGGATAGACCTGCTGCATAATTCTGGAGCTATCAGCTTCCCATTCGCCATGATGTTCGGTAATAACTTGCCTGAGAGCCAAGAGCACCTCGTGGTCGATCCTAGGGGGCGAATCGCGGTCGTGCAGTGCTTCATCGGTCGCTAGAGCAAAATCGCCCAAGAGGCGATAGACTCCATCCTGTCCAAACGCGCATTTCTTCTGCATGAACCGAAAATCAGTGAGAACGTACTCGCTGTCAGACCGCCGACCACTGCGCACTTCATGAAAGGGCAGCTCTAAGAGGGCGTGTTGATGAGTACCCTTCCACGAGCGGTCGCCTGCCGGGTCGCCCTTGCGGCGGAAGTAGTCCGCAAGCTCGATGTGCCGGGCCTTTTGCGCCGGTGCGGTGGCCAAGTAACGCTCACGAACCACCTTAGCCAGTTGCCGGTGGAAGAAGTCGATCAGCCCTTCTTCGCCGCCGCCGACTGAAGCCCGCGGCTTGAGGTAGAAGGCCAGGCTGCGGTAGAGACGAGACCAGAGGGCCATGGGCAAATGCTGCTCGCCCGGTCGCGACAGCAACTCCAGCAACTCGTTTTCCAGCAGACCATGCCGGCCCGTAGCCACAAGTGACAGCGAACGCTCGACCAACTCGCGCCCGTGGTCCTGCTCCAGACGCTCCAGCACCGTCTGAAACATGCCCGGCACGTCGGTGGGCAGACCGGCGATGAAATCTGCCAGGCGGTCGAAACTGCCAAACAGTCGCAGTTCCTCGGCCACTATGTACAGATACAACGGGTTGGCCGTTTCGCGTTGGATTGACTGCTGGTGGGTCGGCTCATGGCGGCGGCCATAGACGCCCGTGAGGATGTAGCGCAACTGGCTGCGGTCCTCGTCCGGCGGCATGGGCTGGCCTTGGGCCATCTGCTGCTTGCGCCAAAGCCGGTATTTGCGAGCAGATGTCAGGCTCTTGCGTGCCCCCTTCAACTGCCGAGCCAGGATAAAACCCTGGTCCACCAAACGCAGCGAGGTGACGATCAGGTTCTGCCGATGCGCGTACTTGCGGCGGGCCGCCTCCAGAGTGTGCCCCTCCAGGGTGCTGAGGATCAGTCGCAGTCCCGGCGGCAATCGCGGCGGAAGCCAGTCCAGCTCGTCCGCGCGGTGCGTCTCGTCCAGCTGGTTCAGGGAATCGAGCACCAGCACCCACGGCTGTCGCTCGGCCGCGCGCTGGCAGAACCGCCAAAACCGTACTCGCAGTTCGCTGTAATCCTGCGGAATCTCGTCCTCGAACGCAAACCGCCGAGCTAATTCCCGGCACAGTCGCAAGAGCATCTGCCGCGGGTCGGTGGAACTGGGCGATGCGCCCACGAAATGGTAGAGAATGAAGGTGTTGAGCTGTAACCGGCGGAACTGGCTGACGAACCGGGCCAACAAAGCCGACTTGCCGCAACCCGGTGTGCCGGTGACTAGGAGGGGCTGGCCTTGGCCGGTGACCAGGGATGGCGTTGCCTCCGGAGATCGTTGATCCGGCGCTCGCCGCAGGCCCCCCGCATCGTCCAACTCGAAATAGTCCGTTGAATCAAGGTCAGAGGCCTCCTCGTCGACCGCATCGCGTGGTGGTGTCAAGCGGAATTCATCTTCTTGCCCCTGCGGTAACCTTTCGGCGAGTTGTTCGTCCGGCGTGGCTCCGACACCTTCGGATGCAACTCCACCGTGGCAAATGCCGGCATACTCATGCAACCGGGCTAGCAGGTGCCGCTGGCCAATGAACAGCTCCGCACGAGTCTCGATGAAGAAATCGTGGTAGGCCCGCTCCGAGTCCAGCGGGTCGGGCTCAAGGGCCTCTTCGGGATACTCGGCCTCGATCGCCGACCACAGGTTCTCCAACACCTGCCGGCCGAAGTCATCCAAGTCGTCGTAGCGGTAGTTCTCTCGTAGCGGCAGGCCAGAGGCCCGGATGCGGTCCTTGAGTTGACGCAGCTTCGCAGCGTGCTCGTTATCCTCGGCGCGAAAATCGAGTTGCTTCTCTGGCGGCAGTGCGTCGATGAACGCCTGGTCACGAAAGAAGAAGAAGGCGTGGGTACGCATCTGCGGATTGTTCAGCACGCCGTGGTATATTTCCATGGCTGTGATCGAGTGGCCCGGCTCGATGCTGCGGAGCGCGTCGAACTGCTCTTGGTCGGGAATATCGTAGCGGGGCGGAATCCATCCGTACCGCTCCCCTAGGAGCCCGATGAAGAACGGACGGCAGTCCTCGATCTCGTGCAGGCAGATTTCCAGAGCCTTACCCCGCTGGGCGTCTTCTTCCGTCACGCCCCAGCGCAGATCCACGTCCACTAGGTGTAGGTGTCGTTTGGCACACCGCTCCCGCAACTCGGGGAACACGGTGCGGACCAAGTGATCCCGTTCCGCATGCATGTCGCGGAATGTCGAGGAGATGAAGACTCGAACGGTTTTCCAGGCAGCAGACATCGCCAACTCCCGCCGGCCAGACAGGCGTTACTTGCTATTGATATAACGGCTGCCCAGAAATACCGCCAGAGTCCCCCACTTGGGGATCGACTGGCTTCTCGAAGGACCTCATTTCCTCAGTCTAAACAAACGTTCCTTTTGCGGTTTACCGCCCCGAAACGCCGCCTGCCCGCAAATCCCCAGACAACGCAGTCCGAAAAAGCCATCTCGCACTTCAAAATGCTACAAAGCCTTCAGCGAGCCGGGTTTTGGGGACAGTCCCCTCCACCCGGAACTCCCCGTCAGGCTAACGTCGGCGGATGATGATTGCAAGCTCTGGCAGGCAGTATTTTGGATTTCACGAGCGGGCCTTGGAGCAGTACGGGGCGGAAACCACGGGTCAGCCGATTGCACCCCCGAGGTTTTCGGCGTCAGCCACGTTGTTTGATTACAGGCGTCGATTCACTCCGCATCACCCCGCCGAACAACCCCCGCCGGCACGCAGGCCATCGAGACGGGGGCGAAGTTACAGGTACACCCCGCCGTGAGACTCGGTATGTTCGCCGTTGCTGCCCAGGAAAAAGCCAAACGTGGTTACCACCATGTCGAGCTTGGAGTTGTACCGCAAGCGACTGGCACCTGCTCTTTGCCACAAACGTTGGTTTCGCAAGCTGCAAGAAGAGCGTCATTGTTCACGGTAATTCCGATATTCCGGTGCAGAATCGTCGATTTCATCGGCTGATGGAGGCCGGCGACAGCCGCCCGATTGACAGATGTCTTGGTCCAACGGCAAACTAGTGGCTTCGCTGGCGGTTTGGCTGCCGCGATGAGGCGGTCGTTGCCCAGATTCGTAACGTTCACGGCGGTCGTCAGTTACGGCGGCACTTCAGGACTGTTTTTCATGCGTCCACCGGACCTCCAAGTTCACGACCAACAGCAAAGTCCGATTTCCTCGGAGATCGACGCCCTGCTGACGGTGCAGATTGCCGTCGCCTGGGCCGGCGAGAAGGGCAGGGAAGAGCCGCGGCTAGGCTGGTGGCGGTCGGATTTGGTCAGCGAGTACGGCGGCCAGGATCTGTTCCAGCGGTTGCTGCCGCATACGTGGCAGTGGGCCATGCTGCAAGCGGCGCGGGAAGCGGCTCGACGGCGGGATGCGGAACTGCGCGGCCAGGACCACGATCCGGATCGTATTCTGTCGCTGTACCGGTTGGGATTCGAGATCGACGAACACGTCGAGGAACGACTTCAGGGCTTGAAACGATCCGCCAAGGATCCCCAGGACGCCTTGCCCGGATTGCGGGATGTGATCGCCGAGCCGTGGCACGCAGAACGCTTCGGAGATTGGGTGCAGGGACACGGCGAAGTCAAGTTCGTCAAAGCCCCGATCGGTCGGCGTCTGACGGGCAATGCGCCGGCGCCGCTCGACCGGCTCGTCCGAAGCTTGGTCGCCGCGCTTTGGCCCTTGGCCGACGACTATCCGTTGCCTCATTACCGGAGGACAACGTGAGCGAGCGCCCGGCGGAAATCACCCAGTTCCATTGCCGCTTGATGAAGTGCACACTGGAGATCGACAACTCCCGTGCGTACTGGCAGCATGTCGGCACCAACGGTTCGCCGCCGACGGCTCGCCGAGCGTTCGAGGAGTACTGGTTCGGAGCCCGCAGCTTGCCGCGGGCGGAAATGCTGATGGCGCATCTTCGGACGCGATACGACGCCTACCCGTCGGCACTCGAAGTGCTGAAGGCTTGGCGAGATATGGACCCTGACACGCGGCGGCTCGTCTGCCACTGGCACCTGCAGCTTGCCGACCCGCTGTACCGGACTTTCACGGGGCGATACCTGGTCAGCCGTCGCGAGGAAGCTCGCGCCGAAGTCACTCGTGGGCTGGTGGTCACGTGGGTCGAACAGCAAGCCCCCGGCCGCTGGATGATGCCGACGAAGCTGAAGTTCGCCAGCAAGTTGCTTCAGGCATCGCTGGCGGCCGGATTGGTCGCCTCAGCCCGCGACCCGCGACCCTTGTGCTATCCGCGCGTCAGCGACGAAGCTCTGACCTACCTGATGTACCTGCTGCGGAATGTCGAATTTGCCGGAACGCTGCTGGACAACCCCTACGCGGCTTCCGTCGGCTTGCAGGGCAGCGTGCTGGAGCAGCGGCTGCGCGGCTTGACCGCCCTGCGTTTTTACCGACAAGGCGAATTGGTCGATTTCGGCTGGTGCCACAGCAGCCTGGCCGACTGGGCCTCCGCTACGGTTTTGGCCGCGCCGACAGCACTCCCGGAAGGGAATCCATGAAACTGCGAGTTGTGCATCGTCTCCTCCGAGCTTGCTCGGTGGGGCGGCGATTTTTCACCAAGTTGGAGAAACCAGGCAAGTTTCGCCCCCACCGAGCTTGCTCGGCGGAGCGAATGATTCGATCACCACGCACGCGACGTTCAAATCACGGCTTCCACCGAGCAAGCTCGGCGGGGAGCGGCCGATGCCGGGATGCCGGCCTTGGTGCATAATCACCGCTTCCACCGAGCAAGCTCGGCGGGGAGCGGCCAATGCCGGGATGCCGGTCTTGGTGCAGAATCACCGCTTCCACCGAGCAAGCTCGGCGGGGAGCGGAACCGTAACAAATCCGCGACATCGAAACCATGAACCTGCCCCTGTTCCCACATGCCGGTCTTCAGGAAGCGGTTGCCGCGCTGCGCAAGGATCTGATTCACGAGGACGGCCCGCGGATCAGCACGATGCGCAACTACCGTTTCGCGATCCTGCAGTATGCGCCGGAGGACGAGTTCAAACTGCGCTCTGAAGTTCAGAAGCTGAGCACCGAACTGATGGCCAACGGCTGGGTTGTGCTGTCCATCAGTCTGCACAAGCTGCTGCTGGATCGCGTACGGGCTCAGGGCGAAGAATGGGTTCAGAGGATCGTCGACATGGAGCGGCGGACCGCCGGCGTCGAGCGGGAGCGGGGCTTGAATTACCTGAAGTCAAAGTTGGCTCCGTTGCTCGAAGGCCCGACCGGGCTGGCGGCGGACTGCAGCCGCATCATCTCTGAATACGCCGATCGCAACCCCGATCGCGTGGAACGTACCTTGGCCATCATCGGCCGCGCCGGAGGGATTTATCCGTTCTACCGATCATCGGCCCTGCTAAAGCATCTGGACGGCAATACGCGCCACGTGCCGGTGGTTCTGTTGTATCCCGGCCAGCGGCAGGGCAAGAGCGGTCTTTCGTTCATGGGCATCTTGAACGCGGACAACGACTACCGGCCCCGCATCTATCCGTGAGGCACGCCATGTTAATTCGCGAACTATTCGTTGCCGATGTCACCCGTGACATTCCGCCGGTGGTCTATTTTCACGAGCAGAGTCCGGACAAGCTGGCCGACGAGGTGTCCGAGTACATCATTACCGGCGGTTGGCCGGAAAGCCACCCCAATCATCGGCGTGTACCCAGCGGCATTCACGAGCAGTACGTCCGCTTGTTGCAGGGCATCGTCTCCGAATTGGCCAAACCGGGCGGCCCGGAGTTGCCGAATTCCTGGATTTGCGGGTTCTTCGGGTCCGGCAAGTCGATCTTCGCCAAACTGCTGGGCCTGGCGCTCGATGGGGCGATCCTGGCCGACGGGACGTCATTGGCCGACGCCTTGCTGGCACGTGACACCTCGCCGCGCACTCAGGAACTGCGGCTGGCGTGGCTGGCGTTGCGGGAGAGGATCGAACCGATCGCCGTGGTTTTCGACGTGGGCAGCGTCGCACGAGACAACGAGCACATCCATGCGGCGGCGGTTCGCCAAGTCCAACGGCGGCTGGGCTACTGCAGCACCGACCCGTTGGTCGCCGACTTTGAATTGAAGCTCCAGCGCGATGGCCAGTGGGATCTGTTCGACCAGACGGCCCAAGACGTCCTCGGCCGCCCGTGGGCGGAAGTCAAGGACAAGGCCCTGGCGGAAGAGGACTTCTCTCTGGTCATGTCGCGCATGTGCCCCGAGCGGTACACCGACCCGATGAGCTGGTTCACCAGCCGCGCCGGCACGCACGTGCGTTCGGAGTCCCCGGAAGAAGCCGTGGCGGCGATCCGCGACATGCTCAAGTTCCGGCGCCCGGGGGCGACGCTGTTCCTGGTGATCGACGAGGTCTCGCAGTATGTCTTGTCCAGCAAGGACCGCAGCGACCGGTTGCGAGCCTTTGCCACGGCGCTCGGAGCGAGTCTCAAGGGCCAAGCCTGGCTGCTGGCCCTGGGCCAACAGAAGCTGGAGGAAGAGGCCGACGATTCGTTTCTGACTTGGCTCAAGGACCGCTTCCCGCCCAAGCTCCGCGTTCATCTCGCAGCCACGAACATTCGCGACGTGGTCCACCGGCGTTTGCTGCAAAAGCGGCCGGAAGTCGAGCCGGACCTGCGGACGCTGTTCGAGAAGCATCGACCCGATCTCAAGCTGTTCGCCTACGCTTGCGACAGCATCACCGCGGAGGAGTTCGTCGAGGTCTACCCGATGCTGCCGGGGCACATCGACCTGCTGTTGCAGATCACCTCGGCGCTGCGGACTCGCAGTTCGCGCGCTCAAGGCGACGATCAGGCGATTCGGGGCCTGTTGCAATTATTGGGCGAGTTGTTCCGCGACCAGCACCTGGCCGATCTGGAGGTCGGCTCGCTCGTCACGCTCGACCAGATCTACGAGGTCCAGCACACGGCCCTCGACTCGGACGTCCAGAACAGCATGGCCCGCATTCTGAACCAGTGCGTCGGTGACGCCTCCGGCCTGCTGGTGCGAGCCGCCAAGGCCGTGGCGATGCTCGAATTGATCCAGGAGACGATGCCCACCGACGCCCGACTGGTGGCCCAGTGCCTGTACGACCGTCTCGATCGGGGCAGCCAACTCGGCGAGATCACGGACGCTCTGGAAGAACTTCGTCGCCGCAACCTGTTGGGCTACTCGGAAAAGCAGGGCTACAAGATCCAGTCCACGGCCGGGGAGGAATGGGAACGCGAACGCCGTGAGATCGGCGTCAGCCGCGAGACCATCAGCACGATTGTCCAGGAAGCCCTGAAGTTCCTGCTGGCCGGACCGGAACGTCCGAAACTTCAGGGGCGCCCGTTTCCTTGGACCGGCGTCTTTACCGACGGTCGCCACTTTGACGACGCGACGTTGGTGGATTCTCGCGACGAAGCGGTCGCGCGCGTGGACTTTCGTTTCCTGATCGGCGAAGAACGCACCGAAAGCACCTGGATCAAACGCAGTGACGAACTGGCACTCCGCGACCGGCTGATTTGGGTCTGCGGCGACACGGACCAGTTGGACGAGAAGGTACGCGATCTGGCCCGCGCCAGGGAAATGGTCAAGAAGTCCAAGCCCCGCCGCGACTCGTTGACACCCGCCCGCAAGCTGCTGTTGCAGCAGGAGGAGAACCGAGCCGAAGACTTGGAAGGAGACGTCCGCGACGCGGTCGCCGCCGCCTGGATGAGCGGGCGGATCTACTTCCGCGCCCGGTCCATGGCCGCACTGGAGTATGGCGCCGCCTTCGGGCCGGCGCTGAACGTCGCGGCCACTCGCGTCCTGCCGGACTTGTTCCCGCATTTCGATGCCACCACGGTCGAGCCCAGCGAGTTGATGCAGTTGTTGGAATTGGAGCTTTCAGGACCGTCTCCCAAGTTCTTGAGCGAGGCGCTGGGCGTGCTGGAAGTGGACTCGGGCCGGTATGTACCTGCCTGCAGCGGGGTCATCCCGCGCCGCGTCCAGGAGTACATCGAGTCCCAGGACGGCCTCAGCGGCGCCAACCTGTTGAGCCATTTCGGCGGACCGCCCTTCGGCTATACGGACAACGTGGTCAAGGCGTGCGTGGCGGGACTGCTGCGGGCCGGCAGGCTGCGGGTGCGCCCGGAAGATGGCAGCGAAATCACCGCCGTGCGGGATGCGGGCGTCCGCGAGGTGTTCGAGAAGGACCGCCCGTTCCGCCGGGCCGATTTCTTCCCGGCGGGCGATGACGACATCGGATTCCAAGCCCGCGCGAAGATCTGCCGGTTCTTCGAACAGCATCTCCAATTGCACTTGGACCGGGAGGACCACGCTATCGCCGACGCGGTGGCGCTGCATTTCCCACAACAGGCCCAGCGGCTCCGCGATGTCCTCACGCGGCTGGACCGCTTGCCCGACAAACGGCAGTCGCCGGCGGAACTCATTCGCCTCAGCGAGGCTCTGGAACAATGCGTCCGCACCTGCCGGCAGACCAAGCCCACGGTCAAAGCGGTAAAGAAGTATCTCGACGCCTTGCGCGACGGCGTCCAAATGCTCAACCTGTTCGACGCGGAACTGACTGGCGAGGCGATTCAGGCTGTTCGCGCGGCGGCCGACGTGCGGGATCATCAAGCGAGCCAATTGCGAGAGATCGATGCCTTGGTCACCGGCCTGGACGCCGCCGCCGAACGCGTCGAGAAGCATCTCGCCCTGGACCGGCCGTGGCGCGATATCGGCACTCTGGACAAGGATCTTGCCGAGATCCGCGAGGCGTATATCGCCCAGCGCCGGGGGCTGCTAGAGTGGCAGGAGCAGCAGACCGAGCAGGCCCGCGCGCGGGTCAAGGCTCGCGACGGGTTCGGCACGCTGACGGCCGACCAGAGCCACAAGGTCATGCGGCCGTTTGCCAAAGCGGTTACCGATACGACGGCCGAGGCGATCGCTCCGCCCCTGTCGGCCCTGAGCGATCCATTCGTGCTGGCCCTGACTCGCGCCGAAGAGGAAGCCAATGAATGGCTCGACAAGATCCTGAGCGAAGGCGAGAAACCGCTGATCGTCAAAGTGGACTTGTCACTCCGCAATCGGGAGGTCAGCACGGAGACGGAGGTCGAGACGCTGGTCGGAGAAGTCCGGGACCGGCTCATGGAACAGGTGCGGACGGGCGTTCGCGTGCGGCTCGTGTAGCAGTTCCGGGAGAATCATCCGCTCCACCGAGCAAGCTCGGCGGGGGCGGGAAAGGAGGAAGGGAAAGGGAAAGAGGGTGTTGGGCCGCGGGGTAGTGCAGAATCGTCATCCCACCGAGCAAGCTCGGAGGAGATGCCCCGACGCCCAGTCCGCGCTGGGCGTGTCCCGGTCCCCGCCGAGCTTGCTCGGTGGAACCCATGATTTTGCCCTAAAACCACCGCCGGGCGCGTCCCCGGTCCCCGCCGAGCTTGCTCGGTGGAACCCATGATTTTGCACTACAAACCACCGCCGGGCGCGTCCCGGTCCCCGCCGAGCTTGCTCGGTGGAACCCATGATTTTGCACTATGACACCTGAAGCCAAACGCGAGCTGTCCACCACGATCCGCGCCGTCCGCACTCGGCTGCTGGACGACCTGCACACCGCCACGGAATCGGTGTACCGCTTGTCCGTGCGAACTCGCGACGCGGAACTGCCCGAGGCGGCGGAGGTCAAACGCCGGCGGCTGGAAGCCTGGATCGAGGAGCAGGTCCGCGCCCAGGCGGGCAGCAAGCAGCGCCGGACCGCGGACGACTTCCGTCGCGAGGTCGAAAAGCAGGCTGCCTACACGCTGCTGAACCGTTTGGTCATTCTGCGGCTGCTGGAAGCCGCCGAACCGCGCAGACCCGCCGTCGCTACGGGCGGCTGGGAAAGCCAGGGCTACAAGAACCTCCGCGAGATCGCCCCGGCACTGGTCCACGGCGACGAAAGCGAGGGCTACGCCTTCCTGCTGCAGTTGGTGTTCGAGGATCTGGCCACCGATCTGCCCGGCCTGTACGGACCGGTTGGCGTGGCCGATCTGGTGCCGATTCCCACGGCGAGCCTGCGGTACGTCATCGAGTCGCTCGACGCCAAGGACTTGGCGACCTGCTGGACCGACGACATGACGCTGGGCTGGGTCTACCAGTATTGGAATGATCCGGAACGCGAGGCGCTCGACGCCAAGCTGAACGCGGGCGGCAAAGTCGAGCCGCACGAGATCGCCAGCAAGACGCAGATGTTCACCGAGCGCTACATGGTCGATTGGCTGTTGCAGAACAGTCTGGGTCCGATGTGGCTGGCCATGTGCCGCAAGCACGGCTGGACGCCCGAGGTGGAAGCCGACGGGACGCTCGAACGACTGGAGCAGCGGCGCGCCGACTGGCGAGGCAAGCGGGACCGTGGCGAAGTCTCGCTGACGGAACTGATGCCGCTGCATACCGACGCCGAGCGGCGGTGGGCCTACTACGTGCCACAGCCGATCCCCGAAGACGCCGTCCAGCACGCGCCAGAAAGCGTCCGCGACTTGAAGATCCTCGACCCAGCCGTCGGCTCGGGGCACTTTCTGATGGTCGCGTTCGATCTGTTGGTCGCGTTGTACCGCGAAGAGGCCCGGCAGCGAGCCTCTTCCTCCCCTCGCCCCGGTAATCCGGGGAGAGGGGCGACCGCTGACTCCCCTCGCTCCGGTAATCCGGGGAGAGGGGCGACCGGTGACTCCCCTCGCCCCGGTACTCCGGGGAGAGGGGCCGGGGGTGAGGGGTTCGACGACTGGACCGACCGGGCCATTGTCGAACGCATCCTGGAGCACAATCTGCATGGCATCGACCTCGATCCAAGGGCCGTGCAGATCGCCGCTGCCGCGCTGTGGCTGAAAGCGCGGTCCGTCTGCCGTGAAGCCCGGCCGAGTCAGTTGAACTTGGTGGCGTCGAACCTGCGGCTGGCGAGTCTGCCGGACGACGACCCGGCGCTGGTCGAGTTGCGGCGCGAGGTGGAACGCGAAACGGGCATTCCGCCGGACCTGACGGACACGATCGTCCACGCACTGAAGGGCGCAGACCATCTGGGCAGCCTGTTGAAAGTGGATGCGGCAGTCGAGGAAGCGATCCGCCAGCACGAAGCGGCGAATGGCAAGTCAGGCGATCTCACACAAAAACTGCTGTCCGACGAATTCGCGCCGGCGCAGAAGGAGTTACGCTTCGACCGCGCCGAGGCTCGCCTGAACGTCGTCGATCGGCTGGAAGCGTTTCTGGCCAAGCACACGAGTGGCGATGATCTGGGACTGCGGCTACGCGGTGAGCAACTTGCGGCGGGCGTTCGATTCGTACGACTGGTGCGTCAGAACGCGTATCACGTCGTGGTCGGCAACCCGCCCTACCTCGGAACAGGCTCCCTTTCGAATAGCAATTGGCATAAGGCGACTTATCACCTGGCGGGGGAGGATCTGTATGCCTTGTTCATCTATCGAGCACTTGAGCTAACACAGCAGATGGGCTACGTGAGCCTCGTCGCGAAGCGAGGGTGGATGTTCGCGCCCGGTCTCGAATCCCTCCGAAGTTACGTCCTCGATCAGAATCGTCTGTGCTGCCTGGGTGATCTAGCCACGAATGCGTTCTCGGAGATTGGTGGCGCCGTGGTCTCGGTCGTGATGTTTGTTATCCAGTCCCATGCCCGTTCCACATCGGCCAAGATGCCCTCTCAGGCGAGTCGCGCGCACGAGCCCAGTTGGGATCGTAAGCAGGCATCTCTGCAATGTGGTAACGCACGGTTTCGATTCATGCCGGATGCCCTCTCTGCCATTCCACAACGCCCGATCATCTACTGGTGGAGCGAGTCTTTTCTTGAGTGGTATCGGTCAACACCCACGTTTGGAGACATGGTTTCTCGACGAGAGGGCTTAGGCACACGACGGGACGTGCGATACCTGCGTTACCAGTGGGAAACCAACATAAGTACGATCTTTCTGGCTCGCTTTTCCGATACTGCTGAGTCTGTCTCTCCAACCTTGGAGTCAACCATTTGGGTGCCTCTTATCAAAGGGGCTGCAGGTCGAAAGTGGATCGAACCGCTGGAGACAATTGTGAATTGGCGAATAAACGGACTCGAAATCGCGACGTACAAGAAGAGTCGATACGGTCGTGGCGCGCCGTATTACTTTCGCCTGGGCGTTGCGTTTACTGATACCGGCGCGGAGTTCTTCGCTCGGATTCATCGCTATGCGAGCATCATTGGGGACAAGGGTCCGTCTCTATTCTCGCCAGATGCGAGTAGCATCCTATGCACACTCAACGCTGCAATCAGTCGCGCAGTACTTCAAGATTTGGCACACGGGCTCGACTTCCAACTTAACGACGTTGACCGATTGCCCGTGTCCTCGGTCGCGGATTCCAAGACGATCGTCGCGACACTCGATGTGGCATTTAGCGCGCACGAAGCGTGCCGCGAAACCTCCGTGGAGTTCAAGCAGCCCGGACCTTCCGTGTGGCGGTACGCTCAAGAGTGGGCGCAGATCGGCGTCGATCGTCCCGATGGCGAGCCGCTGCCCCCCTACGAACCGGAATATGCGTCAGAACCGTTGACAAATCACGTCAGCTTCGCTCTGGGGGTCACGCTGGGTCGCTTTGGCCCAAACGGCGAAGGCATCCTCGATCCGGCGAAATCGAATCTCTCCCACGCCCTGCCAGCCGGCATTCTCTTCCTGGACGGCACTCTGGACGGCACTGACTATCGCGATGGCCTCGGGCACAAAGCCGCCAAGCCACTGCTGGCCGCTTGGGCCGAGCACGGCGCGGCGATTGCCCCCGGCGTTGATCTCCGCGACTACCTCCGCACCAGGTTCTTCGAGGACGTGCATCGCAAGATGTACGAGAACCGCCCGATCCACTGGCCACTGTCGTCCGAGAAGAAGACGTTTGTCGCCTGGGTGACGATCCACCGTTGGACGGAAGGCACGTTGCGCGTCCTGCTGGCGGACCATCTGAAGCCGACGCTGACGCGGCTCGAAGGCGAACTGAACGACCTTCGCACGGCGCGCGACGGGGCGGACAAGCGGGCGGCACGCGAGGCGGAAAAGCGGTTCCCCAAGGTCCAGAAGTGGCGGGACGAACTAGCCGAGTTCATCAAGGCGGTCGAGCAGTGTGCCGAGAAAGGCCCGCCGCCGGCCGATGGAAAATGCCCGCCGCGCGAGGCGGACGCCCGCTACGCCCCCGACTTGGACGACGGCGTGATGATCAACAGCGCCGCGCTCTGGCCGCTGCTGACGCCGCAATGGAAAGATCCGAAGAAGTGGTGGAAGGAACTGGCCACGTCGCAGGGCAAGCGGGACTACGACTGGGCGCACCTGGCCATGCGCTACTGGCCGACGCGGGTTGACAAGAAATGTCAAGAAGATCCGTCGCTGGGCGTGGCCCACGGCTGCTTCTGGCGCTACCACCCCGCGCGGGCCTGGACCTGGGAACTACGTCTGCAAGATGAGATTGGTCTGGACTTTCGTATCGAGGAAGCATCTTGTCGCGGCGACGGCGGCGATGTCGAACACCGGGCGGCCTACCTGCGGGATCATGCCGACGAGGCGCTCGAAACGATCGAAAAGGAAGTTCTGCGCCGGCGGCGCAAGAAGAAGGAAGCACAAGCCGAGTTACGGATTCTGGAGCGAGGATTCTGGTCGCGGATGCCGGACGAGTGCTGGGATTTGGAAATCCGCGTGATGAAGAAGCAGGGCGAGGATTTTCATTTGCTGGCACCGGATGGACCAGAAGTTAGAAGAGCATACGAGCAGGCGCATCCGGACAAGGTGGGGCGGCGGGAACGGTTGCTTGCCGAACTGCGCGACCAGCGGCCCCTGTTCGAGGACGAGGAGATCGAGGAAGATGGCGCGGAGGACGAGGAAGCGCAGAGCGTGGCTGAGGAGGAGTGAATGGTGTAGAATCATGCGCTCCACCGAGCAAGCTCGGCGGGGGCGGGGATGGAGAGCGGAGGTCAGGGGTTTTGGCCGCGGGCTAGTGCAGAATCGTCATCCCACCGAGCAAGCTCGGCGGAGATGCAGCCCGGCCCGGATCCAAACGCCGGGCGTGTCCCGGTCCCCGCCGAGCTTGCTCGGTGGAACCCCTGATTTTGCACTACGAACCCTCGCCGGGCGTGTTCCGGTCCCCGCCGAGCTTGCTCGGTGGAACCCCTGATTCTGCACTAGAACCCCCGCCGGGCGCGTCCCGGTCCCCGCCGAGCTTGCTCGGTGGAACCCCTGATTTTGCACTAAGCACTATGCCGACTCCCCTCTACACTCCCGACAACTGTCCCGAGCCCGCTTACCAATTAGACTGGTCGTACAGCGCGTTCTGGCGGGCTCGTCCGCCGGACTTCGCGTGGCTGGACGAACTCCGGCGGCTGAGCGAACCGGACGGCATCCGCATCCTGCAGCACGAATTCCAGGAGCCCAACGTCAGCCAGTTTCTGATCAGCACTCGTCCCGAGGTTGCCCCGTTGTTGATCGTCCAGCGCGTAAAAGGGAGGCTTCAGCATCTCGTTCACGGTACGATGCCCAAGCCGTTTCGCCGAAATTACTCGCTTCGCAGCATCGGCTCGACGCGACGGGAGAGACTGGAACAGTATCTGGCCGGCCAAGTGAGTCACCACCCGATGGCCGATCCGCGTGTCCAGCAGCGATTGGCGGGTTACCAGGTTTATCGGCCGGAAGTGGACTTGTCCCAGCCTCGGCAAACATCGCACTCGCTCTATTGGTACAATCTGCACATCGTCCTGGTGAACGAGGCGCGGCACATGGAAATTCGCGACGAAGCTCTGGGCGGTCTGCGCGACATGATTTGCCGAGCTGCAGACGGCAAGGGGCATTGGCTGTCGCGGGCTGCGATCGTCCCCGATCACATCCATCTGACGCTGGGCTGCAACCTGGAGGAATGGCCGGAGCAGGTGGTGCTGGGGTACATGAACAATCTGGCCTACACCTGCGGGATGAAGCCCGTGTTTCGGTTCAGCTATTACGTTGGTACGTTCAGCGAATACGATCTGGGCGTGATTCCCCGGGTCTGACTGTTGGGAGAGAATCATGCGCTCCACCGAGCAAGCTCGGCGGGGGCGGAGGGAGAGGAAAAAGAGGTGAGAATGTGTGGCCGCGGGCTAGTGCAGAATCGTCATCCCACCGAGCAAGCTCGGCGGAGATGGCCCGACACCGTTCCGCGGTCCCCGCCGAGCTTGCTCGGTGGAACCAGTGATTTTGCACTATGACTACCTTGGATCCCGTTTCCGAAACGCTCGAAGCTGACCTGCGCGACTGGGTGCGCCGGCATGGGATCGTCGTCTGGCTGGATTTGGACGATCACTACGGCGGCTTTGTCGATCGGCTCACCCAACTTCGCGAGGCGGGCAGTCTGCCATACGACGTGCGGACGTTCCGCGGCAGCCACCTGGAGCTGATGCTGGCCCTCGAACCGCTGGCCGGCGGGGTCGACAAGACGCAACTGGTCGTCCATCTTCCCGGCTTCACCGAGGACACGGTCCGGACGACGCCCTTCCTGGAACTGTACTTCGCAGGCGCCCGCTACCGGAAAGCGCTCGACACGCTGGTCACGGAAGCTGCCGCCGGTCGCGTTCGCCCCGAACAGATCGCCGCCTTTCGAGAGCAGGGCCGGATGACGCTCGACAGCGCCGATGCGTGGCTGGCGGCCTTGCTGGCAGATGCCGAAGGCGGATTGGCGACCCAGTTGCGGGCCATCGCCTTGCCGGCGCTGATCGAGGATCTCCTGACCGGCGGCTTTGTCGCCCGGCGCGTGGCTTCGATCGAGGACCAGTCTGCCGTCTGGGATCGGCTGGCTGCCGGGACCGGCTTGACCGAAGCGTGGCGGGATGAATGCCTGCCGACCAGTACGGTGCGGGCCGAGGATCTGGCGTTTGCAGCGGCCAGCTGGGCGATTTGCGCCGAGTACGTGCATGACCTGCGTCGCCCACCCGTCGCAGATCGCCTGGAATCTGTCCGCAGCTTACCGCGACCGCTGATCGACGCCTGCCGAGAACTCGCCGCTCATCTGCGCGACCGGCACGCCGACTTCTACCGCCGCACGGCGGACGAGGCGGAAGACTGGCTGGCGGACGAAAGCGAGGCCACTCGGGCCGTAGACCTGGGACACACCGATACGTTCCGCTTCGAGGAGGACAAACTACTGAAAGCGGCTTTGGCAGCCCTGGCCGAGCGGCGGTGGGATGCGGTACGTCAATGGGCCGACGCCCGCGTCGATGGGGCCTCGTTCTGGCTTCGCGACGATATTTCGCGGCGGTCGGCCTGGCAATTGGTCGCCGACGCGGCACAGCTGGGGCAAGCGCTGACGGCGGCGGGAACGCTGGGATCACTGGACGGCCTGGACGCGGCCGTCGAGCAATACGTGGCGCGAGGCGCTGCCGTGGATCAGGCTCACCGCCATTTGGAACAGCGACGGCTGGCGTTGCTGTATCCGCAGTTGCCGGAGTTCGAGACGTTGCGGGCACGGCTGGATGGGCTGCGGAAGCTGTGGCGCGACTGGGCCGACGCGTGGGCTCGCGACTTTAACCAGACGTGCCGACAACACGGTTTTCTGCCGCCGGCCGCATTGCAGCAGCGGACCTTGTTCGACGATGTTGTGCGTCCCTTGACCCAAGAGTCAGGGTTGACGGCATTGTTCGTCGTGGACGCCTTGCGCTATGAAATGGGCGAGGAATTGTACCGGACCCTCGCGGACACGCCAGCCACTACAACCCATCTGCGCGCCAGGCTGGCGGAGTTGCCGACGGTAACCGAGGTGGGCATGAACGTACTGGCACCGGTCGCCGATCGTGGACGGTTGCGGCCGGCGCTGGCCAACGGTGCTGTCCAGGGGTTTTCGACGGGCGTGTTCAGCGTGTCCGATCCCGAAAGCCGCAAGCGGGCGATGCACGACCGCGTGGGCGGCGCGACTTGCCCCTGGCTGACGCTGGAAGAGGTTTTGACCCGCGATGCCACGAGTCTGAAACAGGCTGTGGCGCGAGCGCGGCTGGTGATCATCCAGAGCCGCGAGATCGACGACGCGGGCGAGAAGGGAGCCGGGCCGGCGGTCTTCGATCATGTGATGCAGAAGCTGCGGGCGGCCTGGCGGCTGTTGCGCGACGCCGGCGCGAGGCGGTTTGTGTTCACCGCGGACCACGGCTTTCTGCTGCTCGACGAGACGGCCGGGCCGGCCCAGAGCCACGGGCGCAAGGTCGATCCCAAGCGGCGGTACGCGTACTCGACCGTTGCCGCCGATCATGCCGGCGAGGTCCGGGTGCCGCTGTCGGAACTCGGTTACGAAGCCGAAGGGCACTTGATGTTTGCCGAGTCCACGGCGGTGTACGACACAGGCCAGCGAGCGACCGGCTTTGCGCATGGCGGCAACAGCTTGCAGGAGCGGGTGATCCCCGTCTTGACGGTGTCGCACCGTGCGCCGTCGGGCGGCGGCACGCTGCAATACGGCCTGACGGCCAAGGTTCAGGAGGGCGTGGCCGGTATGCATTGCCTGGAGGCAACGGTCAATACAGCGTCCCAATTGGGTCTGGACTTCAGTCGCAGCGGTGAGGTCGAACTGGGACTTCGTGTGCCTGAAGCCCCCGATGTCCAAGTCGAGCTTTGTCAGACCCGCGGCGGCGCACGCCTGGCGGCCGGCGCGGTATTGGCCACCGTTGGCGAAGCGTTTGAGTTGTTCTTCCGGCTGTCCGGCACCACGGAAGCCCGCGTGCTGGTCGAGTTGCATCATCCGGGCGCGGAAGCCGATGTGACGCCCTGCACGGTTGACGGCCGTTTCGCCGTGACGGCGGCGCGGACCGTGGGCGTGTCGCCAGGGGCTCCGGCCAGGATCGTCCAACGGCGAGAATGGCTCGAATCGCTTCCCGCCGGGGGAGTTCGCCAACTGTTTGAACACCTTGCCGAGCATGGGGCCGTGACCGAAGTGGAGGTTGCGTCGATGCTCGGCGGCCAGCGGGCTGCGCGGCGGTTCGCTGGACAATTCGAGGAGCTTGCAGCGCGCGTACCCTTCGGCGTGCGGATCGACGTGGTCGCTGGGGTAAAACGCTATGTGCGGGAGGGATCGTCATCATGAACACGTTAACCACGCAGGACGTGGAACACATCTTCGAGGCCCTGCGCAAGGGGCTGGTCCCCGAACGCGGCATCGAAGCCTTCGCGGTGGGGATCGACAAGCAGCGGGGCGAGATTCACCGCCAGCTTGACCTGGCACACAGCGGCGAGGGAACGATCAAGTTCTTTCGCGGCGGATACGGCTGCGGCAAGACGTTCATGGGCCGGCTCGCCGGATTGGACGCCCAGGCACAGGGCTTCGCGACCAGCTTCGTCGTCGTGTCCGACAACGATCTGCGGTTTCATCGCTTTGACGACGTGTACCGCAAAGTGATGACGGAACTCGGCACCGCGTCCTGCCCGCGCGGGGCTCTGGGCGACATTCTGGACCGCTGGATCGGCTGCGTCGAGCAGACGCTGGTCGCGGCGGGCGAGAACGAGGATGCGGATGATTTCGACGATCTGGTAAGCCGGCGACTGGACGCGGATCTGGCGGCCCTGACCGGCGGCAAGGCTCCGCAGGACTTTGTGCGGGTCGTGCAGACGATCTTCGACCTGAAACAACGCGGCGAATTCGCCGATGCCGGTGCCCTGATCTCGTGGCTGTGCGGCAGCGGCAACGTCGGGGCCTCGGCCAAAAAGGCCGCCGGGATCAAGGGCGATATCGGCAGCCGCGATGCGCTGGATTACTTGCGGGGCGTGCTGGAAATCGTCAAGGCGGCGGGTTACGCCGGCCTGGTCATCGTCATCGACGAGGCCGAAACGATTCTGCGCATGCGGAAGGACTCGCGCCACAAGTCGCTGAACGGCATCCGTCAAATCGCCGATGCGGCCGGGTCGTATCCTGGCCTGTTGTGGATGATCACCGGCACGCCGGAATTCTTCGACACTCGGCAGGGTGTAGCCGGCTTGCCACCGCTGCACGACCGCATCCGGTTTCTCAAGCAGGGCCGGTTTGCCAGCCTGCGGCAAGCCCAATTGGAATTGACGCCTTTCGATGCCGAACGCCTCAAGGCCGTCGCCCTGCGACTTCGCGAACTGTACCCGGCCAAAGACCAGTCACGGCTGGATACGCGGATCAGTACCGCCTTTGTCGAGCGTCTGGTCGCCGACGTCACGGCCGGCTTCAAGGGCGATGTCGGCGTCGTCCCGCGGCAGTTCCTGCGCGCGTTCGTCACTCAAATGGACCTCGTCGATGAACACGCCGATTACGATCCGGCGACCGAATACGGGTTCTCGCCGTCGGATTTGCGGCCCGAAGAGGAACATGTCTTGACCGGTGCCCCGCTGCGGGTCCAGGACGAAGAGCCCGAACTGGTTCCCCAGGAGGAGGTGTGGTGAGTGTCTTCGCCCGCTTCGCACCGCGACTGCAGCAAGCCATCGTGGCCCGGCTGGGCTGGTCCAGCCTCCGGCCGGTCCAGGAAGATGCGGGCGAAGCGATTCTGGGCGGGATGAACGCCGTCGTCCTGGCTCCCACGGCCGGCGGCAAGACAGAAGCCTCGATGTTTCCCGCTCTGTCCGGCATGGTGGAAGATCAGCCGACGGCGGTCGGCGCGATCTACGTCGCTCCGATCAAGGCGCTTCTCAACAACCAGTCGGACCGGCTCGGACTGTACACGGAAATGGTCGGACTGCGGCACTTCGTCTGGCACGGGGACACGACAGACCACGAGCGACGCCAGTTTCTGCGGGAACCGGCCGAGTTGCTGATGACCACGCCGGAGTCGCTGGAGGTGATGCTCGCGTCGCCACGGATCGACGCCAAGTTGCTATTCGGTGATTTGCGGGTAGTGATCATCGACGAAATCCATGCGGTCGCCGGAACGGATCGGGGCGCGCACCTGATGAGCGTCTTGGAACGGATCGCCCGGCTGTCGCGTCACGACGTCCAACGCATCGGGCTGAGTGCGACCGTTGGGAATCCCGATGTGATCCTGCGTTGGCTGCAGGGAACCTCCCAACGTCCCGGCAAAGTCGTCGATCCGCCGCGGGCGCCGGGCAAGCGGCAACTGCTGGTGGTTCACCGTCCTGATTTGACGGAGATCGCCCAAGATGCCGCGCGAATGGCCAAAGGCACCAAGAGCCTGTTCTTCTGCCAGTCGCGTGCGACGACCGAAGCGGTCGCCGAGCAGATGCGGCGCGAGGGGACCGCGGTTTTCGTCCATCACAGCGCCGTGTCGAAGGAGGAACGCCAGCTGGCCGAGGAGCTTTTCCACCGGGGCTCCGACGCCTGCATCGTATGCACTTCCACCCTGGAACTGGGCATCGACGTGGGCGACCTGGATCGCGTGCTGCAGGCGGACTCGCCCGATACGGTCGGCGCATTTCTCCAACGGATGGGCAGAACGGGCCGTCGAGCCGGTCAGGTGGCCAACACCACGTTCTTCTGCCAGACGGACGAAACCGTGCTGCAAGCGATTGCGCTGATCGAACTGGCCAAGTCCGGCTGGGTGGAGAGCGTGGAGATCAACGATCGCTGCTGGCCCGTGCTGCTTCACCAACTGCTGGCGATGTCGCTGGCCAACGACGGGATCTCCGCCGAGGCGGCTTGGGCACACCTTTCCCAGGTCCCAGACTTCCGCGGCATCCAGCGCACCGAATTCGACCGGCTGGTCGCCTGGATGGTCAGCGATGGTTCCCTGGTTTTGGCCAGCGGCCGGCTGGTCCTGGGGGCGAAGGCGGAGAAACGGTTCGGCCGGCGGAACTTCATGGATTTATTCGCGGTCTTCTCCAGCCCGCAGAGCTACACGGTCCAGACGCAAGCAGGCCAGCCGCTAGGCTCGCTGAATCAGGCGTTCGTCGACCGGCTGGTCGAGCAAGTCAGCTGCTTCCTGCTCGGCGGGCGCGCTTGGGCGGTCCTGCAAGTGCAACACGGCGACCGGCGAATCCTGGTGGAACCCGCGCCGCGCGGCCGTCAGCCGACGTGGGGCGGCTATCTGCCCCAATTCCTCAGCCATGCCGTATGCCGGAAGATCCTCGACGTGCTCACATCGCAGGACGCGTACGGCTATCTGCGGCCCGAAGCCGCTGCGTTATTGGACCAGCGGCGCGAAGCCATGCAACGGTTCCTGAAGCCCGTTTGCGGCGGCATCCAGGCCGTGGAAGACGAATTCCTCTGGTGGACCTTTGCCGGCGGCCGGATCAACTCAACGCTTCGCTATGCCCTATCCGCCATCGGCCGCGACTGGTCAATCACCCCCGACAACTACCACCTCAAAGTTCGGGGCCAAAGTCTCGACGAACACCGATTCCTGTCGGTCCTGACCGAGCTTTCCCATCGCGAATTCTGGGAAAACGAGCGGCTATGGGAAGAAGTCGCCCATTCCCTTCCCAGTTACCGCCTCAGTAAGTTTCAGCCCTTGATGCCCACCTGGGTTGAACGAGAAATGCTTGCGGCCTACCTGTTGGACGTCCCCGGCGCCCAGCGGTGGGCGTCCAGCGCCAACGGTAACGTCGGCGGGAAGGATGCACAGATGCGTGTCGTTGCCGGAATCGACGGTTGAACGTGACCCGGAAGTGCACTGCGAGATCCGCTTCGTCCACGACCTTCCCTTGAACAAGTCGAACCCGGACGTCCGGGTGAACTTCTTGCACTATGTAGAGTATGGCCCGGATGGAGAGATCCGCCGAATCATGAGTTGGGTCACGGACCTGACCATTACCAAGGAGAACGCGCAGTGGCTCGTTCGCGGCGCGCGCGCTGGAAGATTGAGAACGAGACGTTCAACACACTGAAGAATCAGGGCCATCACTTCGACCACAACTATGGCCACGGCGAACAGCATCTATCCGTGGTGTTCGCCATGCTGATGATGTTAGCGTTTCTGGTAGACCAGACCCAACAGATCTGCTGTCCGTTGTTTCAAGCCGTTCACAAGAAGCTGGGTAGCAAACGCGTCCTCTGGGAACGCCCACGTTCGCATTTCTACCATTTCGTCTTTCGTTCGATGCAGCAGCTCTACGAAATCGTCCTGTATGACTTGGCCAAAGAGTTGCCCCTCTTCACTGGCGTGCTCGGCCCTCCGCGGCGTGTTCCCATGTTGACCACCGCGTTGTTGGAGTCGTAGCGGCGTCTCACGCCTCTGGACACGAAGCTCTTCGCCGCTCTGCGCTCAGCTTGCGCGCCGGCGTCTGTTTTGGCCTTCGTTCATCCGAAACGTCAGCTTCACGCACGTCCACATATACACCGGATGGCGTAAAGCACGTCTGCCACAATAACCACCTTTCGTTCTTTTCGACGCTAGTCAATAGCCCCACCCCCGTAAGAGGCACCTGTACGGGGAGTTACTGGGCCCAAGTAGCGACTCTGGCCAATTATTCCGCTTTGGGTTCGATATACCAGAAGGCGCGTTTCTCGAAGCAGACCGCGACCAGCCCGCGCCCCAGGCGATCGATCGGCTGCGCCCAGAGGCCACCGTCGATCTGGTAGTTCTTTCCGTCCGGTCTGTGGATCCGACCGTTACCGCCGATGACGCCGCCATCCAAGTAGGCCCAGCCGGGCGGTTGCTGAATCCCGCTGTCAATAGACCATCCAATACCGTCCAGCGTGCGGCAGGTCTCGGTGTCTGTATGGAAGATTCTCCAGTAGTCGTGCGTGGTTCGTGGTTTCGGCGAAAGCAGAAACAGTCCCTCGTCCGCGCGGGCGATGTAACACACGACATCCTTGTGGAGATGATGGAATCCCTCGTTTCCAGGCGTGTACTTCCAGATACCGCTGCGCGCTGGGCCGATTACCGGCTCGTAGATACAGACCCAAACACAATCGTTCTCTGGATCGGAAAGGAGCGATCGGACCTCGTAGTTCGTTCCGCTATCCAGGGAGTTCTGCGGCTGGACGGTGCGGCTGGAAGCTAACAGACAAAAATCACCGGACTGCGGATCGAGTCGGCCGATGGCTCCGATGTAAGCGATGTACAGGTAGGGCTTCAACCAGGCTAAGCATTCGACTTGTGATTGCGGCAATCCCTGTTGCTGGCCGAAAAATCGCACGCCCTGGGGACTTACCTCCGCGACCCCCAGCGTCCGTTCGCCGAGATACATATTGTCGCCGCCGACGGTCATCGAAGTGACGCTGAATCCAGGCTTGTGAAAACGCCCCACCTCGACGACTTCCCCTCCGTACTTCCCCATGCGAGTCACCACGATGTAACTCCCATCCAGCAGCGACTTGCCCGCTTGTTGTGCCGTCCGCCACGCGGCGACGATGGGGCGTTCGCAGTCCGGTTCGTGATCGACGGCCACCCTCAGAAGATACTTCAGGTGAGGCGTTGCACCGCGGACAGCCAGCCGCTTTACGGAATAGCCTTCCCAGCCGGCATCGGTCTTCGGTGCGAAATCGCCTCGCCCGTATCTGCGGTCCAGGTTCATTTGCAGAAGGCGCGAGAGGTCTTGGGCCTTCCTTGCCACCGCCGCGTCGACCACACGGTGCGTGTCGAGCAACCGCTGGATGCGTTCGCACCATTCTGTCGTCTTCGGAGGATGCCGATTCAGCATGCAAAGATGCGCCAGCGAATTCCACTGACAGAAGGGGGCGACGCGACCGGACCGCTCCGCAGCGAGAATCTGCCGGTCGACGTAATCGGCGAATTGTCCATCTGCACGCAGTCGCTCGATCGCCCGATCAACCACGTCGGAAAACGTGAGGCGACCTGCCGAGTCTCTTTCCGTCAGGTCGGTCAGCCACGTATCCAAAATCGCGTGGGCTGCCGAATTGCCAACTTCGCCGTCCATCTCGCACAGACCGTAGTGCCCAAGCATCCGAGTCCGGGGATCCTCGTGCTGTGCGAGCCAGTCGAGCAGCGGCCGGATCCCTTCCGGACCCCAATCACCCGGTAGTGCGAGAAGACCGTAATGTCGCATCTTGGGGTCCGCAATTACCTTCGCGGCCCATTGAATCTGTTCCCGCAGATTGCCGAAGAAAGTTTTGAACGAACCATTCGCCATCGTTCGTTCAAAACGCCCCGCAGCGGTCTCACCATCCAGTTTGGTAATCAGAACACGCAGGTCACCCATGAACTCTTCGGCCGTATCGGTCATGTACAAAGACTTCTCGATACGCTGGACATAGTACCGCACGGCGGCCCCACCATTGCCGAGCCGTTCGGCCAACTCTCGTTCGAAGGTCGCTTGTCGCAAACGGCGAGTGTCTTCGAAGATCCGTCTCTCCGCCGCTTCCATCTCCGATGGCCGGTAGTCGTCATAAAAGATGAACTTGTACTTGTAGCTGCTATCTTTGGGATCAGCTCGAAGTCCCCTCCTCAGGTAGAAGTCGGCGACTTGATGATATCGCTGCGCCGCCTGCAATCGTTCCATCGTGCTGCGGCGCGAGTCGGCGATCAAGCCGCCGTAACACGAAGTCAGGCGATCGCAGTTGACGGTGGACGGTTCCAAGGCAAAAGCAACCTCCGCCAGGGCCGCGGCTTCGTCCGATTCTCGATGCGAAGTTCGCCATTCAGAACGAATCCGGAACAAGGCCGCTTCATCGGCATTGGCGGTCGCGTCTGGCCCTGACGAATTTGTGGTCAGTCGCCCAGGCATGACGATTGCTTCAGAACATTCCTTGCGCAATCTGTCACGGACACGTTCCCAATCATCTGCCGCAGTAATGATGGATCGGTTCTTGACGGAGCCATTGACGGGAGAGATAAACCGCAGGTCGATCTTCCGCTCGCCGGACTTTGGAAGGCGGCTCACTCCGCCCTCGATCAGCGTGGTCGCCGTCCGGAGATCCACTTCGATTCCGGTCAATTCGCGTTCCTGCAGCAGACGTACGGCCTGCTCTCGTTCCAGCACCACAAGCTGAGGTGACTGCTGCAGTTCGTGTTCGAGCATCAATCGAACGGTTTTGGCAAAGATGTCCGATGTCTTATCGAGTTCCTCGCCCTTCACGTCCAGAATCCCCACGTAATGCCGCGCTGCCTGCGTCGCCATTTTGTCCCGTGCCGCACGCAGTTGCTTGACGAGCACTTGATGGACGTCGTCAGCCCGATCGGTTTGAGCCGCCAAGCCACTCCACATTTGGATGCCGGACTTCGTTTCGACCAACCGGGCAAACCGCCATGCTTCGTCGCCTTCGGCAGCCTTTTCGACAATCAAGATCGCGTCAGCCGATGCGAGCTGTCCGAACTTCACCGCCCGCTGGGGATCAACCAACTCGCTGGCCTGCAGCGAAAGTTCATTGAGTATACGGGCCACATCTGCCCGTTCGACCAACTGATACGACGCATCCTTTGACAGCTCCGCAGTCAGCAGGTCCACGAAGCCGCCGTCTTGCGAGGCGTCGGCGGCGACGACGGCCCATCGTCGAGTTTCGTTGTGGTCATCCGCTTGCACCCATGTCACCGCGATCAAGCACCACCCGACCACACACCGGATCGCCAGGCCAAGGATCGCCATAGAAACACCTGCCCGAGGTCCCCTTCTCATGGTTCTTGTCCTTCCGATCCGGTCAATTCGCTTTCTTTCCCTTCACGCGCGCGGATTCGGCCAGTTGCGGCAGGATGCGGGACGCCAGTTCCGCGGCGGCTTCCTGCAACGCTGTCTTGCCGGCGATCTGCTCGGTCAAATCGACCGCGACCGTCGTCTGCCGGCCGACGGCCAGAACACGACCAGTCCGGCGTTCGACGGCCTTCAATTCCAGGCGTGCCCGAACCGAAACCAGTTGACCGTGCCGGGCGGCGAACTCGCTGAACCCCTCGCCGGTCAGCAGCACGTCGGCTTCTCCGCGGCTACCCGGGGCGTTGTCGACGACCGTAAAGCCCAACTCGCGGCAGAACAACGCCAACTCGGTTTCGGCCGCCGGATCGATCGTCCGCTGACCGACGTGGCGCTCGGTCACTTGGATCGCCACGGTCGGACGTGGAGCCTTGCCAAGAAACAGTCTACGTGGGCGGATGCCTACTCGGCAAGATACTCCATGATCCGGGCCAGCAGAAACCGAGGGGCGGGACCGGCGTCCCAATGAGCGACGATTCCGAACCCGCACACGACGCACGCCGCTCGCCGCCCTGGATACCGGATCTCGTACCACGGCCAGACGTCGCCGTCCCCGTGGACGTCGGCCGCCACTTGGCCGCGGATGCCGACCAAGCGTACTCCCGACACCACGAAATCGCCGTCCGGCGGCCAGCCGTCGGCGTCAATTCGCTTGTCCAGATCACGGATCGTCCCGGCGCGTTTCCAGATCAGACTTACCGGGCGCGCCGCCGGGTCTGGAGCGTCCTCCATCCCGGGCACAGGCCACTGGCCGTCGGCCGGCGCCAGGCACAGCACCGCCACGCCGGCGGCCGCGCGCCGCAGCAGCGATTCAGCCAAGCCGCGATGCTCGCGGAACGAGACGCCTTCCCCGACCAGCAACAGCCCCTCGCGGACTTCATCCAGCACCGCCAGGCGATGGCTCTCGCGCAGCGGCACACCGGCCTCGACCAACACCTCGCGCGTGTGGCCCACCGGATCGAACAAGGCGATCCGTTGCTCGGCCAACCACGCCGTGCGACCGGCGAACGGGTCGTTGGGAAAGATCCACAGCGGCTTGACGTAACGGGCCACGGGATCGTTGCCCGGACCGAAGACCTCCAGCTTTAGTTCGGCGGGAAAGATCACGCCGTCCCGCACCGGTGGCACAGCCAACCGCACCGGCACCCGGCCCGCATTTTGGTCCCATGACTGTTCGCCGCGCGCGATGGTACGGTTTTTCGCCGAAAACACCCACGTCACGCGGGCCAACGCTCCGTCACCGTTGACGATCTCGAACGAGAACACTTGCTCGCTGCCGCCGAACACGCCGAACCACCGGTCAGCACGATCGCGTCACGCCACGCAGCGGGCAATTCCTCCGACGCCGCCTCGATCTCCCCCTGCAATTCGGCCGACAGAACGACACGTTCCGGTCCGGCAGTCGCCGATATCGGTCCAGCATCGTCACGCGACATCCGCTTCCTGGGCGCGATACCGAACTCGGAGTGCAGTGGGCACGATCGTGTGGCAAGTGGGGCGGCCGAGGGCGCAGTGGTGGCAGGGGCATTTTGGATATGCTAGACTGCGCCAAGCCATGCGGATTCGGCGGACCCCATCTGCTGCTGTTGCGAACAGTCTGCGGAGAATCGTGGAGGAGAAACCTATGCGTGTTGCGCGACCGACGCTCCATTTCTCGTTGCTGTTCCTGTTCGCCGCAGCCACCTTTGCCGCCGAGCCGTCCGCGCGGGTCCGTTCCGATCCGCCCGTCATCGTCTCGTCCTGGGACGACTTGCTCGACGGCGTCCGGACTCGGGATGATTGGCGGGCCCACCGCCAGACGCTCCAACAACGCTACCTGGAATTGATCCGCGACGATCGCAAGCCGGCCAAGCCGCCGCTGGACCTGCAAGTCCACGAAACGGTAGTGGTCGAAGGGATCTACCGGCGGCTGCTGGTGAGCTATGGCGTCGAGCAGGACGAGCGAGCGCACGCCTACCTGGGCATTCCTCTGAAGCGGGAGGGAACGGCGCCGGGCATCGTGGCCCTGCACGGCACGACGGCCCAAGGCAAAGAACAGACGGCCGGTCTGAGCGGCGATCCGGACAAGGCGTGGCTCGACCAGTTGTGCCGCCGCGACTACGCGGTGATTGCCCCCGATCATTTCGTGGCCGGACATCGCATCCCTGCGGAAGGGGCTTACGATACGACCCGCTTCTACCAGCGGCATCCGGAGTGGACTGCCGTGGGCAAGTTCACCTACGAACACGCGATCGCGATCGACGTGCTGCAGTCGCTGCCGGAGGTCGATCCTCAGCGGATCGGCGCCCTGGGCCATTCCTTGGGTGGTCATGGGATGCGCCCCTGACGCGGGCGGAGGCGACAACGGAAAGACAGAACCAAAATTCCGAACTTCGTGTTTCGGATTTCAGATTCTGGAGAACCACATGACGAAAATCGCCCCCACCGTGATTCTGATTCTGCTGGTCGTCTTGACAGCCGGCCTATCTGCCACCTGCCGCGCGGGCGACGAGCCGCCGGACTATCGGATCGAACTGACCGCCGCGGCCGGCGGCTTCGACGGCCAGACCTGCTGGGTCCACGCCCGAGCCGGGGCCATCCCGGCGGGAAGCCCGGGCCATGCGGGCGCCGATCCGCTGGTAGTGATGACCATGCAGAAACTGCTGCTGAGCGGCTCCGATGTCTTCTATGCCCTGCACAACCTCTGGACGGACGACCTGGGCATGACCTGGACCGAGCCGCAACTCCAGCCCGTCTTCGAGCGGCAGAAGATCCGCGACGACGTCGAGATGACCGTCTGCGATTTCTGGCCGAAATGGCACGCCGCCAGCGGAAAACTGCTCGGCACCGGGCACACCGTCTGGTATCAGAACAACCACGTCATGCCGGTCCGCAAGCGGCACACGGCCTATGCCGTCTACGACCCGGCCGCTCGCGCGTGGCTGCCGTGGAAGGAATTGGAGATGCCCGACGATCCGCGGTTCGTCAACGCCGGCGCGGGCTGCACGCAACGCTGCGATTTGCCCGGCGGCGATATTCTCCTGCCGATCTACTTCAAACGGCCCGAGGACAAGGTCTCCAGCGCGACCGTCGTCCGCTGCCGGTTTGACGGGGAAACGCTCCGCTATATCGAGCATGGCCACGAGTTGTCGACCGAGGTTCCGCGCGGATTCGGCGAGCCTTCGTTGGCGAAGTTCGGCGAGCGTTTCTTCCTGACGATCCGCAACGATCAAAAAGGTTACGTCGCTGCGGGTCCCGACGGGCTGCGCTTCGACAAGCCGCAGCCGTGGTCGTTTGACGATGGGACCGAGTTGGGCAGTTACAACACCCAGCAGCATTGGGTCACGCATCGCAACGGTTTGTTTCTCGTGTACACCCGCCGCGGAGCGGGCAACGACCATGTCTTCCGTCACCGGGCGCCGCTGTTCATGGCCCGCGTGGATCCCGAGCGGCTGTGCGTGATCCGCGCAACGGAGCGCGTGCTGGTTCCCGAGCGCGGCGCCCGGCTGGGCAATTTCGGCGTCACCGAGGTCAGCCCGGACGAGACGTGGGTGACGGCCGCGGAGTGGATGCAGCCGCAGGGAGTCGAGAAACGGGGCAGCGACAATCGTATCTGGGTGGCGAAAATCCAGTGGCACCAACCAAACACCGAGCCCTAATTTGGTCAGCCGGGAACTGGACGCGCGCTTCGATCCCCTGATCCGCGACGAAGTGGCCCCCCTTCGTCCGCGACCGGCGGGCTGTGAAGGTTTGGTCGCGGGATTTCTTCCTGCAAGTGATCGAGAGCCTTTGTCCCCCGCCCAAGAACATCGGCGTGCGTCGGAAATGACAGAAATATGGAATGACAGAAATATGCCGGGATGTTTTTCTCATACCATATTTCTGTCATCAATGAATCGTCTGCCATGCTTGGCGGAATGGCTGTCGCCGGGTGATCAAAAACAGGTTCCGCTTAGTTGCGAAAGTCGAACGCCTGACTCAGCTCGGGCTCCTGCCAGTCCCCGTCGACCTTCATCGCGCGGAACATGCCGGGAGTTCCCCGGTGCCGGCGCGTGGACCACAAATCGTTTCCGTCCGAGCTGATTTACCTCCAGGGCATTCACGGTGCCCCTGTTTGATCACTCCGCCGAACCCAGGGCGACACGGAAGCCCAGGACGAGGCTCCGGCCGGCCGGCTCATCCGTGCGGCGGCATGCCGCCCGGCAGCTTCCGGCGCTGCTGGCCCAACTGCCGCCGCGGTACACGCGGTCGAAGCCTTCGGCGGGCCCCGGCGGGGCGTCCACCGGCGATCGAGCGTAGTAGTCCTCGCCGTACCAGTCAGCGCACCACTCGTAGACGTTGCCGTGCATGTCGTAGAGTCCGAAAGCATTCGGCTTGAACTTCCCGACCGGGGCCGCGAAGACGTAGCGGTCTTGTGCCGTAATCGCCCAATCCCAGTCTGAAAACTTCGCCTTCGCCGTGGCGTCGGCCACGTTGGCCACCGCAGCCAGGCCTTCGGGATCGTCCCCGTGGTAGTACCGCGTCGTCGTGCTCGCCCGGCATGCATATTCCCACTCGGCCTCGGTCGGCAACCGATATAACTTGCCCTCTTTGTCGCTGAGCCATTTGCACAACGCCACCGCGTCGTTCCAACTCACGTTGACCACCGGATGCTCGTCGGACTGCTCGAAGCCGACTTTCCGCCACGAGTATTCCTCCGACTCGCCAAGTTCGCCCGTTTCCGGATCGAAACCGAAGGCCCCCTCGAAATTGGTACCCTTCTCGGCGTCGGTCCGGTAGCCGCTCTGTTCGACAAACTGCCGGAACTGGCCGACCGTGACCTCGTGGACGCTCAGGTGAAACGGCCGGGTAATCCGCACGCGGTGCTGCGGGTGTTCGTCTTCGAACTCGCTCGGCGGCGGGCCGCCATGATCCTTGAACGCTTGGGCCACGTCCTCCGCCGCCTCGGCGCTGCCCATCATGAACTCGCCCGCCGGAATCGGCGCCAACTTCATGCCGATCGAGTTCGTGACGACGCGGGACACGGCAGTGATCGAAATCCATCCTGCAACCGTCCTGCCATCCTCTTGCAGGCGCGCAGCCAGCCAGGGAGGATTAACCTTGGCCACCACCAGGTGGGTGCCCGGAGGAAGCGAAGCCAGCGTCTCGGCGCCGGCTCGCAGTGCGGTTGGCTGGTGGGTGACAATGTTATCGCCCGGTTGGAATTCGGATTGCTCTGGGCTCCGCTCCGACGCATCATCCGCTTGAGCCGCGCCGGGCCAACTCCCGGCCAACATGTCCATCCACAACACCACGCACAGGATCGTCCAGGTTTTCGTGTTCATGCGGTATCCCTTTCGGTAGCCAAATCGTCGCAGACAGCTCGAGACCGCCTCCGGTGGACAGTCCACTTGCCACCCATGTTTGCTTTTCCGGCCGCTGGTGAACAGCCCCCTGCCGGCCCCGCTCAGGCCCTCGGGCCCTTGCCGCGGCGCGTGAGGAGCACCGCGATGATGACGAGCAGGACAAGCCCGCCCACCACCAGCACGACCACGGGGATCCCTGCCGCGGGACTCGCCGTAGCGAGGAACTGCCCGGGCTCCACGTCCACCAGCATATCCAAGCCGTTCGCCTGTTCCCAGACCCTCGCATTCTCAAGACCCAGGACCGACGTTCGTGGTGGCGATGACCACGTCCGGAACGCCCAAGGTCATCGCTTGAGCGGCGAGGATCATGTCGGCGTCCAAAGCCTTGTCGCCTGCCGTGGGCTGTCCCTGCTGCCGGGCCTGAGCCCAGATGCCAATCGCCGACCGCGACAAGCTGCAAAGTATCAACTTGAATTCTCCCAACGTGACCTGCAGCCGCCACCAACGGCTGGTCGTGCCGGCTTCAGCCGGTTCGGAGCCCTCGACAGGCGGTACGCCCACCGAGCCGGCCATGATTTCCCGGCGTCACTTCCTGCACGCGGCCGCCGCCGGAATTGGCGCGGCATGCCTGCCGCAGGCCGGGCGCGCTGCGGAGCCGGCGGTCGCCCAGCCGCTCGCGCTGGGCTTGGACAATTTTGCGGTCCGGGCCATGAACTGGAAAGCGCCGGCTTTGATCGAGTATGCGGCCAAGCTGCAGTTGGACACGCTGTTCATCACCGACTTGTTCGCCTTCGACAGTCTGGCGGATGGCCATCTGCGCGAGCTGCGGCAAATGGCGTCGGACGCCGGTGTGGCTTTGATCGTAGGCAGTTGGAGCATCTGCCCGACATCGACCAGCTTTAAGACGGATTGGGGCAGCGCCGACGAGCACCTGGCATTGGGGCTGCGCGTGGCCGCTGCGCTGGGTTCGCCCGTGTTCCGCGTCATCCTGGGCAGCCGCCGCGACCGCACGACCGAGGGCGGAATCGACGCGAGGATCGCCGATACGGTTCGCGTCTTGCAGGCTGCCCGGTCGCGAGCGTTGGACTTGGGAGTGAAAGTCGCCGTCGAGAATCACGCCGGTGACATGCACTCGACGGAACTGGTGCGGCTGATCGACGAGGCCGGACCGGACTATGTGGGCGCCAACCTGGACGCTGGCAACGCCACTTGGACGCTCGAAGACCCGCTGGACAACCTCGAAACCCTGGGCCGGTACACCGTCAGCACCAGCCTGCGGGATTCGGCCATGTGGGAAAGCGAGAACGGCGTGACCATCCAATGGACGGCGCTGGGCGACGGCGCCGTGGATTGGAGAAAATACTTTGCCCGCTTCGCCCAGCTGTGCCCGAACGTGGCCGTCAACATCGAGACCATCTCGGGATTCAATCACGAACTGCCGGTCAACAAGGAAGACTACTGGCAGGCCTGGCCGAAAGGCAAACCGCCGAAATACGAGCGGTTTCTGGCGTTGGCTCGCCACGGCCAGCCGCGTCCGCCGCATCAGCACCCCGCAGGCGTCGACCGCCAGGCGGCGGAACAGCAGTATCAACGGGACGAACTGGAACGTAGCATCCGTTACTGCCGGGAATTGGGCTTGGGACGGAAACGCTGAGACGGGCGTGGCTCAAGCGAAACAGGCATCGGCCCCTCAAAAAAAGTTGCCAACCTCAACGGGGGCACGAAAACGGTGAGTATGTCGTATCACACGCAGGCGTGTTCCACGATTTCGAACAGCGTGTGCAGCTTGAACCGTCGGAAGATCTCCAAGACGACGGGGCTCAATTCGCACAAGCGAAGCGTGCCTCCCGCAGCGTGAATCCGCTTGTTCATCAGGACCAGCATGGCGACCAGCGCGCTGTTGACAATCTCCAGAGCGGACAAGTCAATCATCACGTGCGGCACATCATGCGATTGCAACAGCGACTGCAACAAACGATCGATGTCCTCCAAGGCGGGGGTTCGCCCCGGCAGAACCTCCAAGATTACCTCGTGGCCGTTCTGCCGCTGGAAGCACCAGATAGAGGCCCCGCATTCGGGACACTCGTGGTCAACGGAAAAGACAGGGTGATACGGCAAGAAGTGGCCGCACACGCAGCAATGGAAATCACAGCCGTTGATTTCCGCGACGTCTGCGTTCACCGCAGGGACAAGTAGCGACATGGCACATTCCTTATGCTTCCTTACAATAGTGAATATCGGCTATCCATGCTCAGCCTCAACAGTTCGCTGCGCCAACTTATCCATCTTATCCAAATCACGAAAACAAAAAATGCCTAGAAAGAGTTAATTCCATTCTTGCCCCGCGGGAGCCGTTCGAATTCCGTTCCGCGGGCGGCAGAGCGGCCATCGGGCTTGGAAACAAGCAAGAACAGACTCGACAACCGGAGTCGTTGGTAGGTGGATCCCGCGAGCGGAAGTCTAATTCTAATTCGAGAACCCAATTTCTTCACGATTTCTTCGCGAAGTGCGAAAAAGGCCGTTCTTTTCGCTAAGCTATTGCCTGTCTCAAACATCCGAGGTCGGAAGCATCTGAGGATGGGGTACCATTGGCGCGAGCGACGCACGAGACACGAAGCTAGCAGGATCGCATGGTTTGTCAACCCAAGGATGGAGAGGAATTTTCGAGAAAAACCCTTGCATCTCCTCCGAAAGGGTTAAAGAGAACCGCATGGCACGACGCGAAACCAGTAAATCGGCTACACCAAGACCCGCCCATCAAATGCAGGTTCCGACAAAGGGCACGTCGCTGCGCGACACGGCTGTTTGGGCCGGTCTGGCAGCCTTGTTGGTCGCTGCGCCGTTGGTGCCCGGCGAGAGCACGGGCGAGTTGGGGGTGGGCGCGAATTGGGTCATGGTCTTGCTGGTCTTCTGCGCGGGCTCGCTGGCCAGCGTGTTTGTCCGCCGGACCGCGATTCTCCGCATGGGGGTCATCGACGCCTTGGCGGGTTTGCTGATCGTGCTGGTCTCGGTCAGCGCGGTGGTCATGGTGGGGCAGGGCTACACCAGGGCGACGATCAACACGGCCTGGCAGTGGGCTGGATTTGTGGTTTTTTTCTTGTTGGGCCGTCAGTTGTTGCGCCGGCCCGAAGCGGTGCGCGCGGCAAGTGCCGTGATGCTGGCCTTGGCGGTCTGCTTGACGTCCTTGGCGTATTACCAGTACTTCTACAGCTTGCCGCAGACGCGTGCGGAATTCGCGCGCCATCCGGATGCCATGCTGCGCGCGGCGGGCATCGATCCCGCGCCGGGCTCGCCCGAACGGAAGTTATTCGAGGACCGTCTGCACAGCACCGAGCCCTTGGCCACGTTTGCCTTGGCCAATTCTTTGGCCGGCTTCCTGGCGCCTTGGCTGGTCGTCGCTCTGGGGATCGCCGTATCGGCGCGAGGAAGCCGCGAGGAAATTGGCGCGTCGAGTGCGTTGCAGACCTCGCAGGGGCGGGCAGGCCACGGGGGCGCGTTTTCGCAGGACTTGGAAAGTCCTCCCTCCTCGTGGCGTGTCGCCCTCGTGGCGGTGTCGGCGGCTGTGTTTGTCGGTTTCGCTCTGTTGTTGACCAAGAGCCGCACGGGACTGTTGGCAGTCGGCTTGGGCGTGTTTCTGCTGGTATTGTCTCGCTGGCCCATCTCGCGACTGGTGCGTTTTCGTTGGCAGATCTTTGGGGCGACGGCGATTGCTGTGGGAGTACTGGCTGCTGCCCTCGTAGCGGGAGTCTGGGATCGCCAGGTGTTGACGGAGACGCCCAAATCGCTGCTGTATCGGTTCCAATACTGGGAAGGGACGGCAGCGATGATTGCCGACCATCCCTGGTTCGGTTGCGGACCCGGCAATTTTCAGCACTACTACGCCGCGTACAAGCTGCCGCAAGCCAGTGAATCGATCGCCGACCCGCACAATCTGTTGTTCGAGGTTGCCGCGACGTTTGGCGTGCCGGCGTTGTTGGTTTTTCTCGTCCTGCTGGCCTTTGTCGCGTGGCAATGGCTGCGCTGGTGCGGATTGGGCGATCGCGCGGCTGCGGCCATGAACGCCGCCGCGGTGCGGGGAGGTTGTGGGTTGGGGTCGGCTGTCCTGCCCGCCGACAGGGCGACGATGCCCGCCCTGTCGCACGGCATGTACCTGGGTGCGTTGGCGGGCCTGGCGTTGGGCTGGTGGACCGGATTTGTCGTCGGCATGCCCCCGGAACCGGTCCTGTTCCTGCTGGGCGTGCCGGTTGCCGCGGCGTTTGTGGCGGGGCTGCATCCGTGGACAGAACGGGGACGGCTGCCGGCTGCCGTCCCCGCCATTGCGCTGCTGGTGCTGACCGTCAACCTGTTGGCAGCCGGCGGGATCAGCTTTGGCGGGATTGCGCCCAGTTGGTGGTTGCTGCTGGCGATCGTCAGCAACTCGGCACCGATGCCCTCGTGGGAACGGGACCTGCCGCGGCCGGTGGTGGGGCTGTTGGCCGCAGCGGCCATGCTGTTGGTGATCGGATGTTTTGCGACGCTGTACTCGCCGGTGCTGCGCTGTCGTGCGAAACTCGACGAAGCCCAGGCTCTGCTCCGGTCGCAACGTCCGGTCGAGGCGGAAGCGGCCTTTTTGGCGGCCGCTGCCGTGGACCCGTACTCGGTAGATCCTTGGTATAACCTGGCGGCGTTGTATCATCGCGGGGCGTTGGAGATTGCGGGCGAGGGCTCGCTGTCGCGATTCGAGTCGGCGGTGGAGCAGGCGCTGCGACGAAATCCGCGCGCCCCCACATTGCGAAAACAGATTGGCGACTGGCGGTTGACGTTGTTTGCTCGCTGGGGCGATCGTCGCCAGCTGCAGGGGGCCATCCGTGCGTACACCGAGTGGGTGCGGTTGTATCCAAACCATGCATTTGGCCATGCCCAATTGGCGTGGTGTTCCCATCTGGCGGGTGATGACCGGTCGGCCAGCCAGGCTGCCGCCGAGGCGCTGCGACTGGATGCCCTGAATCCACACCGCGAGAAAAAGCTAGGCCAGCAAAGACTTTATGACCCGGTTGCGGATTCCGAAGGACAGCGGGAAAATGCCGAACAAACAATCCGGCGATTGCGTAAATAACCAAATACGTTGTCTGTCCAAACAAGCAGGGACTTTTCATGAAAATCTGGATCTTGACGGTCGGCATGGTGTTGATCGGCGCTGCAGCGGGGGCGTCCAGTGCGTGGCTGGAATTCGCCTCGACGACCAGTCAGTTCGAGCCTCACAATCAGGCGGCCGGCGCGAGCACCTCGTTCGGGCTAGACCGAATCGGTCCCCGGGTGTCGATCGTCGAGGGCGAGGATTTCGATTTCGGTGTCGGCCAGCGCCAAGCTGCCATGCACCACACGTTCGTCTTCCGCAACGATGGCGACGAACCGCTCCAGCTGACCCAGGGGGCGACCACCTGCAAATGCACGCTCAGCGAACTCAAGACGGGCGACGTGCCGCCGGGCGGGACGAGCGACGTGCGGTTGGATTTCAAGTTGGTCACCGCGGGCGAACAGTTTCGTCAGACCGCTGAAATCCATACCAACGACCCGCGGCGGCCGACCGTGACCCTGACCATCCATGGCACCGTGACCGATTTGTTGCGGATGGAACCCAGCGACTTGGTGCTCAGCAATGTCCCGGCCAACGACGGGACCAAGGCCACAGTGCATCTGTACGGTTTCGACATCCAGGATTTGCAGATCCTGTCGCACGAGTGTACCAACCAGGAGACCGCATCGTTTTTCTCCCTCGACTGGCGACCTGCAAAGCAAGACGAGTTGCGGGAGAACCGGAAAGCTAGCGTCGGTTTGGTGGGCACGTTGACGGTAAAACCAGGCTTGCCTCTGGGGCCGATAAACCAGACAATTCAATTGCAGACGAACGTGCCGGATGCAGACAAGCTGGCCTTGGAGATCAGCGGTTCGGTCGTCAGCGACATTTCGATCGTCGGCCCCAGCCTGTTCAATGAGCAGCACAGCATGGTGTTGTTCGGTGTTGTCGAGCGAAGTCGGGGCGCCAAGACGACGCTGCGGATGCTGGTGAAAGGTCCGCATCGGCGGGAGGTGACGCTGGCGGTGCAAGAGGTCGAGCCGGCAGATGTGCTGAGCGTTTCGCTGGGCGAAGTTCAGGAGATCAATGCCGGCGTGGTTCTGATGTATCCTTTGGAAATCGAAGTCCGGCCCGGTTCGCGGCTGATCAATCGCATGGGTTCGGAGCAGGCAAAGTTCGGCAAGATCGTCCTGGAAACGACACATCCCACGGTCAAGAAGATACCCATCAACGTCAAGTTTGCGGTCGAGTGACTTGCGACGGGGCGACATCAAGGAGGGAGCCGCTATGAAAAACGATCCGCATCCATGTTCGGGGACGCTCGCGGCGTTGTTCCTGTTGGGCTGCCTGTCCCTGGTGGGATTGGGGTGCAACAACCGGCCGGCAACGGATGCCTCTGGGACGGTGCCATCGCCGAGTCGTTCCCCCGGACCAGCGGCCCAGCCCGGCCCGTCCGCGGCGGCCTCGCCCGATGCGGCGACGGGATCTGGGCAGGAACCGTTGTTCGTCGGCTGGCCCCGTCCGACGCTGGCGCTGCTGATCACCGGCCAGCAATCCGGCTATATCGAGCCGTGCGGATGCACCGGCCTGACCAATCAAAAAGGCGGACTGGTTCGCCGTTATTCAAGCAAGCGGCAGTTGGAGGAGCAGGGCTGGGAGGTTGTCGCCCTGGATGTGGGGAATCAAGTGCGCCGGTTCGGCCGTCAGGCGGAGATCAAGTTTCAAATGACGGCCGAAGGACTCAAGAAGATGAAGTATCGAGCGGTCGGCTTCGGCCCGGACGATCTCCGCCTGTCGTCCGGCGAGTTGATTGCCATCACGGCCGACGAAGGCGACTCGGGGACGCCGTTCGTCTGTGCCAACGCGGCCATTATCGACCGCTCGCTGACGCCCCGTTTTCAGGTGATCGAGGCGGCTGGCAAGAAGATCGGTGTGACGGCGGTGCTGGGCACAGACGAGTTGGCCAAGATCGCCAGCGACGAGATCATCAAGCAGCCGCCGGAGCAAGCGCTGCGCGAGGTTTGGCAGGAGTTGGACAAGCAGGGCTGCGATCTGTACGTCCTGTTGGCTCACGCCTCGCTCCAAGAATCGGCGGAACTGGCTCAGCAGGTTCCTCACTTTGACGTGGTCGTCACCGCGGGCGGCGCCGGGGAACCGACTTATGACGCCGAGAAGATTGCCGGCACCAGTGCCGTCATGGTTCAGGTGGGCACCAAAGGCATGCATGTCGGCGTGATCGGCATCTTTGACGACCCGAACCGGCCGCTGCGGTATCAGCGGGTGCCGTTGGACGCTCGCTTTCCGGATGCGCCGGAAATGCTCCAGTTGCTGGCCTCGTACCAGGACCAGCTGAAGGTCGCCGGTCTGGAGGGGTTGGGCGTGAAGCCGATCCCGTATCCGACCGATCGCCAGTTCGTCGGCTCGGACGCGTGTCTGGAGTGTCACGACGGCGACTATGCCATCTGGAAGAAAACGAGTCATGGCCACGCCTTGGACTCGTTGACCCATCCCGGCGAGCGGAGCGAGGTCCCGCGGCATTTTGACCCCGAGTGCATCAGCTGTCACGTGGTCGGCTGGAATCCGCAGAAGTACCTTCCTTATGTCTCTGGCTACCTGAGCCTGGAACAAACGCCGCACCTGCATCACGTCGGCTGCGAGTCCTGTCACGGTCCCGGCTCGGCTCACGTAGCGGCTGAAAAGGGGGAGGGAAATCCTACTCAGGAGAACATCGATTGGTACCGCGAGGAGGTTCGCCTGCCGCTGGCCGAGGCGGAGAAAAAGTGCATGGAGTGCCACGACTATGACAACAGCCCCGACTTCCACGCCGTAGGAGCGTTCGAACGGTACTGGAAAAAGGTCGAGCACGGCAAGAACGTCAAGCCTTGACGCGGGCCTCCATCAGAGCCCCAGAGTCCGCTCGCAGCTTGCCGACGTTCCGTTTTCACCGTGTCAGGCAGGCGTCTGGTATTGCCATCCGCGCGGTGCTACGATGGACGCGTGCCCGTGTTTCGCAACGCAAAGGGTGGTGATAAAGGGATCCCGAGATGAGCTTCCTGGCTTGGGTGAAGAGCTGTCTTTCCAATCGCGGAAAGGTCCTCGCACTGTATCGAAGCGGCATGGCGAAGGCGACCAAACGCGACTACCAAGGGGCTATCGCCGATTATTCGACTGCGATCGAGGACCCCCGGATCCCGAGCGACGTGAAGGGGATGGCGGTCTATAATCGAGCCCTCGCGTATTCGGCGATTCGTGAAGATGCCAAAGCGGCCGAGGATCTGGCGGCCTTGCTGGAGCTGCCGGGATTGCCCGAAAACATCAGGACGGCCGCCCAGCAACGGCGGGAACGGATCCGGCGGCGGAACGAGGACGCAGAGGACTCGTGACCGCCGGGTCAGGCAGGCGGCCTGTCGGCCATGATCGCAACGTTCCGATCGAGGCCTGCCTGTCGCCACGCTTCGATCAAGAACTGCTGTAGGTTCGCAGGCGGCCGGAGGTCGCTTCTCGCGTGAAGCGGTAGAAGTGCCAGTGCGTGACGCAGCGATTCATGAACTGGGCAAAGCCGACGATGTCTCGGCGGTACTTGAGGTTGCGGGTGAAAAAGTACTTGAGGTAGGTCCAGCCGACCGAACGCAGCGAGCCGTCCCGCCAGAGCGCCCAGGAGAGCGCCCCCAGGAGGGCCAGGCCATAGGCCAATGTCGGCAGTCGTTTTCCCTCCCCGGCCTTGCCGCAGATTTCGGCGCGCCGCTGCAGGTATTCCGGGAACTCGTAAACTTTGAAGTAGCGGTCAAAAAACGCCTCGGGGCTGTACAGGCGTTCGACCAGTTGCCAATAGCCCTTGCGCAACTCGTCGCGGCTCATCTGCTTGGGAACAAAGTTGCAATTGGGATCGCCGTCGACCAGGCGGCCTTCCTGACGGAGCCGCTCGTACAAAGGCGTTCGCGGGATCGCCTGCAACATGCCGACCATTGCCAAGGAAATGCCGTTGTCCTGAATAAAGCGGAATTGCTCGTCGAAGATGTCCCGATCATCGCTGTCGAAACCGACGATGAATCCCGCGTTGATGTCGAGGCCCGCGTTTTGGATTCGCGCCAGTTTCGCGGCCAACGAGTCGCCACGAAGATTCTGGAATTTCTTCGTCTCTTTCAGTGAATCGTGGCGAGGCGTTTCGATGCCGATGAACACACTGCGGAAGTTGGCTCGGTACATGAGTTCCAGCAGCTCGGGATCGTCGGCCAGGTCGATGCTGGCCTCGGTGGTCAGACGCAGCGGATAATGGTGCTGCTCCATCCAGGGCACGATCTTCTCCAGCAGCGCCTTGGCCTTTTGTTTGTTCCCGATGAAGTTGTCGTCGACGATGAACGCCGAATGGAAGCCGGCCCGCCGCATGTCGTCCAGTTCCGCGACCAACTGCTCCGGCTGTTTGACCCGAGGACGCCTGCCGTAGATCACGATGATATCGCAGAATTCGCACTGAAATGGGCAGCCACGAGAGTATTGCAATGCTCCGGAGGCATAGCGTTGGACTTTCAGCAGGTCATATCGCGGGCGGCGGGCCTGCGTCATATCGGTCGGCTGCGATTGCTCGTATCGTCGCTGGACGGGGTTGCCTCGCGCAAAATCGTCCAGGAACTCCGGCCAGGTCGTGTCCGCCTCGCCCACGAACATCACGTCGCACAGATCCTCGAAAAACTCTTCTTGGACGGAAACCAGGGGGCCACCGACGACCGTAAAAACCTGTAGCTCGCGCAAACGCACGAGGATTTCATGGATTCGCGTTTTCTGGACGTTCATCCCGGTAACGCCGACGATGTCGTAGTTGCGTAGGGACTGCCAGTCGATCTCTTCCACATTCTCGTCGAGCAAGCGCACGGCGTGGTCTCCGCAAAGACCGGCCAGGGTAGGCAACGCTCCGGAGATCATCGTGCTGCGTTTGTCGCCCGGATAAAGCGACAAGGCGTACTGAAAACCCCAGTAGGAAGGCTCGAAAGCCGGGTTAATCAGACAGATGGATAGTGTTCGAGCCCTGGGGCTCGTCGTGCTGGCACACGTGACCGACGGTTCGAGCGTAAGCATCGCAGATCCCCAATAAACGACATGAAAACCACCATCCAGAGATTCCCGTCGCGGTTCTTACGGCACCGCGCCTTCAACGCCGCGCAGCGTTGGGCCGAACAGGCGTTGCAGGCCGCGATTCACCTCGTCCTGCACCACGCCTCGGGCGGCACCGCCGACCATGCGGGCGCTCAGGTCGCTCAACATGCGGTTGTCCAGACGCGGCTTGGACAACGTTCCTTGCATGGGGATCTGGATGACCGTACCGCGGAGCGAGGCGAGGTACTTCTTGTCGGCCACCCATTCGTCGCGAATCGGTACCTCGGCCACGATCGCCAGGGATTCATCCAGGCCGACGGAGCCGCTGGTCCGAATCGTCACGTCGCCGCTGGTCATGGTCAGGCCCTGGTGGATGACACGGCCGTTTTCGACGTCCACGCGGACGGTCTGTTGGGGGATCAACAGCCAATTCGACACCGACGCCTGGTTCTCGGAAAAGGGCCGGCCATTGACGACGGTCTTGACTTGCTGCGCCAACGCCAGCAGAGGTTGGGCCAGGGGGCCCGGGCCGATTTGGGCGGAATGGATCGTCAGCTGGCCGTGAACCTTGCTCTGGTCGGTGTCGGTCAGCGGCACCAGGGCTCCGTCGAGCTGTACCGAGAAGCGGCCTTCGGCGCGGGTAGTATCGGCCAGCAGCGGCGCGACGTACTTGAGCCACGTCCGGCACAGCTCGGGCGAGATCCGCACGTTGTCGAGCAATTGTCCACGTTCTACGGCCAGACGAGCGGGCGCTGCATTCAGTTCGATCCGCGAGACCGCGCGGAATTGGCCCTCGCTGAGCGGAACTTGCAGCGGCGCGAACTGCAGCACGCCGTCGGCCAACGAGGCGCGCAATTCGCCTTTGCCGACTAGCAGGCCGTACAGGCTGGCCGACTCCCAGCCCACACGAGAGCTGCCGGCCAGGTCCGCGGGAACCCGTCCGCCGCCGGCCGACGTGGTCCGGGTGCCCGAGATCAAGCGGATTTCGGGCCCTGGCGGTTCCCGTGACGAGCCGGCAACCGATTGTCCGGGCAGCGGAGCGAGTCCGATTTGCGACGGCATTTCCCGCAATGGTCCTGTCAGGGCAAAGCGGCCTTGATCGCGGCCGACAATGTTGACGCTGCTTCCCATATAGGGCCGGAGCTTGGCGCTCACGTCGGCCCAGTCGTAATCGACCTCGCCGCTGAGTTCGGCCAACCGCCGGCCGCTCCAGTTGTCGATGCGACCTGTGGCAACCAATCGCATCATGCTGCCTGTCGCCAGCAGTTCCTGGATTTCCAGGACGTCTTGCTGTTGGTCGTAACGCTGGCGGCTGGTCAATTTGACGTTCGATTCCCTCCACACTTCTTCCCAGGGGCTTGAGGCCGCGGCCAGCGTCGCCCCAGGATATGCGGAGGTGGCTTTGCGGGTCGCAAACACGATGTTTTCGGCATCGCTGGTCAAGCTGACCTGCGTCACCCCGGCCTCGTGCGTGGCTTCCAGCGTTCCCGTGACGGCCCCGGTCAACTGCTGGTCGGCGGGCTGTCCGGGGGTTTGCAGCCATTGTCCGACGCGGCCCAAGTCGGCGCGGTAACTCAAGCGGCCGCTGACCGTGGGCCCCGATTCAGGCAGCTGGACGACGACTTGTTGTGCGCGAAAGGCGACGGTCGAGCTGGTCATCGCCACGTCCTGTGCCGTGATGCGACCCCGGGTCGCGTCCCACGTGCCCTTGGCGTCCAGGCGAAGGGTCGGCTCGTCGATGGCCAGATCCCACTCGCGCGACTGGAACTGATCGATCTGCAACGTGACAGCTTGGGCCTCCACTTGTTGGGTGGATACGCTCGTGGTGGCGTCGAGCTTGACGGTTCCCGCCAGGCGGCGATCGCCCAGCGGCACGAACGGACGCAACCGCGGCAGCCAGGTGGCCAGGTTCCCGCGGACCTTCAAACTCAACGGCCAGACGGGCGTTTCCACGGTGGTTACCACCGGTTGCAGGAGGTCGGTTTTCAGTTCGTCGTGGCCCGAATGGACTTGGAGGGACGCCGACACAACGCGCTGGATCTGGCTGCCGCGCAGTTCTGCCGCGGCGGCCAGGTCCAACGTCAACAGGGCTTCGCGCCAGGGCAGCTCGCCGGTGGCACTGAGTTCGAAATCGTTCAGCTTCAGCTGACCGTCAGCCGTCAACTGGTCTTCTGCGGACCGTTGCCAGCGGACATTTCCGTCGATGCGTCCGGCCATCTGGTAGCCGGTCAGGTCGATGAATCGGCCGGCATCGGCGGCCAGCTGGCGAAGGTCGCCGCGCACAACGGCCGTCCCTTGGCTCAGCGTCCCTTTGGCCGACACGTCCAGAAAGCTGGAGCGGCATGTCAGTTCGTCGATGATCGGTCCGGCGGACGAGCGACGCAGGTTGGCGGTCACCAGAATCGGTTTCTCCCAGACGAATTCCTGCCCGTCCTCGAAGGCGGCCAAGTCGCTGGCTTCCAAGCGGGCGGCCAACCGGGGCGGATCCGCAGCCTTGTTCACCAGCGACAGGGTAACCAGTCCCGACTTGACCTGGGTCGAAGGCCGCAGGTTCAATGTGGCGGGCAGCATCCGCGTCAGCTTCGCCAAATCCACGCGGCCATCGATCTTCAGGTCCACCGCCGGCACTTGGCTGACGAACTTGGCCCAATCGGCCATCGACGTAATATCGTCCGCTTGGAGAACGCCCTGGGCAGCCAGTTGGGCAAAGTCCGCTTCCAGCGTCAACCGTTCGACGTTCCACGTATCGCCGACGGCTTCCAGCTGGGCACTGCCGCGGAGGGTTTCGCTCTGCAGAATATCCGTGCCGAACCAATCCGGAGCTCGCAGGGCCACGGCCCCGATTTCGAGCCGATCGACTTGCAGCCGCTGGTGATTGCCGCCGTCCTTCCACTGCCACAGGGCATCGCCGCTGGCGGCGCCTTGGGCATGGACCTGGCCCAAGAAACGCTGAGCCAGGGACGAAACGGCCGCGAGCGACACCGTTTCACCGCGGAGCACGACTTGTCCTTCGCCGTAATACGTCGCGTCGTCCTCGCCCGGCTTCCAGGCGAAATCGACGGCTACTTGGCCTGGCCCTTCGCCATCGGCCACCAGCGCGGCGGCCGCGCGGACCTTGATCGGCAGCGGCGAGGTGTCATCCATCTGCAGGGCCAGATTCAGTTGCTCAAGTCGAAACTGGCCGTCCCGAGCTGCATCCTGGACCTGGACACTGCCGCCTTCGATCTGAACCGTAAGCATTCGCACGGGGGACGTTGACGACGGCCCGGACAGCAGTTTGGCCAGCGCGTCTTCCCAGTTGCTCCCGTCCGGCCTCAACACCAGCTGGACGTTGGGATCCGTCACGCGGAAGACGCCGGGGCGGGAGGTATCCGCCAGCAGGCCGAGCAGCGACTTGTCGCTCTGCAGCGCCGCCGCGCGACCCAGCGGCTGACCACGCGTGTCGCGAGCTTCGACATCGCGGGCCAGCAGCGGCGACAGCCAACCCAAGGAAGCCGAGCCCACCGTCACACTGCCCTCGAAATCCGCCAGCGCGGCCGATACAATCGTCTGCCGTAGACTGGTGTGGGCCACGATGACCGGGACCGACCACAGCAGCACCACCAGGCCGATCAGCACGGCGGGGACTCCGATCAGCCAGCGTCGCAAACGGCGGCGACGGGTGAACGGCGTTTCGTGATGCTCCGCGTTTTTGCGTCGTTTCCCATTCATGCGTGACCTCGCCGACAAAAAGCTAACGTACGGTTTTCGTGGTACCTGCTTGCGTGTACGCTGACGGCAGGTTGGGAGACCTGCCCGAGCGGTTTTGCACGCGGGGCGGATTCGTTTCGCTCCCCGCCCGGCCGGGCGGGCCACTCTGCGCGCGGGCCAGATTTTAGACGGAATGGCGTTTTGCTCCTAGATCGACTTGCGGCCCCTGCCGCCCTGCCCCATGAACGGCAAGTCAAGGTGCCTCCCCACGAGATGAGAGTGCTAGCAATGCCCGAGTACCCACAAGTGTTCCACTTGCGACAGACGTTCGAGCGGCCGCGCGTGGCCGACGTGGCTGCGGAGGTCGATGCCCAGTTGACCCGGTTGGCACTGGGAACGAAGGTTCGGCCCGGACAGTCCGTGGCGATTACCGCCGGCAGTCGCGGCATCGCCAACATCCATGGGATTGTCAAGGCGATTGCCGACCATATCCGGAAACTGGGGGCCCAGCCGTTCATCGTTCCGGCGATGGGCAGTCACGCCGGTGGGACAGCCGAAGGGCAGCGGCGGCTGATCGAGGAGTACGGGATTACGGAAGCGTTTTGCGGGTGCCCCATCCGTGCGAGTATGGAGACGGTCATCGTGTGCCAAGCTCGTGAAGGGTTTCCGGTGCATTTCGATCGGTTTGCTTACCAAGCCGATCACGTCGTGGTCTGCGGCCGTGTGAAACCGCACACCTCGTTCGTGGGCGACGTGGAAAGCGGACTGCTGAAAATGATGCTGATCGGCCTGGGCAAACACCGCGGCGCCAAGATCTACCACCGTGCGATCCTGGATTACAGCTTCGACCAGATCGTCCGCAGCGTCGCCCGCGAGGTGCTTGGCCGCTGCCGGATTGTGGCTGGCCTCGCGGTGGTGGAGAACAGTTACGACGAGACCGCCCTGATCGCCGCGGTTCGTCCGGAGGAATTCGAGACACGGGAGAAGGAGCTGCTCGTGCTGGCGAAGCAGTGGTTGCCGCGGCTGCCGTTTGATCGCGTCGACATTCTGCTGATCGACGAACTGGGCAAGGACCTCAGCGGCACCGGCATGGACACGAATGTCGTCGGGCGCAAATTTGCCTACCACGAAGCGGGCGCGGGGGAAAGACCACAGGTCCGCTACATCGCCGTGCGCGGCTTGACGGCCAAGACGCACGGCAACGCGACAGGGTTAGGGCTGGCCGAGTTCTGCCGCAGCCGGGTGCTGCGAGAACGCGACGAGGCCATCACGCGAATCAACAGTTGCACGGGCGGCAATCCCTGTTGTGCCATGACCCCGCTGGACTACGAAACGGATCGGGAGATCCTGGACACCGCCCTGCCGCTGATCGGGCTGACCGAGCCCGCCGACGCCAGGGTGCTGTGGATTCGCAACACGCTGCAGGTCGAGGAAGTCATCTGTTCCCAGGCGTACCTGGAAGAAACGCTGCCCCGTCGGGACCTGGAAATCCTTTCGCCGCTGCAACCTTTACCGTGGGACACCGCGGGCAATTTGCCGGACCTGGTATCATCCGTGCTGTCATCCGACAGGGCCCGAGTCAGCGGATGAAAACGAGTGCGATCGCGGATCTGTCGCGATGCGGACACCCCCTTTGTGCAGGGAGGCGTCGCGATGAGATGAACTTAACGATTGGACGGGTTCTTGGGGCCTTTTCCTCAGTTTCGCTGGAGTTCCTAGCGATCTGCGCCGATTTGAAAAACAGATGCAGAAACCCACCGCGCCGACGTTCAATACCACGCGTGGTTTTGCAGGTGGCGTCGTTTCAACGGCGTCTGGTCGCGTCATCCAGACACGACCGTTCAAACGGAAAGGATTCTAAGAATGAGACTACGACAATTGTTGGGCGGCATTCTTGTCGCTTTGGCATCGTGCGGTGTAATCTTTCCTCAAGGTGTGTATGCTGCCTCAACGCAACCGATGCGCCCGGCTTCGAGCGCCGTTCGCGACGTTGCCTTGCGCGACGGGGGACACTTGACAGGTCAAGTCTTGGATGCGGCAGGAACCCCGGTCGCCGACACGGCGGTCGCCGTGGTGGACCGTGGCCGCGTTCTCGCGTCGACTCAAACCGGTGCGGACGGACGCTTTGCGATCGCGGGTGTCAAAGCGGGCGTGTGCGAAGTCGCCACCACCAACGGTGCCACCGTGTGCCGTCTGTGGGCTCCCCGAACCGCGCCGCCCGCCGCGCAGGCGGACGCCTTGGTGATCCACGGGGACACCGTGGTGCGAGGCGGTGACGACTGCAATGCTTGCCCGCCCAGCGGTGGCGTCGGCCAAGGCGGTGTGATCCGCTTCCTCTCGAATCCGTGGGTGCTGGGCGGGATTGTCGCCGCCGCCATTGCCATTCCGCTGGTCCTGGACGACGCGAGCTAGACGCGTCCCGCAACGTGATTCGAGACCTCCGAGAGCTGAGCGTGTGGTGATGTATCGCCACACGCTTTTTTGCAGCGCCTTGTCAGATCCATATTCTTCGGCCCCGCGTTTTTTGCTATTCTTCTCCGGCCGAAAAACTACTTCTTGATGCTGGCACGGCATCCTCGCTCATGACGGTTTACAAGCTGAGTCCGCTTCTATCGCTACTGATGCTATCAGTCTTGGTCGGCTGCCGTGCGACCACGCTGGTGACGGCCAGTTCGCCGGACCTGTTTGCGCGGCTCGGCTGGACGGACCGCGAGGAGGAAATCGCCTGGGATCGCTGGGCGACGGTGCATCTGCACAGCGGCGACCTGGTCTTTGTACGAGGAGACAGCCGGATTCTTTTCGGCCTGGTGAATTTCTCGCAATTGTGTACGGACGTCGCCGACAGCCGCTTTTCGCACGTGGGCTTGGTGTCGCGCGAACCGGATGGCGTGTACGTGTACGACGTCGTGATCGGCGGCCCGCGCCACATTACGTTCGGCAGATTTGCCACGGATAATCGGATTTCCTTGCTGGCCGTGAAGCGGCTGAAGCCGGAGTATCGTGACTACGTTCCGGCGGCGATCGAATATTGTCGAAGTGTCGGCAGCGCCAGCGGCAAATTCGATACGGAATTCCAATTGGACAACGATCACTTCTACTGCTCGGAACTGATCGAACTGGCCTTCCGCCATGCGGGACTGCCGCTGTCCCAGCCGGTACGCATCGATCGCTTACCCCGGATTGATGAATTACCGACGACGACCAGAACGATCATCGACACGATGACCAACATCCGAATGGATCAGGAGATCTTCCTACCCGGCAACGATCAGATCGGCATCTGGTCTTGTCCCTACTTGGACCTCGTGCTGGACGCCACCAAGACCGACCTGCTGGCGGCGGATATCGCGGAGCTTCCCATGCCCGTCGATAGCCGTGCTGTTACGGGCTCAAGTACCGGAAGAAATTCCTCACCGGCTGCTCGGGCACGTACAACTTGGGTTGTCCCAACAAGCCTTGTCCCACGTAGTATTGGGCGGGCATCGGGGTCACCGCCACCAGCGGTCGATAGGTGACGACGGGCGCCATCTGCACGGGCGCGATTTGAAGGGGCGCCATTTGGACGGGCGCCATCTGCACGGGCGCCATCGGGATCGACACCGTCGCCGGAGGTGGTGGAAGAATCGGCGTGTTGGAAACGGTCGGGCGATACGTGATCGTCGGCTGGGCAAACACTGGCGGCTGGGCAAACACTGGCGGCTGCACAAGCACTGGCGATTGAGCCGTTCCCCAAGCTGGCACCACTTGTTGTCCACGGGCGACTGGTGTGATCGAAATCAGAAACAGGATCGCCGCTATTCTTGCTGTCATTGACATGCTTTTGTGCCTCGCTAGCACTGGCTGATGTAACTTTGTCGCGCGACGCTCCCGTCGCGATGCTGGCCTCAAACGCGTCGCAACTATTGTTGCAAGGATCTCGGGCGAGGCAAGACGCGAGCGATTCATTCCTGCCGTTTTTTCCCTTCGCCCACAGTCCGAAACGGAATAACCCACACTATCCGCGCAAAGCCCAAATCACCGCGGCGGCCGCGACGGCCAAACGATACCAGCCAAAGGCGACCAACGTGTGGTGACTGAGGAAGCGGATGAAGAAGCGGACGGAGAGCCAGGCAAACAGATAGGAGACGACAAAGCCGACGGCAAACCACGGGGCGTCCGCCGGGCTGAGGTACGTTCGACTCTTGTACAACTCGTACAACGCCGCCGCAGTCAACAGCGGCACCGCGGCGAAGAACGAGTACTCGGCCGCCGTCTTGCGCTCGATGCCCACCATCATGCTGCCCAGAATCGTCGACGACGAACGCGACATACCGGGCCACAGCGCTAAGCACTGGAACAGGCCGACCGCCAGAGCATCCTGCCACCGCAAGGCATCCAGCCCGGAACGACGAACGCGCGGCGTCCGCCGCTCGATGATCAAGATCCACACCGCGCCAACGGCCAAGCCTGCGGCGACGGTGAGCGGCTGAAACAACATGCTCTTGATCGCTCCGCGGGCGAACAAGCCCAACAGGCCCGCCGGCAGCGAGGTTAACAGCAGCAAGCCGAGCCCGCGGCAGCCCGCGAACCCCGAATTGTCCCCCAGCCGTAGCAGGCCGTAGAAACGCCGCGGGTAGACCGTGACCACCGCCAGGATGGCTCCCAGCTGGATGAAGATCTCGAACGTTTTCGCCCGCTCGTCGCCCACCAGACCGGCAAAGTCCAACAAGTCGGCGGCCAGGATCAAGTGTCCGGTCGACGACACGGGGACAAACTCGGTCAACCCCTCGACGACACCCAACAAAGCGGCGACGATCATCACGGACGGTTCGTGGATGAAACTCGACATCGTACTCGTCCGCTGGCAATCGGCGGCGTCTCGAAACAAATCAGGGGCTCAGGCAGCAACCACCGCACCATTTCACAAGAAGCCGGTCCGAAAAGCAAGGCAGAACATAAACACAGCTCTTTTGTCAGCCCCCCAACGGGGCAACGATTTGGGGGACTGGTGCAAGTTCGTTGACATGCTTTGTTTCGGTTGGCCAGTTGCGGAACGAACCCAGATTATGCTCCTGTGACCCCTTTATGTCGCGCGCGGAATCTCCATAATTCACTCCATGCGACCCTACGAACGCGAAAACCTGTGCCACGATCCGATCCACGGCTATATCCCGTTCACGTCCGACGCGCGGCTGGCCGCCGGCGAGACCTCGGAACGGCAGATCCTCGATCATCCCTGGCTCCAGCGACTGCGGTACATCCACCAGCTGCAAACCGCCTGGTACGTCTATCCCACGGCGGAACATACCCGCTTCCAACATGTCATCGGGGCGATGCATTTGGGCAGCCGGGCTGCCACGCTGTTGTACGACAGCCTCCGCGCCGTCTGTCCCGACGTGCCCAGCCGCGGTTACGTCGAGACCCTGCTGCGGATGGCCGGCCTGCTGCACGACGTCGGCCACGGACCGTTCGGCCACTTCTTCGACCAGCACTTCCTGCGTTCGTTCGGCTTGACCCACGAGACGCTCGGCGCCCAGATCATTCGCCGCGAATTGGGCGAGCTGCTCCGCGGCTTGCGGCGGAACCCGAATACGCAACTGTCGGCTGGCGAGCGGCTGAACCCGGACCACGTGGCCTGGCTGATCACTCGCCCGCAGCGGTCGGCCGAGGGCGAACCGGAGCGGTGGCTGCGGTTTCTCCGCGCACTGCTCAGCGGTATTTACACGATCGACAACCTGGACTTTGTGCTCCGCGACGCCTATATGTCCGGCTACAGCCAGCGGTCCTTCGATCTGGAGCGTCTGCTGCACTACACCTTCTTTAGCGCTTCGGGCCTGACCATTCACGATCGGGGCATCGACGCCTTGCTGCGATTCATGGAGGCTCGGGCGCACCTGTTCCGCGCGGTTTACTTTCACCGCACGGTTCGGGCCATCGACCTGACGCTGGCAGACCTGTTCGCGGCCAGCAAACAGCACCTGTTCCCCGGCAATCCGGCCGACTTGCTGCCGCAGTATCGGCAGTTCACCGAGGCCTCGCTGCTGGTCGACGTATCTCGCTGGGCACAGGATGCGGATGCGGAAAAACGCACGCTGGGGGCGGCCTGGCAACAGTTTCTGCAGCGTCAGATTCCCTGGACGATGATCTGCCAACGGAACTTGGAATTTGCCGAGGACGATGCGGAACGTAGCAGCATCTTCAGCGACGCGGAGTTCGTCGAGCGCAAGTTGCGCCAGCAGTTGCCGGCCGCGCTGGCGAACGTGCCCCTGCGGGTCGACATCGCTCGAGCGCTGTTTCGTCCGCACACCAGCGGGCCGACTGGTGGGCAAAACTTCCTGTACGATTCCGCACGGGATGCGATTCGCCCGCTGACGGCCAACCAGCTGTTCCAGCGGCTGCCGATCAGCCAACGGATCTGCCGGATCTACGCCCATTCGGGGGAACATGCGGCCGAGCTGGCTGCTGCCCTCGACACGTTGATCGGTTACTCCCGCGAAGATGACCTGACCAACATGTGACCACAACATCCGGCGACCAGCATCCGACAAGAAACAGAGGACTGGAAACCGAGGACTGGGACTTGTACGTCGGACCGGCGACAGCGATGATGGACGGGGCTGGCGGACGAGGGCCGCATGGGAGAATTCGCGGGGGGGAAAATAAGTGACGCTGAGCTGTTGGCCGCGGCCAAGATGGACAAGAGCATCCTGACCGTGGGAACGTTTGACGACGACGACAGACGCACTTCCTGTGGCGTTTTGAGGAGGTAGGGACGATGTTTCTGGGTTTTGGTGAAATCATGGCACGCATCGCGCCCCAGGGCCACTTGCGGTGGCGGCAGGCGGTGCCGGGGCGAGTCGAGGTGACGTGGGGTGGTGGCGAGGCGAATGTCTGCGCGTCGTTGGCGATGTTCGGGCAAAGCGTTCGCTACGTGACGGCGCTGCCGCGGCACGCGATCGCGGACAGCCTGGTCGCAACGCTCCGCGGCTTGGGGGTGGATACCAGCCATCTACTGTGGCGCGGGGCGGGCCGCCTGGGCTTGTACTTCGTCGAAACCGGCGCGAACCAGCGAGGTTCCACCGTGCTGTACGACCGGGCCGATTCGGCGGTCAGTCTGGCGGAGCCGGACGAATACGCGTTTGATGCCGCTTTGGACGGCGTGCATTGGCTGCACGTCACGGGCATCACGCCGTCGTTGAGCGAGGCCGCCTGCCGCTCGAATCTGGAACTGGTGCGGCGGGCCAAGCAGGCGGGGGCGTCGGTGTCCTGCGATCTGAATTTTCGCAAGAAACTCTGGAACTGGCGGCCGGGAACGGACAAGAAAGCTCTGGCACGCGAGTGCATGTCCGAGGTCCTGCAGCACGTCGATCTGGTGATCGCCAACGAAGAGGACGCGGCCGACGTGCTGGGCATTCACGCCGCCGGCACGGATGTCCAGCGGGGCACGATCAACGCCGCGGCTTACGAAAAAGTGGCTCGCGAGATTGTCGCCCGTTTTCCCGGCGCGTCTCGCGTGGCGATCACCTTGCGGCAGAGCGTTTCGGCCGACCATAACAACTGGGGCGGGATGCTGTTCGACGCCGATGCCGATCGGGCCTTCCTGGCTCCGCTGGACGAGCGGGGGCACTATTGCCCGTATGAGATCCGCAACATCGTCGATCGCGTCGGGGCCGGCGATTCGTTTGCCGCCGGCCTGATTTTCGCCTTGAACTCGGAGACCTATCACAAGCCCCAGCAGGCCATCCGCTTTGCCGTGGCGGCCAGCTGCCTGAAGCACTCGATCCAAGGCGATTTCAACTATCTATCCGTGGCCGAGGTCGAGGCCTTGGCGGGCGGCAATGCGACCGGTCGCGTGCAGCGATGACGCCGCCCCCGTGACCCGCGCTTTGTTGTATATTGGGAATTGATCGTTCCATTTCGCCTGTACCCCAACAACGTAAGGAGCAATTCGAACATGTGTCGCATCACGAAGTCCGTGTTTCTGTTGACGTGGGTGACCGCCCTCGCCGTGACCATTGCGTCCTGCTCCCAGCCGCAACCGGAGCCCCGCCGGGTGACCGATGTCCCAGACCAACCCGCCGAGGAACTGGCCCCGCAAGACCTTCCGCCCGCCGAGTCCACCGACGAAGCGGGGGACGCCGACATGGCTGCTGCGCCGGATTCTCTCGATCTGACGGCGCCCGCAAATGACCCGGACACCGACAACGATCCGTTCGCCGTCATGGTCGATCCGGACGAACTGGATTCGATGGAAGACGACGAATCAGGCGAGATCACCCGCACCCCGGACGTCCACTTCGTTCCGACGCCGCAGGAGGTTGTCGACCGGATGCTCGAATTGGCACAGGTGACCAAAGACGACGTCGTGTACGACCTGGGCTGCGGCGACGGGCGGATCGTGGTCACCGCCGCCAAGAAATTCGGCTGCAAGGCCATCGGCTTCGACATCGACCCCAAGCGGGTCAAAGAATCCCAGGAGAACGTCAGCAAGAACGAGGTCGAGGCCTTGGTGACGATCCAGAACGCGGACATCTTCGAGTTGGATCTGACCCCGGCCAGCGTCGTCACGCTGTACCTGTTGCCGCAGCTGAACGTGCGGCTGATCCCGCAACTGAAGGAACTCAAGCCCGGTTCGCGAATCGTTTCCCACGACTTCGACATGCGCGGCGTCGAGCCGGACGCGGTGGAGAACTTGACTTGTGAGAACGGCATCTCCCACACGATCTACTTCTGGACCACGCCACTGAAAATCGATCAAGCCAAGGTCGACGAATCGAACGAATTGTTCTTGGAGTGAGCGTTCTTTTCGAAGGCAGGTACGCGAATCACCGCCCGCGCGATGGACTCGGCAGCTGCGACTTCGTTGCGCGGAGACAACGGAGGAACAGACTGAACGCTGTTCCTTCCGTTTCCTTCGGTTGAGGAGCGGTTCTTTTTTCTGCGCCGTCGCTCACCTCAGCGCCTTGTCCGAGATGTCCTTGCGGCACCAGGCGCCGGACCAGCGGATGCACTTGACGGCCGTGTAGGCTTGCCGCTTGGCCGTCGCGATCGAATCGCCCAAGGCGGTCACGCCCAGCACGCGGCCGCCGGCGGTGACGGTTTGCTCGCCCAGCCGCGCGGTGCCCGCATGGAAGACCTTGACGTCGGGCAATTGGGCCGCGTCTTCCAAGCCGCGAATCGGCCGACCTTTCTCGTAATCGCCCGGATAGCCTTCGCTGGCCATCACCACGCAGACGGCCGGACGCGGATCCCATTCCAACCCGCCGATCCGCTCCAGCCGATGCTCGGCCGCCGCCTCCAAGACGTCGGCCAGGTCGGTCTTGAGCCGCATCAACAGCGGCTGGCACTCGGGATCCCCAAAGCGGACGTTGTATTCCAGCACCTTCGGGCCTTGGCGGGTGATCATCAACCCGGCATACAAGACGCCTACGAACGGCGCCCCCTTGCGTTTCATCGTCACGATGGTCGGCAACAGCACGTGTTCCTCGATCCACCGCAGCAGCTCGTCGGTCACGATCGGCGCGGGGCAGTAGGCCCCCATGCCGCCGGTGTTCGGTCCGCGATCCTCGTCATAGGCCGGCTTGTGGTCCTGTGCCGGCGGCAGCGTCAGGATCGTCCGTCCGTCCGTAATCGCCAGCACGCTGGCCTCCTGGCCGTCCAACCGCTCTTCGAGCACCAGCTCGCGGCCGGCGTCGCCGAACACCCGCTGGCGGCCGATCTGGTCGATGGCCGCCAGGACTTCGTCGCGACGCGAGCAGACGATCACGCCCTTGCCGGCCGCCAAGCCGTCGGCCTTGACCACCAGCGGAACTTCTTCGTTCTGCGTGGGATATCGAGCCCAGACGTGCTGTGTCGCTTCCTCGGGATCGGAGAACACGCGATAGTCCGCCGTCGGCACGCCGGCGTCCCGGAGCACCTTTTTGCAGAACACTTTGCTGCCTTCCAGCTGGGCCGCCGCCTTCGAGGGGCCAAACACCCGCAGCTTGGCCTCCTGAAAGGCATCGACGATGCCGTCCGCCAGCGGCGCTTCCGGGCCGATCACGGTCAAGTCGACATCTTCGTTACGGGCGAACTGGATCAGCTTCTTCCAGTCGCTAGCCGGGATATCCACGTTCTCGGCATCCAGCGCCGTCCCCGCGTTGCCGGGCGCGACAAAAACCCGCTTGACCCGCGAACTCTGCGACAACTTCCAAGCCAACGCATGTTCCCGACCGCCGTTGCCGATCACCAGTACGTTCATCCCCAGCTGTGCCTCCCGCCATGCTTGTCACGCCACGAACCGATCACGAACCGGGATTTTAGCGGTTGGACAAGAAAAAGGACAGACGCCGTGAGCCAGTTGCGTGCCTCCCGCGGCCTCCCGCACAGACCCAGGCACGTGAAAACCAGCCGCCTTCCCCCGATCAGCCGCCCGGCGTTAACTCGCGCTGCCATTGCTGGATCAGCTGCAGCGCTTGGATCGGGGCCAGCCGATTCACGTCGAGGTCGCGGATCGCGTTCAGCAGCGGATGTTCCGGCGGGCCGAACAGGGTTAATTGAATGTCCCCGCCGCGGCGGCGTTTCTTCTTGCTGGCGATCTTGGGACGGCCGTCGTCGCCCATGTGCTCGGCCTCCAGCTGGGCCAGGATCTGCTTGGCCCGCTCGTTCACCTCGCCGGGGATGCCCGCCAATCGCGCCACGTGGATGCCGTAGCTCTTGTCCGCCGCGCCGTCCACGATCTTGTGCAGAAAGGCGATGTTGTCCTCCCATTCCTTGACGGCCACATTCAGGTTCTTGACGCCGCCCAAGGAACTGGTCAGGTCGGTCAATTCATGATAGTGCGTGGCAAACAAGGTCCGACAGCCGATCCTGTCGTGGATATGCTCGACGATCGCCCAGGCCAGCGACACGCCGTCGTAGGTGCTGGTGCCGCGGCCGATTTCGTCCAGGATCACCAGACTGCGAGCTGTCGCGTTGTTCAGGATCCGCGCGGTCTCGGTCATTTCGACCATAAAGGTGCTCTGCCCCCGCGTCAGTTCGTCGCTGGCGCCGACCCGTGCAAAGATCCGATCGGCAATGCCGATCGTGGCTTTCCGGGCCGGTACGAACGAGCCCATTTGCGCCATCAGGGTCAGCAGGGCGACCTGGCGGATGTAGGTGCTCTTGCCCGCCATGTTGGGGCCGGTGATCAGCAGGATCATTCCGGCATCCGGATGGGCCCGCGTGTCGTTGGGGACAAACGTTCCACCGGGATCGATTGCCTCCAGCACGGGATGCCGCCCGTCCACAATCTCCAGCACCGGCTCGGGCACCACGGCCGGCCGGCAGTACGCGCGCTGCCGCGCCAGTTCGGCCAGCGAGGCCAAGGCGTCCAAGCGGGCCAAGATCGTGGCCGTGGCCTGCAAACGGCGAGCGGATGCGGCGACGGTGTCCCGCAGCTGGACAAACAGTTCATATTCCAATTCTTGCGCCCGCTCGTCGGCCGTCAGCACCTGCTCTTCGTATTCCTTCAGTTCCGGCGTGATGTACCGCTCGGCGTTCTTCAGCGTCTGCTTGCGAATGAAGTTGTCGGGAACCTTGTCGACCTGGGCGTTGGTGACTTCGATGAAATAGCCGAAGACCTTGTTGTAGCCGATCTTCAGGTTGGGGATCCCCGATTGTTCGACGGCCCGCGCCTGGTACTGGGCGATCCATTGTTTGCCCCCGGCCGCCAGATCGCGCAGCCGATCCAGCTCCTGGTCGAACCCGCTGCGGATGAACCCGCCGTCCCGCGCCGCCAGCGGACAATCGGCGACCAGCGCCGTTTCGAGCTTGCCGCGCAAATCCGGGCACAAGTCCAAGTCGGCTTCCATGCGGGCCAACAGGGGACTGCGGCGGGCCGTAATTTTGGCTTTCAGCTTGGGCAAGCTGCCCAGCGTGCGGCCGACGAAGCTCAAGTCCCGCGGACTGGCGCGGCCGGTGGTGACGCGAGCCAGCAAACGCTCCAAGTCGTACACGCCCCGCAAGTGATCTCGCAGCTGGCCCCGCAGCGTGTCGTCTTGCATCAGCTCTTCGACCGCGTCCAGCCGCCCGTTGATCGTGGCGGAATCGGTCAGCGGATTGGCCAGCCAATCGCCCAGTTGCCGCGAGCCCATGGGAGTGACCGTCCGGTCGAGCACGGCCAGCAGCGAGCCGTCGCGCGAGCCGGTGCGGATGGTCCGCGTCAGTTCCAAGCTGCGTCGCGTCGCCTCGTCGATTTCCAAGGCGCTGCCTTGGCGATACGGAATCAGCCGATCCATGTGATCCAGCGACGACTTTTGCGACTCGCGCAGATAGTCCAGCACCGCGCCGGCCGCCCGGACAGCCAGCCGATCGTCGTCGCCGAATCCGAACCCTTCCAAACTGGCCGTCTCAAAATGCTGGGTCAACGCGGTCAGCGATGCATCGTAAGCGAAGGCCCAGGCCGGACGTTTTGTCAGCACCAGCGTCGGTGCGGCGCGGGCGACCTCGGCCGCCAAGTCCTCGCTGACCAGGCATTCCGAGGGCGCGATGCGAGCCAGCTGATCGCCCAGTTGGGCAGCCAAGCCCACCGTAGCAGAGAACCGGCCCGTCGACAGATCGGCCCAAGCCAAGCCGACCTGGTCCCCGCCCCGTTTGTCCTGGCTGCCCGGAAAGGCGACCGCCGCCAGATAGTTGCACTCGCGAGGATCCAGCAGAGCATCGTCGGTCAGCGTGCCCGGCGAGACCATCCGCGTGACCTCGCGTTTGACCAGGCCCTGGGCTTTTTTGGGATCTTCGACCTGCTCGCACACGGCCGCGCGAAAACCGGCCGCAATCAGTTTCCCGAGATAGCCGTCCAACTGATGGTAGGGAAAACCGGCCATCGGGATCGGGTTCTCGCCCTTGTCGCGGCTGGTCAAGGTCAATCCCAGCACGCGGGCGGCGGTCTTGGCGTCCTCGTAAAACATCTCGTAGAAGTCGCCCATGCGGAACAGCAGCAGCGCGTCCCCGCAGACCTCTTTGGCGTCTTCGTATTGTTGCATCATGGGAGTTTTGGCCATAGCTGGGCATGGTAGCAGCCGGATTTCGACAGGGCGAGAGGGGGGGCACGGGCAAAACGCGATTCGGCTCAAGTTGGCGACCTGCCGGTTGCTTTCCCCCGTTCCAGGCCCTATAATCGTCTGAGATGGGGTGTCGCCGTCGTTCCCTTGATGGCGGTTCCGGCCGTCTGTCGATTTGAAATTGTTGGATGACTAGACAAAGGGCAACCCGGCAGTCCCGGGAGGCTTGTTGACGAGTAAGCCGACGTGTCCGCAGTCCTGAGGGGCTCGAGCACGTCGGCTTTTTTTTGCGGTAAACGCACGCTCCGCAGCGGCGTGAGCCGGTCGAGGGATCCCCTCGGGGCGAGGAACTCGACCAAACGCCGCCGATTGGCCGACTCCGGTCAGGAAAGGAACGGGATTCTATGTCAATTGACCTCGCAACCCTGTCCCCGATGGACGCCGTCGGAGACATTAACAAGTACGACTTCCATACCGACACCCAGGACGTCTTCAAGGCCCGCAGGGGACTCGACGCCGCCATCGTCAGCCAGATTTCCGAAATGAAAAGCGAGCCGGCCTGGATGCGCGATTTTCGACTCCGGGCCTTGGCGATCTTCGAGTCGAAGCCGATGCCAAAATGGGGTGGCGACATAGCCATCCATTTCCAGGATATCTACTACTACCTCAAGCCCACGGACAAGCAGGGCCGCACCTGGGACGAAGTGCCCGACGAGATCCGGAAGACCTTCGAGCGACTCGGCATCCCGGATGCCGAGCGGAAGTTCTTGTCGGGTGTCAAGGCACAGTTCGAGAGCGAAGTTGTCTACGGCTCGCTGAAAGAAGACCTGCACCAGCGCGGCGTGATCTTCACCGATACCGACTCCGCGTTGCGGGAACATCCGGAGCTGTTCCGAGAGTACTTCTCCAAGGTGATCCCCGCGGACGACAACAAGTTCGCCGCGTTGAATTCGGCGGTTTGGTCGGGTGGTTCGTTCATCTACGTGCCCCCCGGCGTGCAGATCGACTTCCCGCTGCAGGCGTACTTTCGCATCAACGCCGAGAGCATGGGCCAGTTTGAACGCACGTTGATCATCGTCGACGAAGGGGCCTCGATCCATTATGTCGAAGGCTGTACGGCGCCCATGTACAGCACCGAGAGTCTGCATTCGGCGGTCGTGGAGATCATTGTCAAACGCGGCGCACGCTGCCGGTACACGACGATCCAGAATTGGGCCAACAACATCTACAACTTGGTGACCAAGCGAGCCATGGCGTACCGGGATGCGACCATGGAGTGGGTGGACGGAAACCTGGGCAGTCGCCTGACCATGAAGTACCCGGCCGTGTACCTGATGGAACCCGGGGCTCGCGGCGAGATCCTGTCGATCGCCTTTTCCGGGAAGGGCCAGCATCAAGATGCCGGCGCGAAACTGGTGTTTTGCGCTCCGCACACCACCGGACAGATCATCTCCAAATCCATCTCCAAGAACGGCGGCCGCAGCAGCTATCGCGGGCTGGTCAAGGTGCAGCAGGGCGCCAAGCACGCCAAGTGCAAGGTCGTCTGCGACGCCCTGATCCTCGACGCGCGCAGCCGCAGCGACACGTATCCGTACATCGAGGTTGCCGAACAAGACGCGTCCGTTGGCCACGAGGCGAGTGTCTCGCGGATTGGGGAAGAACAGTTGTTCTACCTGATGAGCCGTGGATTGTCCGAGTCCGAAGCCAGCACCATGATCGTCAGCGGCTTCATCGAGCCGCTGGTCAAGGAATTACCGATGGAATATGCCGTCGAACTGAACCGTCTGATCGAACTGCAGATGGAAAGCTCGGTGGGTTAAAACGAGGATCTGACGAGGTGGACCGGGCGGCCGCGATCGACTTCGCCAGCCGCATGCGAGAACCCCGGCAATGGATAATGTCACGCCGTCTTTTGCCCTCAGGAGCTTTACGTGTATGTTCCGGACGTCTCGAAAAAGTCGTTGCGGCTGAAGTTTTGGCGACAGTCCGGCGCGGGAGACTCGGCGCGCAGCAAGCCCACGGATGAGCAGCCGTTGCGCGCGGAACTGTTCAGCGTCGATCAGCTCGAGCGGCATGCGCAGGTGATCGCGGCGTCGCACCGCCTGGCTGTGGGCCGAGCGCGGGACCAGCTGTTGCGGCGGCTCGACGAGAACGAGCACGTGCTGATCGAGACCTACGATTTGGTGACGGCGGCCGACGCTCAGAACCGCTGCATCGAGCCGGCTGCCGAATGGCTGCTGGACAATTTCTACCTGGTCGAAGAGCAGATCCGCGCGATCCGGCGTCTGCTGCCGCCCTCCTATAGCCGCGAGCTGCCGCGTCTGGCGAGTGGCTCGGCCGCCGGCTTTCCGCGTGCTTATGGCATCGCCCTGGAACTGGTCTCCCACGTCGATGGGCGCGTCGATGCCGCCAGCCTGAACGGCTTCATCGCGTCGTATCAGTCGGTCGAGCCGCTCAAGCTGGGCGAATTGTGGGCCCTGCCGCTGATGTTGCGGCTGACGCTGATCGAGAATCTGCGGCGTGTCGCGGTGCGGATCGCCGCCGCCCGCCGCGACCGCGATCTGGCCGGCGATTGGGCGGAGCGGATGGTCCGGGTCGTGGAGCAGAAACCCACGGACTTGATCCTGGTGCTGGCGGATATGGCCCGCGCCAAGGTGCCCCTGTCCGGTGCGTTCCTGGCCGAGCTGACGCGGCATTTGCACGGCCAGAACCCGAACTTCGCCTTTGCCAACAGCTGGCTCGAACATCGCCTGGCCGATCAAGGCCTGACGACCGAGCAATTGGTGCGGGCCGAAGGACAAGCCCAGGCGGCCGACCAGGTTTCGATCGGGAACAGCATTAACAGCCTGCGGTTCCTGAACGCCCACGATTGGCGGCAATTCGTCGGCGCGCACAGTCTGGTCGAACAGACGCTCGCCGGCGATCCTGCGGGCAGCTATGCAGGGATGGATTTTGAGACGCGCGACCGTTACCGGCACGCGGTCGAAGGGATCGCCCGTCGCAGCCGACTGACCGAGTACGACGTGGCGCGCAAGGCGGTGCAACTGGCCGAGCACTGCGCTCGCGAAAGACCCAGCGACCGCGCGGCGCACGTGGGCTATTACCTGGTCGATCGCGGCCGGCCGCTGCTGGAACGGATCGCCAAAATGCGGCGGTCTCCGGCCGTCGTGATCGACAAGCTGCGGCGGCGGTTTCCGCTGACGTGCTACCTGTCCGCAATGGGCCTGGTCATGCTCGCCGCCACGTTCGTCTTTTTGCGCTGGTCGCAACAGCACGACGTCTCTTGGCCGGCAGTGCTGCTGTTGGCCGTGCCGGCGCTGATTGGTGCGTCCCACTTGGGGCTGGCGCTGGCCAACTGGCTGGCGACGCAATGGGTCAGCCCGCAAGCCTTGCCGCGGCTGGATTTTTCGCAAGGCATTCCGCCCGAGCATCGCACCTTGGTGACGGTGCCCACGATGCTGACCAGCGCCGCCGGGATCGAGCATTTGTTGGAGGGGCTGGAAGTGCGGTATCTCGCCAATCGCGATGCATGCCTGCATTTTGCCTTGCTGACGGACTTTGTCGATGCCGCCTCCGAGACCCTGCCCGGCGACGCGGAACTCGTGCAACTGGCCCGCGCGGGCATCGAGCGTTTGAACGCCAAGTACGCCAACGTTCGCGACGATATCTTCTATCTGTTGCACCGCGCGCGCCGCTGGAACGCGCAGGAAGGCGTTTGGATGGGCTACGAGCGCAAACGCGGCAAACTGGCCGATCTGAACGCCCTGCTCCGTGGCGCGCACGACCGTTTCGCCGAAGTCGTCGGCCAGACCGCGATCCTGCTCGGCGTGCGTTATGTCATCACGCTCGATACCGACACCCAGTTGCCGCGCGATGCGGCGCGCCAGTTGGTGGGCGCGCTCGCCCATCCGCTCAATCGGCCGGTCTTCGATGCCCAATGCGGCCGCGTCGTGGATGGCTACACGATTCTGCAGCCCCGGGTCGGCGTCAGCCTGCCCAGCGCGCGGCGGTCGCGGTTCGCGCAATTGTTTGCGGACGATCCGGGCGTCGATCCGTACACGCGGGTCGTATCGGATGTGTACCAGGACGTGTTTGCCGAAGGCTCGTTCATCGGCAAGGGAATCTACGACGTCGATTCCTTCGAGCAACGCGGCGGCGACTTTCCCGACAATGCGATCCTCAGCCACGACTTGATCGAAGGGGCGTATTGCCGTTCGGCCCTGCTCAGCGATGTGACTCTGTACGAAGAGCATCCCGCGTCCTACGCGGCGGACATCGCCCGCCGGCATCGTTGGATGCGCGGCGACTGGCAGATCGCCGCGTGGCTGCTGCCGAGGGTTCGCGGGCGGTCGGGGCGGCGCGTCCGCAACCCGATCTCGGCCTTGTCGCGGTGGAAGATCTTCGACAACTTGCGCCGCAGCCTGGTCTCGCCGGCCATGCTGCTGGTGCTGCTCGTCTCCTGGTTCATGTCGCCGGCCCTGGCGGCGGCCGCGCTGTTCTTCTTGACCAGCGTCGTCCTGCTGCCGACGCTGCTGGCCGCGGCGGCGGACCTGCTGCACAAGCCGGTGGACCTGCCGCTGCGGATGCATCTGCGGGTGACGCTGCAATCGCTGGCGCGGCCGCTGGCCCAAAACGTCTTGACGTTCGTCTTCTTGCCCTACGAGGCGTACATCAGCGCCGATGCGATTGTTCGCACGCTGGTACGGGTGGGTTGGACCAAACGCCGGCTGCTGGAATGGAAGACCGCAAGCGATGCGGAACGCGGCGGCAACGGCTGCCTGACCAGCACGTTCCGCTCGATGGCTTTTGCGCCCGCGCTGGCCGCTGCGGCCTGGCTGGCGCTCGCCTGGTGCCATGGCGAGGTGTGGCCGTTGGCGGGACCTTGGCTCGTGGCGTGGCTGGCTTCGCCGCTGGTTGCCTGGTGGCTGAGCCGGCCGATCCTCAGGCCTGCGCCGCGATTGTCCGCGAGCCAACAGCGCTTTCTCGAGAAACTGGCGCGGACGACGTGGCGGTACTTCGAAGAATTCTTCGCGGCGGAAGACCATTGGCTGCCGCCGGACAATGTCCAGCAGAATCCCGACCGGGTGGTCGCGTCGCGCACCAGTCCGACGAATATCGGCATGGCCCTGGTCGCCGACCTGGCGGCCTACGATTTCGGCTATTGCTCGGCCGCCCGGCTCCTGGCCCGCACGCAGCAGACCTTCGACACGCTGTTCCGCCTGGAGCGGTATCGGGGGCATTTCTTCAATTGGTACGACACGCGGTCGCTCGCGCCGCTCCATCCCCGCTACGTTTCGATGGTGGACAGCGGCAACCTGGCGGCAAACCTGCTGGTGTTGGGCAGCGGCTGTGCGGAACTGAGCGAGGCCCGCGTCTTGCCGCCGCGGATGTTCGGCGGCTTGCGCGATACGCTGCGCGTGCTGTTGGACGTGGCCCGCGGCGGGCAACGGGCACTGGTCGGCGCCGACGTACTCCGCCGGATCGAGCGCCAGATCGAAGATCTCGATCACGGTCCGTCGGGGCTGGCCGCCGCCGTCGCCCTGCTATCGCGGCTGACCGAGGTAGCCGCCGAGCTGACCGCTGCGGCGGGCAGCGACGCGGAACTCGCGTGGTGGGCCGGCGCCTACGAGCGGTCCTGTCACGATCATCAAACCGACCTGCTGCACCTGGCGGCGTGGCTGGCCCTGCCTGCGCCCCGCGCGGGGCTTGAGGCGGGCGGTTCCGGCGACCCGGGCGAGCCGCTGCGTCAGGTCCGCCAAATGCTCCAGGATCTGGACTCTGCGGCCACGCTGCGGGAGCTCGCGGAAACGCCGCGAACGCTGCTGCCGCTGATCGAAGCGGCACAATCCCAATCGCCCCCCGAGGTGCGAGACTGGCTGGTGCAGCTGAGTGCCGCGCTGGCCCTGGCGTCGCAGCGTGCCGGCGCGCGGATGGCGATGTTCGAGCAGGTCGCTGTCCAGTGCCGCGAACTGGCCGACATGGATTTCGGCTTGCTGTACGATTCCACGCGCGATTTGTTCGCCATCGGCTACAACGTCAGCGAGCGGCGGATGGATGCCAGCTTTTACGATCTGCTGGCCTCCGAGGCGCGGCTGGCCAGCTTCATCGTCATCGCCCAGGGCGATTTCGGCCAGGAGCATTGGTTCGCGCTGGGGCGCCTGCTGACCAGTACGGGCAGCGTGCCGGCGCTGTTGAGTTGGAGCGGCTCGATGTTCGAGTACTTGATGCCGCTGCTGGTCATGCCCAACTATGAGAACACGCTGTTGGACCGCACCTATCACGCCGCCGTCCGCCGCCAGATCGAGTATGGCCGGCAGCGGGGCGTGCCGTGGGGCATCTCCGAGTCTGGATACAACACCATCGACCAGCACCAAACCTATCAATATCGGGCGTTCGGCGTGCCCGGATTGGGGCTCAAGCGCGGCCTGGCCGAGGATTTGGTGATTGCGCCTTATGCGAGCGAGTTGGCGCTGATGGTGGCGCCGGCAGCGGCTTGCCGCAACCTCGAGCGGCTGGCGGCCGACGGCCAGCAAGGCGCCTACGGCTTTTACGAAGCGATCGATTACACGCCGGCGCGGTTGCCGCCGGGCGCGGATCGCGTCACGGTGCGCCAGTTCATGGCGCATCACAAGGGCATGGGCCTGCTGGCGCTGGCGTACGTGCTGCTCGACAAGCCCATGCAGCGCCGCTTCGTGGCCGATCCCATGCTGCGGGCGGCCGAGTTGCTGCTGCAAGAGCGCGTTCCCAAAGCGACCGCGCCGGTCTTTCCCCACGCCAGCGAAGCCCGCGCCACGCGGCTCAGTTCGGCGGAAGAGACCGGCAGCATGCGCGTGTTCACGGATCCCAACAGCCCTGCAGTGGAGGCCCATCTGCTGTCCAATGGCCGCTATCATGTTGCCGTGACCAGCGCCGGCGGCGGTTACAGCCGATGGCGCGACTTGGCGGTGACGCGTTGGCGTGAGGATGCGACCCAGGACAGCTATGGCAGCTTCTGCTATGTGCGCGATGTGGACAGCGGCGCATTGTGGTCCAACGCCTGGCAGCCAACGACGAAGCCCACCCAGGGCTATGAAGCGATCTTTACGCAAGCCCGGGCCGAGTTTCGCCGCAGCGACCGCCAGATCGAGACGTACACCCAGATCAGCGTCTCGCCCGAGGATGACATCGAACTGCGGCGCGTAACGCTGACGAACCGCTCCGAGACACCGCGGACCATCGAGGTCACCAGCTATGCCGAAGTCGTGCTGGCGCCGCAGGCGCAAGACGAATCGCATCCGGCATTCAGCAATCTGTTCGTGCAGACCGAACTGGTCCCAGGCCGTCAAGCGATCTACGCCACGCGGCGTCCGCGCTCGGCCGAAGAGCAGCCCCCGTGGATGACGCACATGATGACGGTGCGGGGCACCACGCTCGGCGAGCCGTCGTACGAGACCGATCGGCTGCGGTTCATCGGCCGCCAGCGGACGCTCGCATCCCCCGCGGCCCTGGAGGGCAACTCGCCCCTTTCCAACACCGCAGGCCCCGTCCTCGATCCAATTGTCAGCATTCGCCAGACGGTGCTGCTGCAGCCGAATGAAGCCGTGAGGATCGATATCGTCACCGGGGCCGCCGAGTCGCGAGCCGGCGTCGACGCGCTGAGCGAGAAGTACCGCGATCCCAGTCTGGCGGATCGCGTCTTCGACCTCGCCTGGACGCACAGTCTGATCCTGCTTCAGCAGCTGGGCGCTTCCGAAGCGGATGCGCAGGTCTATGGCCGTCTGGCCGGTTCGCTCGTTTATGCCTCGTCACTGCGGCGGGCCAAGGCCAGCATCCTCGGCCGCAACCGGCAGGGGCAATCGGGACTGTGGGGCTACGGCATCTCCGGGGACGTGCCGATCGTGCTGGTGCGAATTCGCGACCACGAGCGGATCGAATTGGTCCGCCAGGCGGTGCAGGCGCACGCCTACTGGCGATTGAAGGGGCTGCCCGTCGATCTGGTGATCTGGAACGAAGATGATTCGGTCTATCGGCAGACGCTGCAGGACACCATTGCCGATCTCGTCGCCGCCAGTCCCGAAGCGGCACACGTCGACCGGCCTGGCGGAGTCTTCATCCGCCGCGGCGAGCAGATGTCGGAAGACGACCGCGCGCTGCTGCAGAGCGTGGCGCGGATCGTGCTGTTGGATGACGCCGGAACGTTGACGGAACAAGCCGAGCGCCGCGGGCGGGCCGAAATATCGATCCCGCTTCTGCAACCGCTTCGCCGCCGGCCCGAGGCGTCCGTTCCCTACGAGCCGCCGCAGCGCGATTTGGCGCTGTTCAACGGCCTGGGCGGGTTCAGCCACGACGGCCGCGAGTACGTGACGATCCTGGCCGCCGGCCAGACCACCCCCGCGCCCTGGGTAAACGTCATCGCCAATCCGCAATTCGGCACCGTCGTGTCGGAAGCGGGCAGCGCCTATACCTGGGCGGAAAACAGCCATGCCTTCCGCCTTACCCCCTGGCACAACGACCCCGTCTCCGACACCAGCGGTGAAGCCATCTATCTGCGCGATGAACAGTCGGGACGGTTCTGGTCCCCTTCGCCGCTGCCGGCACGCGGGCCCCACACCTACATGGTGCGCCACGGATTCGGCTACAGCATTTTCGATTACACCGACGAGGGCCTGACGACGGAGCTGTGCGTCTACGTGGCGACCGATGCGCCGGTGAAGTTCTACAAGCTCAAGATCGTCAACCACTCGGGGCGTCCGCGGCAGTTGTCGGTCACCGGCTATTGGGAACTGGTCCTCGGCGACGCGCGGAGCAAGTCGCTGCTGCACGTGGTGACCGAGACCGATCCGGCCAGCGGGGCGATTCTCGCCCGCAACGTCTACAGCCCGGAGTTCGGCGACCGCGTGGCCTTTGTCAACTGCAGCGAAGCGAACCGCTCGCTCAGCGGCGACCGGGCCGAGTTTCTGGGCCGCAATGGCCGGCTGGCCAGTCCCGCGGCCCTGCGCCGCGTGCGACTCTCTGGCCGCGTCGGGGCGGGGTACGATCCGTGCGCCGCCTTTCAAACGCCGCTGACGCTGGAAGACGGACAAGAGCGGATCATCACCTTTACACTCGGCGCTGCGCGCGGGATGGCCGAAGCCAAGTCCCTGGCCCAGCGGTTCCGCAGCGTCGACAGCGCGCATCGGGCGATCGAGGGCGTGTGGCATTACTGGAGCCGGACGCTGGGGGTGGTCTATTTGGAAACGCCCGACGCGTCGGTCAATTTTCTGGCCAACGGCTGGCTCGTCTATCAGACGCTGGCCTGCCGCATGTGGGCCCGCTCGGGATTCTATCAATCGGGCGGCGCCTTTGGCTTTCGCGACCAACTGCAGGACGCCATGGCCCTGGTGCATGCCCAGCCGCAACTGCTCCGCGAGCACCTGCTGCGCGCCGCGGGGCGTCAGTTTCGCGAAGGCGACGTGCAGCACTGGTGGCATCCGCCGGGGGGGCGCGGCGTGCGGACGCATTTCTCCGACGACTACCTGTGGCTGGCGATGGCCATCTGCCGCTATGTCAGCACGACGGGAGACACCGGCGTGCTGGACGAGCGCATCCCCTTCTTGACGTCGCGCCCCTTGCGCGACGACGAGGAATCCAACTACGAACTGCCGGGGGTTTCCGACGACGTCGGCACGCTGTACGAGCATGGCATCCGGGCGCTGGATCGCGGGTTGCGGTTTGGCGAACATGGCCTGCCGCTGATGGGCTGCGGCGACTGGAATGACGGCATGAATCTGGTCGGAGCCGAGGGCCGCGGCGAGAGTGTGTGGCTGGCGTTCTTCCTGTTTCACGTGCTCACACAGTTCGCCGCGCTGGCCCGCGGACACGGCGACACGGCACTCGCGGATCGGTACACGTTGGAAGCCGATCGCCTGCGCACGAATCTCGAAACGCACGGCTGGGACGGCCAGTGGTATCGCCGGGCCTACTTCGACGACGGCACGCCGCTGGGCTCGGCCGAGAACGAAGAATGCCAGATCGACGCCATCTCGCAAAGCTGGTCGGTGCTGTCCGACGCCGGCACACCCGAGCGAACGGATGTCGCACTGGCGAGCGTCGATCGCCGCCTGGTCCGGCGGGACGACCGCCTGATCCTGCTCCTCGACCCGCCGTTCGACAAATCGGATCTCAATCCGGGATACATCAAAGGTTACGTGCCCGGCGTGCGAGAGAACGGCGGTCAGTACACGCACAGCGCCATTTGGACCGTCATGGCCGCGGCCGCACAGGGGGATAGCGAGCGGGCCTGGGAGCTGTTCTCGCTGATCAATCCCGTTTCGCATGGCGCCACGCCGGCGCAGATCGCGACCTACCGCGTCGAGCCGTATGTGGTGGCCGCCGACGTCTACGGCGTCCAACCGCACACGGGCCGCGGCGGCTGGACGTGGTACACCGGATCGGCCGGCTGGATGTACCGCCTGATCGTCGAGTCGCTGCTGGGCCTGCACGTCGAGGTGGATCGGCTGCGGATCACGCCTTGCCTGCCGGCCCAATGGACCACGTTCCAGATGCACTACCGCTATCGCGAGACCTTTTATCACATCACCATCCACAACCACGGCCCAGACGCGACGGTCCGTCGCCTGACGCTGGACGGCGCCGAACTGCCCGAGGACTTCGTCACCCTGATCGACGACGGCCAAGACCACCAAATCGAAGTCGAAATGCAGAGCACCGTCGTTTCCCAACAAGCCTAGCGCCAGACGGCTGGGTGGACGGTCACGTCTTCGATGTCAAACGCACGCCGGAAAGCACAACCGGCGTTTGCATTGAATGACTGTCGCATCATCGAAAACACATCTTGTATCCCAACATTGGAACACATCTCCTTCACTGTGCCGGAACTGGGATGTCCACCCGTTGCGGAGAATGACTCTGGGTTCAAGAGGCCAGACGCAACGAGCGAGGCTGCCTTTCTCACGTCGGGTAACCGGTTCACCTTGTTCGGTTTGGGCCTGACGAACTCTGGTCCTCTAATCGCTCGATCTAAAGCCAGAAATACTCCAGTAATACGCATTTGTTCTGGCAAATTCTCGAATGGTAAGAACCTGCTGTAAAGCTGCGGGCAGTTCGTCCACAGTAAGACCAAGTTCCAAAGATCGTGAGGTGCAATGGAAGTTGTTGGTCGGCATAGTGGTACGTTACTCATCGAAGCGGAAAACGGCGCACTTGGTCCTTTGCCTCCTCGGCATCCAGGCACTCGATGGCAAAGAGCAGTTCTTCAATAGCCTGCCCCTTGGGCATCTGATCGTTCACGAGAAATACACCTGGCATAAGCTCGCCGGCGCGTACGCGATCGTTTGCGAAATCGGGAATCGTCTTCATATCATGCGTGAGCAGAATCCGTTGATTGGCGGCTGCCCATGCCAGAATGATGGGGTCGGGTGTCCGCGACAGCCCAGTATCTTGGACTCGTATCACATCCAAATCGGGCATGCGGCGAAGCATGCCTCGCAAAATGTCACCGTCAAAGTTCTCGTCAGTCAGCAGCTTGATCACGCAGCAATCCTTTCGCGCGTGCCCGGGCCAGCAGTTCTTCTGCGCTAACCCGGTTGGTCATGCCAGCGGCCTCCAACTTGCTACGAACAGCCTCCGCTTCCTGATCGCACCGGCGGAGATACTCTTCGAAAGGCTCCGGATTTGTCAGGTAGTAGCTGATGACTGCATAGACGTCCCTCAGATCTAGGGTGTCATAGGACTGGACAATACCCTCAAGCGTTTGCCCGCGCTGGAACGCACGGATCACCAATTCCAACAGCACACGGCTGTTGCCCACACGGTACACGCCCGGTGGATCTTCCCGCAACGGAACGGTCACGGTGAGCGGTTCGAAAGTAAGGGTCGTCATGGTCTTGTCTCCTTGTGGCGGTGTTCGCGTGGAATCATGCTCGGATGACGGACAGGAATGTCCATCCTACGGTTCGGGGTCAGCGGATTTGTCCTATTATACTCTGCTTTCCGTCGCGGTCGTCCAGGGGGGCTTCCAGGAACTTGCGGAACTCGCCGACGACCGTTTCGATGTCGGCTTTTTCTACCTTGGTTTTCGACGGCTGGAAATCTTGCAGATGGACGACCTTGACCACGATCTTCTTCAGATACTTGGCCAGCAGCTTGGCGTGAGCCGGATCGGCTGGGATGCACTGTGCCAAAGTCTCTGCCAAGGTCTCATCGCTTGATGCGGCCAACACGTCGGCGATGAACGGCTCGTCTTTGCCTTGTTCCAGCAGGGCCTCCGTCTGAACCATCCGCTTGAGTTCCTCGTCCGGGATACGTTCCAGCAGTTGCTGGTTGATGTTGACCGGATCGGCAAGGCGTTGCCCGGTCCGGGACCGGGCTTCGCGGAAGTCCACCCGCTCGTATCGCTCCAGCCGGCCGTAGGTCCCAAGGATCACGTACAGGTGGCGTCCGGTGGGGACTTCGAGTTTTTGCCGGAGCTGCGAGTTGATCTCGTGGCCGGACAGTTTCATCCGGGTGCCTCCTTGGCCAAGCCCAAGATTGACGGCACGGCCGCTTCAAGGGAGAACTTGGTCGTGAACTGCCGCATCCGGTCGATTTCGCTGACCTTGGACAACAAACCGGCCTCCCGCAAACGGTACAGTTGCTGCACCATCCACTTCCGGTCCCAGAGCAGCCACGTATGCTTCGGTCCGTCGACCATCCGCTCGAACGGATACATGCCCGGTTCCGGAAATTCGAGATGCAGGACGTAGGCGAACGAAACGAGGCTTCCTTCGCGCAACGAGACGTTCAGCCGGGTGCGGGTGGCGGAGCCGATCCCAAAGTTGGTGTACGTCTCGACACACGCATTGTGTCGCTTGTTTGGCTGATTTGGATTCGGGAAACTGGCTCTGAATGTAGTCGCGGTTTTTGGTGCGAGACACGCCTCCCTGCGGCAGCGACGGAAAGACGACTTCTGCCGCCACTTGGGCGACGATCTTTTCGGTGCGGCAAGTCAGGTAGAACAACGCTTCGGCCAGGGCGGGCGTCTCTTTCATCGCTGCGGCGAATCGCGGTAAATCCGAGTTGAAGCATTCGCCAGGAAAGGCGCGGAGTAGCTTGACTCCGCTTCCGCGCACGGGGCCTGCTCAAACTCCCCCGCCTCGGAGAACAGCCGTGGCTGTGCTGGTGGAATCGCCGCTGCCAGCCTCAGTTTGCTGGTAACTTGTCGGTTCAGGCGGGCGATCCCGTCCACGATCGCCTTGCGACTCCAGTCTCGAACAGCGGTATCCGCCTGCTCCGTCGCATTCCACAGCGACCGGACCGTCTCGAGCAAGGAATCCAGATCCTCGCCCGACGGCTTTGCCGCAACCTTTCTAGTACGAGTTCGACGAGCCAACAATATCGTTCTCCTGCCCCCACATCTGAGCCAATGACAAAGCAGAACTTCCCCGTGGTAGGGTACTGCGGGGATTTACAGTGGCGTTCAGGGTCGATTCTACCGGAACGGCCTTACACAACAAGCAACCCACAGCGATCCTGCCTTTTTTCAGACGATAACAAATCTCCCGGGCTTCTTCGCAAACGGACCGCAGGCAGCCGCCTGCTTCGGCGCACAACTCGACCGCACCGGGGTGAGCCGGCACCTGACCCCGCCAGTTTAACGAGGCGCTGATCTGTCAACAAGTCGTTGCGGCGATTCGTGTTACATGACGCCGGTACAGACGGGTCCACTTTGCCCAACCGAACCCTTCGGGCGGGGACGATGCGGAAAGACGGGGTGGCCTATTCCGCAATCACGGGGTCACAAGTCTTGCAGCGCAGCAAGCCGATGGCGGTCGTGTCTACGAACCAACCCCCCAGGAATATTCGGCGGGACGTGCAACAAGCGGACGGAGTGCTGGACCGACACCGGACCGACGGGAAGGCACTTGTTTTCCCCGTTCCACACCATAGAATGCAACAGTCGTCGGAGAACCGGGTAAAAGGCAAGCCGGCGGTGCCGGCGGGCCTGTTGACAAGTAAACCGACGTGGTCGAACACCGCGGGAGCGTTCGGACACGTCGGTTTTTTTGCGCTGCGTGACGCGGTCGCGTGGGAGGATCGACATGGCTTGGGAGTATAGCGAGAAAACAAAACAACTCTTTCTGGATGCGGTGCATGGCAAACCGGGAACGCATTTGGGGGAGATCGAGGATCCGGACGGCTTGGGCGAACACGGGTCGATCGCCTGCGGTGACGCCATGCGGTTCACGTTTCGGGTCGAACGTGACCCCGTGGACGCGACGCGGGACGTGATCGTGGCGGCGCGCTACTTGACCTTTGGCTGCACCTCGGCCATTGCCGCTTCGGAGGCCCTCTGCACCCTCATCGAACAAGGCCGTCATACTCCCCTCGACGCCCTCCAGATTCACAACACGGATATCGTGGACTTCCTGGGGGGTCTGCCTGCGCAGAAGATTCACTGTTCCGTCATGGGGGCCGAAGCGTTGGAAGCCGCCGTGTTCAACTGGGCTCAGAAGCGCGGCGTGGATCTGGGACGGCTGGGAATCGATATTCATGCCAACGAACAGGAAGACGGTCGGATCGTGTGCAAGTGCTTCTCGCTGACCGAACCGTACCTGCGGCGTAAAATTCAAGAACTGAACCTGCACACGATCCCGGAAATCACCCATGCCATCAAGGCCGGTGGCGCATGCATGTCTTGCCACCATGTGCCCGGCGGACTCCAAGACCTGCTCGACGAAACGTGGGGCAAGTCGCCAGGCCGCGTCCAGGGGCTGACTCAGATCAGCCTGCCTCGTACGGCCGTGGCCAAGGCGGAAGGGCTCGCGCTATCGCCCTACCAGTTCAACAAGAAGGTCGAACAAGCGTTGAACGGCCATATCCGCCCCCTGCTCCGGCAAGACGGCGGCGACGTGGAAATCATCGACATCAAGGACACGCTCATCTACTGCCGACTGGCGGGAGCCTGTCAAGGCTGCGCCGGCGCCAGCCAGACCTTGCGCATGCTGGTGGAACAGAACCTGAAGGATCTGGTGGACGAGCGCATCCGGGTGATCGAGGTTTGAACAGGAAGAAAACGATGCAAGTCATTTACGCCGACAATAATGCCACGACCCAGGTCGCGCCGGAAGTCTACGAGGCCATGACGCCGTTCTTCACCTCGGAATACTTCAACCCCAGTTCGATGTACGAGCCCGCGCGACGCACCGCGGCAGCGATCGCCCAGGCCCGCCGGCAGATCGCGGGATACCTGGGGCTTGATGATCCCAAACAGATCCTGTTCACTTCGTGCGCCACGGAAAGCAACAACACGGCGATCTTCGGGACGGCCAAGGCCAACCCTCAGCGACGCCACATCATTACCACGGCCGTGGAGCACCCGGCGGTGATCGAGGTCTGCAAGGATCTGGAACGTAGCGGCTACGAGGTGACATTCCTGGCAGTCGACGGCCACGGGAATCTGGACCTGGGCGAGTTCGTGCGCGCCCTCCGGCCGGATACCCTCTTGGTCAGCATCATGCACGCGAACAATGAGACCGGCGTGATTTTTCCGGTCCCCCAGCTTTCGCGAATCACCAAGGAGACCGATCCGGCAATTGTCTTCCACACCGACGCCACCCAGTCCGTAGGCAAGATCCCGATCGACCTGGCGCGAGAGTACCAGCACGTGGACCTGCTGTCGTTCTCCGGCCACAAGCTGCACGCACCCAAGGGCATCGGCGCCCTGTATGTCAAGCGGGGAACCCCATGCCGGCCCTTGCTAATTGGCGGTCACCAGGAGGAGGGGCGTCGGGCAGGGACCGAAAACACGGCTTACATCGTCGCCTTGGCCAAGGCAATCGAGTTGGCCGCCAGCCATTGCGAGGAAGAACAGACGCGGATCTGTAGCTTGCGGGATCGGCTGGAAACCACCCTTGAACGGCAGATTCCCCAGATCCAGGTCAACGGCCAAGGAGCCCCCCGGCTGCCCAATACCCTGAACGTGTCCTTTCATTACGTGGAAGGCGAAGGCATGTTGTATCAGTTGAGCGACTGCGGGATCTGCGCCTCGAGCGGTTCCGCCTGTACATCCGGATCTTTGGAGCCCTCCCACGTTTTGCGAGCCATGCAAGTCCCGTTCACCGCCGTACACGGCTCCGTGCGGTTCAGTTTCAGCCGCTACAACACGGAGGCGGATGTGGACCGGATCAGCGAAGTTTTTCCGCAGATCGTGGCCAACTTGCGCAGGCTTTCACCGTATTGGGACCAGCAGCACAACCGGCCTCGCGACGACGCGGCCGCCAACCTCGAGGCCCGCGACGGCAGGCGGTGAAGGGCGATGGTCTTTCTTGCTTTGAGCGGTACTGCGCCGCCGCAGGACGACAACGTCGGAACCCTCAAGGCGGCCATCCAGCCGTTGGAGCAAGCTCCAAGAGGTATTGTGGACGGCAGGGAAAATGCCTCTACCATTTTCCGCTCTGAGCCGTATAATTCCAATGTTGGAAAGCTCACGTCGTAGTTCGTCGGCGCTTTCCAACAGCACTGTCGGATGACTAGATAAAGAGCAGCCCGGTCGTGCCGGGAGGCTCGTTGACGAGTAAGCCGACGTGGTCGAATGCCTTCGGGGGTTTCGTCACGTCGGCTTTTTTCGTTCTTGTCTCGTCGGGTCCGCTCGGACCTTTTCCGAGATTTGCGATTGGTGGTGTGCTGGCAGCGGCCGCCAGTCAGGAGAAAACGCATGGACAACTTGAATTTAACGATGGCCCAGCAGGTCGCCTTGGCAGCCAGCGCCTTCCAGCAGCAGCGGACCGGGCACACCCCCAAGGCCGTGACGGTGGTCCTGAGTGGCGAGACGTTGGTGATCACGCTGCACGGGGCGTTGTCACTGGCCGAGAAGGCCCTGGCCAAGAGTCCGGAAGGTGCCGCACAGGTGCAGGAGTACCATCGGCAGTTGTTCACGAGCGCCGCCGGCACGCTGCGGGAGGAGATCAAGCGGATCACCGGGGTGGAGGTGCGCGAGGCGGCTGCGGAAGTCGAGCCGGTGACGGGCACCGTCGTGCAAGTCTTCAAGACCGGCACCATGGTCCAGGTGTTCCTGCTCGCGCATGGCTTGTCGGACGAAAGCTGGAATGGAAGTGAATCGACGGATCAGGAAAGCGCAGGCAGGGGGTCACGTCTTTGCTTGTGACTTTTGGCGACGAAGAATGGGGGCTGTTGCGGAATCAGGCCGAATTCTCTGGCGTCGCGGTTGTTGCCGACGGAAGAGTGTTGGAACGGTTTTCCGGTGGCCGCTGGCGACCGCAGTGCGGGGCCTGGACAAAGGCAAGGCGCTCGCGGCCGGAGGTCCGTGAAAGCCGGGCAAGCGAATTGCGGGCAGGGGAATCATGGGCAGGGGAATCAGAGCCTTGATGCTGGAATCCCTGCGTGTCCGTCTTCTGGTCCAAACGTCGCGCAGTTTTTGGCGCGTAGCGGCTAGGTGACCGTACCCGGGTTTCAACCCACCGGCCCACCTTCGCACGGTTCCGCCAGGAATGCAAGTCGTCGGCGTGGCCAGCATGATGCAACCGCCCGGCCGGTGGCGATTGGATCCCGGCGCTGCCGGTACGGCTGGTCGTGCGTCTTCACGACCACTGACTTGGTTGCCGTTCGTACCGTCCAAATAGGGCATGCTGTGGCCCACCTTGCCGCGTTTGCTGAATTCTCCGTGCTCCCCTTGCTTTCGAATCTCCAAGTGTTATCATTTTTGAAGGCGCGAAGTCGAGGTAAGGCAGATGCCACTGATTGATGCGATCTGGGATTTGCCGGACGATCCGGAAGGCAACGTACAGCACATCGCGGAGCACGGTCTCACTCCGATCGACGTGGAGTATGTTTTGAATCATCCGCAACGTCGCCGGACCAGTCGATCGAGCGGACGGCCGATGGTGTTCGGACTTACCCCGAGTCGTGAATACATCGCGGTGGTCTTCGAGAAGATCGACGACAGCACCGTCTATCCGATCACGGCGTATTTGGTTGAGGAGTGAGTGCCATGACCAAGAGAACCTACCGAGGTGTCAGCCGAGCGCGCCGCTTGACGGCAACGGAAGCTGCTAAGTACCGCCAGATTCGCGAGCAGGTCGCTCAGGAATTACCACCCGCAAGACCATCGCCGGAGAAAGTCGCGATTGCGAAACTTCGGGCGATGCGTCAGGCGAAAGGCATTACTTTGTCGGCCCTGGCGGCGCGCACGGGGATCACCCGAGGCAATCTGGCTCGCCTGGAATCGCAAAAGAACGCGACATTGCGAACCCTGCAACGATACGCGGATGGACTCGACTGCGAATTGGAGATCAACGTCGTCGCCGCCGAGGTTCGCAAAAAGACCCTCCGCGGAGCGGCGGGTTGAAACGGGGAGGGGGGCAACTCTTGACTCGCTGGGTTCGTGCTCGCGCAAGAACCAGGCAAACGCTGATTCGAGTGTTGACGAAGAGCCGGCCCGGAACAGACCGACGCGTTGGCTTGTGACTTTTGGCGACGAAGAATGGGGGCTGTTGCGGGGATCAGGCCGAATTCTCTGGGGGCGCGGCTGTTGCCGACGGAAGAGTGTTGGAACGGTTTTCCGGTGGCAGCCGACGACCGCAGTGCGGGGCCTGGACAAGGGTAAGGCGGTCGCGGCCGGAGATCCGTGAAAGCCGGGCAAGGGAATTGCGGGGAGAGCTTCTGGGCGATGATCCAGAAAGCGGCAATCCGACGGTCAGGGCATCAGGGGTGGAGCTCAGCCTCTGCGCCAGGCGATGGCGATGCTGGGCGTGTCGAGGGGGTATTTGGAGAAAAAGGAATCAAGATGGTTGTGCTCCAAATCGCGGCACTGCGATTGCTTTTTCCCAGCCCCCCGCCGTATAATCCATTAACGAGCGGTGTCGTTGCGAATCTGAATACGGCACCGCGATGTAGGTTTCGTCGGATGACTAGATGAAAGGCAACCCGGCCGTACCGGGAGGCCTGTTGACGAGTAAACCGGCGTGGTCGAGTACCTGAGGGTGTTCGGCCACGTCGGTTTTTTTGTGCTTTGGTCGTGAAAATGGAGGTTCAATGATGTTAGTGTTGTCGAGGAAGAGCCAGGAATCCGTAGTGATCGGGGGAGTCGAAGGCTTCCATCGTTTGCTCAAGGTTACCGTACTCGGGATTAGCGGAGGAAAGGTGAAGTTGGGCTTCGATGTCGATGCCGATGTTCCGGTCCATCGTGCGGAGGTCTGGGAGCGGATTCGCGAGCACGGCCCGGCAGCAGCTATCGCGGCACCGAGCACGTGAGTTCGCAAACCACGGGAGAGCATTCTCCGCCGCAAGAAATGGTGCGGCGGCGGGAATGAAAACAACCAGGTGGGATACGGAAACCAGCAGCAGGGGTGCGCCCATGGCAACAACCACACCCAAGAAGGCCCGCGACGGGATGGGAGCGATCCCCCACGAGTCCGGCGTCGCATTTCGCGTATGGGGTCCCCACGCCGACGCGGTGTGTGTCGCCGGCTCGTTCAATGCCTGGTCGGTCGATGCGCATTCCATGGCACGGGAAGGGAATGACTACTGGTACACCGACATCCCCTCGGCCGCCGTGGGTGACGAGTACCGCTACCGCATCGTCAACGGCGACAAGCTGCTGCTGCGAATCGACCCTTATGCCCGCCAGGTGACCAGTTCGGTGGGCAACGCGGTAGTCTACGACCCGCACTTTGACTGGGACGGCGACGATTTCCACCTGCCTGCGGTCAACGAACTGGTGATTTATGAAATGCACTTGGGGACCTTCCACGACAAAGAGGATGGGAAGTCCGACAAATTTGCAGAAGCCGTCCAGAAACTTGACCATTTGCAGCGTTTGGGCGTGAACGTCATCGAAGTGATGCCCTTGGCCGAGTTCGCCGGCAGCTTGTCGTGGGGATACAACCCGGCTTGCGTTTTCGCCGTGGAGACCGCCTATGGTGGTGCAGACGGCTTCAAACGGTTCGTCCAGGCGGCGCATCGTGCCGGCCTGGGCGTGATCCTGGACGTCGTCTACAACCACTTCGGCCCCGGCGACCTGGATCTCTGGCAGTTTGACGGCTGGAGCGAGAACGGGCTGGGCGGCATCTATTTTTACAGCGACTGGCGTGCCGAAACGCCCTGGGGGGCGACACGCCCCGACTACGGCCGCCAGGAAGTGCGGCAGTTCATCCGCGACAACGCCCTGATGTGGCTCGATGAGTACCACGTCGACGGCCTGCGGCTTGACATGACGCTGTTCATACGGAACGTGCGGGGAAACGGCGATCCAGGCGGCGACTTGCCTGACGGCTGGAGCCTAGTCCAGTGGATCAATGGCGAAGTGCGGCAGCGGTATCCGGGACGCATCACGATCGCCGAGGACTTGCAGAACGATGACCGGATCACGCAGCCGGCCGACCAGGGCGGAGCGGGTTTCACGGCTCAATGGGCCGCTCGCTTTGTGCATCCCGTGCGGGCTGCCGTCATCACGCCCAGCGACGAGCAACGGTCGTTGGACAGCGTCCGCGAGGCGCTCGAGGGCCGCTTCAACGGGGATCCGTTCCAACGCGTCATCTACAGCGAGTCGCACGACGAGGTGGCCAACGGCAAAGCCCGCGTCGCTTCGGAAATCGATCCTCACGATCCCGACAGTTGGTTCGCCCAGAAACGCTCGACCTTGGCGGCCGCCTTGGTACTCACAGCCCCGGGCATCCCGATGCTGTTTCAGGGACAGGAATTCCTCGAAGACGGCTGGTTTCAGGATTCGGTCCCGTTGGACTGGCACAAGTCGGAAGAGTTCAGCGGCCTGGTGCGGTTGTATCGGGACTTGATTCATCTGCGGCTCAACCGGTCGGGCTGGACGCGAGGACTTTCGGGGGCCGGCCTGAACACCTTCCATCAGAATCAGGCCGATCACGTCATTGCCTATCACCGTTGGCATCAAAGCGGCCCCGGTGACGACGTCGTGGTCGTTGCGAACTTCTCCCATCTTGCCCACGAGAACTACAAGCTGGGCTTTCCGTCGCCGGGCACATGGCGGTTACGGTTGAACAGTGACTGGAACGGCTACAGCCGCGACTTTGGAAACCAGGCTTGCTCTGACGTGGCCGCCGAAGCGGTGCAAAGCGATGGCCCGCAGGACGCAAACGCCGTGCAACGGGATGGCTTTCCCGCCGTAGGAACGATCGCGATCGGGCCCTACAGTGCGCTGGTGTTTTCGCAGGACAAGTCGTAGTGCAATGAGACCTTCGCGGACTTTGTCCGTCGGCTTGAACGCAAAACTTCGACCGGCAGTCAATCGCAAAATCTTTTTGCCTTCCCCATTCAGCCCCATATAATGATTTGTTGGTGGAGTAGCGGTGAACTTGAAAGCTGCTCCGCTAAGAAGTTGATTGGAATTCGTCGGATGACTAGATGAACAGCAGCCCGGCCCGTGCTGGGGGGCTGGTTGACGAGTAAGCCGACGTGGTGGAAGGCCTGCGGGTGTTCCAGCACGTCGGCTTGTTTGTTTGGGGTGCAGCGGTAGAGCTGCAACGACCAAGCGTGAACCTTGGACAATCTCAAAAAGGGACGTTAAGGAGTCATCCGATGCAAGCTGCCGTCGACCTGCCGAAAGCATTCTCCGTACGCGAAGAGTGTGAGCTTCCGCTTATTCAAGACCTGATGACGCGACTAAATCCAAAGCTCATGGTGGCTCAAGTTGCGACGGGCTTGCATGTCGACAGCGGCTGCACCGTCAATTGGGGCTTGGTCTACCTGGACGGCCAGCCGCTCACGGACCAGGACGTGCAGGCCGCGCTGGAGGAGGCGGGACTGGATTCCAAACACAACGCAGAGCTCCAGCCATCGCGCATTTGGATCAACAATCAATCGGAGGCGATCGAGACCTCGGCCGAGTAAGTGTGCCCGCTCGGGCGAAGAAGAACGGACGAAAAGCATTGATGGTCTTCGAGCAACAGGTAGTGACATGGGTAACGAAGTGGAAGTCAATGAGTATTTGACCGAGCTGGCAGGCCGGATCTGGGTTCCCCGGGCGATTGAGGATGCCCTTGCTGTTCCTTGGGTGCCGGTGCTCTTGCTGGGCGTCCTGGGGACAGTGCTCCTCGGGCGAGCCTTTTTGACGCTCTACCGCTCCACGGCGATCCCCGTGGTGCGAGTGTTTATCCTGATGGGCTACCTGCTGGTCGCTTTGCTGCTGCTTGATATCACCGCAGCGCTGTGGCAAGTGCCGGAGCCATCGGAGGTCATTCGGGCCCTCAGGTGGATTTTACCTTATGAGTCGCTGGCTTTTGCCCTCGTGGCGCTGCTGGGGATCTTCTGGGCAGTCAAGGGCTTTCTGCCCCGACACGAAGAGAAGAAGACCGAGTAAGCGGCGAGCCGCGCGGGCTTGCGACGCGCTTCACCCGTTGGGTTGCCGCGGCCTTGATCGGAATGTTGCGCATCGTAACCCGAAGCGTCAGCGAGGAAGATCGGTGTTTCTTGCACCACCGACCTCCGTCTGCCACACGCCCTACCCAGGACTGGCGACCAGACGCGGCTTGGCCAGCAGCGCTCGCAACTCGGTCTCGGCCCGCTGATACGAGAAAAACCGCCTGGCCGCCTCGTAGTTTTGCTCGACCATCCGCTGGCGCCGGTCGGTGTCGCGAAGCACGAGGCGGACTTGGTCGACCACGTCGTCGGTGAGGAAACCATCCATCAGGATCGTATCAAAACCGCACGGCTCAATGTCCGTGCGGTAGATGCTGTAACGATTACAAACGATCGGCTTCCGGTAGTACACCGTCTCCAGAAACGCATTCCCAAAACCTTCGTAAGTGGACAGGTAAGTGACGAAATCCGCCTGGCGATACGCATCGGCAATAGTGAAACGGGGCTGTCCGTCGGAGCCCTGTCCGCGTTCATGGGCGATCCACTGCGCGGCCAGAATGACCGTGACGCCCATCAGCCGGGCATACTTCAACACGCGTTCGACGTAGCGATCGCCTTCGTCTCCCGAACGGTGCGTGATGACGAGCTTGCAGCGCGGATCATCCAATTGGCGGACCAACTCGATCGAGTGCTCGATCCCCTTGCGTTGCACAATCCGAGTCGGTTGCAGGACCAGGATGTCCTCCGCCGTCAGGCCGAGGGCCGTGCGGAACTGGCGGCTGTAATCGTCCGGGGGCGCGGGTGGACGATCAAAGTCCATGACGTTGGGAATCACTCGGCAGGGCAATCCCAACCGCCGGCTGAACTCCTGGGCTGCCAGCGAGTTGATGGCCACATGCTGCATTTGAGGCAGACCCGGCGGAAACGCGGCCCGGAGGTAATCGTTGACCGCGTTGACCAGAAACCGCTCGCGTTCCCAAACAAAATCGTGGTGATGAGCGATGCAGCCCAGCCCAGACTCCATCACCGTTTCCACGATCGCCAGGCCCAGCGGCAGATTCATCGGGATCGTCACACAGTTCTCAGCAACCAGCAGGTCCAATTCCAGGGCTCTTAACGCGATGTGCAGTTTCTCCTTGATCACCCACCGCATCTCATGGATTTCTGCCGTCACATCGGCGGTCCGTTGCGTGCGACCAAAGCACTGGCGGTTGATCCAGTCGATGGTTGGATGTCGGAAATGCGCCTCCGGGATGACCCAGGATCGTTCCTGATCGAAGTCGCATTGTCCGGCGATGTAATAGCACGCGTGGCCCATCTCGGCAAGGATTTCCGACCACTTGCGGATCTCCAAGGTCACCCCGTCGGTGCCTCCGATCCGAGTCGAAACGAAGCCGATTCGCTTATTTTCACCTGACGCCGTAGTGGTCATGCGGTCGGTCCTGCTGGCCGTCGTTGGCAATGCGTCTATTCTAGACCCGATCCGGATCCCAGCCAGGCCGCTGGGGAGGGTTCCAGCGAAATTCGGCCATTTGCCACGTGGCGGACACGCCGTAGGCGTCATAAGCCAAGCGACACAACCACAGCAGGGAAAATGGCTTACGGCATCGCCCCTGGCATCCCCCGTTGCCTTTCTTGTTCATCGTCGTAAAATATATCGGATGTATTTGTCGGATGACTAGATGAGGAGCAACTCGGCGTTGCCGGGGGGCTCGTTGACGAGTAAGCCGACGTGCTTGAATACCGCTAGGTATTTGGTCACGTCGGTTTTTTTCGTTTTCGGTGGCTTGGAACGTTCGCAACGACTGGGGCGCAAAGCGTTTTCTCAAACCCCTTGCGTGAGAGAAAAGGAGACGAGAAATGACCGAGGACGTGAACGAAGTCGAGGTGGTTTATACGACGAACGATGTCTACGAGGCCGAGATCATTCGCAACCAATTGCTCGACGTCGGCATCAAGTGCGAGCTGGACGGCGCATCGCAAGGCGGATTCACCGAGATCGTCGAGACGAAGCTGCTCGTGCGCGCCGGGGACGCCGGCCGCGCCCGGCAACTGATCGAACGTCGGACGGCCGAGAAATCTGAACCACCCCGCGATGAAGGTCACGAGAAATCCCAAGCACGACCTTTTTTCGAGGAGCTGCAAATGAACCAATCCAATGTAAAAAGTCTGTTGGGGATGAAAATCATCGGCCAGCATGGACGTGAGATCGGCGTTATCATCGACATGTTCGCTGACGTCGAAACATGGCAGTTGCAGAGCTTGGAAGTCAAGCTCAACCGAGAAACATTGGATGATTTGAAGCTGGAACGAACGTGGTTCGGCACTCAAACCGTACGCGTGCCTGCGAGCGAGATTTTGGGGGCGACTGACAATCTTGTTTTATTGAGTCGTCTGGAAGAAATGGAGTTTTCCGGCGGAAAGCCGGCCGAAGCCGCCCCACCCGCGGAGCAGGACGCTTCCGAACGGACAGACACCCCCGACGACGGCTCCAAATCAGCACGCGGAATTTAATCGAAGCCTGCGTGCATGTTGTCGATGCGAACGGCTGGATCCAGAAATGCGAAACCGAATTGCTCCGCGCCGTCGCCGAGACGCTGGCTTGTCCGATCCCGCCGTTTCTGGAGATTACCGAAAGCTAGACAAACGAACATCGTGACAACAACCACGAAAGACATCAAAGGTGAATAAATGACACTCGTCGGATTCTTGTTATTGTTGTTGATCGCGGGCATCTGCGGCTCCCTCGCGCAAGCGCTGGTGGGCTATTCGCACGGCGGTTGCCTGGTCTCGATTGTGCTGGGCTTGATCGGAGCGTTCCTGGGTACGTGGTTGGCCGGGCTGGTGGGCGTGGGCGAGATTCTGGCGATCCAGATCGGCGATCAATCGTTTCCCATTGTCTGGTCCATCATCGGTGCCGCGTTGTTCGTCGCGGTGCTCAGCTTATTAACGTCTCGCCAACGAACGTGAACTCGCGAGCGAGAGTGTTTGTAAGCTTACCCAAAAGAAGCCAACGCAAAAACAACGGTGTACCATACAAGACCACTTGGCCACGGAGACGAACCCAAGGGCCTGACTCTTCCAGGCTACCGCCGGCTGCCAACGGCAGCCAACTCACGCCACGCGAACATAGCAGAAATCCGCTTCCATGAGCAAGAAAGTTATGACGAATCACGAAACAGGACTAAGCAAATGATACAGAAGAGTACTTTTCTCACCACCGAATCGATGGCCAGGTTGGCATCGGTTCACCAGCCGCCGTGTCTCTCGCTGTACCAGCCGACGCACCGATGCCATCCCGAGAACCAACAGGATCCGATCCGGTTTCGTAATCTCGTGAGGGATCTGGAGACGTCGCTCCGGCAGCAGTATCCGGCCGTCGAGACGCGGTTGCTATTGGAACCGTTCCAGGCTCTCGCACGCGATGCTGACTTCTGGAGCCAGACGCTGGATGGATTAGCCGTACTGGGCGGGCCGGGTCGGTTTCGAGTGTTCCGGCTTCCGCGGCCGGTCCCGGAACTGGCCGTCGTAGCCGACAGCTTTCACACGAAGCCCTTGCGACGTTTTCTGCAATCGGTGGATCGCTATCAGGTCCTCGGGCTGAGCCTGCACAAGGTCCAGCTTTTCGAAGGAAGCCGCGATACGTTGGACGAGATCGATCCGGCCCCGGGCGTCCCGCGGTCGATCACCGAGGCGCTGGGCGATGAACTGACCGAGTCGCACCAGATCGTCTCTTCCTACGGCGGCGTCGGGGCTGGGCACTCGCCCATGCACCACGGTCAGGGCGGGAAGAGAGACGAGGCAGACAGGGACGCGGAGCAGTTCTTTCGTGCGATCGACCGCGCGGTACTCGAGCACCACTCCCGGCCGTCGGGCCTGCCGCTGATCCTGGCGGCATTGCCGGAGCATCATCATCTTTTCCACCGGGTCAGCCAAAACCCGTTTCTGCTGACGGAGGGGCTCGCGATCAATCCCGATGTTCTCCCGATCGAGGAACTTCGGGAACGCGCCTGGCAAGTGGTTGAGGTGCAGCATCAGGCGCGGCTCGCGACACTGGCCGACGAGTTCGCAGTGGCGAAGTCCAAGGGGCTTGGCAGTGACGGCCTGGCGGACGTAGCTGAGGCGGCGGCCGCCGGGCGGGTCGCCACGCTGCTGATCGAGGCCGACCGCCAAATTGCGGGCCGGCTCGAACACTCGACGGGACGGATCGAGGACGCTGAGCTCAGCGATCCGCAAGTCGATGACCTGCTCGACGATCTCGGCGAGTTGGTCGCCAAGAAGGGAGGGCGAGTCCTGATCATTCCGACCGAGCAGATGCCGGGGCGGACAGGACTGGCCGCGACTTACCGGTACTGAGCCGAACACAATCACAAAGCGACAGGGGGACACCATGCAGATCCAAATCAATACCGACCGTAACATTGAAGCTCACCAGGCGATAGCCGCTCAGGTCAACGGCGTCGTGGACAGTGCACTGAGCGGAAGAGTCATGAGCGACACCACGGCGAGTCTGCCCGAGAGATCGGCGGAGCCGGGGAGTTCCAAAATGGCAAATGGAGAAAGAGGAATCAAACAAGCAAGGTTGGAGCCGGCGACAGCATGGTGGCCGGGGCGGTCCTGAGCTTGGCGCGGGGCGAAACACCGCGTCAGGCCGTCCTGTTTGGAATTTCGGCTGGCGCCGCGGCCGTGATGACACCGGGCAGCGAGCTGTGCCGAGGCGAAGATGCCGAGCGGTTGTATGCAAACAGTGCTGGTGAAGTCCGAATGATTTTTCGTTGTAAGAGTCAGGATGTCATACCTGCAATACATCAGCCGGGATGGCGAGGACCTGCCGGAAATGCGCAACTGGAAGTGGGGTCTGACCCATGAATGAGTTGAAGCAACTCTGGAGCAATG
>Ga0351950_1003_pt1 | contig 76950 bp, 63 predicted proteins | sample BONcelT113001H13_FD_206835 | JGI IMG/M metagenome (GOLD analysis project Ga0351950, IMG submission 206835) | Enriched cells from coal bed in the Powder River Basin, Montana, United States - BONCAT cells T11 rep3 HSBNCT.T11.300.1.H13 ...
GGTTCGTGCTCAGAGCCTCTCCTGGAAAATAGCGGCTGACCAGGTAGTTGCCGTTGTGTTGCCGAGTTTCGCGGGAATTGAACGGCAGGGTATCTGTCAAGTACTTGCGGTATGCGTCGAGGTCCGAAAAGTCCGCAGCCTGGGGAATCGCGGCGAGGGCTTGGTCGGCAAGGGCTTTCGCGCACATGCGAAGCGTGGCCTCCGGAAAACGAGGCCGAGTCGGTTCCGGGGCGACGGGGATGGTCGTCTGTGGTGACGGTGGGGGGCGTCTGGTCTCTCTTCCTCCAGGAACAGCCGAGCTTGAAAAGTGTCGATTCCGAAATCTTCAGGGATTCCGACAAAGACGGCAAGACTGCGTCTTTCCGAAAAGGAACTTCCGCCTAACCTTTGCTGGCACGGTTGCCGTGGGCTGCATTTCGGCGTTAGAATGGCGGCGCGGGAAAAAACAAGGAGCAACGCCGATGAGTGCTTGTGAGTCGCCGAAGCTGGATGGAGTGGGACGCCGCGATTTTTTGATGCAATCGGCCGCCGGCGCCGCATTGGTCCTGGCGAGCGAAGCAACCGCCGGTGCCACTCCCCTGCAGCAGAAGGGAAGGCAGATGTCCGCCAAGGAGTTTCGCGTCAAACTGCTGGAGTGCCTGGGTGGGCCCTGGCCGGAACCGTGCGACTTGAAGCCTGTGCTGCGGGAGACGATCCGCAAGGACGGCTATCGCATCGAATCGCTGTTTTACGAAACCGAGCCGGGCGATCGCGTGCCGGCGATGCTGTTGGTTCCGGATGGCGTGGACGCCGATCACCCTGCGCCGGCGGTGGCGATCTGGCACCAGCACAACGGCGAGTGGCATTTGGGCAAGACCGAGCCGGCGGGACTGGCCGGCAATCCCATGCATCACACGGGCGTGGCGTTGGCCCGCGAGGGCTACGTGGTGCTGTGCCCCGACGCCCTGTGTTTCGAAGAACGGCAGAATCCGCAGTTGCGCGGGGGAAACTTCGAGCGGTTCGAGTTTTTGCGGTATGTCGTGGCCGGCAAGTGCATGGCCTGGAAAAACATCTTGGACATGCGGCGGGCCATCGACTATCTGTGCCAGCGCCCGGAAGTCGACCGCCAGCGCATCGGCTGCTATGGCCACTCGATGGGCTCGACCCACACCTGGCTGGTCGGTCCCTGGGAACCGCGGCTGAAGTGCCTGGTCGGCAATTGCTGCTTGCCCACGTATGCCGCGATCCATCGCACGCATCTGCTGCACTGCTTTCCGAACTTCATTCCCGGCTTGTTCGCCCACGGCGACACCCCGGACATCGCGGCCCTGATTGCGCCGCGAGCCTTGCATTTGAATTTCGGCGAACTCGATGGCGGCAGTCCGATCCAGGAAGTTCGCGAAGGCGTCCAACGGATTGCACAGGCTTATCAAGAGGCGGATGCGGCCGAGCATTTCAGTTACTGGATCGAAGACGGCGCCGGGCACGTCCTGTCGCCGGAGATGTGGCGGCGAACGTGCGATTGGTTCGCCAAACACTTGATGTAAGGAGCACCACAATGCCTCTGCGACTTTTTCAACGGCGAGTCAAAGAATCGATGCAGACGGACGTCGTCACCGTTCACGCCCAAGATACGGTCCACGACGCCTTGAGCCGAATGCTGGAAAACAAGGTCTCCGCCCTGCCCGTCGTGGATCATCGCGGGCATTGCGTGGGGATTTTGTCCAGCCGCGATTTTGTGGACATGACCAACGACTTGGACGGAGATTTTCACGAAGCGTTGCACGAGAGCGAGGTCTGGTGGAGCGCCTTCATCCGCAATCTAAGCGAGAACATCGGCGAGCAGAGCGTCATGGACCTGATGACCGAGCAGGTGATTTCCGTGTCGGCGGACGAACTTCTGGTCGAGGCCGCTCGCATCATGCTCAGCCAGGGTGTCCATCGCCTGCCGGTGGTCGACAGCGAACGCCGCTTGATGGGCATCATTTCGACAACCGACGTGTTGCGGGCCTTTGTCGAGGCTGCACCGCAGCCGTAACGATTCGGTAGGTGAACATGTCTGCCATGCGGTTCATTCTGATCGGCGGCTTCCTGGGCGCGGGCAAGACCACGACGATTGCCCGGCTGGGTATGGCCTATCGCGAACAGGGCCTGAAGGTGGGCGTCGTCACCAACGATCAGGCGACCGACCTGGTGGATACGCACGCCTTGCGAGCGGCCGGGTTCGACGTGGGCGAGGTGGCGGGGTCCTGCTTCTGCTGCGATTTCAACGGTCTGGCCGCCGCCATCGAACATTTGGAGGCGAGTCAGCGGCCGGACGTCATTCTGGGCGAACCGGTGGGCAGCTGTACCGACATCGTGGCCACCGTCGTCCAGCCGCTGCGGCGCCTGTATCAAGACAGGTTCCAGGTCGCGCCGTACGGAGTGATTTTGAAACCCAGCCACGGACGGCGGATCTTGCGGAATGAACCTCGATCGGGCTTCTCGCCCCAAGCGGCGTACATCTTCAAGAAGCAGTTGGAAGAGGCGGATTTCGTCATCCTCAACCGCATCGACGAACTGACTCCGGAGCAGGTCCAGGAACTGGCCAGGCTGATCGAGGCCGAGCGTCCCGGGGTGCCGCTGGTGCGAATGTCGGCTCGGACGGGCGCCGGGTTCGCGGCGTTGCTCGAAGTCCTGGACCAGCAGGGCTGCTTTGGCCGCCGGATTCTCGATCTCGACTACGAGATCTACGCCCAAGGCGAAGCCGAACTCGGCTGGCTCAACAGCCGTCTGCGGGTCACGGCCGACGTACCGTTCTCGCTCGACCAACTGGCCCTGGATATCGTCCAGCGATTGCAGCGGTCCTTGGCCACCGCCGATGCCGAACCGGCTCATCTGAAAACCATCGGATTCTGGGACGGTCGCCACGCCGTGGCGAACTTGGTCAGCAGTGACACGCCCGCCGTGCTTTCGCTCGCATCGGACTGCCACACTCGCGAAGCCGACGTGATTGTGAACGCCCGGGTGGCCCTCGATCCGCAACTCCTGACCCAGCACGTGCTGGACGCCGTCCAGGCCGCCTGCCGCTCGCAGGCTGCCCGAGCCGAATTCCAGCAGACGCAGAGCTTCCGGCCAGGCCGTCCGAACCCGACCTACCGGTTTGCGGACGCAGTCTGAACCCCCATCCGGATTATCGATCAAGGCATTGTATCTCCGCCTTGAATCTCCGCCTGTTGAGTTTCGTGCGAGCCTGCGGTAATTTGAACGTTCGATGGTTGCATTCCTCAGACGGGAGACGCTCGATGGCCGCAGATAGGGACAAGTTGATCGGAGAAGCCAAGGACCGACTCGACGCACAGGTGGTGGAAATGATGGCTTGGCATTTCCACGAGTCGACGGGCTGTCCGTTCTGGCTGGAGAAGAAGGCCGAACTGAAGTTCGATCCCCTGCGGGATGTGAACAGCTTTGCTGACCTGCGGAAGTTTCCGCCGTTCGAGGACGAGTGGCTGCGAGGCGGTCCGGTGCGACGCTGGGTGCCCAAGGCGTATCAAGATAAACCGGTCTACGTATTCGAGACCGGTGGTACCACGGGCATTCCCAAGAGCCGCATCGTGATCGACGATTTCCGGATCGACTACGAGATGTTCAGCCACACGCTGCCCGACGAGTACTTTCCCAAAGCTGCGAATTGGCTGATGCTGGGCCCCTCCGGACCGCGGCGGCTGCGATTGGCCGTGGAACACCTTTGCCAGTACCGCGGCGGGATCTGCTTCTGCATCGACTTGGATCCGCGGTGGGTCATCAAGCTGATCAAGAAAGGCTGGATGGAACATCTGGAAGCCTACAAAAAGCATTGCATCGACCAGGCCGTGACGGTCCTCACCGCCGGGCACGACATCAAGTGCATGTTCGCCACGCCCAAACTGCTCGAAGCCTTGGCCGTGGCCTTGGAGGAGCGCGGGACGACGATTCCCGAGGTCGGCATCACGGGAATTTTTTCCGGCGGCACGGAATTCACCCCGCAATGGACGCGATTCTGCGTCGAAGAGTATTTCGGCGGCCCGCCCGAGGTCAGCGGCGTCTACATGACGCCCACCTACGGCAACACGCTGATGGGCTTAGCCTGCAGCAAGCCGGTTACGGCGGCGGAAGGTTACAAGATTTCTTACTACGCACCTCAACCGCGGGCGGCGATCGAAGTCGTCGATTTCGACAATCCGGATCGAGTGGTGGATTACGGCCAAACCGGCCGTGTGCGGTTGACCACCCTGACCAAGGAGTTCTTCGTGCCGGGATTCCTGGAGCGCGACGAAGGCGAACGCGAACCGCCTTACGAAAAATACCCCTGGGACGGCGTTAGCGGCGTACGGCCGTTTCATGGACTGGCCGGCGAGACGACGGTCGGAGTGTATTAGAAATTGCATCCGGGGCTCAGACGTACAGAATTCCATTTTCGGCGCGTTGCGATCAAGACGACCGGAAGACTATGGGGCCAACCCGCGTACGGTTCGGCCGGCAGCACCGAATTTCGGAAGCCTGAGCCTTGGGATTACGCCAAAACCCACTTGCGGAGATAACACGTCATGCTCAAGATCCCCGTCATCCGTTGGGGAAAGCCCTACGAGTCCTTGGAAGTCGACGAGATCAAACACTTCCTCACTGCCGAGCCGATGGCGCGGGTCAGTCAAGCCAACGGAGGCATTGTCCAACGGGATATGCGTCGGGCCTCCCAGGCTCGCAACCTCCTGCGGCAGATTCCCTGCGACGACTTGATCTACCGCGTGGCGCAAGCCGCCGACCTGTACGAGTCGGGGACTTTGCCGATGGGCGACGGCACACAGTCCCCGGACGACTTTGTCCGCCAACAGTCGGCCAGCACGGGCCTGCCCGAGCACATGTGCCGAGCGAACATCGCCAAGAACGCCTTCGTGCTCCGCAATATGCAGCAGATCTTGGACTGCCTGACCCGCGGGCTGCCGCTGGAGATTCTGACTCGCGGCTGGGGCTTGGAAGACCGCGGCGTGATCGTCAGCTATCAGGCTCAGACCCCCGTGCTGGGCGCCGTGCTCCCGTCCAACTCGCCCGGCGTGCATACGCTGTGGCTGCCCGCCGTGGCGTTGCAGTTCGGACTGGTCCTCAAACCCGGTTCGCAGGAACCGTGGACCCCGTATCGGATCGTCGCCGCGATGGTCGCTGCCGGGATTCCGGCCGAAGCGTTTTCGCTGTACCCCGGCGGGCACGATGCCGGCGGAGCGCTGTTGTCCGCCTGTCCGCGGGCGATGATGTTCGGCAGCGCCCAAACGGTGGAACAATACAAAGGCAATCCGCGGGTCCAAGTGCATGGCCCCGGGTTTTCCAAAATCCTGTTAGGCGACGATGTGGTCGACGATTGGGAACAGTACCTGGAGCTGATGGTCGACAGCATCTACCTGAACGGCGGCCGCAGCTGTATCAATTGTTCGAGTATCTGGGCTTCGCGGCACACGCAGGCCATCGCCGCCGCGCTGGCCGAACGCTTGGGGCCGATCGAGCCTCGACCGCCGGAAGATCCGCAGGCCGGCTTGGCGGCGTTTACCGTCCCCAACGCGGCCCAAGGAACGTGGCGGATGATCGAGTCGGATCTGCAGGCCGGCGGCGTGACCCACGCGACCGAACGTTTCGGGCCACGACTGGTCGAAACAGAACGCTGTGCCTATCTGCGGCCCACCATCGCGCATTGCGCGTCGTCCGATTGCGAAATCGCCAAGAAGGAGTTCATGTTCCCGTTCGCGACGGTCGTCCAATGCCCGGAGAGCGACATGCTGGCCAAGATCGGCACGACGCTGGTCGGAACGGTGATCACAAGGAACCCCGAACTGATCCGCGCCGCCACGGACGCAACGCACATCGATCGGCTGAACGTCGGGCCCACCCCGACAACGAGACTGAACTGGCTGCAGCCGCACGAAGGAAACCTGATCGATTTCCTGTTCCGCTCCCGGGCTTATCAGGACGGATGGACTGGAACCTGATCCCGAAGGACTCGCAAGAGGGTGCGGATTCGCGAACTTCACGCGTTTTGAATCACGGTCCCGCTGGCGACTGTGCGGCGTCAAGCAAGGTTGGGGCGGCAAAATAGATGGTGCCGGTGGTCTTGGTTCGGGTCGAGTCGACCAGCAAAACGGTATCCAGGCGCAGCCCGCCGTGAACGCGGCCGTCGTCGGCGCCGCCCCAGCGACCGGCTTGCTCCAAGTTCGCCAGGTCGAACGTTACCCAGCGCCAGCCGCTCCAATCCAGGTTAGGGCCGGTGGGCTGGAACGTCTGCCCGCTGTCATCGGTAACCCGAATCCGCAGCGAATTGCCGGAACTGTCGCCGTAGACCCAGACGCCCAATGCCGCGGGGCGGCCCGCGATGCTCGGACGTTCCGCTTCCGCGACGCAACGCACAAATCGCCAGCCGCTGGCGAACTGGTAGTCCAATCGCCAGACACGCGGAAACGGTGCGGCGGATCCAGCTGACTCGGCGGGCGTGGCAGTCGCCGTTAGCGTGGCGGTCGCCGGAACTTGGGCGTCGCCGTCCAAGACGGCACGGTAACGGGGAACGGTCAGCGGACGAAAACGGATCGCGGCTTGCGGCAAGACGACCCGTCCATCGCGATCTCGCAGCTCGACGGTCACGGATCGGTCGCCAGCCTCAACCGAATCCCGCGCCGTGAATTCGGCGGATCCAGCTGCCGTCTGCAGGGCGGTCGCCACGCTGTCGACCACGGCCGTCCCCTCGAAGCCGCTGTGTGCCGGGTCTGCGACAATGACGCGCAGTCCGGAATCGACCGGCGCCACGGTGAGACGCAACGGATTGGCCAGCACGAACGGGACGCGCTGTTCGGCCGTGCCGACAAGGGTGTCACGGCCGTCTTCGATTTGGTGGTAGGACGTTCGGACCGTAACGGCGGGGAATTCGACGTCGCGGCGAACCAACGAGAATTCGAAATGATGAATTGCCTCTTGCCCAGGAGGTAGGTCCAAGCTGGCGGTATCCGAGATGCCGGTTACCCCTCCGCCCGGGCCCGGCGGGGCACGATGCTGGCTAGCCATGTCCAGCGTCAAGCGAACTTGGCACGGTTGGCGGAAGGGGTTGGCGGCGCGCACCGAGATGCGGATCGGCTCCGCACTGCCGGCGGCGACCCGCGTCGGCAACGGCTCGACGTCCCAGGCGGCGGCCGCCGTCAGGGCAGGAACCGGCTGGGCGAACGTGATGTACTGCGGCAAGTTGCCCAGTTCGACGGCCAGTTGCCCCTGTTCCACCCGAACGGCCAGCGGTTGTCCCAGGCCATCGACAGCGGAGCACGTGGCGGCGGAGATCGAGTCGGCGGCCGTCAGGCCAAGGGCCAGCCGGACCGTGTTCGGTTTGTCGGTCGTCCAAGCGGCCAGCTTCTGGTTGCCGGCCGCGTCCACACCCAGTAACAGCCAGGTGGCGGCATCGTCGGTCGCCAGTCGCCGAGCGATCCGGTAGCCGCTCAACTGGTTCGTCAGTGTCTGCACGGCCTGGTAGGCGGGTTTGGGCTGCAGGTCGTGCGTGACCGTGCCGAAATTATGCTCGTTGTAATCCGGGTCGGTGCCGTCGTTCTTCCAGTCGTACCAGATCGACAGCGGCACGCCGTGATATAGATTCGCCAGTTGCTGGCGGGCGGTGAAAGCGGCTTGCGTCGAGAGCGAAACGCCTTGGGTGTGCGTGGCGTACCCCCACTCGCCGCTGATGATCGGCAGGGCCTTTTTATGCGGCGGCGCGTCGCGTTCGATCAAGGCCCGCAGGCGGCGATAGTCGGCGGCGGCGGTCTCGGGGCCTTGGCTGTAATTGCGATACGGATGGACGCTGACCGCATCCAGGTGATCGAGTACGCCGGACTGGAACAAGGACTCGAAAAACGCCCACGGGAAACCGGACGAAGCGGGAGCCAGGATCAGCGCCTGGGGATCGGCTTCGCGGATCGCCCGACAGGTGGCCAACGCCAACGTGGCATAATCTGCGACGTTCGGCTGCGGCCTCCAGAAACCGATATTCGGCTCGTTCCAGATTTCCCACAGGATGCCGCGGCCTCGATAATGCTTCGCCGCCGCAGCCGCCCAACGCGCAAAGGCCGCCACGCTGTCCGGCTTGCGCGGGGCCGCAATGCCCGTAACTTCCTTGCCCGAGATCGGATCGCGGCTGACGAGCTTGTCTTCGTACAGCGCGTTCGAGTAGTCCAGGATATACAACGCGCGCAGCCCGCGTTTCTCCAGATTGGCCGTCAACTCGTCGTACTCGTCCCAGGTATAGCGGCCCTGGGAACGTTCGGTGCCGCTCCAGGAAAAATCCATGCGGACAAACCTGAACCCCGCCGCCGCGATCATGTCCAGATCTCGCTCGTGACCGCGGACAAAATGAATGTTCACGCCGACGCCTTGCGGACACACCAGGGGCGGAATGCCCGCTTCGGCCGCGGACGCTTCGGCCGCGGACGCTTCGGCCGCGGACACTTCGGCGGCCAGCGCAAAACCATAGAGGACCGTCAACACGACGGGCAGATACGAACAAGTCGAAGTCATCGGGTCATCCTTTACGCGTCAGCGCGTCCAATTGCGAACGCACCGCATCCAGTTGATGAGCGGTCGGATCCGGGGCGATATCGCGAAAATAGTCGTCGTCGATGCCCAGAAAACGTTTCAATTGCCGGCCTCGCTCAGGAATCGCGTCGGCAAACAGGTCTTCCATTTCCCAATCGCGATCCCACAGAATGCGGTCCGCCAGCGACTCGACGATCAAGTCCCAGGCATCAAGATCGTCCGAGCCGCTGTCGGGCAGGTCGGCGATTTGTTCGTCGTCGCCGGCGGCAATACAGACGCGCACGATCAATCGCCGCCAGTACCGGTTCGGCGATTCCTCCTCCAATTCGCAATCGACTTCGTCGGCCACGCAAGCTCGTAGTTCCTCGAACAGAACGCTCACGGTGGCTTCACGCAACGACGATAGCTTGGGCGGCGGCTGATCGGCACTCAGCAAGCCCTGTCCCACCTCGGCCAACAGGGCAAGTTGTTGCGAAGCTTCCAGCCGGTCGAACAGCGAAACGCCACTCTCAAACGGTTCACCTGCCGCCGGGCAAGCCACGTTGATTTGAAAGTAGACGAACGCCAGCAGCTGACGGACCAACTCCGCCTCGGAACCCACCAGTGTTCGTGTGCCTGTCGATGTACGCCACATGCCATCCAGGATAAACAGATGCCCGCGCGCGGACAACTGGCAGAAAACGGTTTTTCGGTCCAGGCGTGGGAATCAGGACATCTGCGTGACGACGATCGGATGGAACCGCAACGGATTGTCGCGATCAGATCGCGCCCGCCCCGAACCGCGGCTGGTGCTCGCGGCTGGCGCCCGACACGGCTGGCGCTTGTGGCCCTTGCGTGTTCCCGAGACCGCTCCTAGAATGACGTGCTTTTGCGGATACCGCCCCCAACAACAACGGATTGCCATGTCGCGCCGCTTCATTCAACAACTGTCCGACCGGGAACAGGTCGATGAGGTCTTCCTGGTCGCTGACAAACAGCTGCGTACCAATCGCCAAGGCGGGCTGTACTTGCAGATGCGGTTGTCCGACCGGACAGGGTCGGTCAACGCCATGATGTGGAACGCCAACGAAAAGCTGTACCACGCTTTCGAGAACGGCGAATATCTGCAGGTGCAAGGCACAGCCCAGTTCTACAATGGCGCCCTGCAAGTTATCGTCAACCACTTTGATCACACACCCGCTGCCCAGGTGGACGAGTCCGACTTTGTGACGTTGGACGCCGGCGCGGTGGATCGGCTGGCCACGCGCGTGAGTGAACTGCTGCGGGGAATGCGAAGCTATCCGCTGCGCAACCTGGCGGAGTGCTTTTTGATGGACGAAGCGTTCATGACGTGCTTCACCACGGCTCCGGCGGGGATCAAGAATCACCATGCCTACCGGGGCGGACTACTGGACCACGTCGTCAGTCTGATGGAACTGGCGGCGGTGGTCGCACCGCGTTACCCGGAGATCGACGCCGATTTGCTCCTGATGGGCGCGTTTCTGCACGACGTGGGGAAAATTCGCGAACTGACCTACGAACGCGATTTGGCGTACAGCGACGAAGGCCAGTTGATCGGCCACCTGGTGATCGGTGTCAGCCTGGTCGACGAGAAGATTCACGAGGCCGAGAAGCTGTCGGGCGAGGCGTTTCCTGGCGAGTTGCGATTGCGACTGCAGCACATGATTCTGAGCCATCACGGCGAGTACGAATTCGGCAGCCCCAAGCTGCCCATGACCTTGGAAGCCATCGCGCTGCACTTCCTGGACAACCTGGATTCGAAAATGCACAGCGTCGGCGCGGTGATGCGCGAAGACGCGAACGATGCCAGTGCCTGGACACCGTACCAAGCCACCCTCGGCCGCAAATTGTTCAAAGGCCGCCGCGAGGACGACGCGGGGGACTAGCACGCAGATCGCTCAAAGCAGGTACTTGATCGCCAGAAATCCGGCGATGACCGCCAGGAACAGGGCCAGCGTGGCGATCTCAAAGTAACGTTCCATGAAGGCTTTGACCCGCGGGCCGAAGAAGTAAATACAAATCGCCACGAGGAAAAACCGCATCGAGCGGCCGACGAGCGAAACGGCGATCAACGTGGTCAGGGGAACGTACTGGTGGAACACGCCAGCAGCGATCGTAAAGACTTTGAATGGGATCGGCGTAAACGCTGCGCCGAACAACGCCACGACGGCGTTGTCGCGGTACATCTGACCGACGTAATCCACGTTCTCGTAGGTGACGCCGGGCACGTAACGGCAGAAAAAGTCCCCGACCGCCGCCCACAAGGCAAAGCCGATGAACCACCCCAGCACACCGCCCGCCACCGAGGCCAGGGCGCTCACTCCGGCGTAATAAAACGATCGCTTCGGCCGCGACACGGACAGCGCGATCTGTAGCACATCCGGGGGGATGGGGAAAAAAGAACTCTCCGCAAACGAAATCACGGCCAAGGCCGGCGTGCCGTAAGGCGTGTCGGCCCAGTGCAGAACCCACTGGTATAGTCGGCGCACCAGGTTCGGTTTGCGAGCGGTCTCAACCTCGCTCGCTTTGTGCGGTGAATTCTCGTTCCCAGTGTTAACAGTCGAGCCGGACATGAAGGCTCCCAAAACGGAGAAAGGTGACGCGTGTCGCAAAGTCTGGACGATCTCCGATCATAACCCAAACGGCAGGAAAACGGCAGAGCAAATCCGGGGCAGAAACCAAGTCGAAGTTGCCGTTTCCACGGCCGGAATGGCCAAACGGGCCCTTTTCCAGCAGAGCTGGAAAAGACACAATATATAGTACAAGGCACAGGCTCAGACGTACAGAATTCAATTTTGCCGGGCGTCGCTTACACCACGTAGATACAGGTTCCCCCGGCAAAATTTAATTCTGTACGTCTGAGCCCTCCCCGGGGGACACCGGGGGGCACTCGCATCCCGCGAACGAAGAAACGAAAACCGGCAAGACCATGAATACTCCACCACGCTTGAATATTCCGCGAATCGACACTCGGCAGGATAGTGTCCAGCAAGCGCTTGACGCCCTGCGGGAAAAACTCAGTCCCCGAGGCGATGTGGTCAGCCAGCGCGGTCGGCAGCGGACGATCGAGGTGTTCGGCAGCCCGCTCAGTCCGCAGCAGGTCGTCGAGAAAATCTGCACGGACGTGCGCCGCGAGGGCTTGGCGGCTGTCCTGCGGTACAGCGAGCAACTCGATGGCGCTCGGTTGTCGTCCGAGTCGCTGCGCGTGAGCCCGGCGGAAATGCTGGCCGCGCATCGCCAGGCCGCCCCCGGCTTCTTGGCCACGATCCGCCGCATTCGCGACAACATCCTGGAGTTCCAGCGAGCCATCCTGCATCGCGACGTGGAATTGCAGCGCCCCGCGGGAGTGCGGTTGGGGCAACGCTACGTGCCGCTACGGCGGATCGGCGTCTGTGTGCCGGGGGGGGCGGCGGCGTATCCGTCGACCGTCCTGATGACCGCCGTTCCTGCCCAAGCGGCCGGCGTCCAGCAGATCGCCGTCGTGGCCCCGCCCACGGCCTTTGGGGCGAACAACCCGGATGTGCTGGCCACGTGCTGGGAACTGGGCGTCCAGGAAGTCTACCGGATCGGCGGGGCCCAGGCCGTCGCGGCGCTGGCCTACGGTTTGCCGGAACTGCCTTCGGTGGACAAGATCGTCGGTCCGGGCAACTTGTTCGTCGCCCTGGCCAAGAAGTACGTGTTCGGTGAAGTAGACATCGATTCGATCGCCGGCCCCAGCGAGGTCGTCGTGATCGCCGACGAGACCACGCGCCCCGACTTTGCGGCGGCCGACTTGCTGGCCCAGGCGGAACATGCGCCGGGAGCCAGCATCCTGATCACCTGGAGCGAGCGGACCCTCGAGGCGACGGCAGCGGAGTTGGAGCGGCAGGTGGCCCGGCTGTCGCGGCGCGAAGTCACGGTGCAGAGTCTGGAGGCGTTCGCGGCCCTGATCCTGGTCCGGGATGCCGACGAAGCCTGTGCCATCACCGACTCGATCGCCCCCGAGCATCTGCACATCGCCACGGACAACGCCGCAGCGCTGCTGGCCAAAATCCACCATGCGGGCGCGACGTTCCTGGGCAATTTCACCCCCGTGGCCGTCGGCGACTATGCCGCCGGCCCTTCCCACGTGCTCCCCACCGGCGGCACCGCCCGCTGGGCCTCGGGCCTGTCGGCCAACGATTTCCTGCGGGCTCACAGCGTGATCGCTTACACGGCGGACGGCTTGCGTCAGATCGCTCCGGACATCCAGCAGTTGGCCGATAAAGAAGGGCTCACCGCGCACCGTGCCAGCGTCGATGTGCGGTTGGGATAGCCGCCGTTTGACGACGAACTGCCTTGCCATTGAGCTGTTTTCGAAACCTTGATCTCGGCCTTCATCGCGATGTGCTGATTTGCAGGCCAGGGAACTGCAAGAAGCAGGGCGATGCGGCAACTGTGTTTCTGGGAGCAACGAAGCGTGAGCAACAGGCCGGGCGGCTCCGCCGTGATCGACAACCTGGATTTGACAAGGGTACTGCGCCAGCATGACCGCTGGCTGCGGACGGTGGTGTATTCGCGCGTCGGAGAACGGGAGGGCGTCGATGACGTGATGCAGGAAGTCGCGTTGGCGGCGGTTCGCCAGGCTGCGACGCTGCCGGATGCCAGCCGGATGGCGCCCTGGTTGTACCGCGTCGCGGTTCGCCAGTCGCTGTTGTACCGCCGCAAGGCGGGGCGGCGGCGGAAACTGGCCAACGGATACGCTCAGCAGGTACCGCCGGCGGAGCACGACCCAACCTGTGTCGAGCCGCTGGATTGGCTGCTGGCTCGAGAACGGTCGCAATGGGTGCGGGTTGCGCTCGAGCGACTGGCGAATCGCGACCGGGAAATCCTGATGCTGAAATACGCGGAGAATTGGAGTTACCAGCAGATCGCCGAGCATCTGGGGGTCAGCCACAGCGCGGTCGAAGCGCGTTTGCACCGTGCTCGGGCCCGGTTGCGGGCCGAGTTGGCGGCGGTCGAAGGGGATGACGCGGAAAACGAGGTGGTACGATGAACCGCAGGGGAAATGCGCTGACGGACGAGATCGCTTTGGATCGCCTGGTGGACGGCGAATTGAACCGGGAGGAGTACGCCGCGATGCTACGGTCGCTGGACCAGACGCCGGACGGTTGGCGGCGGTGTGCGTTGGCGTTCCTCGAGGCACAGGCTTGGCAGCACGAGCTGGGGCAGGGGCGTACCGAGGACGCCGTCCCGATGGTTGCCGAGGTGGCCATCCGTCAGGCGGCGACGAAGACGAAGGGCTGGCCTTTGTTGTTGGCCGTGGCCGCCAGCTTCGTAATGGCGTTCGGCTTGGGACTTGCGTTTCGGCCTGGGGGGCCGTTGGGGCGGGCTGGTCAGGTCGCTCCACCGATCGCCGATCGCAGCACGCCCTTGAGGGTGCCGCCGGGGGCGGGCGACTTGAATTCTTCGTCCGAAGCTGCCATCGCAGCGGCAGCGCCGATCTCCACGGGCAACGTAAGGTTCGTCGTCGATCACGGCCAGGAGGCCGGCAGCCGCGAGGTGGATGTGCCCGTCTACGAATGGGCGGCCGAAAACGAGCCGTGGCTGTCTGGGGGACCCTTGGCGCCTTCGTTCGAGATGCGGCGCGCGGTTCAGCGTGGGGGGCACGATGTGCGGATGCACAGGCATTTCATTCCGCTGGAGACCGGCGATGGCCGGCATGTGTTGATTCCCGTCGAGCAGATGGAGATCACGCCTGCGGGGCGGCGCGTTTTCCAGTAAGGCCGGAGAAAGAACGTTACTTGGGCAGATCAGATAGAACAGAGGAGACAGATGATGATTCAGAACCGGTTCGGACGATTCGTCCTCCGTAGGATGGTCCCCATGCTGGCCATCTTCTTAGCTGGCTCCGTGGCGGCGGCGGATACACCGAAAGAGGCAGCGGCGTTGCCCGAACAGGAAGCGGGCGACGCCGAAAAGGGCTATTGGTTGGGGATTTTGGCAGCGCCGGCCGATGCGATCCTGAAGCTGCACCTGCGTCTTGAAACCGGCGTGGTTGTCGAACAAGTTGTGCCGAATTCGCCTGCCGCAAAGGCGGAGATCCAAGTGAACGACATTTTGCTCAAGTTCGGCGACGCTCCATTGGCGGACGTGGATGGCTTACAGAAGGCGGTCGGAGAGAACAAAGATCGCGAAGCTCGGGTGACCTTGTTGCGGGCGGGCCAAGAGATGACCGTGACCGTGACGCCGGAACAGCGGCCGGCGGACGCCGGCGTAGCCTTGCCGACGCGCCCCGGGGATTGGGGGCACATCACCGAGATGCTCAAGCGGCTGGAACGAGGCGAGTTTGGCGACGATCCGTTGCGGATGTTCTTCGTACAGCCGGGCATTGTCGTGCCGAAGGATTTCAAGCAGCGGCGGCTCGATCTGTTCAGCTCGCCGCCGGAAACGCTGCGGCTGCCCAAAGGCACGCGTGTCACGGTCGCACGGCAGGACGACGGCCCGGCCAAGATCACGGTGGAAAAGGACGGCCGGAAGTGGGACGTGACCGAAGAAGAACTGGACCAACTGCCCGAGGATGTGCGGCCGGCGGTCAAGGGGATGCTGGGCGGCGGCCGCGTCTACGTCTTTGGCCAGAGTCCCGTGGTGGTGCCGGGAGAGCAGCCCGGGCGGTCCAAGGAAAAAACGCCTGTGACCGAGCCCCGCCAACGGCCGGAAGCCGCGACGGATTCCAACGGCAAGCATCTGCATGACGTCCGCGAGCAGCTCGAGGAAATGAATCGTCAACTGCGCCAGAACGAACAGCGGCTGCAGAAGCATTTGGACGAATTGCGGCAGCAGATGGAGAAGCTGGGCCAGCCGAAGGACTGAGTCAAACCCCACGTCGTCGCGACTTGTTCGTAGGACAAGACGGCAAGACAGCCCTGCTTTCACGCCACGACATAGTGTCGGCCATTCCCGGCACTCCGTTTTTTGGTGCCATTTTTGGGGGTCACGATGCGCACGGGGGCGTCGATCTGGTATTCTGGAGGTACCGTAGACTCGCCATCCAGACCAGCGAAAACGAGAGAACGTCATCATGATCGATCCCAAACGCCATGCCGACAGCCGCGGCATCATCGAGTCCGTGTTGCGTTACATCCCCGGGTTCCGGGGGTATCTGGAAAAGGACTATCGGCAGGAAAGCGACCATCTGGTCCGCCGCTGGATGGCGGACCGATTGCAGCAGAGCAAGCGGTCCCTGGACAGCGGGATGACGGCCTTGATCGACGCCGGCCGCCTCGACCAGTTAACCGCTTGGGAACGCGTCAAGAACCGTCTGGATGCCGTGATCCTGCGTTTCCGCAGCGCCGTACGCGGCTACAGCGGCTTCTTTGATTTCGTCCAGGTCAACGTCGACCTGTTGGACCAGGTTTACGAGCACGACATGGCGCTGGTACAAAGCGTCGAAAAGTTGGCGACGGCCATCGAACAGACCGCTGCCAGCGGTGATGTGCCGGACTCGACGACCGGCGAATGGCTGCGGCAGATCGACGAGATCGATCGCCGGTTTTCGCAGCGCGGCGAGATGCTCAATGGCCTGAACCCTACCGCTGGCGGCTAACGAACCAATTCCGGTTCGTCGCCTGGCGGGAGCCCGCGTAACGTGCCTTCACGAGGGATCAGTCCACGTGAAACACCTCTTCCATGCCCGCCCACCATTCACCGGCGGCTCGCGTCTCCAGCGGTGATTGCAGGGGCATGCAGTGACTCCACCACTGCTGCGTCGTCGGGTCCGCTGCCATCTTGGCCGAATCGGCCGCGAAATCGGATCCGTAATACTCGAAATAGCTGAACAGATAGTACTTGCCGTCATCGAATTGACGTAGATAAATCGAGTAGTTGCGGATCTTGCACTGCTCGATCATTGCCAGCACATCCGGCCAAACGGCCGCATGCAGGCGTTTGTACTCCTCGACCTTGTCGGGCTTTAACTCGATCACCATCCCGTATCGCTTCATCGTTCCTCCTCCACGCGGTCCTCAAACCGACTCGTCAAATTCCCCGAGCTGCAACGGATACTTCCCGTATTCACGAACCAGCTTGACAATGCTGTCGTACGTGGCTCCAGAAACCCGGGAGGTCACCGAATGATCCGACTGAAAAATCATCCCGCCTCCCTTGGCGGCGTTCAGTTTGCGCAACACCTCGCAACGCAACTTTCCCGGATCGCCTTCTTCCCAGACCGTAACATCGCTGTTGCCGCAGAACCCCAGCTTGTGGCCATACTGGCGGCGAAGCTCCACGGCGTCCATCCCGGCCTTGGACTCCAGCGGGTTGAGAGCATCCAGCTCCAGCTCGACGAAGTCCGGCAGAATCGTTTTCACGTTGCCGCAACCGTGATAGATCACGGGCAAACCCCGCTCGTGACAGAAACGAATCATCTCCGCCACACAAGGCCTGAAATATCGGCGCCAGTAATCGGGCGAGAAGAACATGCCCCCCTTGTAGGCAACGTCCCCCCAAATCACAAAGCCATCGAGCAACCCTTCCGCCGCTTCGATCGCCGCTTTGGCGCACTGGGCGTAGAAATCGCCGATTCTCAAGATCTGTTCCCCCAAGCGTTCGGGATGCTCGCCGATCCACATGAACGTGTTCATTTGCCCGACCAGTCGCGTCAGGCACTCGGAAGCCTCGGTCATGCTGCCGTAGACCGGAAAGTTGCTGCGCAGCTCCTTGACCGTCTCGATCCAGGGCGGCAGGTCGCGGGTGAATCCATCGCCAACCCCGGCAATCTGATTGTCGCCGCCGGAAAAGAATCGCCGCGGATCGCGGGGATCGTCGAACTGGAACGCTTCCAACTTGTCGATCGTGTCGGTGTCCCAGCTCACTTGCTCGGGCATCGGCATTTGGAAGCTCTTGCGGAGCGTCGTTTCGTAACCGGTCTTGACGACCACCTCCTGGTCGGTTTCCCGCAGGATCTCGAATGGCTTGATGTGCGGGTCCATGTTCGGGGTCGTCACGATCCAGTCCAGATCGTAATACGAGTACGGTTCGGCGGTCTCCGGCAAGTTCAGCTCCTCGCGCCACCTGCGGACGAAACCGCCCCAGAAAAAGTCGCTGATGGGCACACGATCAGGCTCCTCATGCCGCAACGCCTTGTTCATGCGATCCAGCTTTTCAACCGCCCCTTCGGTCCTGGTTCTTTCCGCCATCAAATCGCCCTCATCTTCCCGTATTCGTCCTGGATTGAACTTCGAAGAGCATTTTATCACGATTCTCCCAGAGTATACCGCACGCGATTGCCCGTGACAGGTAACCCAAAGCGTAAGCGAGGGACGAAGTTATCTCCTCGCTTACGCTTCGGGTTGCGATGAAATGTGCCATCCTCAACCGCGTACAGCAGGGAATGCATTACCTAAGAAGGGGGGGGCGACCGGGGGGTAATAGATTTTTTAGGGATAATACTAGCCCGCCACATCAGCCCCAAGGCGTCAGAAACCCTCACGATACCCCGATTATAAGGTCAAGAAAAGCCTGATCGATTGCTCGACGGATACTTGCACTCAGCGCCGACAAAGACTAGGATACGCGGTTGGGTGCCCTCGACTGGATTCACCGCACTGATTTCGCCGCTTGACGTATTTCTCTCAGCGAAGGGCTCACGCGTTTTCTGCTGTCATATTCTTTTTCTTTCCAAGGAGTCGTCCATGAACCGAATTCGTACTTGTCGTCGGGCTTTTACGCTCGTCGAGCTGCTGGTCGTCATTGCGATCATTGGCATTTTGGTGGCGTTGCTGTTGCCTGCAATCCAAGCTGCCCGCGAGGCGGCGAGGCGAACGCAATGCAACAACAATTTGAAGCAAATTGGTGTGGCCCTGCATAATTACCACGATGTGTTCAAGTCGTTCGTCTACATGAAAGGTGGAACGAACGGATACGGGGACGCCTCTCGATTTGATGGAAACTACAATCGACGCAGTGGAATTATTTCCTTGCTTCCGTTTATGGAGCAGGGGGCGCTGTACGACATCATCCAGGCTGGCGATCCGACGACAACCCCTCCGGTTCATTTAGGAGGAGCTGCTCCCTGGTCCGCTTGGACTGGCTATAACCACTCACATTCCGCACCCCTCTTGGATTCTTGGAGACCCCTTCCCGTTCCGGCCAAAGCTGGCTTGAACTCTCTCGCTAAACGCGATCGTGTTGCTGGTGCCATCGAGCACATCTTGGAAGGAATAGGTCCGCTGCGATGCAAACAGACCGTTTCCGTCCTGAGAATCTCGTCCGGTCCCGGCATCGACGCCGATGTAGTCCCCGCGGCTGAACGCATAGCTGCAAACCCCCCTGGCAACCCGAATCCCTGGATCCGTCGGGCAACTCAGGCTTGCAATGGTCTGGTTACTCACATTCCGCACCTTCTTTTGAAGGTTTGCAGACCGCCTGGAGGTATGCCAAGGAGTTTGATCAGCTTTTCTTGCACGGGCGAGAGTTCGGCCAGTTGCCTCAGTTGCGACGCGCCGTTCTTCACGATGACGATGCAGAGAGTACTAAACGCATTCAGGATGGCGGGACCCGTCGGGGCAGGACTGGGTCGATTCTCTGGGTATAGACCATACATGGGCTTTCCCTGAAGACTGCGACGAACTTGACGTTCCATCAGGCTCAGCACGATCAGTGCCCACACCACGATGCAGAGGAGGCCAGCGATGCGCTCCGGCTTCTCTAAGAACATCGGAGCCACGGCCAAGGGACCTTTCAAGTAGTGCATGCGCTGCTCGACGCAGATTTGACTCTTGTATTCGCCCAGGATCGACGCCGTCGGGTACTGGCGGATAGGATAGTCCGTCTTCAGGATATAGGCGCCTTCCAGCTGTTCCCAACGCTCCACGGCCTTCGCGTTGAGGCCCCAGGTCAAATGATATCGATTCTTGCGACAGGTCAGGGCGTACTCGAATAGCTCACCTTCTGAGTATTTTGCCTTTGCCGACTCAAGCCGTCGCACAATCACATCCTCCGTCTTGAGGCTGTACCGGTTGAGGTTCCGCGTCACGGCCTCAAATTCCGCCTGAATCTTCGCCACATGGCGTTCCCGCGTGGCCTTTTCCTGTCGAGCCTTCGCTTGACTCCACACAAACACCACGCGATGCTTCGAGGTGACCTTCCGGCCATTCACCTCTCCGCTGATGCTGTCCAGCATTTCACAGGCGAGATACTGATCACGTTTTTCCGGCGGCAAGCGTGCTTGACTCTTGGGAGCGTAGTCTACGGGCTGCAATTGCTCACGACGCTTCAAGAACTCATCCTGCAGCTTCGGCGAGAATACGCCGGCGCAGAGAAACTGTCCGCGGCCCGCTTTAATCGTCAACAGGTTCTCCGGCGTATCGAGCTTACAGTCAGCGACATACTTCAGCCGTGTGTTGGACGGCAATCGCTTTCGGAGTTCCTTAAGGTTCTCGATATGCACTGGCGATTCCGCGGCGTTCCCGTCCAACGGCAAATGTCCGATCGGCACGCCACCATCATGCGTCACATTCAGACCCAATTGAATCTGTTTGACATTCTTACGGCCGCTCTTCGTCCGACCGTAGGCCGGTTGAAGCGGACCTGACTCCTCCCCTTCGGTCGAAAGCTGTCGCTCGTAGCTCCCATATAACTCGACCCCGGTGATGTCGAAATGAACGTGAGCCACATCCAAATCAAAGTTACGTATCGAACTTATCACCAATGCCGTCTCAACCTGGGCGCGATATTCGGAGAGACGCTCCAAAGCCCGCCCGAGAAGATCGTCGTTGAGCTGCTCGGCCGTGACTCCGTAGTACTGAGTCACCCCTGCGTTCTGAGCCCATTCCCCGACTCGCATCAATGCCTTGGGATTGAGCATCCGATTGAGAATCAAAATCTCAGCAAGCGTCCCTAACGAAATGTTTCCCTCCCACGGGACAACGTCATCCACGATTTTCGCAACACCGAGTTTCTTTAAGTATTCCGCGATGGCAGGAAACGCGCCGATAATCTCTGTATCGTACTGTATGCTCTTACCCATCCTTGGTACTCCATGCTAGGCCACCGATCCATCGTGACCCGCCTATTATGCCATCCCCGCGTTAGCTTGCCAAGATCAACTCGCATCGAGGGGTGCGGAATGTGAGTAGCTTGGCTCCTGTGCGAGGCGGACGCCGAACTGCTGGCCCGTCACCAAGCTGAAATCCTCAGCGCCCAGGGACTGAGCAAGGGTGACCGCGACCTGATCGAGATGCGGATTGATCTGTTGGCCGTGCCGTCTGATACCTGCTGGTCGGAGTTGGAGGCGATTTGTCATCGTGCCAGCCATGAGCGTGCCGACCCTGATACGGAGTATGGCTACGCCTTGGTCGAAGCCCTCGCCCGCCACGGTGAAGGGGATCAAGCGATTTCCATCCTAGCCAAGAAAGTCGAAGACGTTGACGACTACGGTGAAGGCTGGATGGAATTGTTCATGGTCAATCTCGCGGCGGAACTGCGGTTGGATGCAGCCGTCCCCCACATCGTCGCCAAGTTGCGGGAGGCTGAAAAGGAGGCGGACCTGCTGTTCGAGGAAGGCGAGCGGGCCTTGGTGCAGATCGGCACGGATGCGGTGGTCGAGGGAGCGGCGGTCCTGTTCTCACAGGGAGATTGGATTCGGCGGATGGTCGGCTGCTACGTCTTCCAGCACGTCCATTCCGATCTGGCCGTCGCCAAGGCTCTGGAATTCCTGCCGCACGAAGAAGAACCGACCGTCAAAGCCCGTCTGGCACACACCGTCACGTCGCAATTCGCCTATGAAGCCATCGAACCTGTTCGTCAGGTGGTCCTCAGCGGAAGATACGACGAGACCTTCGCGGATTTGCGACTTGACTTGCTGGTGGCCGCGGCCCTGATGGAAGTGGACTTGCCCGAAAAGGAACAATGGAAAGTTGACGTGGAGCGGGGGCGCGCCGAGCGAGAAAAGCAATTTCGCTTCCACGCGGAACCGTGGCCCGACGAAGACGATGAAGAACCACTGCCACCGCCCAAGAGGAAAGTCGGCAGAAATGACCCCTGCCCCTGCGGTTCTGGCAAGAAGTTCAAGAAGTGCTGTATCAGGAAGCAAGCCGGCGGAGACTTGTTCGACTGAGCGTTGTCGCGGTGTCAGGTGGCGCATGATCCCCTTCGCTCCGCCGTCGCCAGACCGTTGGTAGTCATGGGGGGATTTTCGCCCTAAAGTCACAACCCATTGCTGTGCTTATGGTTATAGCAACGAATTAGGGCGAAAAAACGACCCTCCCGTTTCGCCCTCTTCGCCCTAGCCTCGGAAGTTAGGGCGAAAATCGCACCCCCTCGTTTTCGCCCTCGTCGCCCTACTACTTTTTGAGGCTACTGCGGACGCCTCTGCCACTATCCTGCCGCCGTAGATCGGCCAAGTGAATTCCTGGCTCGGCGGCATCCCTGGGCATCACGTCTTCTGTTGACGCCCAGCACGCAAAGTTGTCGCTGGGCTATGTTTCAAGCCGCTTCGGTTTTCTGTAAACTAACCACTTTGCCAGATTGTCCGCAGTGCCCCGCAGGGGGACCGCGACAAGCCATTCCCGCCTGCGTGTTGGTCCTGAACCGTGACGGGGCCAGTGGGCGCAAATCTGCCTTGTTCATCAACGCCGACCGCGAGTATCGGGTGGGCAAAAACCAGAATTCGCTGCGGGCCGAGGACATCGAGAAGATCACCCACGTTTACCGCAAGCGTCTGACCGTGGACAAGTACGCCCGTGAAGTTCCCTACGCCGAACTGGAATGGGAAGATTTCAACTTGAATATCCGCCGCTACGTTGACAATTCACCGCCGCCCGAACCGCATGACGTTCGAGCGCATCTCCACGGCGGCATCCCCGTCAGCGAAATCGACCAACTTGCGGGCTACTTCGACAACTATGGTGCGGTTCGGGAGTTGCTGTTCCAATGTAGTCATCACGCTCCGCGTGATGACATCCAGGACGCGCGTCGCGGCAAAGCCAAACGTGAACATCGCGTCCCTCGTAATGCCTGTCATCACGCGGAGCGTGATGACTACAATCGCTACGGTGATTTTGTCGCCGCCGTCAAGATCAAGGACAACATCAAGGGACTGATCGAATCGGCTCCTGGCGTCCAAGCCAAACACACCGACTTCCACAAAACGCTGGAGAAATGGTGGCGGAAAAACGTCGCGGAGATCGAGCGGTTGCCAGACACGCAAAACGTGTTCGACCTTCGGCGCCACTGCATTGACGGGTTGCCCAAGGCACTGGTTCCGTTGGGCGTGTTGGACCTGCATCAAGTCCGTGGTGCAGTCGCCCAGTACATGAAAACACTGGAAGCCGACCTGAAGTCGGTCGCCGCCAGCGGCTGGGGTGCCGAACTGATCCCCGAAGACGAGATTCTGCAATCACAGTTCCCCGAAGTGTTGGAGCAGATTGAAAAAGACCAGGCGCGCATTGCTGAGTTGGAGGGACTGTTCGCCGCCGCCAACGCCAGCGAAGACGAGGACGCTGAAGAAGCCGACACGGAAAGCGGCGTCCTGCCCAAGTCGTTGGTCAAAGCGTTGAAGGACGAGCGGAAAACACTCAGTGGCGAAATCAAGGAAGCGAAGAAACGGGTCAAGGACATGCGGCAGGATGCGGATCGCATGGCTGGCATCAACGGGCCGCAGAAAGAAATCAACGAGCTGCGGACAGACGCCCGCGATATTGAAGGCGAAGCGTTGGCCAAGTACAAGCGGATTGAGGCGATTGACGCTCAGTTGGCACGGCACACGGCTTTGGAAGACGAGTACAAGAAGCTGCGGGCGAATATTCGAGCGTCAGAGAAGAAGAAAGAAGACTTGATCGCTGCCGCCCGTGCCAAGATCCGCGAAGACGAGGCTCGGCAGTTGATCCTGGCTCGTTTCCAACGGTTGCTGACCGAGCAATTCGACGGCTACCTGCGGCAGTACCAGCGGGCCTTCATTGCCGCCGTCGAAAACCTGTGGGACAAATACGCGGTGACGACCAAGCAAATCTTGGCGGAACGGGATCAGGAAGCGGCCCAACTCGATGCGTTTCTGAAGGAGTTGGGGTATGAGTGAAGCTGCCCAAGATTGGGAACTCAAGAGAATCGCGGACTGCGGCGAACTAAAATTAGGCCGCCAACGCGCTCCAAGATACGATCTGGGCATCAATCCGAGGCCATATCTTCGGGTCGTGAATGTTCTTGATGATCGCCTTGACCTACGAGATGTCCAGACAATGGACTTTACGACAGCCGAAGTAGAGCGATATAGGTTAAAGCCAGGGGATGTCCTTCTCACCGAGGGCGACTTGGTTAGTGAACACAACGTAGGCCGTTCTGCTGTCTACCGTGGCGAGATTGACGATTGTTGCTTTACGAACACGCTGATCCGATTCCGCCCGCACTGTGGTTGCTTGTCAGAATACTTCCACTTCGCCTTTTGTCAGCTGCGGTCCGTAGGCAAGTTCGCAAATGCCACGATGGCAACCACAGTGTTCCATTTGAGCGTGGGACGGATTACAGACATCCCTGTTTCTGTACCACCGCTCCCCGAACAACGCAAGATTGCCAGAATTCTGACGACGGTTGACAATCTGATCGAGAAGACGGAAGCCCTGATTGCCAAGTACCAGTCGGTCAAGCAGGGCCTGATGCACGACCTGTTCACCCGTGGCGTGGATGAACACGGTCACCTGCGTCCCCCCTACGCCGAAGCTCCCGATTTGTACAAGGAATCGGAGTTGGGTTGGATTCCGAGGGAATGGGATTTTCGTCCATTGGGACAACTGTCTGAGGTTGGAGGTGGTGTCACTCTGGGACGAGACCTAGCTGGCAGTCAAGTTGTGGAACTGCCGTATCTGCGGGTTGCCAATGTTCAGGATGGCTTCCTTGATTTGTCGGAGATCAAAACGGTAGCGGTGCTGAAAAGCGAAGTGCCACGTTTCCTGCTGCAACCTGGCGACATGCTAATGACCGAGGGCGGCGACTTCGACAAACTCGGACGTGGAACGGTGTGGCGAGGGCAGATTTCTCCATGTTTGCACCAGAACCACATTTTTCGAGTGCGGCCCAATACAGCCCTCATCGTATCTGACTTCTTGGCGGCGGTCACGGCATCGAGCTACGGCAAGCGGTATTTCCTGGTCAGTTCCAAGCAAACTACCAACCTCGCGACCATCAATTCGACTCAACTAAAGGCGTTCCCTGTTCCGCTTCCCGATGTCGAGGAGCAATCCCGAATTATTTCACCGTTGCGTGCATTCGAGCGCCGACTGCAGAATCAACAAGAGTACCTCGCCAAACTGCGGACAACGAAGACCGCCCTGATGCAAGACCTGCTCACGGGCAAAGTTCGGGTGAAGGTGAACGAATCCGGGGCAATGTAGTCATCACGCTCCGCCGTGATGACAAGCAGGCGGCAAAGCCGCCAGTGTTCGATGCGGAGCAGGCAGATGGATGTCATCACGGCGGAGCGTGATGACTACATTGGAGTGATGACGATGAACATTGAGGCATCCATGAGCGACGTACGGGAACGCATTCAGGTGTTTGATCCCAAGCAAGATGTGTTGGTCGTTCATCGGCGACTGCCGCATTGGGCTCAGGCAGGAACGATCTGCTACATCACGTTTCGCACCCACGATTCCCTGCCCAAGCCCGTCATAGAACGTTGGCTGCAGGAACGCAATGCGTTCCTCCGTCTGCACCAGATTGACCCCTTCGCTCCGAGTTGGCGTCAACGGCTGGAAGAGTTGGACCCCAAGATCAAAGATGCTTTCGATCGGACCCTTTCAAAAAAGTGGCATGACAACTTAGATGCCTGTCACGGCGCATGTGTCCTGCGACGGCCTGAACTCGGCAAGATCGTCGCCGACAGTCTGCAGAAGTTCGACGGCGACCGCTATGACCTGACGGATTTTGTCGTCATGCCAAATCACGCGCACGTACTGGTGGCCTTCCCGGACGAGGAGTCGATGCTGGCTCAATGCGAGTCCTGGAAGCATTACATGGCGAGCAAGATCAACAAGGCGTTGGGAGCACGTGGGCGATTTTGGCAGCAGGACGGTTTCGATCACTTGGTCCGGTCGCCGGAGCAGTTCGACTACCTGCGGCGGTACATTGCAGACAATCCCCACAAGGCCAAATCGCGTCTCGGAGAATTCATTCATTATGCAAAGCCATCGTAGTCATCACGCTCCGCCGTGATGACAAGCAGGCGGCAAGGCCGCCAATGTTTGATACGGAGCAGGCAGATGGATGTCATCACGGCGGAGCGTGATGACTACAATGGGAGGATGCCTAAGGCGACGAGGTGCTTGAGGGGCCATGACCCTACCGCCCAGGAATGAGGCGATGGTCACGCCGCCCCGGCAAAGAAGAGGTTCAAGTGTCTGAATACACCTTCGTGGAAAAGCCGTTTCTCGATCAGTTGGCCGCTTTGACTTGGCAGGTCATCGACCAGGGGCAAGGCCCTCCCACGGACCCAGCCAAGAGCCTGCGAACCAGCTTCCGTGAACTCGCTCTGAAGGACACATTCAAGGCCAGTGTCCGCGCCATCAACACCACCGCTGACGGGCAACCGTGGCTCACCGACAAACAACTGGACGAACTGTACGACGAACTGACCAGCCAGCCCAGCCCAAGCTTGGTCGAAGCCAACGAGGCCGTACAGAAGCTGCTGTATCGCACCCAAGTGGATGTCAACGAACTGACGGACGAGCAGTACCCGAACGTCAAGCTGATCGGCTTTGAGCATCCCGAACGCAACCACTTCCTGGCCATCAACCAGTTTCGCATCGACACGCCTGGGGGCGTCAAGGACTTCATCATCCCCGACATCGTGCTGTTCGTGAACGGCATCCCGTTGGTCGTCATCGAGTGCAAAGAAGCCAACGAATTCACGTCGAACCCGATGTTCGAGGCGTTCCAGCAGTTGCTGCGGTACAGTGACCAGCGGGAGGAAACCAAGCTGGCGGGTTTACGGGAGGGGGAGCCGAGGCTGTTCCACACCAATCAATTGGTGATCCGCACCACGGGCGACGCTGCGGAGTTTGGCACGATCACTTCCACCGACGAAGAGTTCTTCTACCCCTGGCGAGACATTTATCCGCAGCAGTATCGTCAATACAAGCCGCCGCTGGGCAAGGAGCGTGCCCAGGAAATCCTGATCCAGGGGATGCTGCCCAAGGAAACGTTGCTGGACTTGGTTCGGACATGCACGGTGTTCATGGATGTGGGCAAGACCAGGGCCAAGATCGTGGCTCGGTACCAGCAGTATCGGGCTGTGTGCAAAATCATCGACCGCTTGAGAACGGGGCCAGCGCCCGAGGATCGTTCGGGCGTCGTCTGGCACACGCAGGGTTCGGGCAAAAGCCTGACGATGGTGTTCACGATCCGCAAGATTCGGGTCTGCGACGATTTGAAGGACTACAAGATCTGCCTCATCAACGACCGCACGGACTTGGAAGAACAACTCGGCGTCACGGCGGAATTGACGGGCGAGAAAGTCACCTACATCAAGTCTTCGGACGAGTTGAAAACGAAGCTGGCAACGGACACGTCCAACCTGAACATGGTGATGGTCCACAAATTCCAGGAATATGCCGAGCGTCTCCCCGATTACCTGGAAAGCGTGCTGGAAATCCCCGTGTTTCAGTCGTTCGGACTGGTAAACCCCTCGGAACGCATCCTGCTGATGATTGACGAAGCCCACCGCACACAGTCGGGCGATTTGGGCGGCAACCTGTTCGAAGCCTTTCCTAACGCCACGCGATTTGCCTTCACAGGCACGCCGCTGATCGTCGTCATCGACCGCAAGACCACGGCTGAACGGTTCGGCCAGTACATCGACAAGTACAAATTGCAGGACGCCGTGGACGATGGGGCAACCGTGCAGATTCTGTACGAGGGCAGAACGGCCAGCACCGCCGTCAAGGACAAAACCAAGTTCGATGACAAGGTGGATTTGGCCGCAGAAAGGCACATCAAGTACCAACTGCGGAACGCGGAAAATATTGAGACATTGAAGCGGATCGCCGCGAAGAAGAACCAGCAATTCGATGACTTGGTTGCGGAACGGACCGCCGAAGAAATCTTGGCGCTGAAGAAGAAATGGGGCACTACGGGCGATTTGCTGGAAGCCGAGAAGCGCATCGAAGCCATCGCCGCCGATATCGTGGATCACTACGTCGAAAACATCCTGCCCAACGGGTTCAAGGCCCAGGTCGTCTGTAGCTCAAAAATGGCGGCGGTCCACTACAAAACGTACATCGACAAGGCGTTGGCGCAGCGGCTGGCCGACGAACAGGCCAAGCCTGTGTGGACTGGCGAGGGGGAACGTGGCGACTACCGTGACGATCACCTTTGGCCAAGGTGCGGCAGAAGGACATCCTGGGATGATTCGGACGTACAAGGACATCCATTACACTCTAAAACGCAGCCAGCGGAAAACCGCCAGCATCTACGTCGAGCGGGATGGCGGCGTCACGGTCCTGGTCCCCCGTGAACTGACCGACCGCCAAGTTGCCGAGATTCTGGAAAGCAAGCGGAAATGGATTTACAAGAACTTGGCCGAGTGGCACGACTTGAACGCGACCAGGGTTGACCGCGAATACGTCAACGGCGAGGGGTTTCTGTACCTGGGCCGCTCGTATCGGCTGAAGCTGGTTGGGGATCAGGACGAACCGCTGCTGTTGAAGGACGGCTACTTCTGCCTGCGGGCGGATCAAGAGAAAGACGGCCCCGCAGCATTCAGGGCGTTTTATCGGGCCAAGGCGCTGACTCGGATTGGCGACCGAGTGGCGTACTACCAGGACAAAATGGGCGTGGTGCCCAAATCGGTGCGGGTCTTGGACCTGAAGAATCGCTGGGCATCCTGCTCGGCAGACGGCCACCTGAACTTTCACTGGAAGTGCATGATGGCCCCGACCACGATTTTGGATTACATTGTGGTTCACGAACTGGCCCACCTGCGTTACCCGAACCACACCGCCGCGTTCTGGAACGAAGTGGACAAGCTGATGCCCGATTTTCGGGAGCGGAAGGATTGGCTGCGGGTGAATGGGGCGGGGATGGATTTGTAAGGGCAGAGTACTAACTTTGGAGCAAGCCCCCAGGAGACGAAAAACATGGCAATTCCCGATTTCCAAAGTTTGATGCTGCCGTTGCTTGAGGCCCTTGGTGACGGCATTGAACGCTCCAATGCTGAAATCGCCAAGGGGCTCGCCCAACGCTTTCAACTTACGGACAGCGATCTACGGGAAATGCTCCCCAGCGGTCAAGCTACGTTTACCAATCGAGTTGTCTGGGCCAAGGGTAGCCTGAGAAGGGCGGCTCTTTTGGCTGCCCCGACAGTAACAAGCTATCGCATCACGGATCAGGGCAAGAGCGTACTCGCCCAGCATCCTCCGAAAATCGACATCGAGTTCCTCAAGAAGCTACCCTCGATGGATTGGTACAAAAAGAAGAAATACACAGGTGGTGGAGCGGGATTTTCTGGTGGGCCATCATGTCGAACCAAATGGTAAGCGGAAGACGGCGACGAAGACCACTTTGGATGAGATCGAGCTACTGCGGCCCGAACTGCCACGCAGTGGTTCATTCGGAAGACCCACCCTTGTCGGCAGACCAACTTCGAAAGATGCTCACGGGTTCGAAATAGGGATTCCACGCGCCAACGCATACACAGCTATGACCACCACCACTTTCCCCTTGCCGAAGATGAAACGACTCCGAGAGCAAGCCGCTGAGGCTGCCCACAGCGATGCCGATCCGCCCGAAGGCTGGTCCAAGAGCATTGTCGATCCGATGGGCGTGCTGGCCGTGTTCAAGACTTTGCGGTTGAAAGCAGGCTTCGTCCTGCGGGGCTACCAATTCTGTGAAGGCGGTAACGGCAATGGCTTTGTCTGGGCCATGCCTGCTGACGCACCGTTTCCCGATCCCTACGAATGCCCCAGGCTCGAACACGTTTTTTTCTCCCCGGCCAAACCACTTGCCGCGTTGGACGACTTGATGGAAGCCATCGACGGCGACGGCACGCTCTGGTCCTACCTGTGCGCGTCCCTGTTCTGCCGCGAGATTGGTGAATTTGGGGCCATGTGGCACGGTTGCAGTTGGGGCACCCACGCGATCTTGGACAAGAATCCGCTGAAGGCTCGAAGATCACAGCAACACGGGTTCGATAGACCATTCGGTGCAGCAGGGGAATGGACCTGGACCAAGCCAGAACCAGCCGTATGGAAACCGCAGGTGATGGAAGAGGGGGACTCGATCAGCGTGGTTTTCCTCACCTTCAGCGGGCATGACGTAGAAACGGTCTATCGACACACGGACAAATTCAGGCGGGGAAGTTACCAGTTCGAGACCGAACGCAAAGAAATCGCCACGGGGCCTGGGGGATTTGTGTTTTAACCAACAGGAGCGACAACATGGCGTGGGATGAAGTCGAACAAGAGATCGTGGACGCGCTCAAGGCAATTGACGAGTGTTCGGATGGCTGGCCCGATGGTAAATGCACGCGGAGGATTAAGAAATCGCTTCGGCGAATTGGAAAGAAGCGCGGGTTCGTTGTGCGCCCAACGCGCAAGGGAAGTGGCAAGCAACGGGAATGGCTCTACGACCTGTGTTGGCGGAAGGAAGACGCCCAAGGGCGGCTCCTCGAAATGCCGCTCGTCATGGAATCCGAGTGGGATTACAGAGAATCTGAACTGGTGCGTGATTTTGAGAAGTTACTCATCGCACGCGCGAAGTATCGCGTCTTCCTGTTCTACAAGAAGACAGCGGATGAATCGCCAAGTTTCGTGAAACGACTTGTCGGGCAAATTTGCGCCTACGGCGGCACGTCCGTGGGTGATCGGTATCTATTTGGCTGCTGGCCAGATGACGATGATTGGCAGTTCCAACAGTACGTTCATGGCGCGGGAGACGCCGCCTAGAGCAGGCGGCTCGAATCATTGCTGCTGGATCGCCGACTCAGACAAATCCAACGACGCAACGGTGCCTTAGAGCCAATCACCGATCCAGAAAGGAATCGCAAGTGGCGGAACATTCCACCAAAATGTCTGAAATCATGGAGGAGATGTCGCAGACCCTTCTCCGTGACCCCGATTCGTCGTCCTGGGAAGCAGACCATGTTGCCCTCTTCTTGGCCAACGCTGCGTGGAACGAGAGCGTCGGACTTGACCACGAAAGGGACATCTACCGCAACGTGTGGGAAGCCATCGCAGCGGATAAGCCCGACCTCTGGAATGAACTGAAGTCCGACAACATTGACGTTATGATTGACGAACTCGTGGCGTACAAGAAGAAGCACTACCCCAACGACCTGCGGCGGATTCTCACCTGCGGCAGTACTCCGCATGGCACGCTTCGTGTCGAATGGCTGGCCCCCGCCGAGCCTGGGGTGGATTCAAGATGGGAAATGGAACTTTACGGGCTGGTGCGGACGGGCGAAACAAAGAAGGCGATCCGTCACCTTCAGCAGACTGGCGTATCGCGGGCCGAGGCGGCAGCAAAGGTGGCGTCGATTGCGGCCAAGTTTGGGATGATGTAGTGCTCGGCTTTCCCAGGCATCACCCCCTGCGAGGAAAGAGGAATGAGATGGCAGCGGAGCATCGAAAACTGAAGCTGGGAAAAGGGGCGGGCGCGTTTGTCAAACGACGCCTGCTGTGGCTACCGCAGCAGGACGTGGCGCGGGAGGTAGATTTTTGTCCGTTGCCCGACATCCTTCAAGGGCATGACCTTTGGCTGGGAATGGTCGTCAGCTACCGCGACGGTTCGATCCTGGCACAAGAGATTGTCGAGCAGCCGCCCGATGTCAACGACCTTGGCACTTTACTGGCGAATTCGATGAAATCGCCCCTCACGGACGACCATCACGGTTGCCCCAGGACCGTCTATCTGCGGGATAATCCTGAATGGCAGGGGCTATTTCCTCACCTGAAACAGTTGAAGATCGAAGTCGTCGTCACGGAGGCTTTGCCGCACTGGGATCAGGCCGTCGAAGAGTTCATTCGCTATATGCAAGATTGGCGGTCAGTGTATGGGAAGGAGAAAACGCTGAGCGAATCCCAACTGGGCTACCGTGATGAATTGTTCGATCTGCAAATCACTGCCATCCTTTTTCCATCTAACCGCCGCAAGTGGTCGATGAAGTGACGTGGAGGAAACCGTGAACCCTGAAAGACTGATCGGCAAAGTTCCGTGGCTCACCAAGGATGGCTGCTTCGACCCCACGAAGTTCCCCATCGACAGCGTGCTGACGCAGGCACTTGACGCCGATCCAGAGAAATTCCGATCAGGCGTGGGGCTACTTCGAACCATGTCTGGTCATGGGCGGCGGGAAGCGGGTGTCTTTCTGCTGGGCCTGTTGGTGGCGAGCGAAGACGACAGTTTGGAGCGGCGGGCTGTCATCGTCGAGACGTTACGCGACGTGCGGACCAAACCGTGCGCCGATTTGCTGTTTGCCGAACTCAGGCGGGTCAAAAGCTCGAACACGACACGGCGGTACTTGGCGACGGTCATCAAGGTGCTGGCGTCCCTGCCCGCCGAGCTAATCGAAAACGGTTTTTCTGAATTGGCCGTTGACAAGTCATTTTCCCAGAAAATGCGGGACAAGTTCAGGGCGGTGATCGCCAGCGGCGACGGTTTGGGTGACGATTGGTTTTGACCTTCAAGCCATCAGGACTGTCGCACCGTGGACGACACCAACCCCAATCGGCGCCGATGTCAGTTCAGCCTGCGGAAGCTGATGCTGTGGATGGCGGTGCTGGGCGCTCATTTGGGCGTCGTGCGGTGGGCGGGAGCGGGGACGCGATTCACCATCGTGTCCACCGTATGGCTTGCGTGCCTTGTGTTGATCCAAATCGTTCTTGGTCCCAAAATGACGCACCCACGGGAGGAGGCGGCAATCAAGTCTTCTTTGCGGTGGTCGGGGCTGGCCACCGTTTGCGTTACGGTAAGTCTCGTTGTTGGTCTGTTGGTCTGGCATGAGCTTCCTCAGATGGGTTGGAAAAAGGCGGTCATGGGGCCACCCCTCCTCGGACTCGTGCTTGGAACGTTCCTTGCCATCTTGGTCTATTTTCCCATTTTTTTGATGGTGCAGATCGTGAATCTGATGGATACCCTGATGCAAAATAAAATGCCGCTGAAGTCAGACCAGAAAATGCACGACAGAATGTTCGAATAACGCTGAAATCGACATCAGGGACAAACCTTGGCTGGCGAGCGATCAGCAATTCGCCGCCACGGAAATGGGACGAGGCTCGATGCCATGACGGTAAATCGTATTTTGAGTGATCTTGATTTCAGCAAAGATTTCAAGATCCGCGATCAGGCCCTGGAAACGCTGACACGGCGGATCAAGGAAGCCTCCGTCAGCACCCGCCAATCCCTCGCCCCCTTCGCCGTCACCGCTGATCCGCACCAGGATGCCGTCATCAAGTCACCCGCCCGCACGATTCGCATGGTTGCGCCTGCGGGGGCGGGCAAGACTCAGACGATCATTAACCGTGTGCTATACCGCGCCCAACAGGGCCTGAATCCCGCCCGCGCCTTGTTGCTCACGTTCGATAAGGCGGCGGTCAACTCGATCAAGCTGAAACTCGGCGAACGATTGACCGAAATCGGCATCTCGTTGACCCAGTTGCGGCTTTCGACCCTGAACGCTTACGGCTACTCCGTGCTGCGGGAGTTTTTTCCGCCAGAGTACAAAAAGGTGATCGAATCACGGCAGCAGTACGCCCTGGTCAGGGAACTGCGGAACGAATTGGGCCGACGCAGCAGCGGACAAGCCAGCCCGCTGCCCGAATATCTGGCCTTCCGTTTCTATCTGGAATTTTTCAGCTTCCTCAAAAACAGCCTCTTCGATCCCAGGTCGCTGGACCCGCAGGCATTTAGCGACTTCCTGCTGGATTGTCCGCAGGCCGAAGTCTTCTTCACCAGTTCCTCCAAGCAGGCCGTGACCAAGGCCATCCAGGCGATCCTGTGGATGTACCAGGGTTACGAGCGGTTGCTGCAACGTGATCGCGTTCTCGATTTCGATGACCAGAAGCTGCGTCCCTACGCCCTGCTGAGCAAACAACCCGCCGCCCTCGAAGCGTTGCAGGGTCAGTGGGATGAAGTGATCGTGGACGAATTCCAGGACATCAACCACCTGGATTTCGTGCTGGTAGAGGCCATCGCCAGGAAGTCGGTGCTGGTGGTCACGGGCGACGATGATCAGGCCATTTACGGTTTTCGAGGTTGCACGCCCGACTACATCATCGACTTGGAAAAGTACTTAGCCCGTCCCATCGACTCCCACGAGCTTCAGATCAACTACCGCTGCCCGCCGCTGATTGTGGAACACGCCGACCGCCTGATTCGGCACAACGTGCGACGGATTCCGAAGAACCCGCGTGCGGCCAGTGACGCGGTGGCTCAAATCCATGTGGTGTCGGCGCTCTCGGCGGGCCTGGAAGCGAAATCCATCGTGTCCTTGATCCAGCATGTTCGGTCAGAATCACCTACTTTGGGCTACCACGATTTTGTGGTCCTCTACCGCACCAACGCCCAAAGCTTGCCCTTGCAGGTGGAATTCATCCTGAACGACATCCCGTACTACGTCCGCAAGGAAGACAACATCCTCCAAAACGAACACCTGGATAAGCTGCTGAGCATTTTGCGACTGAAGCTGGCGTTGGACGAACATGCCGCCCCATTTGCCCGTGACGCAGCCCGAACCGTTTGTTCGTTCTTCCGCTATGTGGAGCCTAAAGTCGTCGCCAGGGTGGACGCCTATTTTCGACACGGCGGCGATTTCATGGACACCATTCGTTCGGGCAAGTTGCGGGAGCTTGCTCCCGTGGCGGGGTGGGATACGCTGCCGTTCGCCGTATACCAACTGCTGGCGGCGCGCTCGCTGCCCGCTGTGCTGGGCGTAATCTCGGAGCGATTTCGTGGCTTGAAAGGCATGATCGGCGGCTTGGAAGAGGCCATCGAGGAAAAGATGCCGTTGGGCGAAATCAACGAGATCGCCGTCAGTTTCGGTGGGGATATTAAGGGCTTCGTGTCATCCTTTGAGTCGGCGCTAGAACGAGCCAGAGCGTCCAACGCGGGCCAGGATCACAAAGCAGGCGTGCCGTTGTTGACCTACTTTAGAGCGAAGGGGTTGCAATGGCACACGGTCATTTTGACAACGTGCAACGATGGTCTGATCCCGCATCAGCGGGCCGAGGTCGAGGAAGAACGCCGCCTGTTCTACGTGGCCATGACCCGGGCTTCGTCCAATCTGGTTTTGTCCTACGTCCAGAACGCCTGTTCGTGCAAAGTCCCGCCCAGCCGATTCCTGTACGAAGCTGGATTGCTGGAAAGACCAGAGACGGGGCGAAAAAGCAAACCCGCAAGCGGAGGCGTTTCCAAGGCATTGCCCGTCGCAAGAACAGGCTATGTCGCAACAGCAAAATCAAAGGCGTTCCATCGGCCTGAATGCAGGACGGTAAGGGAGTTGGCAGATTCCCAAATTGTCACGTATGCAACGCGGGACGAAGCCGTGCAGACGGGGAAGCGGCCTTGCCGTCAGTGCAAACCGTAGCTTGGGCTGGACACCCACCACACCCACCACAGGTCACGTCTTTAGCCTGGCCAACGGGCGACACTTGCCTCGGCGTTCGCTTTCGTCCATAATTCGGGAGAGTTCGAGGACACATGCGATCCGTGTTGCGGGCACATCGTTTGTATGCGCCGCCTTGCCGTACTGGGCTGCCTGCCACTTCATTCCGTGCCGATCAGTGGTCGCACGCCGTCGATGTGGAAAAAGACGAGGTACTTGCTTTCTTCCTCGCTGATCGGCGGGGCGTAGCGGCTTCGAACCGCCTTGATCTTCTCTGGATCAGTTTCCTCTGCGATCACGGTCAGCGACAACCGCTTGCCGACGAATTCGAAGTATTCGCCCAGTGTCATTTTGTTGCCCCTTTCGGAAACACATCAGGTTTTCCGCACACGCTGCTTCACAGACCCAGGATGCACTGTCAATCACCACGAAATCCCTCTCCTCGCCTGTCGGCTCAAACCGATAGCGGTCGCGGCGAAGACGGAATATACGGTGGTCGGTTGTTCCTCGCTCTCCCAGGAATGTCCAACTGCGGTCGAGCATGGTGGCCCCTTTCTGGGCAGCCAGAACCTGTTGTGGCGAGACGAAGAAAGAAGCGGCCCGCGTTGTCTGTCGGGCGCGTTGTCGCTGTGGAGGCCCCTGTTACCACCAAAAATCCCACCGCTTGGGGTCAAACAAAGTGAATTTCCGCGAATGTAACACGCCCCTATTAGGCGGGCCGAGATCGTCAGCCCGTCGCGATACTGGCCCGATGCTTGGGTCGCGTCAGATTCTCGACTTCGATGAGGTCGCGGAGCAGGACGCCGTAAAAGGTGCGTTCGTTATCTCTATGTCTTCAGATAAGGAAGCTCGCTTATTGCCCCTGAACCTAGGGGAAGCTGATCCGCTCGCCCACTGCGGAAAACTTGTGAAGCGGCTTTTAGAGAACCTCCTGCGGGCGAATTACGTAGTGAACCCCGAGCTCACATTGCGGTTGAGTGGGCAATTGGGCGGGCGCGGTTGGAGCATGCATGCCGTGCTGAGACTGCCTACGGGCGTGCTCGTGGCGACGGGTAGCGACGAGACCTTGCTGGGCACGATGGGCTAGGCTTTGGATTTCCTGGAGACGAACTGAAGCATCACTTGCCTTCGCACCGCCCGCGTCCACGGAGTGAAATCATGACCCCGGCCACCGGATAAACAGGTTGGCCGGCAGGAGGGATTGCATGACGCATGGTCTTCCTCTTTCCAACCTCATTCGCCCCGACTCCGAAGATCGGTTCCATATTGTCGGCGTCGGGGCTTCGGCAGGCGGTCTGGAAGCGCTGGAGAGGTTCTTCGACAACATGCGTTCGGACAGTGGCATGGCGTTTGTCGTGATCCAGCACCTATCTCCGGATTTTAAGAGCCTGATGGATGAGTTGCTTCGACGTCACACGGCGTTGGCCATTCATCGCGTCGAAGATGGCATGGTGGTTGAGCCGAATTCGATTTATTTGATCCCGCCGAAAAAGGAGATGATCATTTCCGGTGGGCGGCTGCTGTTGACAGACAAGGATCCGTCGCAGGGGTTGTCTCTGCCGATCGACACGTTTTTCCGCTCGTTGGCCCAGGACGTGGGAGACCGGGCGATCGGCATTGTTTTGTCCGGCACGGGCAGCGACGGTTCGCGCGGCATCCGGGACATCCACGAGGCCGGCGGACTGGTGCTGGCGCAGAGCGACGACTCGGCCAAGTTTGACGGCATGCCGCGCAGCGCGATGGACACGGGCGTGGTGGACCTGGAGCTGTCGCCGGAAGAGATGCCGGCGGCATTGCTGCGTTATGTCCATCATCCGGCGGGCGACTTGATCTCCGAAACCGCGGACGTGGCGGGTGCCGTTGGCGGCGATCTGGATACGGTGCTGCGGCTGTTGCGGCAAGAGCACGGCATCGACTTTTCGTATTACAAGCCCAGCACCGTAATTCGGCGGATTGAACGGCGGCTGTTGCTGACCCAATCCCATGATCTGGAGGATTACGCGGGGCGGCTGGGCGCGGACGCGGGCGAATTGAACGCATTGTACGAGGACCTGTTGATCGGAGTGACCAGGTTCTTTCGCGATGACGAGGCGTTTTCCCGGCTGGAACGAGAGATCCTTCCGCACCTGTTGGAAACCGCGTCGCCCGACGAAGACCTGCGGATCTGGATCGCGGGTTGCGGCACAGGCGAGGAGGCCTATTCGCTTGCCATCCTGCTGGACGAACAGTTGCCGTCGTCGCGGAGTCGTGACCAGGTCAAGATCTTCGCGACCGACGTGCATCGCTCGTCGCTCGACTTTGCCAGTGCTGGCCTGTACTCCGAAGCGTGCTTGACGGACCTGTCGCCGAGCCGCCTGGAACGCCACTTCACGCGGCGGGGGAACGGCTTCCAGGTCTCGCCCGACTTGCGGCGGATGATCGTCTTTGCGCCGCACAATCTGATTAAGGACGCGCCGTTCACCAAGCTGAACATGATCAGCTGCCGCAATCTGCTGATCTACCTGCAGCCGATCGCGCAGAAAAAGGTCCTGTCGTTGTTTCATTTTGCGCTCAAGACAGGCGGCGTGTTGTTCCTCGGACCGAGCGAAAGTCCGGGCGAGTTGGCCGACGAGTTTGATTCGCTCGATTACCAATGGAAGCTGTACCGCAAGCGCCGCGACACCCGCTTGCCGACGGACGTACGGTTGCCGTTATCGTCCGGCTATTCCGGCTTGCGGGCGTCCCCCGCGCGGCTGGGATTTCTGGAAGTCCGATCCGCCGATGCCTCGCTGATTCGCGTCTACGACGCCTTGCTGGACGCGCACATGCCGCCCAGCTTGTTGATCGACGAACAGCGGCGACTGGTGCATTCCTTTGCGGGCGCCGGCGACTACTTGGAGGTTCGCGACGGCCGCCACTCGTCGGACGTCCTGGAGTTGATTCACCCGGAGCTGCGTACGCCGCTGGCCGGCGCGCTGCAGCGAGCAGCGAAACAGAAAACGCCGGTCGCCTACAAGGATGTGCGTCTGACGACGGCCAGCGGCTTGCAGCGTTTGAAGGTCACCGTCACTCCGGTCAAGCAGCGGGGGTTCGAGGCCGGTTACCTGCTGGTTTCCCTCGAGCCGCTGGACGGAAGCGAGACGGCCCCGCTGTCGGAGCGTGAAATCGACTTTGGCGAGGCGTCGCGCGAGCAGCTGCGCGGCCTGGAGGACGAACTGCGGTACACCAAGGAGAACCTGCAAGCGACGATCGAGGAACTGGAGACCAGCAACGAAGAGCTGCAGGCCACGAACGAGGAACTGGTGGCCTCGAACGAAGAGCTGCAAAGCACCAACGAAGAGCTGCATTCGGTCAACGAGGAATTGTACACGGTGAACGCCGAGTATCAGCGGAAGATCGCGGAGTTGACCGAGTTGACCGACGACATGGACAACCTGCTCCGCAGCACCGAGGTCGGCGTGATGTTCTTGGACGGCGAATTGTGCATCCGCAAATTCACGCCCAAGATCGGCGAATTCTTCGACTTGCTGCCGCACGATATCGGCCGCCGCATTTCCACCTTTGCGCACAACATCGCCCACGACGGACTGTTCGACGACGTCAGCCGCGTGCTGGCCACGCGGGAAATCGTCGAGCGGCAGGTGCGGGACAAGCAGGGCAAGTACTTCCTGCTGCGCATCCTGCCGTACCGCAGCAAGGCGGCGGCGGACGGCGCGGTGGTGACCATCATCGACATTTCGCTGCTGAAAGAGGCCGAAGCCGGTTTGCGCCGCATGTCCAAGGTTTTCATGGACGGAGCCGATCCGATCATTGTCGAGGACCTGCAGGGCCGGATCGTGGACTTGAATGCGGAAGCCGAGCGGGCCTACGGCTGGAAACGCCACGAGCTGCTGGGCAGGAACATCGACATCCTGGTGCCGGCGGACCAGCGGCCGCTGAGCCGCGCGCTGCGGCAGCGGTGCCGGAACGCGGAACACGTCCGCAATGTGGAAGTCGTGCGCTGTGCAAAGTTTGGGGAAACGTCTCCGGTGCTGCTGACGCTGTCGCTGCTGTCCGACGAGTCGGGCTCGCCCGCGGCAATCGCCACCATCGCCAAAGACATTCGCGTGCAGAAGGAATCGGAACAGGAAGCGCGCGAGGCCGTCCAACGGCGCGACCAATTCCTGGCCATGCTGTCGCACGAGTTGCGCAATCCCCTGGCAGCCGTCTTGAACGCGGTGAATGTCTTCGCTCACGGCGGAGCCGATCGCGCTCGGCACGAACATGCCTGTGGAGTCATTCAGCGACAGGCCGGCCAAATGGCTCGCTTGCTGGACGACCTGCTGGACGTTTCCCGCGTGACCCAGGGCAAGATCGGGCTCCGAAAAGAAACCTGCGAACTGCGCAGCGTGGTGCTGCATGCCGTCGAGGAAGTGCGGCCGTTGGTCAGCGGTCGCCGGCATCAGCTGACGGTTCACGTCCCCGAGCAGCCGCTGTACGTTTCCGCAGACCCCACGCGGCTGTTGCAGATCCTGGGGAACCTACTCACCAACGCGGCCAAATACACACCGCCGGGCGGCCGGATTTCGCTGCACGTGGCGCCGGATGCCGACGCCGTCGAGATCCGCGTCGGCGACACGGGAGAAGGCATTCCGCCAAACATGCTGGATGCCGTGTTCGATCTGTTCGTTCAATCCCACTCGTCGCTGGAACGGGCCGAAGGCGGCATGGGAGTCGGCTTGACCCTCGTCCGCACGCTGGTCGAAATGCATGGCGGCTCGGTGCGAGCGTACAGCGACGGGCCGGGGCGCGGCAGCGAGTTCGTGGTCCGACTGCCGTTGACGGACGAGCGTCCCCCAAGTAAGCTCGATCCGAACGCCGCGGCGTCTGAGTCCCTGACGGCTCCGGCCAGCCTCCGCGTGCTGCTGGTGGAAGATAATCCGGACAGCCGGGAGATGCTCCAGAGTTGGCTCGAGCTGGATGGCTATCAAGTCGAATCCGCCGACAGCGGCGCTCGGGGCCTGGAAAAACTGTTGGCCAACCCGCCGGATGTGGCTCTGGTCGATATCGGGCTGCCGGAACTCGACGGGTACGAAGTCGCCCGCCGCGTGCGGGCCAGCGAGGTCGGCCGCAAGGTCCGCCTTGTCGCCGTGACCGGCTATGGCCGCTCCGAGGACCACCAGGCGATCTTGGACGCGGGGTTCGACGAACACCTGGTCAAACCGGTCGACCCGCGCAACCTGGCGCGGGCACTCAACAAGCCGCGCTGATGGCCGCGGTGGATCCGCCATGACATCGCATGCCAAGGAGAATCAACATGACGAACTGGACGCTCCCTATGTTCTGTGTGCTGGCGATATTCTCTGCATCTGGCGAAGGCTTGTTGCAGGCCGGCGAGCCGGGCGCCGTTCCCGCCGCGGCAACCGCCGAAGCAGACGGACTGATCGCCTCGCCCGAACCCGACTGGCCGCAGTGGCGGGGGGCTCGGCGCGATGGAATCTCCTCGGAGACCGGCTTGCTGCCGGTCTGGCCGGATGGCGGGCCTCGGCTGCTGTGGAAAGCCGACGGACTGGGCAAGGGCTGGTCGTCGCCGATTATCGTAAACGACCGGATCTACATCACCGGAGACGTGGAGGACGATCTGGTCGTGTTCGCCTACGACACCCACGGCATGTTGGTGTGGCAGGCCAAGAACGGGGCGGCCTGGCAGGGGGCCTTTCCCGGGGCTCGCGCTTCCTGCACGTATTCGCAAGGCCGCTTGTATCACTTGAACGCTCATGGCCGCCTGGCGTGCCTGGACGCATCAGACGGCCGCGAGTTGTGGTCGGCCAGCGTCTTGGAGCGGTTCACGGCGGAGAACATCACGTGGGCGCTCAGCGAATGCCTGTTGGTCGATGGGCCGCGGGTGATCGTGACGCCTGGCGGCCCCCAAGCCCTGCTGGCCGCGTTGGACAAGCAGACCGGTCAAACGCTGTGGACGACCGAGCCGCTGGGCGAGGAACGCACCTCGTACTCGTCGCCGATCCTGTTCCGCTACGGCGGCCGCCGGGTCATCGCCAGCTGTTCGGCGGGCCACGGTTTCGGCGTCGATGCGGACGACGGGCAGCTGCTGTGGAAAGTGCCGTTGCGAAATCGTTTCGAAACCAACGTCTCGACGCCGGTCTACGGCGACGGACGCGTGTTCTACGTGACGCCTTATGCGGAGGAAGGACGCGCGTACCGCCTGGACGCCGCCGGCCATGGCATCGCCGCCATCCAGGTCTGGCAGGCGCCGCTGGACACCGTCACGGGCGGCGGAGTGCTGGTCGGCAACACGCTGTTCGCCGCCAACTATCGCAAAGACAAGATCTGGTTCGCGGTCGATTGGGCCACCGGCCGGCAGCGGCACGAGTTGAACGAGTTCACCACCGGCGCCGCCATTTACGCCGACGGGCGACTGTACATCCTTGACGAACGAGGCACCGCGGGCATGGTCCAGCTCGGCGAGGATGGCTTGCGGGTGGTCGGCAAGTTCCCGTTGGTTAGTGACCGCGTCCGCGACGCCTGGGCGCACCCCGTGCTGTTGGACGGTCGCCTGTACCTCCGCTATCACGACACGCTGTGGTGCTTTGACGCCGGCTAGCCGTTCATTTCCGCCGCCTCTTCCCAGTGTTCGTACAGCGGGGGCAATGCGGCGTGTTGCTGTTCCAGTTCGGCTTTGATCTGTTTGACCTGCTGGCCGTCGCGGAGGACCTGTGGATCGGCCAGCGCCGCGTGCAGCTCCTGGATTCGTGCCTCGCGCTGGGCGATTTCCGCTTCGATCTCCGCCGACTTGCGATAGGGGAATTTGCGTTTGCGGCGATTGGTTTTGCGATCGTCGCGAGGCCGAACGGCTTCCAACGCTTCGGGACCGCCCGCCTTTGGTTCTCCGTGGTCGCCGGCGGCGAGCCCTTGGCGGGCCAGATGCAGGTACGTGTCGTAATTGCCGTCGATCACCCGGAAACGATCGGGTTCGACCACCAGCAAGCGATCGGCGACGCGGTTCAGGAAATAGCGGTCGTGGCTGACAAACAGCACGCTGCCCGAGAATTGGCGGATCGCTCGCTCGAGCGCTTCGCGGGCCCACAGGTCCAGGTGATTCGTCGGTTCGTCCAGGATCAGAAAGTTGGGATCCTGGGCGGACAAGCGGGCCAGGGCGACGCGGTTGCGTTCGCCGCCGCTGAGACTGGCGACCTTCTGAAACACCAGGTCGCCGGTAATGCCAAAGCGGGCCAGCAGATCGCGACGCTGCTGGTCGACGAATTCCTTGTGCGGCGGCCGGATCGCCTCGAGCACCGGCGTTTCGTCGTCCAGGCATTCCAGCAGCTGGTCGAAATAGGCCGGCCGGACGCCGGCGCCCAGGATCAGGCGTCCCGCGTCCGGCGGGCAGCGGCCCAGGATGCAGCGCAAGAGGGTCGTCTTGCCCGATCCGTTCGGTCCCAGAATGCCCCACTTCTCGCCGCGCAACACGTCGAAGCTCAGGTCTCGAAACAGCGGCTGGCTGTACGCCTTGGCCAGGTGCTCGACTCGCAGCACGATATCGCCCGTCCGCGTCGCCTCGGGAAACCCCATCGGCGGCGAGGCGATCTCGCGCGGCGGCTCGACGCGCTCGATCCGCTCCAGTTTCTTGCGGCGGTCCTCGGCCTGAGCGTGTTTCTGGCCGTAATGATGCCGCCGCACGAAATCCTCCAGCTTGGCGATTTCCGTCTGTTGCTTGTCGAACGTCCGCCGCTGGACCTCCAACCGCTCCGCCTTCTGCCGCTGGTAGGCGGTGTAGTTGCCCGTATACGAGTCCACGGTACCACGAAACAGCTCCAGCGTGCGGTCGGTGACCTTGTCCAGAAAATACCGATCGTGGCTGACCAAAATCAACGCCTGGTTGGACTCGATCAGATAGCTCTCCAACCACTCCGTGGCTTCGATGTCCAAATGGTTGGACGGCTCGTCCAACAGCAACAAATCGGGTTCGGCCAACAGCAGTTTGGCCAGCAGCAGGCGATTTTGTTGGCCTCCGCTCAGTTGCTCGACGCACTGGTGGAAAGCCGTCGAGGCGAATCCCAGCCCGTCCAGTACCTGTTCGATTTTGTGGTCCAGGTTGTACGCGTCGCGATGATGCAGTTCGTGCTGCAGGTGGTCGAATCGTTCGCCCAACCGTTGCCGCTCGACGTCGTCTTCGGCTTCGGCCAGGGCCACCGCCAGGCGTTCGGCGTCGTGGGCCAAAGAAACCAGATCGCGGAGCGCGTCATGCGCCTCGTCCCAGACGGTGTGTCCCGCGGGGAACTGGGGCTGTTGTTCGAGGAACCCGACCCGCGCCGAGCCCGCCAATTCGATCGTCCCCGCGTCCGGGTCTTCCCGCCGGGCCAAGACCTTGAGAATCGTCGTCTTGCCCGAACCGTTCGGCCCGACCAGCGCCAGCCGCTGGCCGGCGCGCACGTCGAACGTGACCCCAGCCAAGACCGGATCGGGCCCATAACGTTTGTGCAAATCGCGGACCGACAGCAGGATCATCGTTACCCTCGAAACCCAGTGATTGTAACCGCGAGGGTCGCCGCCTGGGAAGGGACGATGAAACGGTTTTTGCTGAAGCGTTTTTTTTGAAGCAGCGGGGACAGACCTCAGGTCCGCGATCCCGACTTCTGTCCCCCGAGCACCGCCCCTCCCTTACGGGAAAAACGGGAACAGTTTTCGCAGATCTTCCTTGTTTGGCTGGCGACCGTATTCACAGATCTCGAACGCTTCGGCGTATTTGACCTGTTGGCCTTGCTCGTCGCCGTACAGATCGATCAATTTCGTACGGCATTGATCGGCGATTTGAGCGGCTCGCCGCCGAAAGCCCTCGCGCAAGCGATCGAAGGCCGCTTTCCGTTCTTCCTCGTTCTTGGGCATGCGACTGGCATTTCCCGTGGCCCCGCCTTCGATGAACTGGGACTCCATCGTCGCCAAGGCGTCGATCTTCTGCTCGATCACCGCGTCGATGGCGACCACGACGTCCGGCCGGAAGGGATTCGGGATCTTGAAGTTGTCAAACGAGTAGAGGAAGACAGGGTTTTTCTTCATCGGCGGCGTGTCCGGGCACAAGAAGGGCACGGCGACCATGTATGCGGTGTCCTGCATCAGCACGCCCGTGTAGCGATGATCCGGATGATAATCGTTGGGGCGATGCCCGATGACGATGTCGGCGTTCCATTGGCGGATCAGCCGCGTCATGATCTTGCGGTTTTCCAGGGTCGGCATCAGTTCGCCGTCGTGGATGTCCAGCACTTCGGTGGTCACGCCCAGGATTTTGGCAGCGGCTTGCACTTCGGCGTTGCGGCGCAGCGCCAGCGGCCCGCCGGCCATGGCCCAGTGGCCGATGTCCCCGTTGGTCATCGACACCATTTTCACGGCGTGGCCGGCCTTGGACCACAGAGCCGCCGCCCCGCCGGCGCGGATTTCGCAATCGTCCGGATGGGCGCCAAAGACGATAATCCCCAGCTTGCCGTCGTCCGGCCGAACCGGCTGACCGGCAAAGCTCTTCGCTGTCGAGTACTCGGTCGAAAGCGAAGACTCGACGATAGCGCCCAGGGGGCGCGGAGGGGGAGTCGGCAAGTGCGGAAAGCTTGCTTCGGGGTTGGTCGGCGGAGCTTCGCCCGGAAACGTGAATCCAAACCCCACGGCGAGCAGCAGCCCGAATACGATTCCACTGGAAAACAGATACCACGGTCGCATCGCTTGGTCTCCTTTGGCGAATGAGGTTCGTAGGGCGAGCGCCGCCTCGCGACGCTGGCGCCGGTCGTTCCCAGCATGTTTGGAACGATTAATGTACCGCAGCCGAGCCCGTCTGCCAAATAGCCGCCCGGCGGGAAATCCTGGTTTCCGTTGCGATCGGCGGCGTTCGCCGAGCCACCCCAACGCCAGGCCAATCCCTGAAAGGCGTACCAACGTTCCGGTCACGGCTTGGCATCCCGTCCAGGATCTCTTCGCGTTTTTTCCAGGAACGGGGCCATATCGGGAAACGGAGACGGTATCTTCGGCAAGCTCCGTGGTCTCCTTGCAGACACTCGCCAAGCCGTCGATGCCCCGACGAAAATCCGCTGGTTCGAGGGCCACCAGGATGCGCATCTGAGGCGTGAGCTGGATCATCGCAGGCCCTCCCAGAAGCTGCGGCTCAGCGCGACCAAGTCAGCAACCTCGAAATCGGATCAACGGCTCCTGGAAGCTTTTTCGCACCTATGACCAAGGGAGGGCGGCGTATCAGCCGCCTGCCTTGCGCCAATCGGGAACCTGTACGGGGGTGGTTTCGACTGGCCAAGTGGCTCGGTACGAATCGTGGTAGAGTCCGATTTCGTCGAGCGGGATCGGCTGGAATCCGACGGACTCGCGGAGTGTTGCGTCGGGACCGAGACGGAAATCGCCCGCGACGACATCTGCGAAACCCGGGTCGGGGTCCGAGTCGGAAAAGACGGCGTTGTCGATCAACTCCAGGTAGGCCGCGTTGCCTCGCGTGATCTGTCCGCAACGGAAGAACACGTTCCGCCAGAGGAAATTGATGCCCGGATCGTCCAGCATGTACGCCATCTCGGGATAGCGTGAGAGATACAGATCGGTTTGATAGAATCCGGCGATCTGTTCACCTTCGCGCATTTGGTGCCAGACGTTATTTCCCCGGTTCCAGCCGCCGCTGACGCCGATCTTGCAGTCGGCGAACAGATTGTTGTCGATCACGTTGTCCCGACCACTGTTCATCTGGATGGCGCCGAAGTTGCCGTTGGATGCGCGATGGAAGACGTTGCCGTAGACGAGTTGTCCGCTGATGGCGTCGTCGAAACGGATCGCCGCTTGGCCGTGAACGTGAGCCTCGCCGCCCGACTTGCCGACGTGATGGAAATGGTTATAGCGGAAGATATTGCCCCGGTACGTCGGGTTCCGGAAGATGTCGATGGCGCCTTGGTCGTCCGATTCGCGCACGGCGCTGTGGACTTCGTTGAACTCGACCACGTGGTCGTTGCCTTCGATTCGCATCACGCTGCTGGGACTATTATGCAACAGGTTGTACGCCACGCGGTTGCCCACGCCTTCCAACTGGATGGCCGGCGTGTAAGTGCGGTCGATGCGGGCAAACGAATGGATCTGGCAGTTCTCGACGAAGTGCCCCGCGGGGGTGAGCGTCGCACGGTCGCCGCCGATCACTTCCACGCCGCGCCGCCCGAGCGTGTGGATGTCGCAGCCCAGCAGTCCGTTGGCTTGACCACCTTGGATCGTGATGCCGTTGCCGGCCATGCGCGATACGGTGCATCCGGCGAACAGGCAGTGTTGGCTCTCCGTGCAGTGGATGCCGTTGTAACGGGCCAGATCCAGCACCAATCCCTCGAAGCGAACGTGGGACACGCGATCGAGCGTGATCATCGGCGCCGACAACATGCCGATCTCGATCACGGACGATCGCGGGTCCGATGGCGGGTACAGATACAGCACGCCCTTGGTACGGTCCAGATACCACTCGCCCGGCTGATCGATCTCCTCCAATAGATTGAAGGCGTAGTAGATGATCCCCTGCCGCGTGTCCATACCGCGTCCGCCATAGTGATAGGCTTCGGCTGTGGTCACCGTTCGAGCCGCCGGGTCGATCGACCCGATCTTGATCGTGGCGTCGGCCCAGAGGAAATGGAAATAGCCGAACAGCCAGGCGTCCTCGGCGCGAGTCCAGCGCGCGTGCCGGTCGGATTCGTACTCGAACACCGACGGTTGCTTCTCGGCTCGCGAACCGCTCTGTACCAGCTTGCGGATGCCCACGAAACCCTCGTTCGGCCAGCGGGCGAGCGTCATGGGCTTTCCGTCGACGAACAATTCCAACGTGGCCGGTGACGGCGGCTGGGCGAAGCCCCGCACCCGCAACGCTGCGTAATCGTTGATGCCGAGCGATTTCAGATCGCACTGCCAGACTCGGTCGCGGGCTTCTTCGGGCAACCGTTCGAGGATCGCCAGGTCGGTAACCGGCTGAAAGCCCGACAGCGTTTGGCCGCCGTACAGCACCACCGTTCCCGGCTGTTCCGCCCGATAGACGACCGGCGATTCGGCAGTTCCCGAATCCTCGCCGGTCAAAGCGAGTGTCTCCTTCATGACGTACCGGCCGGGCATGATCCGCACTCCGACCGGCCCGTCGACGCCGCGGGTCCGGATCGCACGAACCTCGTCCTGCGCACGGGCCAAGGTGGCGAACGGACGATTGGCCGATCCGTCGCTGTTATCGTCGCCATCGGGCGAGACATGGACTTCGGCGGCAAAATCCGCGATCTGCGTTATCTGCGTGCGGCGAGCGGTCGGATCGCGCGGGGGCAGCCCTTGCGCCTGGCGCTGCAACTCGCGGAAGCATTCTTGGGCCTCGAACCGATGCACCGCTGGATACGCGGGTTCCGCGCCGATCCGTTGGTATTGGCGAGCCGCATCGGTCGAATTGCCTTCGGCCAGAAAGCTCTGAGCCGCGCGCAGATGCGCGTAACTGCGCAGTTGCGGGGGAGCGTCCGTGTTGGTGACCACTTGCCCCAATTGCCGCCGCGCGGCAGCAAAGTCCTTGGCGGCCCAAGCGCGATTGACGCTCGCCAGCGAATTGGCGATCGATTCCCGCAAATGGTAGGCCGTGGCTTCCGGCGGCTCTTCGACTTCGAACGTCCGATGGAGCGTCAGGAATTCGTCGCGAATCTCCGCGCGCGACACGGCTCGTCGATAGATCTTCACCTCGTCCATCGCGCCCCAATAGTTCTGCCAACCGCTGCCTACGGTCAGCGTCCCGCCCCGCACGAAATCGCCCGCGAAATTCGGCCGCATGACCGACAGGGCAGGGCAGTAGCCGTTGACAAAGAGCCCGATCTTGCCGTCCTCCCGATCGCAGACCAGCGCGATGTGAGCCCAGTGGCCGGTCTGAACGGCCGTGGCCGACGATCCGCCGGTCGAGACGATTTGTCCCGCGTCGTCGCGGTAGCTGAAGTAGCAGTTCAGTTTGCCCTCGCCGGTCAAGTCGATCACAAGATACGCATCGGGGTATTCGCCGAACGAGAAGATCCGCCGCTGGTTCTGCTTGCTGTCGATCGTCAGTTGCTGAGGCTTGACCCAGGCCATGAACGACCACGAAGCGGTACCGAACCGCTGCGGCTCCGGCAACTTGACCGAGACCGTCGTGCGCGGACTGCCGTCGAACAGCAGTGCGCGGCCGGAGGGCGATTCAGTCCACTCGGCCCGCACGGTGCCAGCCAGGCCGTTCCCGGAAGCGTCCTTCGTCAGCTCGCCGGCGCCTTCGTCGAACGGCCAATGAATCAACAGCTCGCGTTCCGACCCGGCGGCCACCGCTGCCGTCAACAGCAGCGTAACGCCAAGCAAGCTCCCAAGATTCTCGACCCATCTGTGTTGATTCATGCTTCTGCCTCCAAATAAGGTTTTATCGAGCCTAACATCCTGAAGCCGAGTTGGCAATCCACAGCGCACTGCGCAGCAACGCGATCAACAATCCTCGTTGTAACCTGCGCTGGTAGCAGACTGGTTAGCAATTCGAGTACACTAAGAATCGTATTCCACACCGACACCGGCCTTTCGGATCGTTCGCGATGAGTGAGCGGAATGGCGCTAGCCCACCGGTTCCGGACTGTCGGCGGCACGCCGAAGGGCAACTCGACGGCCTGCCGTTGGCCCTGATGGCCGAGCGCGCTCCGGACGAGGAAACTGTACGACACCCAGACGGATCCGTACCAGATCGTCAGCCTCGCCGCTTGGCCGCACGCGGACCATCGCGAAGCCTTGTTGTGCCTGCGCGCCGCCCTGGACACCTGGATTGCGGAAACCGGCGATCGTGGCCAGATCCCCGAGCCGCCCGAGGTCGTGGCCCCCTTCGCCCAAGAGATGCGCGACTGGTTCGGCACCCCCGCGTGGGTTCGGCCGTAGGACACAAGCCCGAGGCTCTCGCTGGCAAGCGGCGAGGATCTTGCCGTCGGGGATGTGCCGAGGCTGAAGTTCACCTGCTTTGTTCAGGTTTGCAGTGCGGTCCTGGATCAAGGGAGGGGTGGAAGAAAAACGCCAGACTTCGTTGCTCGGTGGCTCCTAGCCGAGTAGCCAGAGAAACGCCGAAGAAGACGACACCCGCAACGAGGAAGGACGCCAGAAATCCATTCAAGTTGAACAAAAAGGCTTGGGGAAACAGTACCATTGCGTTTCCGCCCAGCCCGAGAAACATGATGTTCATGCCCACACCCACCGCCGTCGCGGCGATGGCTCCGTGACGCGTGGCGCGCTTCCAGAAATAGGCGCCCCACAGCGGAAAGATCGTTACGGCGCTGATGCCAAAGGCAATCACCGCCAGCTCTGCCACGGGCGTGTTCGGATTCCAGGCGATCGCGACACAGACGGCCAAAATGCCTGCGATGCACAACCGACCAAAGCGGACAAGTTCCCTGGCACTTGCCTCCGGCCTCACCAGCCGGTAGAGATCGTTGGCGATGTTCGTCGCATGGCCGAATACCATGCCATTGACGGTGGTCATCGCGGCCGTGAACCCACCGGCAACCGCCAACGCAGCGACCCAGTAGGGCAACGTCTCGGAAGCGGCCAGACCATACACTTTGTCGGCGTCGATCGGGGAGACGACATCAGAAAGCGCAGGATCTTGTGCTAGTGCCAGTGACCTTGCACCGATGCCGATCATCGTCGTCATGCTGATCACCACCACGCAGATCGCCCCGAAAGCGACCACCATGGCCTTGAATCCCTTGACCGTCCGGCTCGAATAGGCATGCATGTACGGTTGAGGAAAACAGACTGCGCCCAGGCACATGGCGGAAGCGAATCCGAACAGCATGGGATAAGTCCAGACTCGCCCCTGGCCGGCGCCGAGTTGGAACAGCTCGGGGTGCTTTTGATAGACGAGGTCCATGGTGGGAACGAACCCGCCGTTCTTGGACATCACTGCATAGAACAGCACGAACACCATAAAGGTAAAGAACAGACCCTGGGCCGTGTTCACCCAGGCAACGCCTTTCATGCCGCCCATGATCAAATACAAGGCAATGAACACGGGCACGAAGAACAGACCAGCACGGTACGAGACCATGTTCTCGGTCATGACCTCGATCATGACACCGATCCCTTGGATTTGAGCCACCAGGTAAGGGATCGAAGCCACCAGCACGACCAAGGGGATCATCACCCGCATGCCGTCTCCATAGCGATCGCCGAAGGGGGCGCCCATCGACCTCCACTTCCGCGCCTTGCCCAAAAGGAACGTTTTCCGGTGGATGAAATACCAGAGAAAACCGAGCGGCACGAGATTGACCGTGAGGACGAACAGCGCGCCGAATCCGGTGCGGTATCCGAGGCCCGCCATGCCGAACATGGCAAACGCGCTGACGAAAGAGGCCAGCAAGCTGGATATCAGAACGAAATAGCCAAGGCTCGAACCAGCCACGAAGTAATCATCCGCGCTGTGCGTGAATCCACGGCGAAAAGCCACGTAACTGACCAGCACAGAAGCCAGGCAGATCGCGGTGATAATGGCGAGTGCGTACACTATTCATTTCCTTTCGACGGGCCGGAGACCTCGGTTTCCACGGCTTCCAATTGCGCCATCAGGCCCGGCAGTTGTTCGTCGTTCATGGACCACGGCGTGCGAAACAGATAAATCCACTCCAGAAGACAAAGAATTGCTGCCCACACCAGGGCGAGCACCGCCCAATACGGGACACCCAGAATCCGCCCCACCGGACCGTATGGCCCGTAACCCCAGGGATTCCAACAGAGCCATGTCAGGACGAAAAAGGCAACGATAAATGCGCGATTCTGCCAGGTGCCGTTTCTCTGTTTCATTGGATACTCCATACGATGCTTGGGCAGCGGCGATCGAATTCATCCATCGCGGCACTGCGTTGCGGGAGGACGGCAAACCGCCCTGGGTTCCCGCACCAGCTTGACCGCCGCTCGTCGCAGTGTCAACCCCCTTGGCTGCCTCCCCGATTCCGCCATGCATCCGGAGATCAGGTCATCCCGAACGCGAAAAGGACATTCGACTTTTCTAGCTCACCCGGATGCTTACGAAAAAGGTGAATGCCCCAATACTGTTCGGCACAGCGGTTGCTAATGGTACGCATCCTCGACGCTTGCCGTCGAGTCATTGAGGAAAACGGGCCACGAGGGCAACTCTCAGAGAGCACCCTTTAATCCTCGCCGCTTGCCGGCGAGTGCGTCAGGCTAATTGGCGGTAGCACGATGTCAGCCATCTATCCTGAATCTCCCGACGGCAAGCGTCGGGGATCACGGTCGTTCGAGATGGACGCTTGTTCGTAGCCACGTAACCTGAAACACTCGCCGGCGAGCGGCGAGGATGCCTACCCAAGCACGAAGCGTGCCGAACAAGATTGTGAATGCCCCCTTCTTCCGGTCCGGGTGCACAGCAAGTGGCATTGGGCGATGGGCCGCGATCAGTTGGCGGGAAGCGACCCTGCGGCGTCTGGCAGACGTACAACCGTCACCAGCGTGCGGAGCGGCCCCTCCCAGCGGCCGCAGCGGCCATGCGGTCAGCAGATAGCAGCGCTCACGAAAAAACCTCCCCATTTGCTGCTCGGCCCCTCTCCCCAACCCTCTCCCCGGAGTACCGTGGCGAGGGAGTTATTTCGTGGCCGTTGCTCCAGGCTAATTGACGGCAACTGTCAGAATCCGATAATCGAACCCGATTACCGTGTCAGCGTGCCGGGAGAATGATCGTTCAACGTCCCAAGGAAACACTATCAAACCATGCCTGCCAGCGGCCAAAAACTGGTGTCATTTCCCTGAGGCATTCCCGTTCACCCAAACCCCAACATCGTACCAATGAAACCATCCCTGATCTCCTCGCTCCTCGCCCTGTGCGCCACGGTGATGCCGACGCTTGCGCAAGAGAAACCCAATGTCCTCCTCATCGTCGCGGATGACCTTGGACTTCAGTTGTCCTGCTACGGCGACAAGCACATCCACACCCCCCACATCGATGCGCTGGCCGCTTCCGGGACACGGTTCCGTACCGCCTACGTCACCCAGTCCTCGTGCAGTCCGTCGCGGGCCTCGATTTTCACGGGACTGTTTCCGCACACCCACGGGCACATCGGACTGGCGAAGCCGCTCAACCCGCCGCTACGGGAGGAGTTCCGCGACCAGACCCTGCCGGCGCTGATGAAGGCCGCGGGGTATCGCACCGGCATCATCGGCAAGCTGCATGTGAATCCCAAGAGCGCGTTCCCCTTCGATCTCAGCCGCAACGCCGATCTCGGACCGCACGGCGCGCGCGAAGTCCGCGCCATGGCGGAGGCTGCGGGAGCGTTCATCGCCGCCGAGCCAGCGAAGCCGTTTTTTCTGATGATGAGCTACGTGGACCCGCATCATCCCTTCGCCGCGCAAATGGACGGTCTGCCGGAAAAGCCGACCCGCCGGGGTGAGGTGCCCGCGTGGCCGTTCCAGCAGGTCGAGAACGACGCCGTGCTCGAGGAAGCGGCGAATTATTGCAACTGCGTCCGCCGCCTCGATGCGGGAGTCGGCATGTTGATGGAGCAACTCAAGGCATCGGGCCGGGACGAGAACACCCTGATCATTTTCCTGGGTGACAATGGCCCGCCCTTTTCCCGGGGTAAGATCACCTGTTATGAAGCCGGTCTGCGCACGCCGTTCCTCCTGCGTTGGCAGGGCGTGACGCAGCCGGGCCTGGTCAGCGAAGCTTTCGTTTCCTCGGTGGACATCCTGCCGACGATTCTCGACGCCATCGGTTTGGCGATCCCCCCGCACGTTCAAGGCCGCTCGTTGCGGGCGGTCGGGGCCGGAGACAACACCGGTTGGCGAACCACGCTTGCGGGCGAGTTTCATCAGCACGGCGAGCGTCCGTTCTTCCCCCGCCGGGCACTCCGCGACATCCGTTACCAGGTCATCCACAACCTGCTCGCCGGGAAACTCACGCTCAACCCGCGCGTGGATGGCGACACCGCAAGCCAGGTCGCCCAAACGGCGGCCTATGAGGGCACGCCGGCCTGCAAGGCGATGGAGCTGCTGGCCGATCCGCCGGAGTGGGAGCTGTACGATCTGGAGGCGGACCCGTGGCAGTTTCACAACTTGGCCGCCGACCCCGCGCACGCCGAGACCCTGAAGCGGATGCAGGGCTTGCTGCGCGATTGGCAGGTCGAAACAGAGGACCCGTTGCTCGACCCAGCCGCGGTGGCGAGGAAGCACGCCGAAGTGAACCAATAGACCAACTTTTTCATCCCCATCCTGAACAGGTCCCCATCATGCAAAGTTTCCTTACCATTGCCTGCGGCATCCTGACATGCCTCACCGCGTCTGCCGCCGAACGTCCGAACGTGCTGCTGATTTTCGCCGACGACATCGGCTACGAAGCGCTCAACTGCTACGGCGGATTGGATTTCGAAACGCCCCATCTCAACCGCATGGCGGAGCAGGGCCTGCGTTTCAGCCGCGCCTACACCAGCCCGGTCTGCACGCCGTCGCGCGTGAGCCTCCACACCGGACTGTATGTCACTCGCCACGGGCATGTTAATGTTCTGCCGGTTCATACGGGCACGGACAAGACGGTGGACTTTCAGAGGATGCCGACCTTCACCCAACAGATCCGCGCCAACGGCTACCGGACCAGCGTCACCGGAAAATGGCAGCTCGCCACCATCGAAAAGCATCCGGATCACATCCGCAACGCTGGTTTCGACTCGTGGTGCGTCTGGCAGATCTGGAACCAAGGCGCGAAAACCGACCGTCACTGGAACGCCACCCTCAACCACGACGGAGCCATCCGCAAAGACATCGCCGACCGCTTTGGCCCGGATGTCCTCGTCGATTACGTCATCGCGAAAATGCGCGAAGCCAAGACCGCGGACAAGCCTTTCCTGATCGTCCACAACGAGATGCTGCCGCACTGGCCCATTGTCGAGACGCCGGATGACCGCAAGCTCAATCGCGAGGCCGGCCTCCCGCATTTCATCCACTACATGGACAAGCTGGTGGGCCGGCTGCTCGACGAGGTCGAAACCCTCGGCATCCGTGACACCACCTACGTCATCTTCATAGGCGACAACGGCACCTGGGAACCCGACTTTCTCAACCCCAACGCCGGACAACCCGGCGAAAAGGAACACACCCGCCACACCACGGCCGGCAAGGTGAATGGCGGCAAGTTCATGCTTAACGACGCCGGCAGCCATGTTCCCCTGCTCGTCTGGGGGCCGCACGCTGTACCCGTCGGATCGGTCTGCCACGACCTCGTGGATGTCGTTGATCTCTTCCCCACCTTCTGCGAATTGACCGGCACGAAGATTCCCCAATCGATCACCTTGGATGGCCGCAGCCTCGTGCCCCAACTGCACGGCAAACCCGGCATCCCGCGCGCGTGGGTGCATCACGCGCTCCACGAGAAACAGGGGGGCGAAAACCTCTTCGACGGGCAGTTCCGGCTCTTCCGCCAGAGCGAAAAGATGCTCGACGCCCGTGCCCTCCCTTCAGAGAAATCCGCGGACTTGAGTGACCCCGAAGCCGCCGCCGCCAAAGCAAAGCTTGAAGGCGTTTTCGGAAAGATTCGGCCCAACGGCCCCCGCCCTCCTCTGCCTTTCCCGTCCGGCGGGAACTGACATTGGCATCGCGCCTCCCGAGAGGAATCCTATGCACATCCTCCTGAATTCCGCAGGTTTCTCCTCCCGCGGCAGCCAACGTCTCAGGGAGTGCCTGGCCGCGCTGTTCATCTTCGCCGCAGCCGCGCTGGCCCGCGCGGACGATCCATCGAAGGCCGCCGCCGACCGGCCGGCGACGGACAGCTATGCGGACCATGAAAGACTCGTGGCGGAAACGCATACCGCCTCGCTCAAGTTGCGCGACGCGGCCCTGCGCAAGACCATCGCCGGGGACTCGTGCTGGCCCCACGGGGCCTGGGGCGACACGCTCTGGGCACTGGCCGCGTTGCAGTTGAACGAGAAGATAAATGCAGCCAATGCCCGATTGCTCAAGCGGGCAAACGACTACGTTGCCTTGCACCGCTCGGGCGAGAAGATCTCCGCCTTCAGTCCGGAGGAAGCGAAGGAAACGCCCTGGACCTACTTTGCCCTGACGGATTATGTGCGGACCCTTTGCCTGTTCCACGAGCAGAGCGCCCATTTCCCCGGCCGCCTCAAACCGGAGACCGAAGCCGCCATGAAGGAAGCACTCTGGTTCTGGGTCAGCGCGGACAGCCGAGTGGCCGACGCCGGTCCCGGTGACCTCTTCCTCCTGCTGGGCACCGAAAACCACGACTTGATTCGGCGACCGAGCCACTACCTGGTCACCGCCCTGCTGAAGGAGGATCCGGCCTACCGAGACCGGACTCTCGCCGACGGGCACACCGTCTCGGAACACGCCGCGGTCTACACGGCGTTCTTTCGGGAATGGCCGCGAAGCCGGGCGAGGGCGGGACTTTGGGCCGAAGTCGGCTCGAACACCTATCAGAAGTACTCCTGGCCGGCCCTGTTCAACCTGCACGAACTCGCCCCCGATCCCGTCATCCGCCAGCGTTTCGGATTGCTGCTCGACCTCGCCTTCATCGAAGAGACGCAGATCTCCGTCCAGGGACGCCGGGGCGGGGGACGCAGCCGCGGCGATTACGATGCCAACGGTTTTGAATCCTACAAGAACCTGCTCTACGCCCCCGAAGGCCAGCGGGTCGGATCCAGTCATTCACGGGTCATCGAGACCAGTCGCTACCAACTGCCTGCCGCCGCGATCCTCCTGCACGAGCGGGTTTTTCCGGCGACCGAACCCTTTGTGATTCGCAACCGTGTCCTCGGGGAACTCGAGGTTGCCCGATCCGCAGACGAAGCGGGCCAGCGGCTCGCCGCGGATTCCGCCTTGGTGAACTACGCCTACCGCACTCGTCATTACCTGCTTGGCAGCACCCTCCAAAACCCGGCCCTCACCATGCCCGATCCGGAGACCGGCGGCCCGACCCTCAGGTATGCCGGAATCTCGCGTCAGAACCGCACCTGCGGCTTGCTCTTCGACGACCCCTCGGCGAAACCAATCAGCCAGGTTCATCCCGTCGCCGAGCACACCGGCGGTGGTCGGTCGCAGCACTCGTTCTGGAGCGTGCAGCATGAAAACGTACTTCTCCTCCAGCGCATCGCGCGCCTTGGCCGCAGCACCCTCGGCTCCTACAACACCGGAAAACTCGGCATGCGTTTCGAGGGCGCCGATCTGCAGAAGGTCGAGGAGGACGGCTGGATCTTTGCCAGCAACAGCAAAGCCTATGTCGGGGTAAAGTTTCTCGATGGCCCTTACCAGTGGGACGAGAAACGAGTGGAAGCCTTCCCGGCGAACTTCGCCGGCCCAGGCGACACGACCCGCATCCTGCTTCACGTCGGCGACATCGCGAGCCATGATTCGTTCGACCAGTTCCAGGCAGACGTGCTCGCCAGTCGCCTGAACGTCACTCCAGACAAGGTGGATTATCAGTTCGGCCCGTCCGCCAACCATCTCGAAGTCACGCTCTACGATGCAAAAGCCCTCGACCGTTTCTCCTTGCCTCTGGTCAACGGCAAGCCGCTGGACCTGCGACCGGCGAAGACCTACCAGAGCCCCTATCTCAACGGGGACTTCGAAAGCGACGAGATTTCGGTGAGCGTCGGCCCGATGCATCAGGTGCTGGACTTCTCCAAGTGAGCCAACCGCCAGCCCACCGGCGAGCAATTGAATTTTACAAACGCAAAAAGAGGAACCTCACCAATGAATAGAATCCTCACCTGCTGGCCGACCGACCGTCGCCGAACTGCTTCGGGGACGGCCGCTGCCAGCTCGACCAGAATCGCGGGCGACGCAGAACCCGTCTTCCTCTACGAGAAACACGTTAGGGGCATCGAAAATGGAGAGACTGCCACTGCTGCTTGTCATACTTGGATTCGGCGTAACGGGTTGATTGTCAGATCCCTGCGGGGATCGAGTCGCGCGCGCCACTGTCCCTCCAAGATCAGCCGAGCCAGGCTGTCGTGGTAGATCGCCCAAGCCTGGGGATCCAGGGGTGTTGGGGAGACAACTGCGGAAGTGGGCGTCAGCGCGAGCCAGGAAGCCGAAATCGCTGCGTAGTAGGCTTCGACGACCGGCGTGGCGAGGTCGACGCCGGCATCGGCGGTCTCGTCCGCGGAGAAGATCATCGGCTGGGTGCGCTCGATGCGGCCTGTGCCGACCCGCTTATTGTTGATGAAGAGTGTGCCGGTGCCGCCTTTGCCCAAACCGCCGCCGTCGTAAGCAAACTCAAAGCGGAGGGTGGATTTGCCGGTCGGCAGTCTTTCCGCGGCAACGATGGGGAATTGTGCGAGGCCCAGGAAATTGTAATGGTAACCAGCCTGACGGACTTGATTCGAGCCCCTCCTTTTCGATGTGGTCGGTTCGGATCACGCGAGCGGGACGTGATTGATAATTCGCAACGCTCATGGCTGCGTCGCATCGCCAGATGCTGTCGACGGCTTGAGCCGGATCAAAGCCATCTGGCGTGTCTGGCCGTCCGAGGTGTGGACCAACAGCGGCGTTTGGTCCTTGGTCAAGTTGGCAATTCCTGCCTCGTAGACCGGCGTTTGGTAGTTGCCGATGGTCCAGGCGGCACGTTGGGACGTCTTGTCCACCGAGCCGGTGATGTTCATGACTTGGTCGCTCTGGACGTTATGGTAATTGCCGCGGATGACGCCCTGTTTGTCGACCGCCAGCTGGAAGACATCGTTCGAGGTTGTCTGATTCGCCTCGACCACGGAAAAAACGCCCAACGGCAACCATTTGTCGTCCGCAACGGTTTGGTCAGACTGGCCGGCGCCAGCGATCTGACTTGCCTGCTCCGCGTACTGCTGCGGCGTTCCGGCCGCATCGCCATCGACGTACGCGGCGTCCGGCTGAACCACGACATTACCCCCGTAATCGTAAGCGACCGGTTGCTGGCTCAGCCCAAGGCCCACGGCCAAAGAGCTGTAGCCAGGATGGGTATACAACGAGTTCGCGCAGGGCGGCGACACCAGTTCGGTCGGCGGAGGTCAATTCGGACAAGTCCAGTTCCGTCGAACCTCACACGGCAACGAAGAAGCGGGGCAATTCCTGCACGTCTTCGGCGTGCAGTCTTCCGTCGATTCTGACGACCGTCCGAGTGACTTGCGCAGTCTGGTGACAGCACCGCCCCTTTGGCAAGTGGCACGAAACCGTCGCCAGAGATGCCATTGTCTCGGAGCCCCACGACCGCTGGCCCACCTGTCAGGGGTTCGAGATACACCACGGGAGGTTCAGAAGATGCATTGCCCGGCGTTCGTGCCGAGTCTTTCGGGCACGGGGCGAAGGTCGAAGAACCTTCCCCCGTGGTGACGATGGGACATAGAAGAGTAGAATTCTACGTTCTCGCCTTACCGCAGACGGGCTGCGACGGTCGCGGCCGGATTCGCCCCCAAGTCAAAGGCCAGATCGCGAGTTTCCCCGGCGCGGAATCGCACGACCTGCGTGTCGCTTAGTTCCTTGCCGTTGCGGGTCACAACCACTTGCACGTGATACGCATAGCGACTGCCGGGCAACAAGCCGGAACAGACGTATTGGCGATGCGTGCCGGACGTCTTGGTCAGAGTTCCGTTGACGTAGACCCGGGCATCCTGAGGTACGTCGAGCGACAGCAGAACGCCGTCTTGGGGCGGGCGGTCGTCGGTCGTCGGCGCGGGGGCCTCGTCTCGTGCCTGTTGCCCCGCGCTGGACCGCCTCACGAGGAGGCCACCGTCACGATGGTCGGACGCGACTCCGTAGTACGACCAGCTCGGGCTGTACCACGAGTTACCATAGGGGCGGTAGCAGGAAGACCTGCACGAGTTCCAGCAGGAATTCCAACTCCAACCACACCCTGTCGCGCAGGGACTCCAGCGCGAAGGTGTGTAGACGTAGCCCGGGTAGTCGCTGCGGCCGTAGTTCCAGCCGTAGCTGCCGCCGTAGTTCCAGCCGTAGCTGCCGCCGTAGTTCCAGCCGTAGCTGCCGCCGTAGTTCCAGCCGTAGCTGCCGCCGGAATTCCAGCCGTAGCTGCCGCCGGAATTGCAACCGTAGCCATAACCGTGGCCATGCCAGCCACCATGAACCGCGCGCCAGTGCCCGCAGCCCGCGAGAGCCGAGTTGGACGACAGCACCAAACAGACCACCGCCAAGGCGGCCACCATTACCGGTTTTCTCCAATAGGGTCGAAGCATTGCGCAAGTCCTCCGCAGTTACGAAAAGTCTGACACGATGTGGCACAAACCAACCCAAAGCGCCGTTCAGGATACTACATCCAGCTGGCAAGACAAGTGGACTGGGCAAGTTAACCGGTAGCGACCTTCATCATGAGCGGGAATAGGGCTGATGGCTCAAGCCGCGGAGGCAGGCTCCGATGAATCGCGAAAACGCGTCGGACCGCAAGGCTTGCTCCTGTTCGTCCAGAAGCTTGAGTTCATGCAGGCTCTTTGCCAGATTGCCCAGAGTCAAGCCGGGGAGGACGAGGAACGCGACCCGCAGGGCGAAACAGCGACGTTCATTCCTCCGAGCACTTGAAGCAAGCACTGCGGGCACACCGAAGCTCCGACACGCTCTCTTGGAACAGGCGAAGACGTGGAGTTGGCCTGACAGGAATTGCTCGAGCGGTGCTTACACACCTTCCGAGCTGACGGGTGGGTGGTTTGCAAAGCCGCGTTTCGTTTCCGGACATCCCTATTTCACTTCAACCGTGACCTTCTGGATGCGTCCGGTGAATTTGGATTGCCGCTTAGCCCCGATGACCTCGACCACCGGAGTGGCAAGGTCGATGCCGACGTCGGCGGTTTCATCGGCGGAGATGATCGTGGGTTGCGTGCGGCCGATGCGGCCTTCGCCGACTTTCTCACCGTCGATGTACATCGCACCCATGCCGCCTTTGCCCAGCCCGCCATCGTCGTAGGGGAACTCGAAGCGGATCGTGGACTTGCCGGGTTTGAGTTTTTTGCTGCGCCGCAACCGTGAATCGTTCGATGCCCAGGAAGTTGTAGTCATAGGTCGGCACTCCGTCATGGACGTACAGGCCCCAGCCGCCGAACCGCCCGCCTTGGGCGATGATGGTGCCGTTGGCGACGTTGCCATCCAGGACTTCGATCTCGGCGGTGATGGTCTTGGATAGCACGTTTCCTTCTGATTGCAGTTTTAGGGGGGCAGCACGCGATCCTACCATTCCGCCTGCGGGGTCAGGTTGATTGGAATCCGCAGCGTCAATGAGGCCGGATTCGGATCTCGATCAGGGTCAAATCATCGGCAAGGCGGATGCCGTTCGAGTACTTCAGGAGATCTTCTTCCAGGGTCGCCATCTGAATATCGGCGGTGGGATAGCCCTGCTTCTTCAACATCTCCAGCAGGCCATCGAGCCCCAGCATGTCGCCGGCCGCGTTGCTGATTTCCAAGGCTCCGTCGCTGAACAACAGCAGGCGATCGCCTTGCCGAAGCTCGACTCGGACCTCTTCGTATTCGGCATCCTCCATGATCGCCAGCGGCAGTCCCGCGGTCTCGAAGCATTCGGACGCTCCGTCGCCGTGCATCCGCAACACCTGCGGACCGCCCGCGCCGGCAAACCGGAACACGCCCTGCTGCAGGTCGATCAGCCCGCAAACGGCGGTGGCAAAGGACTCGTCGGTCTTGACGACCTTGACCAGCTCGTTGTTCAGCTTGGCGGTGAACTCCGCGGGTTGATGGACCAGGCTGCGATGACGATTCCATAGCGAGCTGAGATGCATCGTGTACAGGGCCGCCGCGATTCCATGCCCCATGACATCCGCCAGCATCACCCCGTAACAGTGTTCATCAAGACGTTCGATCGCGAAATAGTCGCCGCCCACAATCGCATGGGGCACATAGTGCGTCGTGAACTTGATCCGCGGGTCTTCGGGCAAGTCGTGGTGGAGCGCCAGTTGTTGGATCGTTTTCGCCCGTTCCAGATCATGAATCATGGCCGAGGCGTCTTGGAACGTCTCCACGCCGCCGATTACGTCGCCCGCCGCGTTGCGCAGCGGGGCGACACTGACCAGCATCGGGATCCGCTCGCCACGCTTGCTCTGCGCGAAAACCAACAGCGAGCCGCTGCTGCCCGTTCCGGTAATGATCGACCGGTGCAAGGGGCAATACTCCTGGCCGCACAACTGGTGGCCGTCCTTGTCGATGTGGCACAGGATGTTGTCGAAGCACGGCCGTCCGATCACGTCCCGAGCGGTCCAGCCCGTAATCCGCTCGGCCGACTTGCTCCAGTACGTGATCCGCCGTTCCAGATCGCAGACATACAGTCCGTCGCTCAAGGAATCGACAATCGCCTGGACATCGATTTCGTTTGCGGTTTCCATGCTGGTGTTCCTTTTCGAAAGCCTGATTCTATCGTAATCGTCTCAGTTCGCGGAGCCGGTCGATGTGGCCTGCCAGAATCAAGAGGTCGGTCTCGGCGATCGTGTCCCCGGGAGCAGGTGGCAGAGGCGGGTTTTGCTGACCGGCTTGCCACACCGCAAGCAAGGCGACGCCATGGCGATCCAGCCAAGGCGTCGCGTCCGCGGCCTTGCCGACCAGGCTGCTCGGCGGGCGGGCCGTGACGATCAGGTGCCCGCCGCCCAATTCCAGAAAGCTAACGGCTCGGGGATGATGGATCAGCATCGCAGCATCGTGGGCCGCGTTTTGATCCGGCTGAACCACCTCGGTGGCTCCCATCAGTGTCATGATCTCCGCCTGCTCGTCGTTGGCTACCTTGACCAGAATCCGCGGCAACTCCAAACGACGCAGGTGATGGACCAGTAACACGGCGGTTTCCAGCCGTTGACCGACGCAGACCGTTGCGATATCGAACGAGGCGATTCCCAGTTCATCGAGCGCCGGCCGGTCGGTTACGTCCGCCACGGCTGCTTTGGTGACGTGGGGCAGAATCTGCTGGACCCTGTCCTGGTCACTGTCCACGGCCAGCACCTCGTGCCCCAGCCGATGTAACTCGCAGGCGAATTGATAGCCAAAGTCCCCCAGTCCGAGGACGGCGACGCGGGCGGGTCCCTTCATCTCGTTGTCCTTTGCGTTTGAGCAACTCGATCTCCAAGGTCATTCCACGGTTTCAGCCGATCATGACGGGCTCCTCGCCCAGTCTTACGGCGGGCGCCGGCTTCTGCCTGGCGATCGCCACGGCAATCGTCAGCGGTCCCAACCGTCCGACGAACATCAACACCATCACCACGATCTTGCCTCCCTCGCTCAGCGTCGGCGTAATCCCCGTGGTCAGACCGACGGTACCCAGCGCCGAAATCGCCTCGAACAGCATCCCGATCGATCGTCCAGGCGTCTGGACGTGGGGCTCGTCACGCAGTTCGACAGCCGAAAGCAGCAGCGTGCCACCGATCACCAGGACAGCAAACAGCGCCACGACGGCAGCCCCTTTGTCTACGGCCATTTGCGGGACACCGCGGCCGAAGAGGCTGGTCCAACGCCGGTTGCGCAGGTGTCCCCGAGCCCTCGCGAACAAGACGGCGACCGTCGTGACTTTGATGCCTCCGGCCGTCGATCCGGGGCAGCCGCCGATCGCCATCAGGATAATGGTAAGGAAGATCGTGGCCGTGGTCGCCTGGGCATACGCGATCGAATTGAAACCAGCGGTCCGCGCGGTGACCGAGGCAAACAAGCTCGTCAGGAACTGACTTGGCAGGCTCGTTTCGCGGAGCAAGTTGCCGCTTTCAAAGGCCCAGAATCCCAAGGTACCCAACAGCAGCAAGAAGCCCGTGGCCGCCAAGGCGGTACTTGCGTGCAGCGAAAGGCGTCTGCCGCTCCGACCGCGCAGACGAGTCCACAGACTGCCACCGATTTCCGTCAACACGCTGAACCCCAAACCGCCGAGGATGATCAGGGCCGAGATCGGCAGGATGACGGCCGGATTCGCTCGGTCACCTATCAGATTATCCGCCTGCAGGGAGAAACCGGCATTGCAGAAGGCGCTGACCGCGTGAAACACCGCGTTCCAGGCAGCCTGCAGTGGCGGCAAGCGATCCAATTCGGTCGGCAGCAGCAGCGCCGCGCCGACCGCCTCGATCGCGACGGTCCACACGAACACCTGAACCAACAAAGGTTTCAGCTTACCCTCCGGCCGCACGCGAAAGCTGCTCTCCACCACCTCGTGCGTGGAGAGGGACGCCCGCTGGCCGAACAACAGGAACAGAGCGGTCGAAAGCGTGGTGATGCCCAGACCTCCCAACTGGATCAGCATCAGGATCACCAGATGGCCAAACGTAGAGAAATCGTTGCAGGTATCACGCACCGTCAGGCCGGTCACGCACACGGCGCTGGTCGCTGTGAACAACGCGTCCAGCAATGGAATCCGTGCCCCAGACGCCGAGACGGGCAGCGCCAGCACAATCCCGCCCAGTAGGATCGTCGCGGCAAAACCACCGGCGACCAAGCGGGTCGGCTGTCTCTTGAACTGCTGCCACCAGTACTTCACAGGAACCTCGCTCACCAGCCGGACAGAACGAGATTGTACCGGCCTCCGGGTGGTGCGACGCTCCGGTCCACATCACACGGACCCCACGTATTCGGCTTGGGTAATGCAAAGGGGCAGGGGCATGAAGGGCAAGGGAATGATCCATCGGGCTATTCCCTTGCCCAGATGCCCTTGCCCTCCGTTTGATGTCTCTCAGTTTGCAGCGGCTGGGTCTTTGAGCCGGACCATCAGCCATTGCTGTGTCTGACCGTCGGCGAAATGCACCAGCGCGGGCGCGGTGTCTTCGGTCAGGTTGACAATCCCGGTTTCCATGATCGGCCTGGTCTTGCCGGCCAGGGTCCAGGCGGCCCGCTGACTGGCCTTGTCAGCCATGCCTTCGATGGGCTGCGTTTGGTTGGTGGCCGTGTTGGTGAACGTGCCGGCGATGATGCCTTCCTTGCTGATCGCCAGTTGCACGAATAGCGTCGGATCCGGGCCGGATGCCTGCCCGTCCGGCGTCAACGCGAACACGCCCAGCGGCATCCATTCCGCCTTGTCCGGAGCGACCTCCGGGGCACTGGCGGCGATCGTCTCCGCCTGTTCCGCGTACTCCTCGGCCGTGGCCACGGCCTGATCGCCGTAGTAGACCGAATCGCCCTCGTAGTACACGTTGTCGCCGTACGAATACGCGGCGGGTTCGCTCCAACCGTAGCCGACCCAGCCGGTGATGGCACCCCACGTGGCCCAACGATAGGGGCGAGTGATGCGCAAGGCGGCCCAGCCGGGATACTCCTGCCAGAAGTCCTGGATCGGATGGTCGTCGATCTGGTCGAGAATCTCGCCCCGCCGATCCACGCGGTCGTCGCGGTACTGCTGACGGTTCTCGATCCGCTCGGGCCGGCTGGCCTGGCGTTCGCTGCGCGCGTCCGTACGGGTCTGGACGCGGTCCGTGCGGTTTTCACTTCGTCCGGAGGCTCCCAGCCTGTCTCCGGCAGGCAACTGTCCGGCCACGGGCCGGCCCGCGTCGCCGCGGTTCTGCAGGAACTCGGCGGCAGCGCCACCGGCTACCCCGCCAGCGATCGCGCCCGTGAGATTGCCCGGTCGCGTGGACGGAAGCGTGCTGGGCCGCCCTGCACCGGCCGAAGGCCTGATGTCCAGGAAGTTCTGCAGGTCGCCCGCGGAGGGCCGACCTGCAACGCCCGTGCCCGGCCGCGTGCCCGTGCCGGGCCTGGCGCCGGTGCCGGGCCGCGCGCCGGCAATCGGTTGCGACGGCCTGGGCGGCGACACGCTGGGACGCGACACACTGGGACGCGACACGCTCGGCGTCGATGGCCGGCTGACGGAAGGCGACGGGCGACTGACCGCGGGCGAGCGGGAAACCGAGGGACGAGAATAGCCCCCGCCTCCACCGCCTCGGGAGGCTCCGCCACCTCCGCCGCCACGGCCGCCACCCCCGCGGGCCAGCACGTCGCCCACCGCCATGAGACACACAATGGAAACTGCCGTAACCAACAGAAAGCACTTCTTCATGACGACACCTCGTGGGATTGTTGTTAGCGTTCAGCGTTCAGCACTCAGCTCATTCTTTCGTGATCTTGACTTCGTCGATATTCGGCAACAGTTCGCCGTCCACCGTCCGGTTGACGGACTGCAGCGTACACGTGTTGTCATCCACGTACGTGATGATGTGTACCGCCGAAGACTTCCGTCCATCGGGCAGAACGCCGCTTTGCTGGATGTACCAGCGGTTGCCTTTCTTTTTCCAGGTGCCCTGGCCGAAGCCGCCGTCCGAGTCGAAAACCCACGAGCGGATCTGTTTGGCCGCCGCGTCCCAGCCGATGATCTGCATCCCGGCCATGTCGATGCGGTCGCGGATCTGGACGGTGAAAGAACGCGTCAGGAAATTGTTGTTCTTCGTCCAATTGCATTCAGTGACCACCGTGGCCAGATCGTCCTGGTCGACCCACCGGCCGATCATCCACTCCAGCTCCTTCAGTTGCTCGTAGTGCGACGGCACAGGGGCCGGCACGTCCTCCTCGGTCACGCGGTCCAACAACCACTGGCCGTCCTGTTTGACGTAGACGGCCGTGTACTCGGACTCCTCGGGTTGCTCGCCGGGCCGGACCACCCGGGCCGTCCCCTGTTCGACGGCGACGTTCGGCGAGACGAACTGAATCGCCTCCGTCGTGGCCGTCAGTTGAACGCCTTTTTCCCCGGAGAAGATCCCGGCGAACTGCTTCTCGATCGCCTCTCGGCCCGCGACCTGTTCCCCGCTGAACGGATTCGTGTACACGCCTTCGGACGCCCACATCCCCGCCAGCGCCTTCGCATCCCCCTGGTTGAACGCGGCGACGTAAGACTCCACCGCCTTGCGGATCGCCGCCTCGTCCTTGGCTTGCCGATCGGCTTCGGCCCCCACGGCCGACGCCAAACCCCAAGCCATCATGGCGACAGTCAACACTACGCTTCTCATGGGTTTCTCCTTGTCAATGAAGTAAGAGTGTCATTCCTCGAGCAAAACTTGACTGCGATTCGGACAAAGGGCGGCGACCGCGTGACGATTGGTCGGGTACAGTCGGTCGGCTCCAATCAATCCCAGCAGTTGATAACGCTGCAACAACGGCGGCAGTTGCGGGCTGGCCCGGGCCAGGGCAAAGGTCACGCCTCGGTTGGCAAGCAATTTCAGGACTTGATGCAGCGTTTCTGCCCCCGTGGTGTCGATGTCGATTATCGCCTCGGCGTCCAGCACGAACCAGCGAACCGGTGCAGGAGCTTGTGTGATCAGCGTTTCGATTTCTTCCGAAAACCGATTGGCATTGGCAAAGTACAGCGGTGCTCCGAATCGGTAGACGATCAGTCCAGATTCATCCGGCGCGGCGATGGTCTCGGTAGGCACGAAATGGCTGCCGTCCGGCGTTTGCCGCAGGACCCACGTACCAGGCTTGGAAGCTCGGCGGACGACATCGATCGTGGACAGCAGAAAGGCGATCATCACGGCCTTCAATGGCCCCAGCGCCAGCACGCTTAGCAGGCAGACCATCGCAATCGCGAACTCGCTGCGCCGCAGCCGGTACAACTCGCGCAGTTCGTGGACCTCGATCAGCGACAGCACCGCGTTGGCGACGATTCCGGCCAAAGCGGCGTTGGGCAAGTACGCCAGCACGTCCGTGAAGAACAGCATCACCAAGGCGATCGTCCCGGCCGCCACCAGACTGGGCAACTGGCTGCGCGCGCCCGAGGCATCCATGGCTGCCGAGCGAGAGGGACTGTTGCCGGTGACCAGCGAACCGGTAAGACCCGCCGCGAGGTTGGCCGCACCGTAGGCGAACAACATTTGATTGCCGTCCGCCTTGTATCCGTATTTGCTGCCGTAGCTGCGGACCACGAGCAGGCCTTCGCACAAAAGAATGGCCACGATCGCCAGGGCGGCGGGCAGAAGCCGCAGGTAGTCCTTCGCGGGGATGGACGGTACGGTCAGCGTCGGGGCGCCGGAAGGTATCGCACCGAGCACGCCGACCCCTTTCCCGGCGAGATCGAACACGGTGACGATCGCCGTCAACAGCACCAGGGCCACCAGCGCCCCGGGGATCCGGGGCGCATACCGCTTCAGCAAACGTACGATCAGAAAGGCGGCGACTCCGATCCCCACCGAGTACAGATTGGCGCGGGGAATGGAGTGAAACAGGGCCATCAACTCCACGAAATAGCCTTCGGTCTCGACCGAGCTGGCCATGGCATCCTTGAGCTGCTCCGCTGCCGCCAGCACTCCCGACTCGGCACCGACCACAGGGGAAGCGGCCAAGATCTTTCTTACCTGGTTGGTGAACACCTCGATCCCCAGGCCGGTGATGAAGCCCGCCATCACGGCGCGCGACAGAAAATTGGCGAGGAACGCCAGCCGGAACAGCCAGAACACGAAGAATACCAGCGCGCAGAGCAGGGCCAGTGCCAGGGCATACTGCAGACGCAGCGGATCCCCGGGCGCGGCAAAGGCGACCAGCGCGGCGCCGACGAGTCCGGCCATCGAGGCGTCGGGGCTGGTCACCAAATGGCGCGAGCTGGTCAGCAGGGCGAACACCACCAGCGGAATGATCGCGGCATACAGCCCGGCCACGGGGGGCAGCCCGGCCACCTGCGCGTACCCGATATTCAACGGGATCATCAGCGCCGCCAGGGTGACACCGGCAGTGGCCTCGCGCGGCACATCCGCCCAACCAATCCCACGCAAGCCGACGAACGGTTGGGGCCAACGGGTTGTTCGCGTCTGTTCCATATCGTCTATCCCTGGATCATCTCGCATTTGTCCGCCTACCCGATGCGTAACGCCGACGCATCCGGGAGTTTGTCTCCGGTTACCTTCTTCCACTGCTCCTCGAGCAGTTCTTTCGCCGCAGCTTCCAGGAATTCCGGTGCGGCCCACTTCTTCACATCGAAGTCGTTCTTGATGTAGCCGTGCTTCAACATGAAGTCCTTTCCGACCTCGACAGAAGCCAGGTTCTGTGGCGACAGGTTCGGTACCATGTCAACGAGCCTGATGCCTTCGTACGTGTCCTGAACGTCCCGATAGAACGTCTGTTTGTCGAGGATCGCGGCTGCGGCGTGCTTGTGCTCGTTGGCCCAGCGTCCCACTTTGATCATACCCTTCATGAACGTCACCGCAAGCTCGGGATGTTGCTCGGCCATGACATCCGTGCACGTGATAGCGGCTGGGATATTGGCCACCTGCAAGGTCCAATCCGGATACCGGGACAGGTCCTCGATCGACTTGAAATTGCCGGTTGCCTCTGCCAGACAACTTAACACTTTGCTTTGGCAATACAGCGCATCGATGAGGCCCTTTTCCAAGGCCGTTTCCAACGGTCGGAAGGCCAGGTCGTGCTTGTGGTCACGCTTCAGCCACAATTCCGACGGGTTCTCCATGGGATCCAGCATCTCGGGCTTGTTGTACCAGTCGTCCGCATAGGGGAACTCCACGATCTGAACGTCGTCCATCGTCATGCCGTTCATCCGGAGCATCAGCTTGATGCCCTGATGCTCCTGGATCCGCCACCAGTCGTTCTTGACCTGGTTCATGCTCTTCGAGAGACCGATCTTCTTCCCCTTCAACTCTTGCATCCGGTAGATGTCGTCCTTGGCTCGCACCATCATGACGCCGCCTTCGTGTGGCACATGCGTCACACCCAGGAGCCTGGTCCTGCGGATGTCCGCGTGAACCTGAACCGGCGGGAACAGACCGCCGAAGCGGATGAGGTTGTCCAGGTTGTGGATGTAGTGCGGATACCAGTCGTTCTCGCGGACCGAACGCATGAAGGCATACTTCACGCCGATTTTCTTGTACTCCTCGCGGGTCCAGCCCAGTTCCTGGTCGACGTTGCTGGCGGACACGAGGGGGCAATTAGTGTAGTACACCTCTTTCCAATCCAGCTTCACCACGTTCAGTCTTGTGTTCTCGAACGTTGTCTCTCGGATTGTCGTCTTTGAGAGATCTCCCGGTGAGCAGGCGGTTGGATCGCCGCTATGCTTGTTCGCGTTTGCCATAATTGCGTTTCTCCTTCTGTTACTTGCCCATCACCGGGCCGGCGGTGATGTCGCGTTGGGTGGAATCCAGGCCCGGTCACCTGGATCAACGATGTGCCGAAGGTCTATTTCCCCGCTGCCAGATTCCGCAGACGCATCTCTTCCCATTCCATCATACCCGAGGGAACATGGAACCACTCTTCTGCCGAGACCGGCACCATCTCGATCGCCTCCGATGCGCAGCCGATCACGCACACGCCACAGCCGATACACTTGGGCCGTTCCACCAGCGCCTTGTCATCCTGGTCATTGGCAATGGCGTCCACGGGGCATCGGTCGATGCACAAGCCGCAGGCAATGCATTCGTCCGGATTGACGACGGCGCGGTAGTTCGATCTCTGCGGCGCTTCCGCCAGACCGAGGTGCGTGATCCCGCGGAGCACCCCACAGCAACAGCCACAGCAGTTACACGTGCCGACGAATTGCGGCGTCTCCGCTCCCATGGTGAATCCATAGAACGCCAGGTGAACATGCCCCATCTGCGCGAGTTCATCCAAGAGCTTTGACGCATCCTCCGGGCCCAGCACGGTTTCCCCAAGTGGGGTCTGGGGTGGCAGTCCTACGAACCCACAGCGCTTCATCGGCAGCTGGCAACTGTGGCCGTGCTCTAACTCTTGCTCCCTTTTGCAGACGCAGGGAATCACGAGGAAACGCTCATGCCGCTTGAAATGAGCGTCGATGTCAAGGTGGGGCTCCATCGACGCGATCAGCTCCGGCTTAAGCGAGCCTCGCACCGGAACCACGCCCAGCACGCCGGGTCGCGGCGAGAAGATCCGCTCGCCCCCGCCCTCAATCACGAACTGCTCGAAGAGTTCGGCGAATTCCTTGTCCAGCAGCCGCATATTGGCTTCGTACCAGCCAACCAGGAACGGGCCCAGCCGGTACCTCTTCTCGCCCTCCGCCTGAGGCGTCAGACCGGGAGCTGCCATCCCAGGCGAGTCCAGGCGAACCAGGCGCCGCGGTATCAGGCTCTCGAGTGTGGCCGTAACTTCGGCGACATCACGGCCGACTCGACCCGCGATCTCGGCCGCGGTCTCGGGGAAACGGGTCAACTGGCCGGCCAGCCAGACCTCCTCCGGCGTGAACGCCATCTTGATCAGGCGCAGTTCCACCCCGGAAGGCGTCCTGGCAAAGCCATGCGGAAGCGCATCCAGCGCAGCCGCCAGTCGTTCGTAGATGTCCTCTGACATTATTCGCCTCCCTCAGATTCCTGGCCGCTACGCCCAAAGGCTTCGTCGATGATGGCCTGCAAGTGCTTGACTAGATCGTCGGAAGGCGTCTTGTAGTCGTCCAGTTCGTACACCTCGCCCAACAACTCGTACTTGCCGAGGCCGAAGCGGTGATACGGCAACAGTTCGTAGTCGATCACGTTCTTGTACGGGCGAATGAACGCCAGAACCGACCGGATGTGCTCCTCGTCGGCGTTGATGCCGGGAATCAACGGCGTGCGGGCGATAAAGTCCGCGTTGGGAAACGTCTCGTAGGCTTTCTTGAAGTTGGCCAGGATCCGCTCGTTGCTCACGCCGGTCCACTTCTTGTGCCGCTCAGGAATCGTCAGCTTGTGGTCGTGCAGCACCGTATCAACGTGGGGCAGCACCTGTTCCACGAATCGCCAGGGTACGTTGCACGCCGTTTCGATCGCCGTATTGAAGCCGCGCTCGTGCGCTCCGGCCAGCAATGCGGCGCTGAAGTCCGGTTGCAACAAACACTCGCCGCCGCTCAGGGTCATGCCTCCGCCGGAGTTGCGGTAGAAGGAACTGTCCTTCTCCACCTCGTCCAGTACTTCGTCCACGGTCATCGATTTGCCGAAGATCTCGAGCGCTCCCGTCGGGCAGAGCGAAGCCAAGGCCTCGTCGCAATCCATGGCCAGATGCCAATTGACTGTGACTTTGTCATCGGCGCCGCCCTCCACGACATAGAAGGCGCCTTCCGGGAAGGGCGACTTCAGACAGACGCCGCATTCCTTCTTGCCAGTACACTTCTTGGAGTCGTAGGACAGTTCCGGCCTCCGGGCGATGCTTTCGGGATTGCCACACCATTTGCAGCGCAGCGAGCAGCCCTTGAGGAAAACGGTCGTGCGGATGCCCGGACCGTCATGGCTGCAATAGCGCTGGATATTCAGGACGGTTCCCGTCAGTGCGGATGGATTGTCAGGTTGATTCATCACAGTTCCCTCCCCAGGCAGATGCCCAGTGAGCGGGCGATCTGGATGAATTCGCTGTCTGCGGGCACCGTTCTGACCTTGTTGATCGCTTCCGTCAGTGGCACGAACTTGATGTCTGGCGGCTGAAAAGCCACCATCACCCCGTATTTGCCAGCTTTCATGGCCCGTACCGCCCCCGCCCCGTAACATAGCCCTAGTTGGCGGTCGACCGCGGTGGGGACGCCGCCCCTGACCCAGGGACCCAGGACAAGCGGAAAGGTTTCCTCGGCGATCAGCAACTGCAGCCCGCGGGCCACGGTCTCGGCTGCCTGTCCCGATCGCTTGATCACGTGGTCGCTGGCGTCGCCCGTTGCCAACGGCGACAGCGAAGCTTTGAGCGAGGATGGCTGTGCTTGGGTTGGCGAGCTCTCGACGAGCGTTGCTCCCTCGGCCACCACCACGAGTCCGTAAGGCCGCCCGGGGGTGATCTTGTCCTTCAACCTCGCTGCCACCGTGCGAAGATCGCAGGGAACCTCGGGAATCAGCACCGCATCGGCACACACGGCAATGCCCGCCTGCAGCGCAATCCAACCGGCTTGTTCGCCCAGCACCTCGACCACGGCGATCTTGCGGGCCGACTGGGCCGCCTGACGCGCCTTGTCGAGCATTTCGATGGTGACGCTGAGCGCGGTGTTGAAGCCAAAGGACACCATGGTGGCGGCAATGTCGTTCTCGATCGACCGGGGCACGCAGACGGAATTGAGCCCCTTGCGATGGAGCTTGTAGAGAATACTCAGCCCCTGGCCGCCCACGATGGAAATCAATCCGTCGATCCCTTCTGCCCGCAGCCGATCCAACACATGATCGGACATGTCCACTTCCTCCACCATCTCGTCTTCATCGATTTGGCGGACATGAAACGGATCGACGCGGGGCGACTGGCCCAGGAGCCCCGCGGCGGCCGGATCCAGGTTCTCGATCAGTTGCGGGTTGAGCGTAATCAGCCCGCCAGCGGGATAGCGTTCCGGATGCAGCAAACCGTCAAAGCCATCCCGGATGCCGACCAACTCCCATCCCAACTTGCCCGCCGCCAGGGCCGCCCCCATCACCACGGCATTCATCCCCGGGACGAAGCCGGCTCCCGTGTGGATGGCAATGCGTCTCAGGAAACTGCCATGACCTATTTCGATACTCATTGTGCACCTCTCTTGTTAAGGCGTCTTCTTTCAGTGTTCACAGCCTTCCAGCCTTCCGTGATTGTGGTACGCGTTAAGGAACCACCGGCACGGCGTGACGCAGCGCCACGCCGTACCGGTTTCCTGGCAGGTTAGACCTCGTGGGTGACTTCTTCCACGGTCCGCCGAATGATCTCGTCCTGCACGGTCGGGGCCAGTCGGGTAAAGAAGGCGCTGAATCCGGCCACCCGAACTACTAGTTCAGGGTATTTCTCCGGATGGGCCTTTGCATCCTTCAGGGTTTCGGTGTCCACGATATTGAACTGGATGTGGTTGCCATCCAGGTCCATGTAGCCCTTGATCAGAGCAAGAACGGCCTCTTTGCCCTTAAAGCTCTTGAACGTGTTCGGGGCGAGCTTCATGTTGAGGTGGGCCGAACTGACCTTCGCGATGTCGATGCCTTTCGCAGCGGACGCTGCCAACGCGGTCGGCCCGTTGACATCGGTGCCAGGATAGGCCGAAACGCTTCCATCGCAGAGTGCGATCCCGGCCTTTCGGCCGGTGGGCAACGCACCGGTCAGCATTCCGAAGTAGCTGTGGATGCTCTTCGAGTAGTGGTCGATGTTGGTCTTGATATCCGCGCTCAGGAAGTTTCCGCCGACCTTCTGGAAAGAGTCATTGGTGTCGTCATACACCCGGCGGACGAGCTTGTTCACCTCGTCAATATCATTGCCGTGCTTGGGAGCCGCGATGCACATCTTCTGAATGTTCTCGTATCCCACGAAGTCGGCGGCCAGCGCTTTTCGCAACTCAGCCATGGTCAGCTTCTTGTCCTCGAAGACCAGCTTCTTCACGGCCATCAGCGAGTTGACGGCGTCGATGCCCGCGGTGGTGATCAGCGTGGGGCAATACCACCTGGCGCCACCCGACCACACATCCGTGCCGCTCTCGATGCAGCCGCCGGTCAGGGCGGAGCGCAAGGGAACCGGCAGCACCTCGGCATTGATCATCATGCCCACGAAGCCCATACGACGGATGGTCACCATGCCGAAGTCATTCTGCAACCGGAAGGCCTCGTACAGCTCTTCGAAATCCTTGAACTTCTCAGGGTCTCCCGTCTTGGGCCCGACCTGTTTCTTGGTCCTCGGGTCGAAGCCATCGTTCAACGCGAGCTCGAATGACTTGGCAATGTTGATTTCGCCTTCCACCGGGTGTCCGGTCTGGTGAGGCGGGGCCGTGGCCACGCAGGCGAAACCGCAACTTCCTCGCGCTTCCTGGAGCGTGATGCCGGGATACGCGTTCAGACTCCGCACTACCATGTTGTCGGCATTGATGAACTGGGGCATGCCCCACCCGGCAGCCGTCACTTCCAGACATTTGTCCAGGAATTTTCCACTCAGTTTGTCGTGGTACATGAGCGACAGAGGGGGCACCGGCAGCTTGTTCTGTATGACGGCATCACAGATGATGTAATCCATCTCCGGGGTGCCATCCAAGCCGTCCGGGCTCCAGCCTCCGAGGCTGATGGTCTGTCCGGTATCGTTGGAATTGAGCGTAGAAACATCCTGCCCATAGTAATAGCTGATCTCGTTCAACTTGCAGAACATGAGTTTCAGCAGGTAGGTCGCTTCTTCGGGTCCGATCAGGCCGGCCGCCTTGTCCTTCTGATAGAACGGATCCAGGCCACGCCCCAGATAGGCTTCCGAGTATCCGCAGCCCACCTGCTCAAGCTCACAACAGATGTGCATGAAGAAGTGGCAGTGCAGCGCTTCCCTGTAGTTCCGGGCCGGGTGCTCAGGCACACGTTCGCAAACCTCGGCCATGTCGAGCAACTCCTGCTTGCGCACGGCGTTCTTTTCTTTCGCGGCCATGTCCTTGGCGAGTGCCGCATAGCGATGGGACAGCCGGACGATCGACTTCAGCGTGATGAGAACAGCCTCAAGGAAATAGAGTTTGGACGCATTCGGTAGCCGCATATCAAGTGCCGCCTGCCGGTCTTCGCAATCCTTGATCATGCTGGCCAGACCTTCATTATAGACCTTGGGGTAGTCCAGGTTGCCGCCACCACCCGGCCAGGAAATGAACTCCGCGGTCAGGCCGGCATCATTGACGGGCTTATAGTCGAAACCGAACTTCTTCTCGAACACCTCATAGGTTCTTTTGCTGAGGCTGCGGTCGTCCCAGTATTTCTTCACTTCCGCGTTGGTTGCCGCATCTTCCGGAGACAGATGATCGACAACGGTCTTGTCCAGCATCCAACTCGTGCCGAACTCCGGATAGGTGTAGATGGCATTCGGTTGGCTCGCCAGACTGCCCACGAAGAGGTTGTCGTCGATGTACAGCTTCTTCTTGTCCAGCAGGTCCGCAAAGAACCGGGCCCTGCGAATGACGTTCGGTTGACCCGTGCTCTGCTTGTACGATTCCGCCATGATGTTGATGCGCTGGGGGTCGATCACCTGCTTCGTATAGATGACCTGCTTCCTCAGTTCCTGGAGCTTCTCGGCATTGACCGTGACGCGGCCTGTGGAACTCGCTGTTGACGTAGTCATTTCGCTTTCTCCGTTTTGTTTCGCATCACCAGACCGGCGGTGATGCCGTTTCTTTCTAACTCAGACCCGGTCGCCTGGATTTGTTATAGGGTTCTTACCTCGCCTCACACACCGTTCTTGGCGGCCCGCTTGGCCAGTAGGGGAGCAGCAGCAAACGCGAGGACGACAGACCACAAAGTCCACATGATGACCATCACCACAATCCGCGGGTCCGCGTTGGGAATGGCAAGAGCCCCCGCCAACACCGCGGCGATATTTCGCGTTCCCATCCCCAGAGCCATGACGGTTCTCTCTGCCTGTTTCAAGCCGAAGCCGAAGCGATAGGTGATGAGCCCCATCCCGATCATGAACAGGGTCATTGAAAGGAGGGCATAGCTGCCCGCCGTGTTGAGCATCGCCCGGCCGTAGAGCACAAGACAAAACACGATCGTCGCCAAGGTGGACAAGACGGCGACCGCCTTGACTGCCGGAAAAATCTTGTTTGCCACCGTCGCGGCGTAGGCGTGAATCGCGACTCCGATGATCAGCGGCAGGAGGACCGTCAGGAGGAGCGGTTTGGCGAGCGCCCAGGTGCTGATCGTCAGCCCCGGGATCAACAGCGGTGCCAGCAGGGGCATCAACACCACCGTGCCGACCGCCGTCAAGGGTATGAAGGCTCCGGCGAAGTTCATCTCTCCGCGGGCTTTTCCCACCACCTGCTGGAGGAACGGCGCGCACGGGGCCAGGCTGGTGAGGAGCACCACGATTACGTAGGGCTCCGCCAGCGGAAGGATCTTGGTGATCAGATAGCCGAACGCCGGTCCCAACACCCAGCCCCAGACGAAGACCAGCGTCAGAAACCTTTTGTCCCGCAACGCTGCGATTAGATCGGGAAGTTTCACCTGCAGGCCCATGGCCGCCAGGTTCGACACGGTGAAGACAAGCACCGTTGGATTGAATAGGGGCTGAACAAAATCGATGCCAGTGTTCATCGCCGGTTGGCTCCTGCTTGGGTCGGCATCATCATTTGACTTGTTCTCATAACCACCATTCTTTCTTGACCTCCGATTGTTCGATTCTTCTATCAAATCTCGGAAAACTGTACGACGACCTTGATGTCGTCGGGTGTTCGTTCCAGAGCTTGCTCAAAATCTTCCGGCCGAACACGGCGGGTGATGAGTTTTGCCAGCCACGAACGGTCGGCGCGGGCCAGGAATTCTCCGGCCCGATACCAGTGCCGTTTGTTGGCGTTGACGCTGCCCACGATCACGTTGTTCTTCAACACCGCGGCCGCAGCGATGTCGGCGCAGGCGGTCGAGGTGATGACACCGCCATGACCGACGCCGGTCAGGCACACGATTCCGCTTGGCGCGACCGTCTGAATCGACTCGGCAATCACCTGCCCCACACCAGTGCATTCGATAATCGCGTCCGGCTCGATCCCGACCTCTTTCACCGAACCGTGGTGGTAGGTCGCTCCCAGGGCGCGCACCAAATCCGGCTTGGGACCAGTCTCCATCCGGTCCAGCACGTGAACCTCTCTACCGCACAGCTTGGCGATCAGGGCGGCCAACAGGCCAATCGGTCCTGCACCCGTCACGAGCACCGTTTGCGGTTCCCAGAAGGACCGTCGGCCGATTTCACGGACATGCTCCAGCGCCTTGGTGACCACCGTCGCCGGTTCGAGAAGCACGCCGAGGATTCCCAGAGAACGGTCCACTTTGATGGCGTATTCCGGTTCGGTTCGCCAACGCTGCGACATGAATCCATCGATTTCCTTGATGCCGCGCTCGGTGTACAGGCCGTTGCGGCACATGTCCCACTCGCCCACTGCACAATTGGGGCAGGGAACGGGATCGGGACGGCGGACAATCCCGACGACCAGGTCTCCCGTCTTGAAGGGACTGCTCGGACCCGGGTCGATGACGCGACCAAGGGATTCGTGGCCAAGGACGAGTCGCGTCTTGCCGGGAGGAGCCCAGCCGTATTTCCCTTCCACAATCTCGACGTCGGTC
>Ga0351950_1004_pt1 | contig 55069 bp, 51 predicted proteins | sample BONcelT113001H13_FD_206835 | JGI IMG/M metagenome (GOLD analysis project Ga0351950, IMG submission 206835) | Enriched cells from coal bed in the Powder River Basin, Montana, United States - BONCAT cells T11 rep3 HSBNCT.T11.300.1.H13 ...
TCCATTATGTATGATCTCGTAATGTCTGCGGTGTATTCCGGGTGAAATTGGACTCCCCAGGCGTTGCCCAGCCTGAAGGCGTGGTTGGGTTCGTGGGTGCTGGCCGCGAGGTGCACGGCTCCGTGGGGCAGCCGAAGGACGGACTGGGAGTGGGTGGCATGGACCGGGAAAGTTGCCGGAAGGAAGCCAAAGAGCGGATCGTTGGCACAGGGCGGGAGCAGCACAATGGGGACGGTACCGAATTCCTTTCCCCCGGGGTGATAGCCGACCTCACCGCCTGTCGCCTTTGCAAGAAGCTGGTGACCGTAGCAGATCCCCAGGAAGGGGACGCCGGCAACAAGGATTGACGGTATCCACTTCTCCACTCTCAAGCTCCACGGGGGATCGTCCGTTATCATCGAATGAGCACCTGTGATGATAACGCCCGCACACTCCGCCGGATGGGGAAGCACGGCGCCCGCCTCAGCATCGAGAATACGGGTTTCCACCGTCGCCAGTTCCAGCCCGGTCAGGATCCAGTTCTCAAAATCGCCGAACCTGGCTGCTATGGCAGGGTAGGTGCTGCCGACCTTGATGATATGAAGAACTCCGGACATCGCGGAAATACTATTCCCGGTGACTGTTCACGTCAATAGAAAGATGACATTCGAGGCGCCTTCGTCATGGTGGAAAGTCGCCCTCCCTCGACCGGTGCATCTTCCCGGATGGTACCGATTATTTCCGTTAGAATGTCCATACTATCTCCTCTCGAATCCGCTTCCGAATGAGGCAACTGCAAAGACCGCATCGACTCCGGGGATGGTACCCTTGAAAAATGGTTTCGTTCCTGATAGGCTGGGTACATTATCGTCGGCATCAGTTGAAGGGGTGGCGAGGAGAGGGGGAAATATGGAAGAGGAAAAACTGACGGTCGATCTTTTCAGGCCCGGGGATGCTGAAGGTGTCGCAAGGCTCTTTACCGAAGTTTACGGTGATGCCTATCCCGCAAGGATCGTCTATGACCCTAAGGGACTTGTGGAGGCTTTTGAGAGGCGCGACCAGATACCGGTCATTGTCCGGACTGCGGACGGAACGGTTATCGGGTACAGCTCGCTGTTCCGCGCGGCGCCCGACAAAGGGGTCTACGAGAAGGGCAACGGTGCCGTCGCGCCTGCCTTCAGGAACGCGGGTATCATGGGGATGATCTTTCAATATGTCGGCAAGACCGTTCCCGGCATCGAGGGCATCAAGGTGTTCTTCGGCGAACCGGTCTGCAACCACGTGTACATCCAGAAGGCCGCCCTCGCGAACCTGCCCTTTGTCGAGACAGCCCTCGAGGTGGACCTCATGCCGGCGGAGGCGTACGTGAAGGAGAAGAGCGCGTCGGGCAGGGTGGCGACGATCCTCATGTTCATAACCGTCATCCCCGGTCCGCATCTCGTCTACGTCCCCGACGTCTACGCCCCCTGGTTCGAGTACATCTATGCGGGTCTCGACGACAGGCGCACCTTCGCGCCGGCGGTGGGCGGTCTCCCCGCTTCGGGGAAGACCCGGATCGATACACAGGTATATGACTTTGCCCGCGTGGTGCGCCTAACGGTCCATGAGGCGGGCCCGGACCTCCCGGGGGTGTTTGAGCGCGAAGAGGAGCGTGTCCTTCGTGAGGACGTGGAAGTGGTCCAGGTGTTTCTCAAACTGTCATGGCCATGGGTCGGCAGGGTCACCGACCTGCTGAGAGCCAGGGGATACTTTTTCGGCGGTATCCTGCCGCAGTGGTTCGGAGAAGACGGCTTCCTGATGCAGAAGACCGTCTCGCGGCCCAACTGGCAAGATATCCATGTCCATTCGGACAGGGCGCACAAGATACTGGAATTCGTGGGGTCCGACTGGGAGGCGACCGGTCGATAGAGAACGAGTCAACATCGCCGCCGCCTGTCCTCAGATCTTCTGTTTTCTTATCTTTTCGATAGATTCTCTTGTCCCGATAACGATCAGCCTGTCGGAGGCCATCAGGCGTTCGTCGGGCCGCGGCATGGGTATGCGCTCATGGTTCCGCACGATGCCTATCACCGTGACCCCGTAGGTCTTTCGAAACTTCATCTCCGCCAGGCTGCGGCCGACATGACCGGAGGCCTCGTCCACTTCGACCTCGGCGGTGGTGAACCTCCGGGGGCCCTCCCCGAACGCCTCCTCTTTTGTTTCCTCGAGGATCTCCCCGGCTTCTTTCAAGGCGCCCGGTTCGCCCATGAGCACGAGGCGATCGCCGGGGAAAAGCTGGAAATTGGGGTCCGGGTCGAGATGGACCTTTCCGGCCCTGCTGACGGCGATGATGGAAATGCCCGTGACGGCCCGGAGGTCGAGGCTCTTGATGAGCTGCCCCGCGATGACGGAGTCCCTTCTCAGGCGTATCTCCTCGATCGCCATGGGCCAGTCTATGTCGTCGGGAAGGAGGTGCATCGCCTCCGTGAGGGAGTCGGCCGCCTCTTCGGAAGCGTCGTCGAAGGGCCTGAGCACCACGTGAGCGCCTCTCGAAGAATAGAGTTTCGTCTCTTCCTCATCCATGGCCGTCAGAGCGATCTTGCCTTCGTAGTGTCTTTCCTGGAGGAGGTGAAGAAGGGTCACGTTGAGGGCCCTGTCTCTTACCGTGCTCACCACCCAGGCGGAGCAATTAAGAGGCAGGTTATCGAGGAACTCGGGGTCCCCCACATCCCCGAACATGACGGGTATCCCCTGCGACCGCCATGTCGCGAGGGCCTGGGGGTTGAAGTCCACCCCCGCGAGGCGCTTCCCGCGCCTGATGAGGTGTCGTGCCAAGCCGCTTCCATAGTTGCCAAGACCTATGAGAAGAAAATCAACGGTTGGTATGACACAGGCCTCTGCGGCGAGTTCCTCGCGGTAGGGGTGTTTCCTCTCGAAGATCTTCATCGGTTTGGACAACCACCTGTATAGTGGTCCGGAATATATGATCATATAGGTGGACACGCAGATGGTGATGACTCCGACGAGGGTGACAAGACCCATGATTTCCTTGTCGATGTGTCCGAGGCTGAGCCCCAGGGCGGCGAGTATCAGGGAGAATTCGCTGATCTGCGCGACGGTGAGCCCGGCAAGGAACCCGGTGCGCCTCCGGTACCCCATGATGCCCATGATGGCCATCACGACCAGGGGATTGCCGACAAGGACAAAGAGCGAGAGATAGATGGAATTGGGTATCTGGGCCCCCACGGTGTTGAAGTCCAGGCGGGCGCCAAGATCAATGAAGAAGAAGAGGAGCAGGAAATCCCTGAGGCTGACCAGGCGGGCCGCTATGGCCTCCCGGTATTGCGTCGAAGCGAGAGAGACACCACCGAGGAAGGCGCCGACCTCCTTGCTGAAACCAAGGTAGTCTCCCGCGGCTCCCAGGAATACCGCCCAGGTGATCGCAAAGAGAATGAGCAGCTCCTGGTTTCGGGCGAAGCGTCGTGTCAGACCGGGAAGGACATATCTCATGAGAAGGCCGATACAGATAAGGAATCCGATCCCTTTGAGGGCGATAAGGGCGATGTGTGAGAACGTCGCGCCGTCCTCTCCGCCGCCGCCCCCCACTGCCGTGAGCATGATCATGGCCAGTATGGCGACTATGTCCTGCACGATGAGGAACCCGACGGCTATCCTCCCGTGAAGGGCATCGATCTCCTTCTTGTCGGAGAGGAGCTTGACGATGATGATGGTGCTGGAGAAGGTCAGGGCAACGGCCACATAGAGCGAGGCTACAACGGAAAATCCGAGCCAGAGCGTTATGAGGAAACCGAAGAGGCTGGTAAAGATCACCTGGCCGAGGCCGGTCGCGAGTGCCACCGGGCCCGTTGTCCGGATAAGGCCGAGGTCAAGCCTGAGTCCGACAACAAAGAGAAGCAAAGATATCCCTATCTGTGCCAGGAGTTCTATCTGTCCATGGCTCTGGATAAGGGAAAGGCCGGCGGGTCCGGCGAGGATGCCCGTCGCCAGGAAGGCGACGATAAGCGGTTGCCGCAGCAGCATTCCCACTGCGCCGATGACCGCGGCGAGGCCCAGGATCAATGCTATCTCATAAAAGGCCTGTTCTATCACGTTCTTCTCCCGCCGGTATTATCGCAGCATGAGGGAATAGAGGTCAAGCCCTCGCCATTCGCCCTGTGAAGAACGCCATCCTCCTTTCATCCTTTCGATTGCCGGGATCTCTGCAGGAACTTGTCGATCTCAACCGCCAGTATCACGGAGATCGCCACCGCGATGATGTGAAGCCATTCCCCTCCGGAGAGTGTATCTGTCCTGAAAACCCACTGAAGCGCGGGCACATAGATGACGGCGATCTGCGCGAGAGATGCCGCTATCATACTGTAAAACAGAAAGGGGTTGCCGAGGGGGTTGAGACGGAAGACAGACTGTGTTTCAGACCGTGAATTCCAGGCATGGAAGAATTGGAAGATGACCATGGTGGTCATGGCAATTGTTCTGGCGTGCTCCACGGAGGAACCATCGGACAGGGCGGAGGAGAAGTTGTAGACGACCCCGACAGAGATAAGGATGCCGACGATGATGCTTCTCCGGACCATGAGGCCCGACATGATCCCTTCTTTCGTGCTGCGCGGCTTTCTCTTGATGATGTCCTTTTCCCCGGGCTCGAAGGCCAGGGCCACGTCCTGGAGCCCGTTTGTCACAAGGTTGATCCACAGGAGCTGGGCCGCCACGAAGGGAATGGGTATGTCGAGGAACATTGAGGCAAGGATCGAAAGGATGGCGGCGAACCCCGTTGGAATGAGGAACATGGTGACCTTCCGTATGTTGTCAAATACAATCCTGCCTTCCTCCACAGCGTGGAAAATGGAGGCGAAGTTGTCGTCGGTGACGACCATATCGGCGGCCTCGCGGGCCACATCGGTTCCCGTTCTTCCCATGGCGGCGCCTATGTGTGCGGCCTTGAGGGCGGGGGCATCGTTGACGCCGTCGCCTGTAACGGCCACGACCTCCCCGTGCCGCATATATTGCTGGACGATCCGGAGCTTATGCTGCGGCGAGACCCGGGCATAGACGGTGGTCTTCTGGACCCTGTTGAAGAGGTCATCATCACTCATTGTTTCCAGTTCCTTACCGGTGATCGCGGGGGCCTTGCTTTCGCCCAGTCCGATCATCCTGCCTATGGCCGAGGCGGTCACTGCATGGTCACCGGTGATCATGGCCACCCTGATGCCAGCCTCCTTGCATCCTCTGATAGCCTCCATGGCCTCCGGTCGCGGGGGATCGATCATACCCTGGAGACCGGCAAAGATTAAATCGGTACCGAGGTGGTCGTGGGTGAATGTCTCTCCCGGAGTGCCAGTGTCGACCTCCTTGTACGCCATGGCCAGAACCCTCAGCCCATCCTCGGCAAGACCCTCCGCGATCTTCTCGATCTCCGTCCTGTTTATGGTTTCTCCCGAGGAAAGGTTTGTGCACATGTCGAGCACCCTTTCCGGGGCTCCCTTGAGGAAAATCAGCCCCCCACCGTTATGCTGATGAAGGGTTGCCATGAAACCGCGATCGGACTCAAAGGGTATGAGCCCCACCTGGGGGTTTTTCTTCTTCTCCGTGTCGAAATCAAGCCCCGCTTTCATGGCGGACACGATGAGGGCCCCTTCCGTCGGGTCGCCGTCCACCCTGAGCAGGCCGTCTTCCTTTATCATACGCGACTCGTTGCACAGAAGGCCGATCCTCAGCAGGGTGCGCAATCCTTTCAGGGATGCTTCATCGGTAGGTTCCCATTCATGAAGTATCTTACCTTCCGGGTCATAGCCGCTGCCCGTCACCTCAAAGGCGTGATGCCCGTCATAGACGGCCTTGACGGTCATCTCGTTCTTTGTCAGCGTTCCCGTCTTATCGGAGCAGATCACCGTGGTACTTCCCAGGGTCTCCACGGCGGAGAGTTTACGCATGATGGCGTTGCGGCGGGCCATACGGGTGATGCCTATGGCCATGGTAACCGTCACCACGATGGGAAGTCCCTCGGGTACCGTGGCAACAGCAGCGGCGACGGCGGTGATGAACAGTTCCTTCATGGTCATGCCGAGGAAGAGGCCGAAAGCAATTATGGCGGCGGCGCTTCCCAGCACGAGGATCCCGATGAACTGGGCAAACTTGACGATCTTGCGCTGGAGGGGGGTTTCCGTGACGGAGAGTTCCTTCACGTCCCGGGCTATCTGTCCCAGCACCGTCCTTCGTCCCGTTTCCACAACGATGCCCCGGGCGCGGCCGTTGACGATGCTCGTTCCCATGAAGGCTATGTTCGTTTGGTCCCCGGCCGTGAGGTGGTCCTCGGCTATGGCATTGACGGTTTTCTGCACAGGAAGGGATTCTCCTGTCAATGCGGCCTCTTCGGCCCGCAACTCATTGACCTCGAAAAGCCTCAGGTCTGCCGGTACCTTTGCGCCCGACGCGAGGAGCACGATATCGCCCGGCACGAGATCCTGACTGGGGATCTCCTCTTCATTACCATCACGGACGACGCGTGCTTTTGCAACAACCATATTCCTGAGGGCCCGGACGCTGGTTTCCGCCTTGTACTCCTGAAGGTAACCGACGATGGCATTGAGGATGATCACGGCGACGATCACGCCGGTGTCGATGTATTCCTTCAGGATGGCGGTTACGACGGCGGCCACTATGAGGATGTATATGAGGGGGCTCGTGAACTGGTGCAGGAGGATCTTCAGTCGGCTCAGTCCTTCTTCCTCGGGCAGACTGTTGGGGCCGAACCGTTGCAGCCGCTCCTCCACCTCTGAAGCCGTGAGCCCCTCGGGACGAGCACCACTCTCGGTGAAGACGGTCTTTGTGTCCAGCTGATACCATTTCATTCTAGTTTCCTCCTGTACGTTTTCTGTCATGGAGTGTCTCCGAGCAGGATACGGGCCGCTTCTTCGGCTGTTTCCACGTAATGGAAAAGTTCGATGTCTTCCGGCGAGATGGTGCCCTCATCGACAAGGGCCTCGAAGTTCACGACACTGTTCCAGAATTCCTTTCCGAAAACAAGGATCGGCATAGGTTTGATCTTGGATGTTTGCACGAGAGTAAGCGTCTCAAAGAGTTCATCGAGGGTTCCGTAGCCCCCGGGGAATATGACGAGCGCCTGCGCCCGCATGAGAAAATGCATCTTCCGGATGGCAAAATAGTGAAACTGAAAGCAGAGTTCCGGTGTGATGTATTCATTGGGTTTTTGTTCGAAAGGAAGGACGATGTTGAGGCCGATGCTCTCGGCGCCCGCGTCACGGGATCCCCGGTTTGCAGCTTCCATTATCCCGGGGCCACCGCCCGTCACCACCGTGAAATTGAGCTTGTCCGACGCCTTCGCCGCCCGGGAGATCAGAAAGGACAACTTCCGTGCCTCGTCGTAGTAGCGTGAGTTGGCGACAAGTCTGCGCCTGATTTGAACCCTTCGAGCCAGGATCTTGTCCGAGGGATCTTTGGCGGCATCTCTTTCGGCGTCCGCCAGTTGTTGCCGGGCAAGCTCCGGCTCATGTATACGCGCGCCTCCAAAAATGACGATGGTTTGCCGGATACCGTGCTCCGAGAGCGCCAGTTCCGGCTTTAGCAACTCAAGTTGAAGACGGACGGGACGAAGTTCATCCCGCAACAGAAAATCAATGTCGCTGTACGCCAGCCTGTAGGAAGGTGAGAGGGTCTGGGGTGACGGTACGCAGAGTTCCGCCGCCCGGGCATCTTCCTCTGCCGTCGGAAAGGTTATCTTTGGTTTTTCCATCATGGACCTGTCTCCTTGAGCCTTATCTTCCCTGAAGGTCCCCATCCATCAGGTGTCGGCTCTTATCGAAAATACGCTTTGAGAGCGTACTCCTGTATCATGCGATGGGTATTGAAAAAGGAACCGTTGAGGGCGATGGCATTTTTCATGACCTCAACATACCCTTCGCGGTCTCGGTAGAAGAGGGGGATTATGGTGTTCTCCAACGCGTGATAGAGTGAGAGGGCATCTTTTGAGCCGTCGACCTCTATTCCGGGCCCGTTGTTCCCGATGGACCATCCTGTGATACCCTCGACGCATCCTTCGATCCACCATCCGTCGAGAATGCTGAGACTCGGAACACCGTTGGTTGCCGCCTTCATTCCACTCGTGCCGGATGCCTCCATCGGGGGCTCGGGGGTGTTAAGCCAGAGATCGACGCCGGATGTGATAATTTTGCCCAGTTCCATGTCATAATCCTCGAGATAAACAAGGGGAATGTCGGGGTTTAACTCATTGCCCGACTCAAAGACCCTCCTTATCAGGTCCTTTCCGCCTTCGTCCTTCGGGTGGGCTTTTCCCGCGAATATCAGTTGAAAAGGGCCGACCTTGGAGGCGATCGCCCGCAGCTTCTCCTTGTCGTGGAACAGAAGGTCGGCCCGCTTGTAGGCCGTGGAACGCCGGGCGAAACCAATGGTGAAGACATCACCGTCGAGAACAAGCCCGCTCCTTTCCCGAACGACATCGAGAAGTTCCTTCTTTGACTGGCTGTGAGCTTCCCAGATCTCGTCCCCGGGCATGTTCAGCGCATACCGAAGAGTGAGGGAGCTTTCCCTCCAGCCGGGAATGTAGTTGTCGTAAAGCCTTCGAAAAGCTGGTGATGTCCAGGTGGCCGTATGGACCCCGTTGGTAATGGAGTCTATCGTGTATCCGGCGTACATCAGTCGCGATACCTCGCCGTGCCTTTTCGCCACCCCGTTGACGTATCCGCTGAGGTTCAGGGCAAGATAGGTCATGTTAAGGCGCCCCTCGTAGCAGATGGTCTCTTTCAGATTGGCGATGTCGATGCAGTATTCGCACACCCGCGACACGAGATCGAGAGAGAACTGGTCATGTCCCGCAGGAACGGGGGTGTGGGTGGTGAAGACACAGCGCTCGCGAACGGCCGCGATGTCGTCCTTGCCGATGGTTGTCCGTCCTTGCTTTGCAGCTTCTTCACGCATGACTTCCAGGGTGAGGAGGCTCGAGTGCCCCTCGTTCAGATGAAATCTCGCGATTCCGGAGTAACCGAGTTCTCTGAGTGTTCTGAAGCCTCCGAGCCCAAGTATGATCTCCTGGCAAAGCCGGTAGCGTTCATCACCACCGTAGAGATGATCCGTGAGGTTTCTGTCACCTTCACTGTTTTCGGGAAGGCTGGTGTCGAGAAGGAAGACGGGTACCCGGAAGCCGCCTTCGCCGACGACGTCGAAACGCCAGGGACGAATGTACACAGTGCGTCCTTCGATCGTCACGGCCGCGCGCGCGGAAGATTCCTTCAGGTATTTCTCTACGGGCCATTCGACGGGTTCTTCGCGCTGCGTTCCCTCCTGGCCCAGCTTCTGACGGAAATAGCCTTTGCGATGGAGAAGCGTCACGGCGACCATGGGAACCCGCAGGTCGGCAGCCGCGCGGATCGTGTCCCCGGCGAGCACCCCCAGACCTCCGCTGTATGTCGGCATGGTCTTCTGAAGAGCTATTTCCATTGAAAAATAGGCGACTCTGGCGGAATTCATATCTTAAGTCTTCTCCTTTCAAAGACGCTCATGATACAGGGTTCCGTCAAACATCACGGTTGTGCTCTCTCGCAGGACGGTGGTCTTTCGAAATGGGCCGCGAGGGGCACAGCTTTGAATTGAAGGATCAGTATACCATATCCTGGATCGTCTGGATAGTCCCGGGGGGTAAGGCCGGACGTGGTGTCGGACGAATCCCGGCTGTGTGATGAATACCGCACAGGCTTACATGGTCTTCGGCAGCGGCATCATACCCTACCTGCTGGGAGTCTCCGGGGATCTCAACAGCTTTAGACTGGGCATCGTGATCCTGGGCGTGCTGGTCACGCTGTCGAGCGGCCTGATCTTCCGCCTCAAAGACCTTGATTGAACCCCCGGTTCACCCATCTCACATCACCCGTCGCCCCGTGATCATTTCCCTGTTTGCCGCACCCGGAGGGACCATGGGAAAGACGTTTTCCTCGTAGTGTATCGGCACGTCGATGATACAGGGTCCTCTCTCTTTCAGCATGGACCCGAGGGATCCCGACGGATCTATGGCGTCCGCGAGATTGATGCCCCCGATGCCGAACTGGCGGCCTATCGCCGCGAAGTCGAGTTTTGAATCGAAGCGGGACGCGATATAGTTCCTGTTGAAGAACAGCTCCTGTTGCTGCCTGACAAGTCCCAGGTGCTGGTTGTTCATGATGATGACGGCCACGTTGAGATCGAGATCGGCAAGGGTTGCCATTTCCTGGAGGTTCATCTGTATGGAGCCGTCTCCGCTGATACAGATGACCTGCCTGCCGGGATTCGCGAGAGAGGCGCCGATTGCTGCCGGGAGGCCGAAACCCATTGTTCCGAGACCTCCCGAAGTGAGGAACGTCCTGGGCCGGCGGAACGGATACGTCTGGGCGACCCACATCTGGTGCTGGCCAACATCGGTTGTGATGATGGCATCGGCGGGCGCGGTGGCGCTGATACTCCTGATGATGTTGAGGGGATTCAAGGGATCGCCGGAGACGACCGGCAGGAGAGGGTGTTCCGTCTTAATGGCTGCGATTCTTTCCCTCCATTCCTTTCGGCCATCATCATTCACCATGGGGATGATCCTGTCCAGGGCCTCCTTCACGTCGGCCACGGCGGAGATGCTGGTCCGCTTGATCTTATCTATCTCGGATGCGTCGATATCTATGTGGATGATGGATGCCTGGGGGCAGAATTCCTTGACCTTGCCTATCGCCCTGTCGTCGAAACGGGCCCCCAGGGCGATAAGAAGGTCGATCTCGTCAAGGATGTAGTTCGTACAGGGAGTGCCGTGCATACCGACCATTCCCGTATAGAGGGGATCGTCGGGGCTCATCGTTCCAAGTCCCATGAGCGTCACTGTCACGGGTATGGAGTTCTTGTGCGACAGGCGAAAAAGGGGGTCGGCGGCACCGGCGGCCGCTATTCCCCCTCCGGCATATATGAGCGGTCTCTTTGCATTGTTTATCATGCGGGCCATCTCCCGGGCCGTGCCGGCATCCATATCAAATTGTCGGGACCGAAGGGCTATCTCGGGCCAGCCGTCCAACTCCACCTCCTGCAGCTGAACATCTTTCGGTACATCGATGAGCACGGGTCCGGGCCGTCCCGTCCGGGCCAGGTGGAAAGCCTCACCAATGGTTTGCGGCAACTGAGCGGCATCTTTTACTAGGTAGTTGTGCTTCGTTATATTGATCGTCATCCCGTAGGTGTCGACCTCCTGGAATGCGTCAGTGCCTATCATAGAAGACGGCACCTGTCCCGTGATGGCGACAAGGGGTACAGAGTCCAGTTTGGCGTCGGCGATTGCCGTGATGAGGTTGGTCACCCCCGGCCCCGAAGTGGCAAGGCACACGCCCGGTTTGCCCGTCGAGCGTGCCATGCCCTGCGCTATAAAACCCGCCCCCTGCTCGTGGCGTGCCAGTATGTGGCGGATACTGCTCCCGTGGAGGGCGTCATATATGGGAAGATTCGCTCCCCCGGGGATCCCGGCGACTATCTTCACACCCTCCCTCTCCAATGCTTTAACGATTAACCCGGCTCCCTTTTGTCTCATTGCATGCTCCTCATTATGGAATAAAAAAAGCCCCCGGCGGTTTGCACCGCCGGGGGCTCCAAAGTCTCCTTTATCAGGCTTTACCCTGGACCCGTCGGTGCAAAGACCTGCACCATAACTACAACGACCACGACTACGACGAGCGCAAGGATATTGTTCGTGAATGTGTTGAGTTTCGTTGCGAGGATTTCCTGAATCGATCCGGTATTCATGAGAAATCCAGTTTATAATCGAAAGACGAAGAAGTCAACAGAGAAACAACTTTCACTTCGCCATCGTCATCCCGGCCTTGATCCGGGATCCAGGAAGAATCTGGTTTGAAGTGTTGCAGAGATGACGATAGAAGAGGATATCTGTGAGCCTCCGCAGGGGTGATGATGCAGAGGGGTCGCCGGGGTTCCGCAAAAGCCGGGACGGATTGCTGTTTCCAGCTTCCTGGCCACAGGGCCGAATGTCTTCTCCAGAAACGTGGTTTTTCCTGGATCCCTAATCAGGAGACTGTGTCGTAATTACCTCCACTCCGTCACCCCGGCGAAAGCCGGGGTCCAGTGTCTTTGGCTTTTGCGGGATAATGACATTCCACGTATGATGTTATTAACATGGTAATGTAATATCCATATTATGTTGTAGTTCAATTGCCTGCAACCGGTCCCCATGGTAGAGCAATGCCGGGGAGAAAAGCGACATGGCCTACAGATACGGAGACCGCTACCAGATGAGCCTCATACCCCGGAGCATCGAGGAGTGTGTTCACGGGGACCACCCCGTCAGGGCATACGACGCGTTCACCGAATCCCTCGATTTTGCAGAACTGGGCATAGAGATAAACCCCGACAGGGTGGGCAACCCCGAATACGACCCGAGGGAACGACCGCATAAAAGAACTCCTTAACGCGTGTGATGCAGTCGACAGGCAGGAGAAGGGACAGGGTTCCCGGCTAAAGATGGAGAGCGAGCCTGTCTTCCGCCATATAAAGAGGAACCTCAAGACCGATTCCTTATCTCCTGCGGGGACTCCAGGGAGTACAGGCGGAGACCTCGATCCCGGCACTTTGTTTTAACATGACCCGGGCCATCACGATCCTCTGGGGTCCGGAAGATTGACAGATATATTCAGATCAACCCCGACGGCACCGGCATAACAAAAGCCGGCATCCCTCTGCTTAGCATCACCATGTCCCTCATCGAACAATAGCGTCGGGCGATAAAAACAGAAAAACAAAAACCCTGGGTCCCGGATCACGTCCGGGACGACGGAAAGAAGAAGTATTCCCTCTTATCTGGTACGAAGAAGATGATTGTGACACAGTCTCTTCGCCGGGGTGACGGATTGGAGGTAATTACGACACAGTCTCCAGGTCGGGGGTGACGGGATGGATAGAACCTGCGCCGGCGGGATAGAGAGAGTCTGAAGTGAGGTTTCGTCATTTATTCCGTCGGTCCCGGATCTTTCTGACTGTTTTCCCGAATCCCACCAACCAATAAATAAGGCAGTGCAGTAACTCTCATACCGTTGGTAAGGACCTTCTCGGCTTCGTCGGTAAAGCTTTGTTCTTCGTCATTCCGGCGAAGGCCGGTATCTTCACTCGCGGAAGCGACATCCAGGAGGAGTACTTGGTGGAAATGCAACCCTGCGTGTATATGCTGGCAAGCCGAAAGAACGGAACCCTCTACGTGGGGGTAACTTCAGATCTGGTCAAGAGGGTCTGGCAGCATAAGAACGATAGAATTGAGGGTTTTACGAGACAACACGGGGTGCACACTTTGGTCTGGTACGAAATCCATGAGACGATGGAATCGGCGATCGAGCGAGAGAAAACCGTGAAGAGATGGAGAAGAAAGTGGAAGCTGGATCTCATAGAAACAGCCAACCCCCAGTGGAGTGATCTTTATTGTGATTTGATTCATGTGGCTTCCGGGAGGACACATTTCCCGACAATGTGAGTCATCCGTCATCCTGTAGATACAGTTTCCGACAATGTGAGTCATCCCGGACTTGATCCGGGATCCAGAGGTTTTTCTATCTCCGTATCCTTCCTGGATCCCGGATCAAGTCCGGGATGACGACGAAGCGGTGTTACCGGGATGACGACGAAGCGGTGTTACCGGGATGACGACGAAGCGGTGTTACCGGGATGACGACGAAGCGGTGTTACCGGGATGACGGTGGAGGAAGACGATTAGAGGTACCGGTTCATAAGCTCCGCCTTTCTTCTGGAGCTTCTGAGCTTTTAAACTCTTGAACCGTCTTTTGGAGTGGGGGCTTGACCTTTTTTTTCGGTTGCGCATAGAATTGATGTAATGCATGTTGCTGAAATTCTTCGGAGCTACAGGGATGAGGTGATCGCCGGGTGGGTCGACCGCCTTCATGCCGAGATGGGTCCACATTATGGCCGGCGGCCTTCGAATGAATTGATGATCACCTGCGCCGCGGCCTTTGATGCAAGCTACGCGGTGCTCGTCGACCGCGACTATCGGATGATCGATTGCCACATACGGTGGATCACCACGCTGAGGCTTCTCGGTGGATTCACCCTGTCCGAGGTGCAGGGTGCGTACGAGATGTTCAGGAAACTGGTAACGCCGGTCCTGACCCGGAAGCTTAAGAAGCGTGAGTTGCACAGTGCGCTGGAGCGGGTCAATGAGTGTCTTTATTACACGATTACCCGGTTCAGCGACTATTTCCAGGAGCTTCACGAAAAGCAGATCAGCGACCACGCGCGGGAGCTGAAAAAACAGGTTGAAGAAAGGACGAGCGAGCTTGCGGAGTCGGAAGCCCAATACCGGGTCCTCGTGGAGGATATAAACGACGGGTATTTTGTCAACCAGAACGGCATCATCGTGTTTGCCAACAAGGCTTTCTGCGACCTTCACGATTACACTGTGGCCGAGGTGATTGGAAGGCCCTACCTGGAGTTCATTTCCCCCGAATCGCGCGGCGAGGTAAGGAAGATCTATGAGACGCGGGTGGAGAGGGGAGTCGCCCAGGACCTCTATATGTATTTCCGGCGCACCAAAGACGGCCGCGCCCTTCCCACGGAGAATAAGGTGAAGCTCATCATCTACCGGGGCGAGACGGCCGCCGTCGGGATATGCAGGGATATAACGGAACGGGTCGAAATGGAGAGAAAGGTCCGCGAATCGGAGAGCCTCGCCCATATCGGCCAGCTCACGACCTCTCTCGCCCACGAGATCCGCAATCCCCTTTCTTCCGTCAAGATGAACATACAGATACTGTTGAAGAAGATCGAATTCAGAGGGAACGACAAACGGCGGATGGAGATTATGACGGAGGAGATATCCCGTCTCGAAAGGATCCTGACGGAGATGCTGGACTTCGCAAAACCCCTCAGGCTGGACTTTAAGCCCGCGTCCGTCAAATCGATCATCCTTTCCTGTCTGGAGATGATGACGGTGAGATTCCAGGAAAAAGGCATAGAGGTGCGAAAGTCATTTTCAAGGGAGATCCCGAGAATGTCCATCGATCGCGACAAGATCGAGCAGGCCGTCATCAATGTCTTGCAGAACTCCATCGATGTGCTCCCCGAGGGCGGAAAGATAGGGGTCAGGACGAAGTACGCGCCGGGGAGCAACAGGCTTGTCAGCATTGAGGTCGACGACAATGGTCCGGGTATAGCGGATGAGGACCTGCCCTATGTCTTCGACCCCTTCTTCAGCAACAAGAAAAAGGGCACCGGTCTGGGATTGTGGAATGTGAAGAAGGTTATCGAGGCGCACGGGGGAACGGTTGGCATTGCCACAAAAAGAACGGGAGGCGTTCATCTTTCGATGATGTTGCCCGTCAGAAGGCGGAACGATGAAAAAAAAGATACTCATCGTTGACGATGAGCGGTCGCTTCTGGAATCCCTTGAGATGTTCCTGAGCGAGAAAGGTTACGACGTCGCCTGTGCAATGACGGCCGCCGAGGCCATCAGGAAGAATGACTCCTACAAACCCGACGTGATCGTCCTCGACATCCGCCTCCCCGACAAGGATGGCCTCGAGGTACTAAAGGAATTCAGGGAGACGACGAAGAAGAGCAATGTCATCATCATAACCGCTTTTCACGACATGGACACAACGATCAAGGCGATGAAGTTTGGCGCCTGTGAGTACATTCCGAAGCCCATCGACATCGAGGAACTGGAAAGCGCCGTCGAGCGCGCGGCACGGGCGGGCTCTCCCGGGCCGTCGACAAACGCCATGTCTCTCGACCCCTCCCTTGTGTATGAAAAAGGAAAGATAATCGGCAAGGGCCGGGAGATGAAAGAGATCTTCAAGGCGATCGGGATACTGTCGGAGAACAAGGTGACGGTCCTGATAGAGGGGGAGACGGGAACGGGCAAGGAGATGATAGCCCGGGCCATCCACTATCACAGCCCCACGAACGATGCCCCTTTCATCGGCATCAACTGTTCCTCCATAGTGGGCACCCTCCTCGAAAGCGAGCTTTTCGGACACGAGAAGGGTTCCTTCACGGGTGCCATCGCAACGAAGAAAGGAAAGTTCGAGCTTGCCGGCGAAGGCACGATCTTCCTCGATGAAGTGAGCGAGATACCCTTTGAGCTGCAGGCGAAGCTGCTGAGGTTCCTCCAGGAGAAGGAATTCGAACATGTAGGCGGCGAGAGGAGCCTGAAATCGAATGCCAGGGTCATAGCCGCCACGAACAAAGACCTGTGGCAGATGGTAAGGGAAGGGCATTTCAGGGAAGACCTTTTCTACAGGCTGAGTGTCGCCATGATCAGGGTGCCGCCGCTTCGCGACAGGCGCTCTGACATACCGCTGCTCATTCAGTACCTGCTCAAGAAGATCAATGCCGACCTGCGCCACAGCATCAAAAGGGTGGAAGAAAGGGCCATCGGGAGACTCCTTGCCTATCACTGGCCGGGCAATGTCCGCGAACTGGAGAACGTTCTCACAAGAGGTGTGATCTCCACCCCCGGTGAAGTTATCCTCGACGAGTTCATCGTAACGTTGCTGGAGAAGGGTGACGCCGCGGAAGAGGAGATCAGGGACGTGGCGGGTACCATGACCACCCTGCAGGATGTTGAGAAGGTCCACATCGTCAAGGTGCTGCAGCACACGGGGTGGCATTTTGGTAAGACCTGCGGAATCCTTGGAATATCACGGCCCACTCTCAGGCAGAAACTGAAAGAGTACGACATAACGCTTCCATCATGATCACCCTTGAGGATATTGCTGGCATCCTAATTGCAGATGGTATGCTCGTGACCCCTTCAATCAAGACGCTTCAGGAGATACGCAAAGAGCACATCTGTAAAGTGCTCGAAAAGACACATTGGAACCTGAAAGAAGCCAGTGTCATCCTTGAGATTTCCGAAGATATTCTTGTAAAAGAGATCAACAGTGCCGGCATCACGAGGACGAAGATCCCCCACCAAAAGTAAAAGTTCCTTTCAATCTTCCCTGTGTGGGAATTGAAACTTTTCTGCAATTCCCCCTTCAATCCCGCCGGGTCCGACTATTTGCATGTTTTCCATCAAATGGATGTGAAGCCCGCCACAAGCGGCACTCTCAACGGGCGAAAGGGAGCGCGGGGCGGCATACATGGCATAAATATTGCTCCGTCTACCCGAAAGGTCAAAGAGGGGAACCAAAAATAAACAAGGGGGAGGTCAGTATGAGAAAGCTGGTGTGTATCATTGTTGCCTTATGCACCATGGGAGTATTCCTGCCCGGCATGGCAGGCGCTGCGGATCCCATCGTCATCGGCGCACCGCTCTCGACAGCATTCTTGTATGGGTGGGATGCCGAAAGAGGTATCAAACTTGCGGCGGAAGAGATCAACGCCGCGGGCGGGGTAAAGGTGGGCGATACGAAGAGGCCGTTCAAGGTGGAGGTCATCGACACAAGAGACCTTGAACCTGGCGTGCCTGTCAGCGAGGCGCTCCTCGGTTTGGAAAAGCTGATACTTGAGAAGAAAGCGGATTTCATTATAGGCGGCCCGGTGCGGTCGGAAGCGGCCCTTGCCGCAATGGACCTCCTGAGCAGATATAAGAAGGTGAGTATCCTCACTACCGGGGTTCTCACTCCCGCATACCACAAGAAGGTCGCCGATAATTATGCCAAATACAAATACTGCTTCAGGAACACGAGTCATGTCGGCGTTATGATACCGGAGTTCGTCACTCTTCTTGAAGACATGAAGAAGAGCTACGGGTTCAACACCGCCGCAATCATGGTTCAGGATGTCGCGCATGCCCGCGCGGGTGGAGAGGCGATGGAGAAGGCCCTGAAAGCCAAGGGCTGGACCGTGATGGCGCCGAAGATCTACCCCACGGGGACCACGGACTACTCCGTTGGACTTTCGGACGCCGGAAAGAAGGGTGCCCAGATTCTCTTCCTGTGGATGGATATGCCTGAGAGCACCATTCTCCTCAAGCAGTGGGCGGACATGAAGCTCAAATGCATCCCTATCGGGTTTGTGAATGCCGCCGAGCAGCCGGGGTTCATGAAGGCTTCGGGAGGCAAGGGGGAATATCTCATAGTCAACCTCGTCAACGGCGGCAACTCGCCCTCCAATATCACTCCCTGGACGATGAAGTTCGTCGACGCCTACAAGAAGAGGTGGGGCCTCGAACCTGAGGGTTACGGCACATCATCGAGCTACATGGCCGTCTACCAGTTGAAAGACGCCATCGAGACGGCGGGAAGCACCGATTCGGACAAGGTCATCACGGCCCTCGAGAACGGGGATATCATGGGCGTCTATGGCAGGATGAGATTCGACAAGAAATCGCACCAGATAATTCCTTCTCTTGATCCGAAGGAAGGCGCTGTAACGGGCATTATTCAATGGCAAAAAGGAAAGAGAGTGCAGATATTCCCTCCGAAAGTGGCCGATGGGAAGATCATACTTCCGCCCTGGATGAAGTGAAATAAAGAAAGAGGGGACATATGGATCTTGTCATATACGGGATCATTAACAGCATCACCCTCTCCCTGATATCCCTGGGCTTCACCCTTGTGTACAGCATAAGCAGGGTCCCGAATTTTGCCCACGGGGCCCTGTATGTTGCCGGGGGATACCTTACGTGGGTCTTTCTGAACCATTTACTCGGGATTCCCTATTTTCTGGCGATCCTTATGGGGGTGGTCATTACGAGCGCCGTGGGAGCCGCGATCTACCAGTTCATACTGGTGCGGATCAGGGGTATGGAGATATCGGAGATAATCGCGACATATGCGATCGGGCTCGCGATCCTCGAAGGACTCAGGTGGGGCGGTCTGCGGGGAGGAACATTCGTGCTTCCCGCTTTCTTTCCCGGATCCGTCAACATACTCGGTGCGAGCGTGGATTACCAGCGCCTGATCATCGTCGGGGCGGGCGTGCTGACCTTCATCATTCTTTACCTGTTCACGCGATATACAAAGGTGGGTCTCGCCTTCCGGGGCATTGCCCAGGATGAGAGGGCGGCGATGATGCTCGGCATCAATTCCGATATGACCGCCGTTCTCTCCCTTGCGATAGGCTCGGCGCTTGCCGGTCTTGCCGCCGTACTTCTTCTGCCCCTGGGGAATATAGTCGTGGAAGGAGGGTACAATGTCCTCGTCTTCGCCGTCGCCGTCTGCGTCATCGGGGGATTGGGAAGCTGGGGAGGAGTGATCGTCGCCTCATTCATCATCGGCTTTGCCCAGATCCTGACGGAGTACTTCATCTCGGCCCATTACCAGATGGTCGTTGCCCTTCTCGCCATTATAATAACACTGCTCGTCAAGCCATCGGGGATATTCGGTAAACAGAAAGAACTGGAAGAGCGGGTGTAGACATGGATACGATGATGCGAAAAGAGAGGATCGACCGGGGACTGAAGGTGAGGACGGAAGGTATCTATGCGATAACCTCTGCCCGAGAGATCCTCTATCTGATGGGGCCGAGAATCCTGCTCATCGTGGGACTTCTCGCCCTTCCGTTTGTATTCGAGCTTGCTCCATATTGGAAAAAGGTCATCAACATCATGTGCGCATACGCACTGCTCGCGTTAGCCTTCGACTTCCTGGCGAACTATGTCGGCCTTGTTTGTCTTGGAGGCGCATTCTTCACAGGAGTCGGGGGATACTTCTCGGCGATCTTCAACGTGGGACTGGGGTTGCCGGTATGGATTTCGATGCCGCTCGCCGGGTTTATAGGAGCGGTATTCTGCACAATTGCCCTGTTGCCATGCCTTCCGTTGCGAGGTGTCTATTTTGCCATTGTGACCCTCATGTATCCCTTGTTGTTCACGAGGATCATCGAGGCGTTGGACATACTCGGCGGCACGAACGGCATGACCGGCCTCGACGCACTTCCCAATGCCTATGTAGAGAACTACGTGATCATCATTGTAGCCCTTGTTTTTCTCTTCGCCATGCGCAGGTTCGTGAACGAGGACATAGGTCTCGTCCTGCGAGCCGTAAAGGACAATGACCAGTCGGTCAGGGCGTCGGGCATAAGCGTTACGCGCATGAGGATCATCGGGGTTTTCATTGCGTCTCTGCTGGGATGTTTTGCAGGCGCTTACATCGCCCACCTGTACATGTGGGCGGGCATCTCGCTCTTCGCCCTTGATTTTTCGATCATTCCCATTGCCGCAGTCGTCATAGGCGGCGGCGGGACCCTGGTGGGGGCCTTGATCGGCGCCTTTATCCTGGTGCCTCTATCGGAGGTACTCAGGGCTTTCGGGACCTTCAGGATCGTAATCTATTGTGCAATCCTCACGGGATTTATCGTGTTCAAGAGCGAGGGGATCATGATCTACCTTCAGAGGAAATATCACCAGTTTGAAAGGTGGGTGAAAGTATGAGCGCGCAGCCGATACTATCCGTGCATGGGATCACGAAATCCTTCGGCGGGCTAAAGGCGCTCATGGATGTGAGCTTCGATATCTACGAAGGGGACGTTTTCGGCATAATCGGGCCGAATGGGTCAGGGAAGACGACGCTGATAAACTGCATCACCGGGTTCATCAAAACGGAGGCGGGCAAAGTGACGTTCAAGGGCAAGGACATCACAGGCTGGCAGCCTCACAAGATTGCGGACATAGGGATTGCCCGGACCTTCCAGATAATGCGGCCGTATCATTCCCTGCCGGCGTACAAGAACCTTATCATTCCCCTGTGGTCGCCGCGGGCCCGCAAGACCGGCGGATGGCGCGGCGGCGGAAAGCACGGCGACAGGGACACCGTGGCCGTCGACATTCTCGAGGAGATCGGGTTCGAGCGCGACTCCAGGGTTCCCTACAAGCTTGCATCGACCCTGCCCACAGGCTACCAGAAGCGCCTTGAACTGGCGCGATGCATGGCACTGCGCCCGGAGATAATATTCTGCGATGAGGTTTTTTCCGGATTGAGCATGAGCGAGATCGCAGGCATGGTCCCTCTCATCGAGAAGATGAAGACGGAGGGAATAACGCTCATCATGGTGGAACACCGCCTCCGCGAGCTTTTCAAGGTGGCGACACGGGTCATGGCCCTCAATTTCGGAGAAAAGATAACGGAAGGTGAAGCGCTGGATGTCATCGAGGACAAGAGAGTGAGAGAGGCATACCTCGGAAGCGAAGGAGTTTAGCCCATGTTCGAAGCCTTTGAACTGATGGTGTTTTTTGAGAACATGATCGCCCTTAACAACGTCAGCATGACCTGCGGCGAGGGCAAGATCATCGGGATATTCGGTTCCAACAGTGCGGGGAAAAGCACGTTCATGCATGCCATCTCCGGGATCATCCTGGATATCAAGAAGAAAGAGGAGATGCGCGGCGGGGAACGGATATCGGTGTATGGCCGCGTGTTCTTCAACGGGAAGGACATGTCGGCGGTGAGGCCCCACATCCGTGCGAAGGCAGGCATTGTCCTGTGTCCCGAACGAAGAAGGATATTTGCCGAGAGCTCGACGCTCGAGAATCTGAAGATCGGTTCCTATCTCGTGGGTAGCCGTGAGACAAAACAGAACCTTGAATATGTCCTCGATCTCTTTCCGCGGCTCAAGGACCACCTGAAGAGACAGGGGGGGTTCTTAAGCGGCGGCGAGCAGCAGATGCTCGCCATCGGCAGGGCCCTTATGGCGTCGCCCAGGATGCTTCTCCTCGACGAACCTCTCCTGGGATTGAGCCCGGCCTACCAGGAGATCGTGGTCAACGGTACCAAGGCCATCCGCGATTCAAAAGGCATCTCGATCATTATCACTGAACAGTATGCGCGGCCCGTCATGCCCATTATCGATTACGGATATATACTCGAGAACGGCTCCAGTGTGCTGATGGGAACGAGGGAAGAACTGATGGATAATCCCGATGTGAAATCAGCATATTTCGGAGTGTAAGGGGTGAGGCAATGGCATCCTTAGAAAAGCAATACACATTCACGCGTTTTGAGGAGGTGTGCAAAGAGCACTCCTCAAAGACCGCGCTGATCTATCTTGGCGAAAGGTTCACCTACGGATACCTGGAGACACTCGTCCACAAGTTCGCGAGAGGTCTTTCCGATATGGGAGTGAAGCAGCAGGACAGGGTCATGCTCTACATATCGAACTGCCCGCAGTGGATAATAGCGAATTTCGCCATAAACCGCATTGGTGCGGTCACAGTTCCCGTGTCGCCAATTTACACGGCATTTGAGATCGAGTACATGATCAAGGATGCCGGCATAGAGACCGTGATCTGTCTCGATACGAATTTCGTGTATGTAAAAGAGGTCATGGAGAGAACGAACCTGAAAAGGGTCATCGTCACGAACCTTGTCGACTATATCTCGCCATTCAAACGGGTGGTCGGCCATCTCTTCAACAAGATACCCGTCGGCAAGGTGGAGAAAGGAGACAGGACATACTTCTTCAAGGACATCACGGACAGGTCGGTAAACATCCCTCCGGACATCACCATTGACCCGATGACGGATCTTTCCTATATCATGTACACGGGAGGTACGACGGGATTTCCCAAGGGGGTTCCGGGAAACCACACCGGAGAGGTTACCTATATAAACGATATCATGGAGGACGTCATCAAGGATTTTGTCAATCCGGGGAACGATGCCGTCCTGATGATCAACCCTCTTTTCCACATCATGGCGAAGGGCTTTTCCATCGCATTCGGCTTCAATTTTGCCAACACGGTTGTGCTCATGCCCATTCCGGAGGTGGACCCCGCGCTTTCCGCGATCGAGCGATACGGGATCAAGTGGATGCTGGGTGTGCCGGCACTTTACAGAATGATACTGGAAAGCGACAGAATCGACCAGTACGACCTCAGTTCGCTCAGGTACTGCTACTGTGGTGGAGACGTCCTTCCCGTGGAGGTCTTCAAGACGTGGCGGGAAAAGTATTCGATACCGTTGTATCAGGTCTACGGCTCAACGGAGATAGGGCATGTCACCTACAGCCTGCTCACGCAGGAGCCTTCCCCCACCGTCATCGGAACGCCTCTGAAGACGAGGAGATCGATAGTCGTCGACAAAGAGACGCTGGAGAAACTCCCTCCCGGTGAGCTGGGGGAACTGCTCGTAACATCTCCGTATACGTTGAAAGAGTATCTCAACAAGCCGGACGAAACGGCCTATTGCTATGTGCAGTTGAACGGTGACATCTACTACCGTATGGGCGATTACGTCAAGATGAATGAAGGGGGAGAACTGGAGTTCGTCGAAAGGACCGCCGACATCATAAAATACAAGGCGTACCGGGTATCAGCCTCCGAGGTGGAGGCCGCCCTTCAGGACCATCCGACGGTTATTGGGGCCTGCGTCATCGGGATTCCCGACCCGAAGGTCGGCGAGAGGATCAAGGCGATCGTCGTTCTCAAGGAGGACGCAAAGGGGATCGGAAGCACCGAGCTCTTGAAGTGGTGCAGGGACAGGCTGGCCCCATACAAGGTCCCGGGTTATATAGAGTTCCGCGACATGCTGCCGAAATCGAAGGTCGGCAAGCTGCTCAGGCGTGAAATACGCGATGAAGAGAAGCGCAAGCAGGAGAAGGAAAAGAAGAGGTAGAAGGAAAAGAGACCGTTTCAAACAAAACCCTTAGTTTCTGGTTTCAAAGCTGTAGAGTTTCGAGAAAGAGACAAATTTCTCTTGCTTTGCCATTAGAGGAGGACCTGCCCCCCCTCCCTTATGGCAAGAGGGGGCAAGGGGTTTGTCTCTTTCCCTTTTCTGGTTTTTGTCTTGCAATTTCATTTATTTAGTTTTAATTGTGTATCTATGATCATAGGAATGTGTAAAACGGTTTACAGACCTTCGATGAGGTCTCGAATATACTTTGGAACAAATACATAAGGAGGCGGGTATTACGAATCGTTCTCAAGACCACGTTGCACCCTCAGGGGGCATGTGATGAAGAAAAACTACCCGGGATATATCCTGCTGATACTGGTGGTTATCGCCAGTCTTGCGCTCCTTGCCGCACCGGGACGCGATAGGAACAAGACTGTGTTCGGGAACGACACACAGGCGAAGCTCCGAAAGGTATCGGGGACCGTTCGGAAAGGGGACGTTCTCTCCCGCCTTCTTGAGCGGAACAAACTCCATGTTGCCGAACTTAAGCGGGTAACGGAAGCGGCCGACGGCGTTTATGACCTCGGCAAACTTTGCTCTGGCCGTCCGTACAGTATGACCATCGATGACGAGGACAGGCTGAATTCGCTCACATACTGGATCGACGACGACACGTATTTGAGCCTTTCGCGAGACGGAGAATCGTTGAACGCCGTCGTTGAAAAGGTGGAATATGAGAGGCGGCAACTCTCTTTCGACGGCGTCATCAAGGACAGCCTCGCAGCTTCCCTGGGTCCCGGCCGGGATGCGGCCCTTCTCGCCTTGGATCTGTCGGACATATTCGCCTGGGATATCGATTTCACTACCGACCTGAGGGAGTCGGACACGTTCAGGATAGTTGTGGAAGGTCTCTTTGTGGGAAACACCTTCAAGAAGTTCGGCAACATCCTGTCGGCCGAATTCGTCAACGACGGCAGGAGATACATGGCTTACCGCTATGAGGTGAAAGGATCGGCGGACTACTATGATGCCGCGGGCAGGCCTCTGAGAAGGGCATTTCTCAAGGCGCCCCTCAATTTCCGGAGGATCAGTTCATCCTACACGGGCAGGCGCCTCCATCCCATACTCAAGGTACACAGACCGCATCGGGGTATAGACTATGTCGCGTCTGCGGGAACGCCGGTTTCGGCCCTGGGCGACGGTGTTATCGACTTTGCAGGACACCGGGGAGATTATGGAAACCTCGTCATTGTAAGACACCGAAACGGTTACAGCACCTGGTACGGGCACCTGTCGCGCATTACAGAGGGCATCAGGAAGGGAGCAAGGGTTGCCCAGGGTGACGTCATAGGCCGGGTTGGCTCCACCGGCCTCGCCACGGGGCCGCATCTCCATTTCGAGATGAGGGTGGCGGGAAGACCTGTCAACCCTGCTTCAGTCCGGCCTGTCCGCGAGGAATCCCTTGAAGCCGGGCACAGAACCCGCTTCAACAAGTTTGTTGCTTCAATGGACCGTCGTCTTGAGGAAACCGAAGTGACGAATGGCACGCTGATACGGTCGATGCTGGCGGCGGTGGAGAGGGAATAATGGAAGAGAAGGGACGCTCATCTGCCACGGAACGATATATTTGCGTCCACTGCCATTTTTACCAGCCCCCGCGGGAAAATCCCTGGCTTGAGTCCATCGAGATTCAGGACTCGGCGTATCCGTTCCATGACTGGAACGAGCGTATCACTTCCGAGTGTTATGCTCCGAATCTGGCCGCACGGATGGTCGACGGGTCCGGTCGTATCAAACGTATTGTCAGCAACTATTCCAGGGTCAGCTTCAACTTCGGCCCGACGCTGCTTGCATGGATGAGCCAATTCGCACCTTCCGTATACACGGGTATCCTCGAGGCCGACAGACTTAGCGCTTCTATGCGGTCAGGCCATGGGAACGCCCTCGCCCAGGTCTATAACCATATCATCATGCCGCTGGCGAACTCCCGGGACAAAAGGACCCAGATTCTCTGGGGGATAAAGGATTTCAGGAAAAGGTTCGGCCGCGCGCCGGAAGGAATGTGGCTCGCAGAGACAGCCGTCGACCTGGAGACGCTGGAACATTTGGCCAGAGCCGGTATCCTTTTCACCGTTCTTGCCCCCCATCAGGCAGCGAAGGTAAGAAAAACAGGCTCCGGCAGGTGGAAGGACGTGACGGGCGGCCGGATAGACCCCACCCGGCCGTACCGCGTGCGGTTGCCTTCCGGTCAGGGGATAACCGTTTTCTTTTATGATGGGCCCATCTCGAGAGCTGTCGCATTCGAGGGTCTTCTCAAGAGAGGCGAAGACCTGGCACGCAGATTGATCTCCGGTTTTTCCGGTGACAGGACCTGGACCCAGCTTATGCATATAGCGACGGACGGTGAAACCTATGGCCACCATCACCGGTTCGGGGACATGGCCCTCGCCTTTGCGCTCAATGATATCGAAGGACAAGGCCTTGCCCGGTTGACCAATTATGGTGAGTTTCTCGAACGATTTCCGGCGAAGCACGAGGTTAAGATCCACGAAAATACCTCCTGGAGTTGTGCTCATGGCATCGAGCGATGGCGCAGCGATTGCGGGTGCAATTCGGGTGGACACAGCGGCTGGAATCAGGAATGGAGGGGCCCTTTGCGTAGTGCGCTGGACTGGCTGCGTGATGAACTGGCCCGGGCATACACGAAGAAGGCTTTGGAATATCTTCACGACCCCTGGTTGGCCCGGGATGATTACATTGATGTCATCCTCGACCGCAGCAGGGAGACCGCTTCCGGGTTTTTCGCCAGGCATGGCCGCAGGGACCTGTCCGCAGATGAAAAGACCGTCGTCCTGAAGCTTCTCGAATCCCAGCGCCATGCTCTGCTCATGTATACGAGCTGCGGATGGTTCTTCGATGAACTTTCCGGAATAGAAACGGTCCAGATCATTCAGTATGCGGGAAGGGCCATCCAGCTCGCGGCGGAGGTTTGCGGCGATAACAGTGAAAAGGTCTTCAGATCCCTTCTCGAAAAGGCAAAAAGCAACATCCCCGAACAGGGAAGCGGCGCCCGGATATTCGACAGGTTCGTCACGCCGGTAACCATTGACCTCAAAAAGGTGGCTGTCCATTACGCTGTTTCCTCGGTGATGGAAGACTTCGGAGACCACACGGAGATATACAGTTTCTCCGTGGACAAGAAGGACTATTTCAAGGTAACGGCCGGCAGAACGATGCTGATCATTGGGAGAGTTCTCGTTACCTCCCGCATCACCGGTGATTCCGGGGACATCAGCTTTGCGCTTCTCCATATGGGAGGCCATGCTTTCAATGGCGGGGCGAGGGAGTACCGCGGCGAAGAGATGTTTCAGGCAATGCGAAAGGAGATGACAGCCGCCTTCGAAAGTGCCGACTTCGGTGAAATCATCCACCTGATGGACAATCATTTTGGAATGCACAACTATTCCTTCACCAGTCTTTTCAGAGACCGGCAACACGCGGTCATGAATCTCCTCCTCAAGGATACCTTTGAAAAATACGAGATTGTCTACAGGGATCTTTTTGAAGGAGAACGGATACTGATGAACTTTTTCCGCGAAGCGGGCATGACCGTTCCCAACGCGTTCAGAGCCGCCGCAGAGTTCGTCCTCAACCTTGATCTCAAAAGGGCGTTTTCACAGGATGTCCTCGACGACAACCAGGTTCGCCGGATAGTAGGGGATATCCGGAAATGGGGGCTTGCCTGCGATACGGTTGAGGTGGAATTGATAATACGGAAAAGACTGTGGGGAGAGATATCCCGCTTCCAGAGGAGCGACCGCGACATCTCTCTTGCCCATGCCATGAAGAAGACCATGGAACTTGCCCGGTTGCTCCCCATCGAGGTGAACCTCTGGGAGATCCAGAATGTCTACTACTCGATGGCGAAATCTGTCTATCATGATATGGTCGAAGAGGCCTTAAAGGGGGAGTCTGAGGCAATTCAATGGGTGGCGGACTTCGTTGAGCTCGGGGCGATACTCAATTTCGATACAGAATACATCCCGGGAAAGTGATGAGGAAAGGGCACAATTCCAGGATTATCGCTTGCCTGGGTTGTCCCGGAAGCCCTGAAACCCCTATCGATTTTCTCTGATTTTTCCGTGGTTACCGATACACAGGGATACTGAATCTATTCAGTTGCAACTTCTTTATCTCCGGCAGCAGCGGTTTCTTCACCGGCAGCAGCGGTTTCCTCACCGGCAGCAGTGGTTTCCTCACCGTCCGCGGTGATTTCCTCGGTGACGTCTTCTTCGGGTTCCGGTTTTTTGAGACCCTGCCTTCTCATCATCTTTTCCTGTGCCTTCTGCTGACGCTTGATCTCCTTCTGTCTTTTCAAAAAACTGTTCTGATTACGTTTCGCCATCCCGGCTCCTTTCTCCTTCCCGATGTGTCTACCAAGCTGTCGCTACGATACCCTGGTGAACTGTCCAGGAAGAAATGGGTGAATAGATATGGATTATGACGTTATTTGATCCGTTTGTCAAGAGAACCGGCGACAGGTTATGGGTAATGGGTTATGGGGGGGGCGGAGATGAGGGTCTCCGGCGGGGTTGCGGCCTCGATGATACCAAAGAAAGCCATAATGGAATTGTCCTCAGAATATTCCCGCGTTCACACCTTCGGCGATGGTTTCGCCGAGCTCTTTGCATAGCGCCAGTATGTCCGGCGTGACGGGGCCCTTCCATATGACGGGGTTCTGGACCTTCCTGAAACGGTAGCCTTTGCATATACGCTCTATATGCCTGACCGCACCGCTGCCGTCATTGCCTGCGCTGACGACTATGCAATAAGGTTTCTTGAGGGACCGGGGGTCGTCCTTCAGATCCTCGTAAGTCCTGTCGAAAAGGTCCTTCATGGCACCGGACATGTAGCCGAAATACTCGGGGGAACAAAAGACGACGGCATCGCAGTCCCTGATGTCTTGAGAGGTGGTATCAAGGGCTCTTTTGAGCTCGGCCCGCGTGTTCCGAGCTTGCGTCACTCCGTCGGCGACCGCCCGCGCCATTTTTTCAGTGTTGCCCGTCTGTGAGTGGAATGCAATGAGTATGTGGGCCATTTCGAAACCTTTAAGGACAAGTTCCCCTGCCACCCTACTTCCTCAGCAAGGTTTTATCACGACCGCTATTATCTTAATGCCTGCACGGTAAAGAGTAAAGCAGAAAACCCATTCCAACGGTTCCAACCCCCAAGCAACTCAAGCAACTCAAGCCATTCAAGCCATTCAAGCCGCCTTTAAAGGTATTCCCTCCTCATTTCCTCTATCATCTCGACGGTGAGTTGTTCCTGCTTTCTCAGATCGGCGAAGCGGTCAAGGAGATCTGCGATGGTGAGGTACTGTTTGTCTTTTCCCGAGATCTCCTCTATGACTTGGCCCTTATGCATGAGAACGGTCCTCGAACCGAGGGCGAGGGCCTGTTGCATGCTGTGGGTGATCATGATGACCGTGAGGTGATAACGGGCTATGAACCGTTCGGTGAGGGCCACGACCTGCGCGGCCGACTTTGGATCGAGGGCCGCGGTGTGTTCGTCGAGAAGCAGGACCTTCGGTCCGTTCATTACTGCCATGAGGAGGGTAAGCGCCTGTCTCTGTCCGCCGGAAAGGGTGCCTATCGCATTGTCGAGCCTATCCTCGAGCTGCATCTCCAGCATCCGCACTTCTTCGCGGTAGACGGTCAGGCGCTCGCGGGTGAGGCCGAGGATGGGGTAGCGGGCTTTCCCTCTCGTCCATGCGAGGTGGATGTTCTCTGCTATGGTCATGTCCGGGGCCGTTCCCATGAAGGGGTTCTGAAAGACGCGGGAGATGAAGCGGGCACGGTGAAAATCCTGTTTCCTTGCCATATTCTCACCGCCTATGGTTATCGTGCCGCGGTCGGGGAGGAAGGTACCGGCGATGGCGTTGAGAAGGGTGGACTTTCCGGAGCCGTTCGTTCCGATGACGGTGAGGAACTCTCCCTCGCCGATGTGGAGATTGACGCCCCGGAGCGCGTAGACCTCATTGAGGGTGCCGGCATTAAAGGTCTTGTGATAATCGACGATTCTTATCATAAGCTATTTCACCACCCGTGCAGCCCTCTTCACCAGGTCATCGGGTATCCCGATGCCGTATTCCTTCGCCAGGGAGAGGTTAAGGGTGAGTTGCTCGGGCACATAAGAGACGATGGGCATGGCGGCAGGTTTCTCTCCCCTGATGATCCTGACGGTAAGGTCCGCCGCTTTGAGGCCCACGTCATAGTAATCGGCCCCGAGGCACATGAAGACACCTGAATCGATGTCCGCCGGGGTGTTGGTGACGTAGGGTATCTTCTTCTGCCTCAGTTTGCTGGCGACGGAGGGGATGACTGCGGAAACGGTCGTGTCCCCCGAGGTAAAGAAGATATCCGGTTCGCTGCTGAGGATCGACCGCAGCGCCTGATCTATCTCCTGGGTCCCCGTGATCTGGACCTCCACTACCTTGAACCCGTATTTCTTTGCCGCCTCCCGTGTCATCACCGTGCATATCTCGGAATTCACCTCGGCGGGGTTCCAGATCATCCCGATGACCTTCGCTTGCGGGAAGACCCTGCGCATGAGCCGAACCGTCGGTTCCACGGGTTGAGGGGTGGCAAGCCCGGTCAGGTTTGCCGGGTGGTCGGTGAAGCTCTTCGCCACGCCGGCTTTTATGGGGTCCGTGACGGCGGCGAAGACGTGGGGTATCTTCTTGTTATGGTTTACCGTCACCTGGAGTGATACTGTCGATACCGTCACGATGTAATCGTAGCGGCTGCTTACCATTTCCTGTGCTATGGACTGGGCGGTGGGGAATTCCCCGTGAGCCATCTTATGATCGACGGCGATATTTCCCTTCTCGAGTACGCCGCTCTTTTTCAATCCGTCGAGGACGCCTTTGGCACAGGAGTCCAGTATGACATTATCGGTGAACTGGAAGAGGGCGAGTCTGACCTTCTTTTGCGGTATGATGGCGCTGAGGTTGCTGTACCTGATCCCAGCGAAGACCCCCAGGAGGATGGCGGCCGCCACAGCCGCCGTGGCAAGGTGTTTCTTCCTGACCTTTCCCGCCCCTTTGGCTATCTTCGCGGTTACGGCAAGGGTGATGAGAACGAAGATCGCCGTGAGAAGTTTGAGGTCTACGGGGTCCATGCCGGCGTAGAGCGCGATGGCGATCATGAACCGGAAGATTACCGAGCCCATGACGGCGCTGGCGATCCAGACATAAACGGAATGCTTCTTGAGAATGGATTCACCGATGATAACCGAGGCGAGGCCGGTGACGACGGTCCCGATACCCATCCCGATATCAGCGAACCCCTGGTACTGAGCGACGAGGCCTCCGGAAATGCCAACGAGCCCGTTGGCGATGGCAACGCCGAAGATCTTGACGCGGTCGACGTTGATCCCTGCGGCGCTCGCCATGACGGGGTTGTTGCCGCTTGCCCGCATGGAAAGGCCGAAATCGGTTTTGAAGAAAAAGGAGATGGCCATCCAGGATGCGGCCATGATGATGGTGAGACACAGCGCCGTCCATATCTCGTGGGGCAAACCGGGATTCACTCTGTCGAGAAGCGTGAAGAACTCCGACGTATCAAGCAATGGTATGTTGGAGCGCCCCATGATGTGGAGATTGATGGAATAAAGACCCGTCATGACAAGGATGCCCGCAAGGAGACTGTTGACGTTGAGGCGCGTGTTGATGAGCGCCGTGATGCTCCCGGCCGCCGTGCAGGCAAGAAAAGAGGCCGCAACCGCCAGGAGGGGATGGATGCCGGCCACTACGAGGACGGACGTTACGGCCGCCCCTGTCGTAAATGTCCCGTCAACGGTAATGTCCGGGAAATCATGGATGCGGAAGGTTATATAAATGCCGATGGCGACGAAGGCGTAGAGAAAACCAAGGTTGAGAGCGCCTACCCAGAGTTCCATCGTCTAGCCGCCAAGCTCTACGATGCCCATGAGGCCCGGACCGATACTTGACTTGCCGAGGAGGTGGAGCACTCTTTGCGGTTCCATTCCGGTGACAACCCTTTTGAGCTCGTTGGAAAAGTTGTCGATGATCTTATTGAAAGGTTTCTTGTCGAAGACTATGCCATGCATGTGGAAGCGGCTCTCTTTTGGGATGCACCTGTCGGCATCCCCCGTGACCCGGTCCCTGTTTCTGGCTGAGATACCCGTCATGACGACGAGGTTATAGACGTCCTCGGCCTCGATGGAATAGTCGATCCATTCGGAAAAGCTTTCGCCTGAAAAGATGTCCCTTTCACCGTGGCCGCGGTTCTCCTCGAGGGGAATCTTCTTGAGGCGCATACCGAAGAGACCCTTGCTCTCGAAGATGGCCGCCATCCCTATCACGGGCGAAGAGGACACGAGGTGAGCGCTCTCAACAAGGGCATCGAGCGTGAAAAGGTTGTCCTTTGGCTCGAAGGAGAGGATGTGGCCGAACCTTCCCGTGAAGGAGAAACCGTGGAGGAAATGATAGGCCGTCCCCATCTCTCCCTCTGTATGTACGATAAAATCGACTGCGGATCTCCTCAAGGCAGGGTAGACAAAGATATTGCCGTCAATGACGACGGCTTCCCCGAAATAGCCCTTGTAATCCTCGAAGCTGTGACCCAGCGCAGCGAACCCGGCGGCGAATCGAATATCCGCAGCCCTGACGGACCGGACATCCGCTTCACCATAGGAGGCGGAGGAAAGTTTATCTTCACTGCCTATGAGGGAAAGTGACCCGGCGGGAGCATTCCCCGTGAGGACACGAAGCACCGCGCGGTCGGATGGGACCTCCTTTATCGCCGTCTCTTCGCGGGACGACGTGAGAAATCCCGCTATGTCATCCTCTGAAGAAAGAAAACGGAAGATGTTCGTGAAGCCGCTTATCTCGAATATTGAAAAAACGGTGGATGCGCATCCGAAGAAACATACCTCTCCCCCTGCCTTTTTCAGCTCCTTCTGAAAGGAGAGGAAGACGCGCAGACCGGCGCTGCTCACGTAGTTGACGCCCGTCATATCGGCTACAATGAGCCTTTTGCCCGCCATGACGGCATTCTTGAAGAGAGACTCTATCTCGCGGCAGGTTATGCTGTCGATCCTTCCGGAAAGCGACAGACGCTCAACGTTTTCCAGTCCCGGGGATGGGCTGTCCATTCTTCATCCTTGTTCTCGAGTTATCACCGCAGCAGAGGCATTCAGATCTTTCCCGCAGATTCCCGTATTCCCCAATTATCTTACAACGGTGGCTTTGGAAATTACAATGGAATAGGGACAGAATGCAGAATGTGCGGGATAGGGGCACAAAAAAAGTCCGACAGGACGTGTGCGACCTGTGGGACCCGACAATGCCGCGTTCTTTCACCCCGCGGCAAAAAAGAACGGCCCTAAGCCATTACGCTTTGACTTTCTTTGCTTTTTCCCTGCCGAAAAGGAAAACAAAGAGACCGATAAAGATTAATACCGCGCCGGCGGCAAGTATCGTCGTGCTCCGTGTCAAAAAGATCATGACGAAACCACTTATCATGATTAAGAAAGCAATGATGTACAGAACCAGTGAATTCTTGTCGCCCATGACGACCCCCATAGCTCAGAATATTTTACTATATCATACATTTTCGTTTTATCAAAAAAAATACGGCTTTAATATGAACCGTTTTCACGTCGGCGGAAGAAAAAATGTATTAAGAAGTAATCTGTTTTTCCGATAACATTGTACGTTGGCACGTTGGGATGGAACGGTCTGTTTTGAGTATCTCCAGGGACACCCCTCCTTGCCCCTCCGGACAACGACCTGCCCGGGGTCAAAGGAGAATGAGCATGACAGAATAAGGAGAAAGGTAGGGAACGGACAATGAACGCGAAAAGCGCCAGGAGTTATAAGCCCAAGGATACAGGTCATCCGTTGCGGCGGAACGCTTCCCCATCGGCAAACATTCGAATCGCAGGATGCCTTTTCCATGATATCATGAAAGATTATGGATTGGACGGCTGTAAAAACAGGACCTGCAATTGCCCCTTCGCCGGGGGGAATGGCAGGAATCGGCACTGACCCCTCAGGCTTAAGCAACCGAAAAATGGGCTGGCCAGCATCACCATCAATTCCTCTAATATGAATCTGTATATTCCTGATGCGTTGAGCATCGGCTTGTGCGGGGCGGGTGACCCGACCAGATGGCATCAAATATCATTTATATGTGAGTTTCCCGAGTAGGATCCCAACGCGCCGATAGTTGGCCGGCGTACACTCAGGTTGTTTTGACGGTACACAGGGTGCAATCAACAATCTTCACGAGATAATAACGGAGCTTTACTCTGTCGGCAAAGAGCCGAACAGGGAGACCGTGGAGGAGATCATTACAGGATTGGAAGCCATGGGGAATGATATCCCGCCCTCAGAGGCATCGCGAAGAGAATACAGTAATATTCTCATAGAGGAATAGGAGAAGTTTGGCGGGACGCACAGCAAGGAGAAGAAGAACGCCAACCCGCCTTCAGGGAAGGGCTGAACGGCATGAGGGGTTCCCGGTGTGCGAACGACGTCAATGGCTGTGCGTGTCGTTGTGGTCACAGGGCCCCGACTGGCAATAAAGGCTGCCTCCGCAATCCACGCAGCTGCATTCCATCTGGAGGGTGCTGTGGTGTACGCCCGCTTCCTGCAGTATGCCCTCTATAGTCTTCCTCGTTGTTTCGACCTCGCCCAGGGTTCTGTCGTCGACAAGGATATGGGCTGAAAAGGCTATGTTGTTGTGGGCCACAGGCCACAGATGGACATCGTGGACATCTATAACGTCGGGCATCCCGGCTATGCGGGCGACCAGGGATTCCACATTGAACCCCCTTGGTGTGAGGTCGAGGAAGATAGCCATGGTATCGCGCACCAGCCTCACGCCACCCCAGATGATGATGCCGCCGATGAGGGTGCCGGCTACGGGGTCCGCGTATGTCCACCCGGTGAAATAGATCACGATGCCGGAGACGATGACGCCCGCTGAAGAAAGGGTATCGCCGAGAACGTGGAGCCAGACGCTTCTGAGCGTGAGGTCTTTGTGCCCGTGTCCCAGTATGAATACAATGGCAAGATTTCCGGCAAGACCCAGCGCCGCGAAGGACAGCATTACGGGGATCTCCACGGTGGGGGGTGCGAGAAAGCGCCGGTAGGATTCATAGAAGATGAGGACAGCGATGACGAGCAGGCTCAGACCGTTGATGAGTGCGGCGACCAGACCCACGCGCTGGTAGCCGAAAGTCGATTTCCTGTCGGCCGGTCTCCTGCTTACGCGGGCCGCCACGAGCCCCAGGGCTATCGCGAGGGCATCTGTGACCATGTGGCCGGCATCGCTCAGGAGCGCGAGGCTGTTGCTCAGGAAACCGCCGACGATCTCGCCGGCCATGATGAGGAGGGTTACAAGAAGGCTTATAGCGAGACGCTTTTCGCCCGTTAAACTCATGACATAGTATAGGACATTTCTCGCTCTTCCGGGAGACTCCCTGACGACATGTCAGGACATCCCGGCACGGCCCGGTATATCAACTCAGGATACGAGGTTATTACCTTCTGATCAGGGTTTTCGAAGGTTGCGGGTGGATTATCCCGAACAACAGCCGCCAGGGCTGCCGCATGAGCCGGGTGAGCCGCAGCAACCCCCGAAACCGGGCATTGAAGCAGGGCCGGAAGCACTGGACGTGTTGTGGACGGACATAAGCTTCGTAAGCTTCGTGCCGCTGCACGACCGGCAGGCCACTTCCTCGTCTGCTGAAAAGACGATAAATTCGCTTATCGTTCCGCAATCTTCACATTTGTATTCATAAATTGGCATGGACTCTCCTTAATGATGGGCGCATCCGCCCGCGTGGCCGGCGCAGGTGCGATCGATCGTAAGCTCAGGCAGCTTGTTTTCGCTGAAAAGGGCAAGGTTGTCCTTGATGGTGGTTCCCGTGGCCTTGAAGACCTTTATGCCCTTCGCATTAAGCCCCATAAGCGCCCCGGCGCCTATGCCGCCCACGACCACGGCATCCACCTCTATGCCGCCGATGGCCTTCATGGGATTACATGCTCCGTGCACGTGGTCGGCATCGCGGTTGACCACTGTGGACACGTCATTCTTTTCCGTATTGACCACGACAAAGGCCGGCGCCGATCCAAAATGATTATAAACGGCGCTTTCAACTCCTTCATCTTTCAAGACTGCAAAGCATACTTTCATATCGTACCTCCTGCTGTTTTTCATTGCGATTCTATCCTCAGGGCTTTTCCGTGAAGGATCGCATCGGCGACCTTCCGGTGCGCCGCCTCCACGATCCTGCCGAAGGTTGCCCGTGAGATGTTCATCTGTCTCGCCGCCTCTTCCTGGTAGAGCCCTTCAACATCGGCAAGCCGCAATGCCTCCAGCTCGTCCATTTTCAAATTGACCTCATCGAGATCCGCAAGCGGCGTCCCGCGGGGCTTGAAATAATCCGACTCAAGCTTGCAGCAGACGCATCTGCATTTCTTCGGGCGAGACATGTATTTATTATAAGCATATGCTCAAAACAAGTCAAGACGGAAAAGGCAGTCTCAGGTCGCAGGTCTCGAAGTCTCAAGTTACGAAACAAGCACTTCCTTCCAGCCGAAATAAGCTGATAGTTCTTTGTCTTCTGCCTGAAACCATTATTATTCCGTCGTCTTGTTGGGTGGGATATTTGTTCCGCAGAATCTGCAGGAGATCGTCTTGCGCCTTTCGCCTACCTTCACCATCTGCTCGCGCTTGAATTTGGGGCACTTTCGATTCAGGCGCGAAAGCTTACCCATCGCGGCGGCTAAAAAGGATTCTTATTCTCACGCATCCTTTCTTGCCGGGTTTTCCAGGGGGTTATCCCTATTTGAGCCAAGATAGTCGACGGCACGGTCTACGTCCTCGCGGCTGCCGATGAAAAGGAGGACGTCGTCGGCCATGAGGCGCAGTGAAGGGGAGGGCATCCTGTGGACCTCGCCGCCCCGTTCTATTCCGATCACCGTCACTCCCGTCGTTGACCGGAGATTGAGTTCGCTGAGGGTCTTCTCGTCAGCCACCGAGCCCTGCCGTATGCGGTAGGTCTCGATCACTATGTTCTTGAGTATATCTTCACGCTCCACGAGGTATCTCCTCGGAAGTTTCACCACCCTCAGCGCGAGATAGCTGTCCTGCCGTATCCTGTCGATGTGTTCCCGGATGTCGTTGACGGGGACTTGCAGCCGGTTCAGTACCTTTGAGAATATCTCCACGGAGGTCTCGAATTCCTCGGGTATGACATCGTTCGCCCCAAGATGCTTCAACCCTTCCACCTCAGCCACATACTTCGTGCGGGCAATGATGTACAGATGAGGGTTCGATGACCGTGCCAGCTGCACCATCCTTCGGGTGGACGGAGCGTCGCTGATGGCGACCACAAGAACACTTGCCTGTCGCACTCCTATCTTGTGGAGGATTTCTGCGCTGGTGCCGTCGCCGTAGTAGATGGGTTCACCTTTCTTCTTCCCTGCCCGGACGGTCTTGCTGTTCAGCTCGAGAGTCACATACCTGATATCCATGGAACGGAGGACACGCGCGAGATTCCCTCCGTTGAGGCCGAAGCCGATTATGATCACATGGTCCTTTATGCTCTCGGGATAGCGTTCGGAGCCTGCTTTGCCTCTTCCCTTTTCCAGGAGGCGAAGAGGGCTCTTCTTCGCGATCCATTCGGCGATGGAAGACGAGCTTCTTATGAAAAAAGGTGTCATGATCATGGTGATGATCGAAGCCGACAGAAAGGCCTGATAAAGATCGTCGGTGATGAGGCCGTGCTTTCTTCCCTCCAGGGCGAGGATGAACGAGAACTCTCCGATCTGAAATAGATAGAGACCCGTCATGAGAGAGTTCTTGAGGGAGTTGCCGAGGACCATGCCGGTGATGGTTATGGCGGTCACCTTGATTACCACTATCACAAAGACCATTACCGACACGCCGACGACGTTGCCTACAAGGACACTGAGATCAAGGAGCATGCCGACGGAGATGAAGAAGAGCCCCGTGAAGCTCTCCTTGAAGGGAAGAACATCGGAAACGGCCTGGGCCGCATACTCCGATTCCGAGATGACCATGCCCGCCAGGAAGGCGCCGAGGGCAAGGGACAGGCCCATGGACGAGGTGAGAAGCGCCGTGCCGAGGCACATCGTGATGATGGATATCACGAAGAGCTCCCGGCTCTTCGTTCCTACCACCTGTTTGAATATGAACGGTACGAACCACCGGGAGGCAAAGAGAATGAGAGCTATGACAAGTAAGGCCTTCGCAAGGGTGAGGGCTATGTTGCCACCGCCCGAATTGCCGGCAAGGACGGGGATGAGGAGCATGAAGGGCACGACGCAGAGGTCCTGGAAGATGAGTATCCCCACGGAAAAACGCCCGTGGGCGCTGTTCATCTGGGCGCGATCGAGGAGGATCTTGAAGACGATCGCCGTGCTGCTGAGCGTCACGAGAAAACCGTCGAACAGCGCCCCTTGAAGAGGCTGGGAGTAGAAGAAATAACCTATGCAGACGACAAAGGCGATCGTAAGAGCGACCTGCATGCCTCCGCCCCCCAGAACGATCGACTTCAGCTGGAAGAGGTTCTTGAGGGAGAACTCAAGGCCGATGGTGAACATGAGCAGGACGACCCCGATCTCGGCGAGAAGTTCTATTTCGTGAGGGTCACCGATGAGGTTGAAAGCGGACGGCCCGATGAGAATGCCGGCCAGAAGGAACCCCACCACGGACGATATCCGGAGCTTCCCGAGAACAAACACTATGAGGGCGCTTATTCCGAGAACGATTACCATCGCCTGAAGGTATTCAACGACCATCTGTTCCTTTCTTTCCGAGTCTGCAGGTGTGTATGCCGGGCCACGCCCGAGCGGGTGCGTGGCGGTCCCTATATAATACGCGGATTCGCCCGGAAAACCAAGAATTCTCTTGGAAACGGGCGTCCGAGAATCCATGGCGGGAGCAGCTTCTTGATTTTCCTCTCCATGGGTGGTAGAAACCGGTAGGAGGAAGACAATGGTAGAAAAATGGATGGAAGAGATAAAGAGATCGGTGGACCCCGGTGAACTCGGTATGATGCTTGTGCACAATGGGGTTGTCAGGGCGACTTCGAAAGAAGGGAAGCCGGTGAAGGCCATGCGGCTCTCTTATGACAGGGAGCTTCTCGCCGCCGCTGTGGACGAGGCGAAGAGTCGTGACGGGATAGCGGACGTGCGGGTCTGGATCAATGAAGGCGAACTGAAGATAGGGGATGACATCATGTATGTCCTCGTGGCGGGTCGTTTCCGGACAGATGTTCTGCCCGTGCTTCAGGAGCTTCTTTCGAAAGTCAAGGGGGAAGTCGTTCGTGAAACAGAGGTGCTTCCGTGAGAAAACGCCTGGAAAGCACCTGTGCCGACTGCGACATCCCCCTTCGGGAACGGATCTGCACCAGCCCCGGGGGAAAGGGCTCAAGGGGATGTCCGACAGTCCTCAAGAAGGATCTTATCGAGAAGGCGCGCAAGGAGTATGGAAAGAAGGCCGTGCACGAATTCGCCCGCCAGGCATCTATCCAGGAGGGCGAATGCTACATCGACCGGGACAAAAAGCCATACCGGATACATCCCGTCAAGCCGAGGATCCTGGAAATCTGCGAATTCGCAAAGAAGATGAAGTACACGAAACTGGGCCTTGTCTTCTGCGGGGGTCTCGCCAAAGAGGCGGCGATGGTGTCAGGTATATTCACCCGAAAGGGGTTCGATGTCGTCTCCGTCATGTGCAAGGTGGGCAGGGTGCCGAAGGAGGAGATCGGCCTCGAAGACGAACACAAGATGTTCCGGGGTGAATTCGAAGCCATGTGTAACCCCGTCCTGCAGGCCTTCGTGGTAAACGACACGAAATGCGATTTCAATGTCCTCCTCGGTCTTTGCGTGGGGCACGACTCCCTGTTCCTCAAGTATGCCAAAGCGCCTTCGACGGTGCTTGCCGTGAAGGACCGTGTCATGGGGCACAATCCCCTTGCGGCCGTGTACCTGTCGGAAGGGTATTATTCCTGGTTGGAAGAATGAAGGCCGTTTGAAAGTTTCAGAGTTTCAGAGTTTTATCCCTTCAGGTTTGACATATAACACGCGAGATGGTTCATGATCGCCTTTTTCAGTCCCGTCGCACCGAGATTTGAGCAATGGAGCTTGTATTCCGGGAGACCTCCAAGGGCTTTGACGATGTCCATGTCGTCGATCATCATCGCCTCGTCAAGGTCCTTGCCGACGGCGAGTTCCGTCATGACGCTTGCGCACGCAATGGACGCGGGGCATCCCCTGATCTGGTATCGTATGGCGATGATGATATTGTCTTCAACCTTGATGAAAACCCTGAGGAAATCGCCGCAGTTCGGGTCACCGATCTCTCCCACCCCGTCGCAATTGTTGATTACGCCGACGTTGCGGGGGTTATTGAAATGGTCCATGACGATTGGGGTGTATTCGTTCATTGGGATTTGTGCCCTCCCTGTTTCATTGGAAGCGGATGACACATGTCATCCGCTTCCAATGATTCCATCGACGCATCATATCTCTAATGGTCGCAAGTGTTCGCGCCTGTGACGAGCGTTCCTTTCAGGTAGTTTTCCACCGCTTTCTTCGGATCGGCTTCCTGCGCACCAGTTACCACCTTGACGCCCTGCTGGGCAAATAGCTGTTGGGCACGGCTTCCCATGCCTCCGGCTATGATGAAGTTTACACCCTGCTGCGCAAGCCACGGGGGTAGAAGGCCCGGTTCGTGGGGCGGCGGTGTTACGTATGCTTCATTGACGACATTGCCTTGCGCATCGGTATCGATGAGCGCAAAGGCCTCGCAATGACCGAAATGCATGCAAAGCTTACCTTCGTTGGTAGGTACGGCGAATTTCATGGTACCTCCTTGAGCAACGATATCCCCCTGGCCCGCGCCACTCATGGGTGGTATGACAGAATTTTCTGTGGTGCCTTCATTTGCCGGAGGCCGGGGAATATCGGTATTGCCTGATGAATAGACTGCAGTGATCTTGTCCACGATCTCGTCAAAACGTTTTGCTGTTTCCGAGGTGCTGTAGGAGAGTATGTAGGGAATTCCGCTGTCCCCGCTCCTGACAATGTCGGGATCGAGCGGTACCGCTCCGAGAAAGGGGACGTTCATGCGCTGTGCGAGCTCCTTTCCGCCGCCCTTCATAAAAATGTCGACCTCTTTGCCGCAGTGAGGGCAGATGAATCCGCTCATGTTCTCTATGATGCCCGCGACGGGAAGGCTCAGTTGTTTGCAGAAGGTGATGCACTTTGCCACATCGATGGTCGCCACCTGCTGTGGTGTCGTCACGATGATGGCGCTGGCGCGCTCCTTGATGAGCTGTCCTATGGAGAGGGGTTCGTCACCTGTGCCCGGAGGAGCGTCGATGACAAGGTAGTCGAGGTTTCCCCACATGACATGCTGGAGAAATTCCTTAATCACATTGTATTTGAGAGGCCCTCTCCATACAACAGGCTGATCGTCGTGTTCAAGGAGGAGTCCCATGGATACGACGTGGAGTTTGCCGAAACACTCGATGGGGATTATTTCGTTGTCTTTGCTGACGCCCACCTTCTGGCCGTTGAGTCCGAGCATTGTCGGGATGCTCGGTCCGTGAATATCGACGTCAAGAAGACCGACCCTCTGACCCCGCGCGGCGAGGCTGAGGGCCAGGTTCACCGCTACCGTACTTTTGCCTACGCCGCCTTTGCCGGAAAGGACCATCAGGGTCCTGTCTATCCGGCTTAAACGTTCCTGAAGGAGAAGATCGTCCATGTCCTTGTCCTGTGTTGTCTGTCCACACTCTGTCATATTGTTACTCCTTGTATATTGATATTATTTGCTCTGATATCCCGCGCAAGGCTTTACTGACGGGGAGATCAGGTGCGTATTCCACTATCGCCTTTCCCTGCCGCTGTGCCTCCGAGATAGCCTTTTCGTAGGGAAGGCGACCGAGAAGGGCAATGCTCTTCTCGCTGCAGTACTGCTCTATCGACTCGGTGCAGGCTGGATTAATGTCACTTTTGTTGATGATCACGGCGGCGGGAAGAGAAAAATGCCGGGCGAGCTGGGCGATCCGTTCAAGATCGTGAATGCCGGAGGCCGTCGGTTCGGTGACGATAAGCGCGAGCGATGTGCCTGTTATCGATGAGATAACGGGACATCCTATACCGGGAGGGCCGTCTATGAGGATCCGTGACAGCCCCGCGCGCTCCGCCTGTGCTTTGGCTTCAGTCCTTACCATGGTTACCAGTTTACCAGAATTTTCCTCGCCAGGCGAGAGTTCCGCGTAAACAAAAGGGTCCCCAGCGGGTGTGTCGCATATGTAGCAGTGCCCGGCAATGGGTGTTTCGAATTCCACGGCGAACGCCGGACAATAGAAGAAACAGGCCCCACAGCCTTCGCACGCCACGGGATCGATGATAAAATCTTCGGAAATAGCGTCGAAACGGCACATATCCCTGCATATCCCGCAGGTGGTACATTTTTCACTGATTATCCGCGCTTTCTTGCCGGCGGCGAATTCCTTTTCCTCGATGATGCGAGGGTTAAGGACGAGGGCAAGGTTCGCGGCATCCACATCGCAATCGACCATAGCCTTCCTGTCGATGAGGCAGGCGAGCGATGCGACGACGGACGTTTTGCCCGTTCCGCCTTTTCCACTGACAACAACGATCTCTTTCATGATCTCATCCTTCCTGCGTGAACGTTATGGGTGTCAAGAAACTTTTCAAAATTTGCCGCCAGGGTTTCATAGACGTCGATGTAGTGAGGAAGCGATTCGAGAATGATGCTGCCCTGTGAATAATGGCGGGCAATGTCGGCATCCTCAGGGATCACGGCGAGCACAGGTACGCCGGCCGCCTCGAGGTAATCGCTCAAGGGTGGGTAGCTTCCCTGGTCCCTGTTTATGACGACACCTGTGGGTATATTGAGAAGCCTTGCCACATCTATGGCGATCTTGAGGTCGTGAAGCCCGAAAGGTGTTGGTTCAGTAACCATGATGACGGCGTCTGACCCGTTCAAGGTCGCCACAACGGGGCAGGAGGTTCCCGGCGGGGCATCTATGATATGCACGTAGGAGTCTTTTTGCCCGTTCTTCACTTTCTTGATGAGGGGAACCGCCATGGCCTCACCGACATTCAGAATGCCATGGATGAAATCCATGTCCTTTGTTCCCTTTCCTTTCTCGATGATGCCGATCTCCCGGTCCCCTTCGGTGATGGCCCCCGTGGGACATACAGCACTGCAAAGACCGCAACTGTGGCACAGACCCGGAAATATGAGCGTGTCACCGGGGAGATTGACAATGGCATGAAACTGGCATTTCAGTCCGCATTCACCGCAGGAGGTGCATTTTTCCTGATCGACGACGGGAACCATTACCTTCGATGGAGCTGACTCGGTAATGGAAGGCTTGAGAAAAATATGGCCGTTGGGTTCCTCCACGTCGCAGTCAAGGTATTGCACACGCTGGCCGGCCGAGGCGAGGAGCCACGCGAAATTGACCGCTACGGTCGTTTTGCCGGTTCCTCCCTTTCCGCTGGCCATCGCAATGTTCATACCAGTGAAGTCTATCATGATGCCCTCACCATAGTTGATCCGCATTGCGGACAGAGCTGCTCAAGGCAGGGTACCCCTCGTTTGTGTGGGGACCTTGTCCCGCATTTAGGGCACTGACATTCGCCTCCGAGCCCCAGACCCTGGCCACCCATCCTGCCTCTTCCCATACCGGATTTACCACCACCCTGGCCGATGCCACCACCACCTGAGCCCTTGCCCACACCGCCTTTTCCCGTCATTGGTCCTTTTCCTGATGGACCTGTCTTATCTCTTCCTGGCATGATATGTACCTCCTTTATCTTTTACCAGTGACCCTCGACGTCAGCTCCGGCAAGCTTGGAAAGCTTACCGTTCCTGTATGCCTCGAGAGCTTCGCGGACGGTAATGCCCGATGCCGTGAATACCTCGACACCCGCCGTTGAGAGAACACGAAAAGCATTGGGCCCAAGATGACCGCTTATTACTGCTTTCGCTCCCGCCTTTATGATATTCTGGGCGGTTTGGATGCCTGCGCCCTGCGCAGCGTTCATATTCGTCACGTTATCGACGGTCTCCTGGTCATTTGTTCCGTCGTCGACCACGACGATCTTCTTCGCCCTGCCGAAACGTTCGTCCACCATTCCATCCAACGTTCCGTCGGCACTAGTTATGGCTATCTTCATGGGAATTCCTCCTCCTTCTTGTTGTGTTATGGGGATCTGGGATGCGGCGGCTTCAGCCGAAGAACATCCCCGTCCCCAGTGTTTTCTCCAATGACATGGCCCGGACGTCTCTTCCTGAACCGTAACGTTGCCGCCCTCTATCCTGAGGGCCTTGCCGTTAATTATGGCGTCGGTTATCTTTTGATGGGCAGCGTTGATCAGACGGTGAAAGGTCGGCTGGGAAACACCCATCTGGTTTGCGGCCTGTTCCTGCGGAAATCCGAGGAGGTTCTTAAGCCGCATCGCCTCTACCTCATCCTGTCCGATGAGGATCTCCTGAACCGCCCCCAGGGGTATACCTGCAGGTTTGAAAAACACTGATTTCGGTTGGAACCCTATTCGTCTTTTGCACGTCGGTCTCGGCATGTTTACCACATCCTGTTCGTTTTATAACACACATAATGAATATATATTCAGAATGGTCTGTTTGTCAAGGGGGAAAGATTAAAGTTTCAGGTTCCACGTTTCAAGTTTCAGGAAAGCGAAGAAAGACAAAAACGGCGGAACGTTACAGGTCGCCGGTGAAGATCTCTGTGATGTCCCTTTCACTGAGGATGCCCTTTTTCCGTTGGTCGAGGTGCGAAATGATGTGGGGCAGGAGGCGCATCGAATATAAGGGGGGGAGAATGGGGATCAGACGAGGCCGCCGAAGACGATGAACATGCAGAGGTTGTTAAGATGGCCTTTGCCCTTTCTTATCTCGAAGACCACCTCGTGGACGGTCATGCCGTAGAGGAATTGGCTGATCGTCTTGCGGAGGGAATTGACAAGGGAAGATAAGGTTCTTTTCCGTGGCTGCCCTGGGAAGATATCCGTCTGCATGACGGGTGCTCAGTCTGTCGGCGTTCTTTTCATGGCTCCGGGCATTCTGACGGCGACGACCTCACCGCGAACGCAGACCCTTCCCTCGGCGAGGACCTCCACCGCCACGACGACCTTACGTTTCCCGACGCTCCTGATCTTTCCCCGTGCCACCAGTTCGGGTCCGAGGGGCGTGGGCAGGAGATAATCGACCTTCAGAGAAGCCGTGACGAATCGGAGGTTGGGTTCCGTGTCCATGGCCCTGCCCTCGAGGCGATAGGCCGCAGCAGCAGCGGTACCCGTGCCGTGGCAATCAATGAGTGACGCGATCACGCCGCCGTAGACAAAACCGGGCGCCGCCATGTGGCAGGCTTTTGGGGTGAAGTGCGCTACCGATTCCTCCCCATCCCAGTAACTCTTAATATGAAGGCCCTCCTCATTGAGACGGCCGCATCCGTAACAATGGCTAACATCTTCCGCGTAGTAATCCTGAAATGCCTTTTCTTCCATCAGACCATCCTTCCTGAGGTAACTCGATTGAAATGAAGCGCAGAACTATATCTATCATTTTGTCGGAAGAAAAGCATCCATGTAGTTGGAAAAAAAGGCGGTGAGGCCCGCGGCGGGAGCCAGGCGGGCGGGCCCCACGATCGTCAGTCCATCAATCTTTCGTGATGGTGATGCGGAAGGCTTCTCCCTCTTCTTCAACACTCTTGAGAATCCAACCCTGGGCTACGGCGGCGCGGGATACGTTTTCCCTGGAAGTAACGGTGTCCACGAGGACGGTTATCTCGCCTTTGCCGATCTTCTTGATTTCGTTCATGGTCAAAATGACCGGCTGCGGACACGAAAGGCCTGTTGCATCAACGATAGCACTCATTATTGATCCTCCTTTTTCAGGCAGTCTTCTGTCTCATGGTGAACCCGATGAAGAGGCACACGAGGAGACCGGTGATGACAGCCGGGATCCCGTAAGGCCCGACACCTGTGGGTGAACTGGCGAGGCCGAAATTGTGGGCTATGCCGGCACCGACGATCATTCCCATCACGAAAACTGCGGCATCACCATCACCCTCGCCCGAGAGGAAAAGCTGACGACCCGGACAGCCTCCGCCAAGACAGAAGGCCAATCCAGCGAGTACCATCCCGCCGAAGTTCCACAGGCCCATCGTGTGGGCCACGGGCTGGTTTGCGAAGCCGGGGTGGAACTGTCCGAGGGCCAGGTTGGTCAGGAAGGCGAACACTACGAGTGAGACAAACCCGGTAAGAAGGTGAGTTTGTCTGAAGAGAACCAGATCCCGTATGGCCCCCATGGTGCAAAACCTGCTCCTCTGCGCCAGGAACCCGATAATGAGGCCTATCGGCAGTGACACGATGAGAGGAGCGTGCATGGAACCGGGTCCTTTCATGCTGTAGAAGAGGACTCCGCTCTTCTCCTGTCCCTCCACCTGGGGAAAGACGAGCATGAGGACAAGAAAACCCAGCATCGTCAGGGGCAGGAGCCAGCCAACCGAGGTGTGCGTGGTCTGCGAGCGTCCGAGGTTGTAGCCGCCTTTAAGAAAGAAGGTGCCCACCCATATGCCGCCGATGAGACCGAGAAGCCCGAATATCGCGTTCCAGTCGCCTCCGGCCAGACGCAGCGCCGCCCTCCAGGGACAACCCAGGAAGACAAGCGCCCCGATCATGGCGAAGGCTCCCAGAATGAACCGGACTATAGGGGCAGACCCTGACCGTGCCCGGAATTCCTTGAAGGCGTAGGCTGCGATCAGCGAGCCAAGGACAAATCCGATGATCTCGGGCCGCATGTATTGAACGATGGCCGCGCGGTGAAGCCCCAGGGCGCCCGCCATGTCCCTCTCGAAACAGGCCACGCAGACACCCATATTCGCCGGATTTCCCAATTTCTGTAGTAGCTGCGCGAAGATGCCGATAAAAGCTCCCACCGCGATGATCCCCCATCGTGTCGCAAACACCTGTACGAATTTTGACATGAGCTTTTCCCCTGTGTATCTTTTTTTATGTTTCCTTTGTAGAACAACATGGTAATCGCTTATTTGTCAAATTGATATTATCAATAAATGTTTGCGATGTCATTCAGCTCCTCTATCGTCCTGGAGTTGCCACGACAGCTCCTTCAGGCCTCTTTGGGTTGGGCCGGCTCCATTTTGAAAACGGTTCATACAATCTGGTATAGAACGCCTTCAACACTCCCATGGCGACGGAACTCGACCGTGCCCTTGTGGCGGTTGCGGACCTTGCGATCGTCTCGGAGAACGCCCGTTTCGGCCTGACGGCGATCAATGTGGGCCTCAATTGCGTCGGACCCGTGGTTCCCGTCACCCGCTGTGTCGGCAGAAAACGCGCCCTTGAACTCTTGCTGTATGGGGACCTGATAGATGCCCGGGAAGCTTTGCAGATAGGGCTTGTGAACCGTGTCGTTCCCACGGAGGAACTTGATGAGAGGACGAAGGAATGGGCCCTACGGTTGGCCTCGAAGAGCCCCCTGGCAGTTGAGAGCGCGAAGAAGGCTTTCTACACGGCTGCCGACATGGAATATCACAAGGCTTTCGAGCACACGACTTCCACTCTTGCGCGTTTGTGCACGACGGAAGACGTCACCGAAGGTATCAATGCTTTCTTCGAAAAGAGAGAGCCCCGGTGGAAACGGCGCTGACAACGATCCTCCCGAAGATGTCGCGAGAGCGGGTGCCTATTTGTCGTAATTGTGAAGAGCCATCTGGAGGGTGTTGGCCGCGAGCGACGCGCAATGCATGTCCTCTTCGGGAAGGCCGCCGATGGTTTCCAGGATGGTCTCGGCCGAGATCTTCCTGATCTCCTCCGGGCTTTTACCCGTGGCAAGCTCAGCCGCGAGAGATCCGCAGATCATGCTGGGCCCGCAGCCATCCGTTGTGAATGAGGCCTCCCGGACCTTTCCTGCCTCGAATCGCAGGAATATTTCCATAGTATCGCCGCATGAGCCGGTGATGCAGCCACGGGTATCCGCGTTGTCCATGGCATGCATATATTTCGGGTCGAGCCAGCGGTCAAAGGCCTTCCGGCCGTAGTCTCTCAACGCATCATCGTATATCTTTTCCTGCAGCTCCGTCACAAAATTATCAAGTTTATCGGGCATGTCTGTCCCCCTTTTACCATAAAGCGTACTCTTCCTCCTTATCGTGATGCGCGGGTCAACACGTTCGTTCCTTGCTTGAAACCCGTGTGTGACGCCACTGTTTCGCACTTGATCTTGAAAAGAAAGAAGATGTTCTTCTCCTCGTTGCTCAGGGTTTCGTAATTACCATGGCCTTTCGCGATCACCAGGTCGGCGTTCCTGTAACAGCTCTGGAATTCAAGACTGCAGTCATCCAATATTGTTCCCGGTGCGTCAGAACCGTTGCTGACCAGTCTTACCAGATCCTGAAGTCCCGCCGTTTGCGCGTCGCACATGACGGCGTCGTTAATGACGGGCTCGCCACGAACGGCAACGATAACCCGTCCCGCGGGCATCTCTTCGATGAGAAGACGATCGAAGACGATCTCACCCGCGTTGTCGGCGAGGTAGAGGATGTTCGACGCCTTGCCTATCTCCCTGCGGAGATGTTCAACGTCTACATGAAAGGGCTCGGAGAAGGTCCGGGCTATGCTCGACCGCACCTCGTCTTCCGTCAGGTCGCCGCGAGCCCCGAGATCGATCACGTTTCCCGTAATTGCGAGGAGGGCCGAGGTCTTCAAAGGATCCTCGCTTTTGCGCACTATTTCTTTGAGTTCCGACAAGAGCTGGAGGGCAAGGCGATTGTGCCGGTTCTTGGCATCTCTGTAAGGATCGGGATTTCCCGTAAGTTCCCTGAGCTTTCGGTGTATCATCTGCCCCACGAAAGGGGGCGGCTGGTCGAAATCGAGGCCAGCCAGGCACCGGAGCATCTCTCGCAGAACGCCCTCATGGACGGAAGGATAATCCGATACGAACCGAGCGGCTTCCAGTGTCTGTCTGAGAAAACAGGGAATACAATCGATCGATGTCTTCATGCCTGGAGACAAAGCAATTCACGTGCCATTTACAGGCCCGAGGAGCATACGACGCCATATCTTCTTGATTAGAAAGGTCTTTTGCCAATGACGGGGCCAGCGTATGATCGGGGAGAAGAGAAAGAGATACAACATCCATGCAACATGCAATACTATCCCCGCCGTCCTCGACCGTCGCCCCCGGGTGTTTCGATCTTGAGGTCCCTGATCTTTCGGTACAGTGTACTCGTGTCGATGCCGAGATCACGGGCCGCTCGTTTTCTGTTGCCGGCGTAGCGGCGCAGGGTTTCAGCGATCAGGTGCCTCTCCATGACCCTGAGGTTCGTAAGGCCGCTGTCCCCGGCAGGGGATACCAGGGCCGGCCGGAGTTCAGGCGGGAGGTGGTGGAGTTCTATGATATCTCCACCACACAAGACGAAGGCCTGTTCGATGATATTCTCCAGCTCGCGGACATTTCCGGGAAAATCATGTTCCATGAGCCGTGCTGACGCCTCGAGGGAGACGCCGGCGATGTTCTTTCCCTGAAGACGATTGTATTTGGCTATGATATGGTCCATGAGAAGGGGGATGTCCTCCCTGCGGTCCTTCATAGCCGGCAGTGTGAGGTGGATGACACGGATCCGGTAATAGAGGTCCTCCCTGAATTTACCCTCCTTGACAAGACTTGCCAGGTCCCTGTTGGTGGCGGCGATCACGCGGACATCGACCTTCACGGGTTCCGTGGAGCCGAGGGGTTCGATCACGCGCTCCTGGAGTACGCGCAGGAGGCGTACCTGTAGGGCCGGGGATATATCTCCGATCTCGTCGAGGAATATCGTACCCCCTTGGGCCAGTGCAAAGCGTCCCGGTTTGTCCTTTTTTGCATCAGTGAAGGCGCCGGCCTTGTGTCCGAAGAATTCGCTTTCAAGCAGTGTGTCGGGGAGGGCGGCGCAGTTGACGGCCACAAAACGTTTCTTTCTTCTCGGCGAAAGATTGTGCAGGGCACGGGCGAAAAGTTCCTTTCCCGTTCCGCTCGGTCCTTCGATCAACACCGTGCTTGAACTGGCGGCGATGAGAGGAAGCATCTCGAAGAGGCGCATCATGGCGGGGCTTCTTCCAACGATGTCCTCAAAGGTGTGGCGACTATACAACTCCTTGCGCAACTGTTCCACCTGGCTTAAGTCCTGGAAGGTCTCGACGCCGCCTATCACCTTGCCGTCCTTGTCTTTGAGAATTGCGGTGGAGATGCGGATGGGGATCGTGAATCCCCAGTTGTCGACGATTCGGGCGGTGGCGTTCACGACAGGCTTTCCCGTTTCAAAAGTCTTTCTCAGCGAGCACGCGTTTTCGCATACACTCGCGTGAAACACCTCGGAGCAAAGGCGCCCCAAGCTATCTCTTCTCGAAACCCCCGTGATCCGTTCAGCGGCGTGATTGAAGGAAGTTATCCGCCAATCCAGATCGACGGTAAAAACACCCTCGTTTATTGAGTCAAGTATGACGTCCCGCTCGTTGACGGTACCCCTGTCCTTCATATTATGTGCCCGACGACATCGACGTTAATCGTGCTTATTGCAAGTATTAGCATAGATCATTATTGCATAATGCTTGATTATCGTCAATGCTTCCAGTTCCTATGTTACCGCCAGAGATTGTCCATACTGGATCGACGGTTGTTTATAATAACAGGTATGGATATTGCAATCATGGTGTTTATGGTCGTAGCGATAACAAACTGGCAAGGCGCTGTGTCACCCGTTTTTGACGTGTCGGACAGGCTGTGCGTGGTCGAGATCATCGATGGTGCCGAGGTTCGAAGGGAGACCGTGCTCCTCACATACAGGGACCCCTTCGGGAGAGCCAGAGAGGTGGCGGGATTCAGCGTCGAAGTACTGATATGCGGTGCTGTTTCCCGCCCTTTCGAGACCGCCCTGATCAGCGTGGGAATCCGGGTCCTCGCTTTTATATGCGGCGATCTTGAAGTCGTTATCGGCGGATTTCTTCAAGGCAGGTTGACGGACAGCCGTTTTCTTATGCCTGGTTGCTTCGGAAAACGACAGGGTTATGGTTTCCGGCACCGCCGTGGAAGACATCCACACGGCGGTGCGCTACGGACCGATATCAATAAAAGGAAGTAAGGAATATACCAGGCGTTTGCAAACTTTACCACAGGAAGGAGTTAGTATGGCCAAGCACAAAATAGTATGTCCATTTTCCGGAACGGCTTGTAGAGAATGTGCGGTTTATCGGGGCCGGCACTATTACCTTTGCTATTCTGCTGGGTACAGGGGCAGCTCTTTCGATCCCGAGAGAATTCGGGAATTAAAAAAAGAGGAGACCCCGGATGAACCCGACAAGACCTTCGGGATGCCCGAAAAGATTGATGTCGGTGCACAGTGCATAAGAAACGTCGAAGAGTACGGTATTGAGAAGGAATTCGCGGCCCTCAAGCAGAGCTGAGCTCGACCGTTGACCGTCGGGTTAGTGATTAAAGAATATGGAATCAATAGAAGGCAGAGGATTCCGATCAAAGATTGTCACTACCTGAAGCCTGAAGGAAGCGCTTGCCATACATGACGGTACCGGGCACACGGCGGAAGGCGTGGCGGATTGGCAGACAGCCGTTCTTGCATGCCGGGTTGTTGGGGCAAACATCAACATTATGGTTACAGCACCGTTGCGGAGGATGTAACCAGCGGTACGTTTTTGGCTGATATCAAAGAAAGGAGGTAAGGAACATGCCAGGTGGAGACAGAACAGGACCTCGCGGGTTTGGTCCCATGACGGGGCGTGCAACAGGTTTCTGCACCGGGTTCGGTGTCCCGGGATATGCTAATGTTGCTGCAGGAAGAGGATTCCGGGCTTGGGGCAGAGGCCGCGGAGGCGGTGGTCGCGGCTACAGGAACTGGTTCTACGGAACCGGCCTGACAGGTTGGCAAAGAGCAGCCGGTTGCATGCCGGCATGGGGTAATCCCTCCGTTTACGGCGGGCCGTATTATGCGCCTCCAACGCCGGTCGTGAACAGGCAGCAGGAAGTGGATGCCCTGAAGGCCCAGGCAGAGTATCTGGAAGATGCCCTGGAAGGCATCCGCATGCAGCTCAGAGAGCTGGAGGACAAGCAAAGAGGCAATCAGGGAAGTTGAACGGATGAGGTCCGCGGGCCGACGGTGAAAGCGATGGCCGCCGCCCCGCGGCCCTGTATTGTGAGACGTAACTCAGGAGGTTTATCATGTTTATTGCGGTTACATCAGAAGGACCGTCCCTTGACGCAAGGATCGACCAGCGGTTCGGCAGGTGCCGGTATTTTCTGATCATCAACACCGACGATCTTGGCTTCGAGGCCATAGAGAATCATAATGCGGCCCTCGGCGGCGGCGCGGGCATCCAGTCGGCCCAAATGATCGCCGCAAAGGCGGTGACGCATGTATTCACAGGCTCCTGCGGGCCCAATGCATATCAGGTGCTTGCGGCGGCAGGGATTACGGTGGTTACGGGCTGCACAGGAAACGTCCGGGATGTGATCGATCAGTTCCGGGAAGGAAAGTTCGCGCCGGCGGGTGGACCCAATGTGGCAGACCATTACGGAATGGGCCAGGGTTATCCGGCTCAGAGTGGCGCCGGAATGAACGTACCGGGCATGGGCGGCGGCATGGGAATGGGACGCGGCGGCGGCATGGGCCGTGGCATGGGCATGGGACGCGGTATGGGAGGAGCTTCGACCGGTGGACAGACGGCGGGTATTCAGAATGCAAAGGAAGCTGCCGGAGACGAACTGGAAACACTAAAGCGAGAGATGGACCGGATCGGCGAACGCATCCGTCAACTCGAAAAGGAAAAAAACAGCAAAGGATAAGGGATGACGGAGACACCGCAGGAAGTGGCCGTGAGCATCGTGGCTGAGATGATAAAGGTGAAAAATGCCAAATACTGATTTTAAGTACATCTATGGTCCCGTGCCGTCCTGGAGGCTTGAAAGTTCTCTCGGGATCGACCTCCTTTCACGTCCTGAAAAGGTATGCTCTTTCGATTGCACCTATTGCCAGCTTGGCCGGAATAACGTAAGACGGACAACAAGGGATTTGTTTGTCCGTACCGGCGATGTGATGAAAGAGATCGAGTCATTGCCGGACGTGAGCATTGATTATTTGACCTTTTCGGTGGTTTTCATACTCTCGGCCTGCCACCTTCCATTGTCAGGTCCGTGATCAAGAGATTTCAGGAGATGGGGGTGGGCAAGGTAGCCCCCACCCACTGTACCGGAAATGAAACTATCCAGTTGTTCAGGGAAGCTTACGGATCCGATTTCATTGAGGCAGCCGTGGGTAAGAGCATTGAGGTCTGACGTGCTGTTATTGTATCCCGCCGGCTTCCGCCAGTATCTCCGCAATGTCCTTTATCGCCAGCTTTCCCTCGAGCTCTTCCGCCTTGAGCGCGTCTTCGAGCATGACAAGGCATTTGGGGCATGCCACGGCGAGGACGGTCGCCCCCGTTTCGGCGGCCTGCCTGACCCTGCGCCGTGCCGGGCTTGAATTGCTGCCGCCGAGAAGGTCGATCTCAAAGTTGCCTGCCCCTCCGCCGCAGCACAGCGCTGCGTCCCTGTTTTTATCCATCTCGACCAGCCGAAGGGATGGAAGCGCGGTGAGGATTCTCCGTGGAGTTTCGTACTCTTCATTCCATCTACCGAGGAAGCACGGGTCGTGGTAGGTCACCTGCGCGTCAAATCCCCCCGAAACGTCCAGTCTTCCTTCTTTGATGAGTTCAAGGAGTAACCGGGTGTAGTGGAATACCTGGAAGTCGCCGCTGTATCGGGGATAAAGGTTTTTCATTGCGTTGTAGGCGTGGGGTGAAAGGGTGATGATCTTTTTCGCGCCGAGGCTGTTGAAATGCTCGATGTTTCCCTGCGCCAGCATTTCAAAAAGACCGGTCTCGCCGAGCTTGTGAACCTCGTTGCCGTCGCAGTTTTCCTCGTTGCCGAGGACTCCGAAAGATACGCCGGCCTTACCGAGGAGCATTCCCAGGGCCCGGGCGGATTTCTGTGCCCGCGTATCGTAGGAGCCCGTACATCCGACATAGTACAGGTGTTCCTGGCCGTTGTATCCTTGTGTTTCCGTTCCTTCCATCCATGCGTTCCGCTTGCTTCTCCCACTGCCATAGGGGTTGCCATGGAGGTCGATATTCTCGAGGAATTTCTTAACGGCCCGAGGAACTTTTCCCTGCTCTATCATCTCGCTCCGCGCGGCCACCACCATGTTGACGATATCTGCATTGAAGCTCAAGGGGCATTTGACTTCGCAGTTCCTGCAGGTGGTGCAGGAATAGAGGATCTCAGCGAGATGTTCAGACCAGTCGAGCGCTTCATTCAGCCAGGCCCGCGTCAGCCAGAGTCTTCCGCCGCAGGAGTATGGTTCCATGCGGAAGCGCGCGTAGGGCGGGCAGTTGTTCACGTCCATCCAGTTCGTGGGGAACTTGCAATAGCCGCATCTGAAGCAGCGGTGAATGACATCGTTGAATTCGTATGTATCCATGGGCATCATATCCCCTCCCAGTTCCCCGGGTTCATGATGCCGCCGGGGTCGAGAACCGCTTTGATCCGTCTCATGAGTTCCCGCGTTCCGGGGTCGAGGCGGTCGATGATGAGCTGCTGCCCGTAGGTTCCCGGCTTCCATATTACCCCGCCCAGCTCGAGGACAAGGTCATCAGTTTCGTGGAGCGCTTTCCTTGCCTGGTTCATCGTTTCGGGGTCGGCCCTGTTGAAGGCGTAGGTCCATGCGAACATCATCGAGTGTCCCACGCCGATGCACCGCCCCGTAACCGTGTAGGGGATGTCGTGTCTTTCCGATATCTCCCGCCCCTTGCGATAACATTCCGGGTATTTTTCAATGGGCATGATACTGCCGACGTATTCGAAGCCGCCGCCTTTTTTATAGTCGGAAGTCTTGGATATCTGGGGATGTTCGAGGCCCCGGGTGAAGCCCAGGTATCCTCCGTCCCCCCGGCTGATGTATTCGCCCAGGGTGTCGTCCCAGATCAGTTCCTGTTTGAACTCAAGTTCTTTCTCAGAGTCGGCGGCGATATTCACCGTGAAATGCTGGAGGCCCAGTCCGAAGGGCGGGATGGCACGGCTGTATGCTATGACGTCCTCCGCCATTTGTGTTGCGGTGATCTTCCCGATGATCTCGGGGACGAGTTCCTCGTCTTCCACCACAAACTGCCCGACACCCCTGATCCGTTTGGCGGGATAGAGCCGTATCGATAATCGGGTGACAATACCGGTGGTACCGCACCAGCCGAAAAAGAGGCCGACATCGGGGAGCGGGTGATTGGTGAACCACGAAACGCCTATGGCACAGGAACCGAAACGGCAGACCTCCCCCGTCGGCAGGACTACCTCAAGGCCATTGATCTGATCGGAGTT
>Ga0351950_1011_pt1 | contig 38317 bp, 48 predicted proteins | sample BONcelT113001H13_FD_206835 | JGI IMG/M metagenome (GOLD analysis project Ga0351950, IMG submission 206835) | Enriched cells from coal bed in the Powder River Basin, Montana, United States - BONCAT cells T11 rep3 HSBNCT.T11.300.1.H13 ...
TGCCGGGGATGTCTGGAGAAGGGTCCTGTTAAACTCCATCTCGTCCCGGATCATTATCTGGGCTATCTTGCGGTCCGTTATGTCCTCAACGGTGCCTTCATACCGGAGTACCTTTCCGTCCTTGTCCTTCACCGCGCGCCCGTTCAGGGAGACCCATATAATCTTTCCGTCGCGCCGCCTGAACCGCACCTCCTGGTTCGTCACTATCCCCTGTCTTTCCAGTGTAGCTTCAAAGAGACGCCTGTCTTCAGGATCGGCGTAGATGTCTCTACTGATGTTTGTAACGGCCTGAATCAACTCCTCCGGGGAGTCATAACCGTTGATCCGGGCCATGGCGGGATTGACGCTTATGAAACGTCCTTCCACCGTGGACTGGTATATGCCTTCCACTGCGTTCTCGAAGATGGACCGGTACCTGGCCTCGCTTTGCAGCGATGCCTCCTCGGCATCCATCCGCTTCCGGGCCTCTTTGAGAACCGCCCAGGACTTGACCGTATAGAAGACAAGAACGAAGAGGCCTGCAACAAGGAGCCCGATGATGGCGAACCACCTGTCACGGAACCCTTTCATGGAGGCCAGGGCCTCCTCTTCGGGGGTAGCCACGACGATGGACCAGAAGGTGTCACCGATCTCTATCGGCATGTAGACCGCGTGTTTCAAGACCTTCTTCGTTTCCTTTTCAGCGATATAGTCATAGTCGTACGTCGTGATCCCCGCCTTGCCCTTCATCATCTCCTCGGCCATGGCAATGACGCCCGGGAAGCGGCCCGACGTTTCGTATATGGACACACCGATATGGCCGGGCACGGGGCAGTATAGTTCCTGACCGCTCCGGTTCAGAACCCAGGCATAGCCGCTCTGCCCGATACGGATGGACTTAAGATATTTTTCCGCGAGGTCATCGATGGAGACGATGACCTCCACGGACCCGTCGAACCTTCCGTTCCTGATTATGGGGTGATGAAGGGCCACCGACCTCTCCTCGCCTTTCACCGTGGTAAGTACATCGCTGATGACGGGTTTTTGGCCGCGCTTCATTGCATGAAAATACTCCCGGTGGGATATGTCAGCTCCCTGGTATTTCTCATTGTGGGGTGCGGTAAAAAGGAACCTGCCTGCAGGGTCGACGCGCGCGATAGACCGTATATCGTCCTTGCTCGCCTCGTAGAATTCCTGGATGGTGTGCTTGCCGGCCTCACCGAAAGCGATGATCTCCTCGTGCCTGACAAGATGGTGAAGCATCTTGAAATACTGCTGGAAAAAGCCTTCGATCGCGGCCTTGGCCTGCCTGGCATGGGCCGTCTGCTGCTTGTTGAGATCCTCTATGGCGTCATTCCTGACCCGTTGATAGGTCGTAAAGAACAGGTAGAAACAGGCAACCACGAAGACCAGGATGGAGGCCAGGAACAGCCATCGTTTCAAAGCCTTATCCTCCTTACCCGCATACAGTCCCTGCGGAAATCCGATCCACAGCCCAGCTTTTCCAGGGCACGCGGTTGATATGGGATACTACAAGAATTCTAAACGACTTTTCCCGAAAAGCCAACCACTTTCGGCCTTGTCCGCTGGCGTTCCCTCATGGCACGTCAAGGTTTCCCACCTTCCCCATGTACGAGCGGATAGACTCGAGAAGGTCGTCGCCGGGCTCGTGAAACTGCGTGCCGATGGACGTCCTTTTATCGGCCGTCCTGACGTTCCTCACTATCGCCCTGATCTCCCTCTCTTTCGACGAACCGATGAGGCATACCGAAAAAACGATCTCGTCGGCGATTTGAACACCGAGGTCAGGCGCGGCGCCTGACTGGTCAAAAAGGAAGCTGCACCCGCCTTCGCTCATATCGGTAAAGGCGCCCTGATGCGACACTCCGTTCATCGAAACCGCCGCGGGGATGAGACAAGGTACCCTCTGGAACTTTCTCAGGTTCACCGTCTCGATCTTTTCCGGATATGCCAGAAAAGCCAGGCGAACGGGTTCGTTCATGGCGGCGATGAGCGTGGAATAGAAACCGTAGGCCTTTCCGCCACGGAGGTAACGGACGATGATGTTGTTCGTCTGATGGAGTTTCACCCAGAGACCCGGTATGGCGGGCACTTCCGCGATAAGATACCGGTCGGCCGCCATGCCCACAAGATTCCCGTTCCAGGTGTCCTTCGATCCCCTGAGCTGAATGCGCAGGTTGATGCCGACGGTGATGCCGAGTTGTTCTTTCTGATTGATCGCCTGATCTCCTGTCTTTCCCATGGGTCTATTTCGGGTCACATCCCCGCTCTCAGGATTTCTTGAATTATATATCGCCATTCGTTCCGTTTCATTAAGATGCGAATGAACCACGGGGAGGATGGATTTGCTTTCGGCGGAAGCAGATTGCACTGAAAGTGAGAGAAACTGGAAAAAGGCGGGAAGATGCGGGAAGTGGGCGGAAGAAAAGGGATAAGAGGAAAAAGAAGGATGTTAGAAATGCAATTCCACAAGGGAAGGGTTTTAGATTTTGGGCGCGCGAAATTGCATTTTGATGAGAGAAATTTAAGGGCTCCGATATAACCTATTCGAACGCCACTCAATCAGATCGTGTAGCCAGAACAGCCGCAACGGATTAGTATAAATGATGGCAATCCGCCGCCGCCGGATCCTATCCCACCGATCATAGATGGACTCTTCCTCGGTCTCTTTAGCCTTGCCTCCGTCGATAATCTCAATTATTCCCCGCCCGCGCGATGTTTGTCCAGATGTTGTTCTCCCCCTTCTGGTCCCATCGTTTTAAAATCAGTCTGTTGGGGATCGAGAAGCCGCTTCTTAATAATTTCTATATCATTGCGCAATTCATCTATTTCTTTCCTTCTACGCACAGATTGCTGAAAGGTAAAGGCATTTTGAGAAAGTGCCAATTTTGTTCCCTCATCATTGGAAAGCATCACCTCAATTACTGCATCAATTACCGGCCGTATTTCTGGGGAAACCACAGGTGCGAACCTTAACTCATTCAATGATTCTACTGAAGTCATAGGTCCTTCCCCTGTCGCAAGCCATTGAATGCTAATACCAGTACATTTTGCGAGAGCCGCCAGGCTTGATCTGCTCGGATCTGCTACACCGTCGAGATACTGTCTAATTGCTGTGTACGATAGCCCCGACATTTCTGATAGACGCTTCGCGCTGCCCGCAATTTCTTTAAGCTGCTGCATCCTCTGGCCGAATGCACTGTCTTGAATCTTGGGTTTCACAGTTTAAAGTTCCATCCTCTAACTTTCAACTATACTTTCAACTATACCGCTTCCGTTTAAAGTTGTATATATCTTATTGATATCATTACTATTAGGTGAATTATGCCACGTTTTCGAGACCGATGTAACTTTAAACCAATACTTTCCCCTTGACAAATAACCTTAAGCCGCTATATTCTGTCCCTATATGTCACCTTAAGGTGACACAGGAGGCAAAAAAACATGCTTAACGACGAACAGAAAGAAGCCGTGGTAAAGGAGATTCTCCCGATCCTCGCCAGCTGGAAGATCAACGACGCCCTGGACGCTCTTGAATATGCAAAGGGATGTATCTGTGACTTCTCGACCGTCACACTTCCCCCTTTTCAAGCTGAGCAAGGAAATCACTGAAGATGTATCGAACCTCAGCCTTACCATCAGATGTAGTCGATTTTTTCTTGAGCACATTAACCACCTGGACCATAAGAGCGGCTATTGTCAGGTTTGAAGCAACGATGGCCTTTGCATCATCGGATAATTTCATACAAGACCCTCCTTTACTGGTGAAGAATGAAGCATAACCGAACGGTTACCGATACGGCGAAAAAAAACAGGTGGGAGATCCTCAAGCGCCGTAGAAAAATGCTGCTCGCCTGGCACCAGATCACCATGACCCAGATCGCCAAGGAGATGAGCCTTTCGCCCGAGACGATCAAGACCGTCATCAATCTCTATCCTGAGAGAACATCTCGCAGGGTCCAGGACTATATTGCCCTCCGCCTTAATGTTCCGTACGAGCGGCTTTGGGGGGTTCGGGATTCGCATCATCACCATAACGGCCATTATAACAAGGGGAAAAAGGCTTGTAAATGACTAAGATGCGTAAAAAATTGTCACGTTACGATCAGCCCACCCTCTTCGACGCAATAAAAGAGCTGAAAAACACCAACCCCGCGAAAGGGTCCCTCTCCATCGAGAAGGAATTCAAAGCCGCCCTCTCGGATGACCTGAGCCACGCCTGTGACGAACTCGGCAGGGAGATATCCCGGGCCCAGGTCGCGGCCCGAATGACGGATTATCTGGGCGAGGAGATCTCCCTGTCCACTATTAATAACTGGACCGCGCTCAGTCACCCCCACAGCATGCCGGCTGATCACCTCCCCGCGTTCGTGCGGTCCACCGGAGGACAGCGCAGGGCCGTCGAGGTCCTCTCGAGGCACAGCGGACTGTTCATGCTCCCGGGACCGGACGCTTTGCGGGCTGAAATTCAACGCTTCGATGAAATGATGCGCAAGGCTAAGGCGGAGATCCAGGTGAGACGGTCTCACCTGAAGGAAATCGAGAGGAGGCAGAAATGAGGGTCAGAAAAATTTTTTGCCCACAATCGGCTGTCGTCCTTTCGGACGATGCGGTTTTGGGGGAAAGGATGACAAAGCTTGAGAGGGAGGCGAGAGAGAAATAATGAGCGCACAGGATTTAGAATGGATCGTATATCTCTTCGGTTTTATTATTGGGATCTTGTTTGGCGCTATTATGGTTATTTTAGCCCCGAAATTCCTGCGGTTTTTTAAACGTGCCAAGAATCGAATCATCTATCGCCTCTATGTGAAGCTCTTTTCGCATCGAATTAACGGCGTCCAGGCACTTCTTATCAAAGATGATGATTGTTTCCGGGGGGTCCTGGAGAGAGTGGGCGCCGAGATGTTTAGATACTACAGGAGCCAATTTAATGTAAGCCACCTGGACATCCTTCAGTTTTTCTCTAACAGAAGCCGAGATGAGGAGGCTGCTTCCAAACAGGTCGCTAAACTTCGCATTCTTCTCTTCCAATTCTTTCTTCTTTACACCAGCGTCCAGTCCCTCAAAAGGAGAATCATCGACCCAATTTCTGAGGACGGTCATCACCATCATATTCACCCACTCAGAGAGCTGCTGATAGACGGTAAGTTTCTCTTTATAGATGATTTCTTTGAACTTCTCTTTACGCAATTCCATCTGGATAAACCACATTACCGCAGCACCGATGACGGCGCCGATGATACCGAAAAGTCCGGCGATTACAACAGAACTCATGTCATGCCTCCCGAAATGGAATTGATTGAAAATATGGTTTTTCCGTCTATGAACGACTATATCACACCACCCGGGAGAAATGAACGATGAAGGAGTGGTACTCAGCGAAGGAGCTCGTCTCCCTTCCCGGGATGCCTGGAACTATTCAGGGCGTTTTGAAAAGGGTCGAATCGTGGGAATCCCGGCCCCGTCAGGGCAAGGGCGGCGGCCGCGAGTATCACATCTCTTCCCTTCCGGAAGAAACCCGAGCTCACCTCCTCGCCGAAGCCGCCTCCCTTCCTTTTTCGGATCCTGATCTCGACGCATACCTCACCTCCCGACAAATATCCCTCTCCCCTGCCGAGCTCCAGGACCCTGCCATACAGGCAAAGATAGCATGTGCCAAGGCTTACGAGAGATGCCCGGCATACAAGGGGCGCGAGAAGGTCCTATCAGCCCTTTCGGCCCGCTACGGCAAGTCGAAGCAGCAGATCCGCAGGTGGATCTCGGACATCGACAAGCTGCGGGCGAGGTCAAGGCATCGGATCACCCTCGCCGACCAGAAGATCGAGATCCCGCAATCACACACCTTCTCACCGGAGGCGATCGCTTACGGCCTGTCGGTTTACGCTCGGAACATGCGCGGCGGCATCAAGACGGCATACCGCGAGATGAAATCACTCGCCGATACCAGGAGCTGGAATGTCGGCGATTATTCGAACTTCACGCGGTTGGTCCGGAAGATACCCGAGGTCATATGGACCCGCATATACCGGGGAGACACCGGATTCGAGCTCGCCTGCGTCCCGAAGATCGTCAAGGAATGGACCGCCGTCCCGGTGCAGTCCGTCCTCTGCGGTGATCAGAAAATATTCGACTATGAGGTCTATGATCCGGAGATCTCGCGGGTCATCATCCCTAACGGGTATTTCTGGATGGACTGCAGCAGCCGCATGATCAACGGTGCCTGGATCGAGCTGGATCATTATAACAGCTACACCGTGGGCAACGCCCTGCGCGAGGCCCTCCGCTACGGTATACCAGACGAGATTTTTACCGACTGGGGCAAACCCGAGGGCGCGAAACACATCGGCAACATCCTCTCCAGCCTCTCCGGCCACACACAGACCGGGGACTTTCAATCGATGGGCGAGCGTTTTGCTGACATGTCCTACGATGATGTCGAGCACCACAAGGCCCAGCCCGGCAAACCGTGGATGAAACCCATCGAGAACATCATGAATATCCTCGACACGATGATGGACGCCCGCTTTATCGGCGGTTTTCGCAAGCGCAACAATGATGCCTGGGTAAACAAGCAGATTCAAGCGATGCTTAAACGCGATCGCAAAGTCACCTTCCAGTCCTCAAGGCCCGTGACGGCCGCGGAGGCTAAAGGCCTTATGAACATTGAGGAGTTTGTGCACACGGTCTTCTCGGTCGTTGAGGAACACAACCGAAAACAAAAGAAGCTCCAGGAGGGCGGGGTTATCGTCCCCGGCGAATTCTTCGCGGCCGGGCTGACCTCCCAGCACCGCCCCGTCCTGGACGATACAACCCTCAATTATATCTGTATGCCCCGGGTTGAGCGCATCCCGCGCCAGGCCGTTATTAAAGTCAAAGTCCATCACGACGACGAACGCGGTTACTATTCTCCGGTCCTCGCCGGCCTGAAGGAAAAGGTCTGTGTGTCCTTTAATCCCTACAACCGCGACGAGCCTGCCGTCATCACCACTCTGGATGGTCAATATCTCGATCTGGGACAGCCCTGGCACACTCAAAATCCTTACGACCGCGAAGGCGTGACCGCGAAAAGACACCGCCAGGCCGAGCTGATGAAATGGGTAGGAGAGCAGGCAAAACGGGTCAAGGAAGCATTCGGGATAGTCCTCGAGGCCGCAGCTCCCGCCCGGGCGCCGGCCCAGCTCTCCAGAATCGTTCCGGCGTCCGCGGTGGCTCATGAGGCAGAAAAAGAGCGCAAGATCTACGAAATCCGCAAGGACAATACAACACTTCATGACCGGGAGACCACGCGCGAGGCAAACAGGCTCCGGGAGGACCTCAAACAAAAACTTGCGGCACAGGCCGCGGCCGGCGGGGTGTTCCAGATCCCATCGGACGACAAGGCGCGGTACGTGGCGTATCTCGATCTCGCCGAGAAGGCCTCCTCGGGCATCGAGCTCTCCCCCGAGGAAGAGGCTTTCTTCGCGAGTTATCCCGGCACGGACGGGTACCGAAACCAGGTGCGTTTTCACGAGCGCTTCCCTGAACTCTACATCAGGAGACGGTCGACCGAACCCGACAAGTAAACAACCGGCCAGGTCCTTGAGATCACCCGGACCTGACCCTTTATGACATACATCCAAGGGAGGTAACAACACATGAACAATAACGGCAACCATCGGACTATCGCTCCTTTAAAGAACGTGTCCCTGTGTACCCTGGCGCTCGAGCGTGCGATCGGCAGGAAGCAACATCTGCCCGGTATCGTAGAATTCCACGGCCCCTCAGGCTTCGGCAAGACGTTCGCCGCATCTTTTGCGATGAACGAGTATAACGCCGTTCTGATCGAGGCCAAGAGTACCTGGACCCGCAAGGGACTCCTTATTAACGTTGCCCGGGAGCTCGGCATAGCCCCGGCTCACACCATGTACGAGATCACCGAGCAGGTCTCCGAGCGTCTGGCACTCTCTGGCAGGCCGCTCATCGTTGACGAGATGGACCACATCGTTCACCAGGGAGCAGTGGAGGTGATCCGGGACATCTACGAGGGATCCCACGCTCCGATCTTGCTCATCGGCGAAGAAAATCTCCCGCGGAAGCTCCAGCAGTGGGAGCGGTTCCACGGCAGGATCCTGGATTTTATTGCCGCCGCGCCCGCCGACATGGAAGACGCGCGGATCCTCGCCGAGTTCTACTGCCCGAAGATAGAGCTCTCCGATGACCTCCTGGCATCGCTCGCCGAGGCCGCAGCCGGCTCCATCAGGAGGATCTGCGTCAACCTCGCCCTCATCGAGGAGACGGCCCTGTCCGTCGGCAAGAAGGTTGTCGACCTCGGGGCCTGGACGAGCTTCAAAAAGGGATTCTGGACGGGTATGACCACCGAGAGGCGATTTTCATGAAGACGGGCAGGCCCGAGCACTTGAAGGACGAGCGCGAGACGAGGGACGCCCTCTGGAAATCTATCCGCACGCGAAAGGAATTTACCATCCCGGACCTCACGGAAGATTGCGATCTCGCGTACAATTCCATCTCCCGCTACCTCGCCTCCCTCGTCAAGGCCGGGATCCTCGATGCGGACCCCGTCCCGCAGGTACCCGAAGGAAAGATCTTCCCGGGAGCTGCCGGCCGCCGCCGCACCTACCGGCTGCTCAGGGACAGTCTCGATCCTCCGAGGGTCCGTCCTGACGGAAGCGAGATAGACTCGCATCAGGGAACACAACGAATATGGGCCACGATCCGCAGCCGCAAGGTCTTCAACCTGTCGGACCTCCACGCCCTGTCCTCCACAACCCGGTACCCCGTGGCAAGATCCGCCGTTAAACAGTATCTCAAATACCTCGAATATGCCGGCTACGTGAGGCGGGTCGAGGGCACTGAGATCTCCAGGGCGACATACAGGCTGCTTAAGAATACCGGCCCTAAGGCGCCGGTGATACAGAGGATCCACCAGGTCTGGGACCCGAACACACGACAGGTGGTCTGGCCCATCGCCCCCCAGGAGGCTCCTCATGAAGAATAGGCCGGACGATGTCATTACCGTGCGCGACAGTTGCGCGACCCACATAGCACGGTGGAGAGGCAAAACGGCAAGCTGCACTGCAGGTCCACAATACGCCGCCTGCGCCTGCGCCAAAAAGGTACTGGGCCACGATAATTTTGCCCTTATGACATGGGGTCAGGGTTACTGGCAAGTGATGGTGACGAACAAACATGGAAACTAATCTCCTTCAACAGATGGTTGAAAAGATCGGGCTCCAGGAGGTAGCGGGGCGGATCGGCTACTCGAAAAGTGCCGTCTGTCACGTCCTCCGGGGCACCTATAAGGGCAAGGTTGAGAAGATCCTTGTCGCCGCCGAACAGGCATTTTCCGTCGAACAGATCCACTGCCCGGTACTCGGCGATATTCCGCTCCACCGCTGCATCGAGGAGCAGAACAGGCCGTTTTCCGCAGCGAACAGCATCCGGGTCAGCCTCGCAAGGGCCTGCCCGACGTGCGACAGGAAGAAGGGTGTGAGCCGTGACGAATGAGGAACGGGTGTTGAACGCCCACGGAAGATCTCAGTCAAGCCGCCCGGAGACCACGGGCCCCTGGGCTCACGCCAGGGAACTGAGGCGTTTCTGGGCTATAGCGCGGAAAGCCGGCGTCAGTAAGGACGGGGTCCACGCCATCATCGAGGGACACTATCCCGGTAAGCGCCGGCTTCACGACCTCACGAGGGTGGAGTTCATTAAGGTCATGGACCTCCTCTTCCACGGCCCCTCATCGCCGTCCGACACGATACCGGATCTGGACATCAGGCACGGGGCCTGTGCGGATGGCCAATGGCGCAAGATCCGCTGGTTGCAGCGGCAGCTGCGATGGTCGGACACACACCTCATAAACTACGTCAAAAAGGAATGCGGCATCCACCACGTGCAGTTTTTGACTGCGTGGGGAGCCCGCGCCGTAATAACGGGAATGGAGAAAATACATGAAAGACAACCATAAAGCACATCGCCGCGCGCCGCGTGATAAGAGTTCCTTCGAGGCCGGCCTCCGCACGGCCCCGATATCCGGAAGCGGTCGTTACGCAAACAGGGACATCAGCTGCAGGACCTGGGGCGACAGGATCGATCTGTCCGTCTGCATCACGAGATCGACCCGGCATCCTGAGCAATGCGCCGGCTGCCCGAGAAACTTTTAGGGGGTGAATACGATGACCACATGCAGAACCATGAAGGTTGTGAAGCGCATCTACTGGGCTCTCCTCCTGTTTTCCGTGTTCTTCGCCGGGTGGACGGCGGGGAAGGAGAGATTCTTTCAACGCGGTTTTGAAACAGGCTACGAGGCCGCATCCAATCACATCTCCACGCGGATCCGCGAGGGCATGAACGACCTGCAGCCTTTTTATGTCTCCGATATCGGGTTCCGGTTTGCGCCAAGAGGCTTTGCCATCACGAACCTCCGCTTCATCGGTGACGAGGATGCCTACGCGGCAAAGAAGGTGCCGGAATGAAAGCAATCGTTGAATCATATCAGGATGGGAAGAGCGTCATCAAGATCTGTGGTGATGATGGACGGATTGTCGAGTGCTTCGAAGTCACCGCCCTCGTTGTGGAAAACCATATATCCGAATGCTTTACGGGCTTTCCACGCGTAAAGGTGCGCGTCGAGATATCAAATAATTGAAAGGAGAGAGGCATGTCAACCCTTGCGGAAATTGAAAAACTCACCAAGGATTACGCGGATGCGAGAGATAACCTGTCAAATACCGTCAGGACCCTGGAGGAGAAGATCGAGTCTCTGAAGCGTCAATACCTGCCCGGTATCAAGAGACAGGTGGGTATAGCCGCAGCCAGAAAGCTCGATCTGGCGAACGCGATCGAGGATAGCAAAGGCCTCTTTGTCAAGCCGAGGACCATTATCTTTCACGGCGTCAAAGTTGGGCTGCAAAAGGGTTCAGGCAAGATCGAGTACGATAAATCGGACATAGACCGCATAGTCCGGCTCATCGAAAAACACTTCCCGGAGCAGGCTGATCTACTGATCCAGACGAAGAAGACGCCCATCAAAAAGGCCCTCGGGAACCTCACTGTCGCAGAGTTGAAGAAGCTCGGCGTCTTCGTTGAAGACACCGGTGACGCGGTGGTGATCAAACCTACCGATTCACAGATCGAGAAGCTCGTCGACAGGCTCCTCAAGGAGAAGGACGAGGAAACGGAGGAGGAGGCGGCATGAACGACGGGGATTTTGCAAAGATCTTACGGGCGAGCAATGGTCAGCAGGTTCTCGTTTACCACGGACCGGATACCGAATCAGATGATGAGGACGATACGGTTGCGGTGATCCACTGCATCGCCATGATGGACTTCGGAACCGTGGATCTCAAGGCGTATGCAACGTCCGACGAGGGCGTTAAACGTTACATGGAGAGTTTCGATCAGGATGCAGCCGACAGACTCATCCAGGGGATAGAGAAACTAATGACGGGGGCATCAAATGAAATCGAAAAACCAGAAGAGGCGTGATCCTGCCGAGCTATTGAAGACTTACAAGAAACTATGCCCCCCAAAGAGCAGCGAGATCAAGTCGGTGGCCACCCTGAGAAAAGGATCGAAACGGAAATCGCTGGAGGAGAGATCATGAAAGAGCAACAGGCAACGCAGATACCTGCCGGAGCAGACATGTTGACAAAGATGGAAGACACGGTCGCAGCAACGTATGGATTACAGATCCGGGAGATGCAAAAGGAACACGAGTACAATCTGCTGAGGGTTGAGGCTGACACGAAGATAAAGGGCCAGGGCATGCAGGAGAACCTGTCCCGTCTCATGCGGACCATGTTTCTGCGGCAGACGAAGGAACGGCTCAAGGAGAGCGGACTGTGGTCCAGATTTTGCCAGGATGCCGGCATCGACATCAAGAAGGCGGACTATGAAATAGACAAGCTCGGGGACTTCAGAGACGAGGCACTCCTAACTTTTTCGGAGTACTGCGGATACGACATTAATAAAATCAAATACTTGACAAGCGGCAACTCCGAAAAATTAGGAGTCACCGTGCAAAATGGGGAGATTTTTGTGAAGGGAGAGCGGGTGCCTTTCACTCCGGAGGACGTCGAGCTCGTGATCGGCACGCTCCAGGATGAGCTCCAAAAAGAGGAGGAAGCTACGCGAAAGGTGAGGGCCCTGCTCGAGACGGAAAACGCCGAGACGAAAAAGGCCCTGAAAAAGGCGGAGCGCGAGATCAAGAAGATACGGCGAGAAGCAGATAAAAAAGGCCTGACCCCGGAGGAAGCTGCCTTCCTGGGCGAAATGGATAAGATCAAGACTGCCTTCGATGAACTTATCGAGCGTATTGATAATGCTGGTTTCGATGCAGGGGATGCACCCACGGCACGTATGACCGTGACGGCAAAAACCCTGGTCGAGTACATGAAGCAGCGTGTGGCAGCGCTGTGGACGCGAGAGGCATAAGTGGACGCCTTTTTCACGGATTCCCGGGAGTTGATTGAGCAGGCGGACGCGCTGGCAAGGAATTACGGCAGGATCACCAGGAGGGGGGGCATGAAACGCTTCTTGATAGAGATGGACGATGACGCCTGGGCGGCAATGTGCAGAGAACAACGGGTGGCTTATAAATGTGGGGATGGCGCAGAGCTGTGCGGAATCCCTCCTGAAGATAAGGACGTGTTTTACGACTATCTGTGTAGAAGAAGCGGCGCCGACATGGTCTGGCCCGATGAGCTTTCCACCATCGCCGTCACCGACTTAGCAGGCGACGAACGTTTCGATAGCAAGGATCTCTATAGCCGTCACTCGCAATGCGGCACAGCTCACACGAAAATCCTCCAAACTCTCCAGGCCGGAGGGGAGCAATTGCGGGATCCGGCCAATCAAACTCAGGAGCAAGAACATGCTGAAACGTAAGATCGAGGTCAATTACCGGCGAGCAAACGAACGATTCAGGCGCTGCAAATACTGCTCTCACAAACGATGGACGCCGATTCACACCTGCGCTGTCTTTCATGGAGGCGAAAGCTCGCTCCTCAGGTACGACTGGCGATGTGAAATAGTCGGAATGCAGAGCTCCAGACGATACGGCATCCGGGATGATCACGTGTGCGATCAATACGCCGGCAATGGAGGCTTCCATGGGTGACATGGAAATGGTGTTCAGGGGCAGAGGCAGAAACCATGTCTAAGCTGAATCCGGCCCAGGTATTTCCGATACTGATTATCGTCCTTAGTGCCGCGGCTGGGATAGTTTATCTCTACTCCGGGGACTGGCGTCGCGGGCTCTACTGGCTGTTCGCGGCTGGATTGGGGGTGTGCGTGACATGCTGAAACGATGCCCGAAATGTGGCAGCCGAAACATTATCCCGGACCGGTTCTCGGAGACGGGCGAGAGCTGCCTTATGTGCGGAACCCAGAAGGGATTTTTTGAGAAAGCGGTACCGAACGCAATGGTCCCCTCACCTGTCTCGGGGGGGGGTAGACCTGAAAGGAAGGAGGAAAATATGAGCAGGAAAGATGACCAATCATGCAAGAGGTCTGGATGCACGAAAGGCGGGTTTTTCCACGGATACTGCAAGAAACATTTCCCCGAGGCATACGGAATGTCCTGGGAAGACTACCTCGGGAATCGTGCCTTCAGGGGAGAGAAGCCCCACCTGGTGGCGGCACGGATAAAGGGGGTAGGCATGCCGACGCTAACCCCGGGTAAAGCGGCGACCATTGAAGGTTCCCTCGAAACGACAGCGCCTGCCATCACGGCCACGGCTGTCGTTATTCCCCAGGACCTTTGGGAGAAGATTTCCGGGCTGGCAGCGATCGAGTTTCGGACTCCCGACCAGCAAGTTCTCTACATGCTGGACGGCCTCTTCTTGAATCCCGTCTCCCGCACACGCATTGTGGATGAGGTCTCGGAGAGAAGCCTGGAAGCGCGCATAATATCGCTCATCAGCACGAGCCCGGCGATCCGGGCGGCAATCAAGGGGTAACACGAATGCCCGAGCAGCTCACCCTCGATTTTCAGACGCAGCCCCTGATGCCTGAAGAACAGGCCGTCTGGGACTGCATCAAGGACCGCCGGGGCAAGGGTTGCGAGGTCCTGGGCACCGTGATCGCGTCGAGGACGGGAATTGACTACACTACCGTGCGGGCGATCATCGCGCATCTCATCAACCACAAGCACAAACTGATCGGGAGCAATTCGAAGGGGTATTACATGCCGGTGGCGCCGGAGGAGATCGCCGAGGTTACGCGGTCCCTCCGCCACCGGGGGATCATGATCCTGGTCAGGGCGGCAAGGCTGCAGAAAACGAGTCTCGTCGAGATCTTCCAGCAGAGCTGTCTGGAATTGAAGCAAAAGAGTGGAGCCGATGTATGACCGGCGATGATGCCATATTGAAACGCCTCAACGGCGACTTTAAGCGTCTTGCCGAGATAGTCGGTGTCGAGAACGCCCTCCTTGTCTCAAGGGAGTTCGGCGGGCTGTGGATCTCCATTCCCAAGCTTGATGACCTGCGCCGCGAGGAACGCAACGCTGTGATCCGAGGCGCATACGACAAATCAAGCGACAAAACACACACCGTCCGGGCCTTGGCCCGGAAACACAATTTGACGTCCAGACAGATTTACAATATACTGGGCGTGCAGCCTGATAACGAGACAGACCTCGTCCTTCCCCTCTTCTTTACGGAAAACCACCCAGTGAAATAGTTCCAACTGAAAGGCCTCACATATCCGTTTACAGTGCTTCCCGCGTAGAATCTCCTCGTGATGATTCACCCCCCTTGGACAGCGCAGGATGCCGGGACCGCCAATCCCGGTGTCTTGCGCCCTGGTTTGATACCCGCAGGCGCCCGCCGTGATGGAATACCGGCATTGGGCGGGGCGCACGGCCCCGCCCGTTTCTCCAAACCGAATGGAGGTAGGATATGAGCGAGGCCACCGATAGATCCGTGCTCCGGCGCGTTCTGGAGATAGCCGGGGAAGAGTTGGGCACCAGGGAAGTGCCGGGGCCGCAACACAACCCGCGCATCCTGGAGTACCATCAGGCCACGCAGCTCAGGGCCGTTCAGGACGAGGTTCCCTGGTGTTCGGCGTTTGTCAACTGGGTCCTGAAGCAGGCCGGCATCGAAGGCACCAACAACTCGATGGCACGGTCCTTTCTCAAGTGGGGCTCACCCCTCAAATCACCCGTTCCCGGATGTGTCGTTATTCTAAAGCGCGGCAAAGCCCCGTTCGGCCATGTGGGTTTTTTCGTGAGCTGGGCACGCCCCGGTTTCATTGAGGTTCTCGGCGGCAATCAGTCAGACCAGGTCAAAGTTTCCGTATACCGGGATACCGACGTCCTCGGGTACCGGTCGATTCAGAGCACGGCCGCCTGATGGCGGCTGAAGGAGGCGCTATGCACATACCCGCATATCCCGTAGACATGATCCTGTTTCTGGCTGCCACGGAGGACGGAAACCCCCTGCGAAGCCTCTACGGAGGTCTCAAGGATCCTGAGAATATTCCGTTCATAATGTTCCGTGAGTGGGTGCAATTTTGGATAAAGCTGATTCTCGCTCAGTTCGAGAATACTCCATTTCAGGTAAGCCTCGAAGATCTCGCCGAGGTCCTCGATGGTGAGGATAACCCGCTCAAGATGCTCCCGGAGTACGACCTCTGCAAAAATCCGTCCTACCAGATACCCGCGGACATGGTCGTCCCCAAGCCAATCTTTGACGAGTTCATGCTCTGGTATTCGTATGCGATAGGCAAGTACATCGAAACCAAACAAGGAGACAACACATGAAAAAACTGCTCATTGGCACAGCTCTTATAAGTCTGTTCATTACCGCCCACGGGTTTCCGCCGAGCTGCTCGGAGATAATAGGTTCCGTTCATGCCCAGGAGGTTGCTGCGGTGGCTCAGACAGCGACTCAGACCGATCTCGGTGCAGCGCTGAAGGGACTGCTCAATGATACCGTGATACCTCTCGTCATATCCCTGGTGGGCGCCCTGGTTTCCCTCGCTCTCCTGAAGCTGAAGAACAAGTTCAGTCTTGAGTTGAAAGCGGAAACCGAGTCCTGGATCCGATCCCAGGCGGAGAACGCCGTCCAGATGGTGGCCGAGAAGGCCGCTGCGTCCGAGAAGCTGAGCGGGCTTAAGGTCGGCAGTAATGACAAACTCAATCAGGCCATAGCATGGCTCGTGACAAAGGTGCCCGCTCTCACCAACGACCAGGCCGATGCGTACATCCACGCGGCGATCGCCAGGATCCCTGGTGTGGGGTCCACGGGCGATCAATCACTCACGCCGAGCAGCTGATGGTATCCGCGATCCTCAAGATCATATCCGAGTTGCTGCCATGGCTGCTGGGATTGTTTAACGAGGAGGCGCGGGCACGGAGGGAAAATGAAGCGTTTGACAAGGCTGTTGCTGGCAATGACCATGAGTCTATCAGCCGTTTGCTGTCTGAGCGGTTTGATCGGGTGCGCGCACCAGGACATATCGATAATACCGGACTCCCGGGAGATAGTGGATCTCAGTAACGGGTCTGATCCCAGGCCGGGCTGGTACGGCATCAGCTCCGGGTACCTGCGGCAGATATTTCAGGACATGGATAAATGCGGAGCGAAACAATGATGGCGGATGACTGGCGGATATTCCTCTTCCTCGCGGGTCTGATAACGAGTTGGAGCCTGCTGACGTTCAAGATCATGCAGGCGATGCTGGGCAAGACGGAAAAACGCCTGGAGGACAAAATAGCTGAAAACCTGACAGCGGTCACGACATACCAGTGCAAGGTGCAGGATGTCGAAAGACAGGTGCTGGATCTCAGGGCCACGCTGCCGCTCGATTACGTCCGCCGGGAGGATTTCATCCGCCACGAGGTGACGATCAATGCGAAACTCGACCGGATATACGACAGGCTCGACAAAGGAAAGGAGGCGTAACGATGGACATTGAGAAAGCCCGCCGCGAGGAACTGAGATGGCTCATCCTCCAGGCGCTCAACGCCGCGCAGCCGGTCGGGGCGGCTGAGACGATCGTCAAGAACGCGGTGGAATCGGTCATCCTCGACGTGACGGTGCTGGAGATCCGCAATCAGCTGGATTACCTCGCCGAGAGGGACCTCGTGACCGTCTCCCGCCGCGACACCCCTGTCTGGTTCGCCAAAATAAACCGGCACGGTATGGATATCGTCGAATACACCGTCCCGTGCCATCCGGGTATTGCCCGCCCGGCCAAGTACTGGTGAGGCATGCCCCAGAGATCGAAGGTGCTCATGCTGCCTGAAACTGTAAAAGCCGACCTGGACAGGAAACTCGTTACCGGAGGGTTCGCCGATTACGTGGCACTGTCCGACTGGCTCAAGGAGCAGGGTTTCGAAGTCTCGAAGTCGTCCCTCCATCGCTACGGGACCGAGTTTGAGCAACGCCTCTCCGCGATAAAGATCGCCACCGACCAGGCACAGGCGATCGCCGACACGATCGGTGATGACCAGGGTGTCCTGGGCGATGCCCTGACAAGACTCATCCAGGAGAAGACATTTCAACTCCTGGTTGAAATGGAATCCCTTTCCGCGGAGGACGTCGATTTTACGAAGCTCGGAGAGATGGTGGCAAAGCTCAACAAGACCGCCATACTCCAGAAGAAATGGATATCGGACATGCGCGAAAAGGCCCGCGCGGCGGCCGATGACGTGGTGAAGGTCGCGAAGGCCGGAGGCCTCTCCGCAGAAAAGGCGGAAGAGATCCGCAGAAAAATCTTGGGTATCGTGTGATGACGAACGTTCAACGGGATTTCAACGAGACGAGGCACTCAACGGGGGTGCTCCTTCCTTACCAGGCGCGATGGGCCGCGGATAAGTCCCCGGTGAAGGTGTGGGAGAAATCCCGCCGTATCGGCGCATCCTGGGGGGAAGCTGCCGATTCGACACTCTACGCCTCGGAGAAAGGGTCCGGAGAAAAAAGGGACGTCTGGTACATCGGATACAACAAGGACATGGCTCAGGAGTTCATTCGGGACTGCGGCAACTGGGCCCGGGCCTATAACCTCGCCGCGTCGGAGATGGAGGAATATGAAGAAACCGACATGGCAGAATACGCCGGCGTTGTTGAAGAAAAGAAGATCCTCGCTTTTCGGATTACCTTCGCCTCGGGCTGGCGGATCACGGCACTCTCGTCCAGGCCGTCCAACCTCAGGGGCAAGCAGGGGCGGATCATTATTGACGAGGCCGCGTTCCACGAAGATCTCGCGGGCCTTCTCAAAGCGGCCCTCGCCATGCTCATCTGGGGCGGGCAGGTCTACGTCATATCCACCCACTTCGGCGACGCAAACGAGTTCAACAGCCTGGTCCAGGACATCCGCGCCGGCAAGAAGAAATACAGCCTGCACCGGACCACATTCGACGAGGCCCTGGACGCCGGGCTGTACCGAAGGATCTGTCAGGTTAAGAAGCACGAGTGGACACAGGAAGGCGAAGACACATGGAAAAAGGGGATTGTTGACTTCTACGGTGACGATGCGGACGAGGAACTTTACTGCATACCTTCTCAGGGCAGCGGAATATTCCTCACCAGGGCGCTCATCGAGGGTTGTATGTCTCCCAACATTCCGGTCATCAGGTACAAACAACCGACGTCCTTCGCCGAGCTCGCGGACCATCTGCGCGAGGCCGAGGTGCGGGACTGGTGCGAGGAGACACTCAAGCCATTGCTCAAAGATCTCGATCCCAACCGCAATTCCTACTTCGGGGAAGACTTCGGGCGTACCGGGGACCTCACCGTTATCGAGCCGCTCTGCGAGCTGCAGAATGCGACCTTCCGTGCGCCGTTCAGTCTGGAGCTCCGGAACATCCCTTTTCAGCAACAGGAGCAGATCCTCTTCTACATCGTCGACCGTCTCCCGAGGTTCCGTTACGGGGCCCTCGACGCACGGGGCAACGGCCAGTACCTTGCCGAGCGGGCCATGCAGAAATACGGATCCTCGCGGATCGCACAGGTGATGCTCACCGAATCCTGGTACCGGGAGAACATGCCCAAGTACAAGGACGCCTTCGAAAGCAAGTCGGTCACGCACCCGAAGGACGCGGACGTCATAGAGGACCACCGCGCAATCAGGGTCATCAAGGGCGTGGCGAAGTTGCCCGACAGGAAGACGAGAAGCGATGAAGGCAAACAACGCCACGGGGACTCCGCGATCGCCGGGGCACTTGCCTGGTTCGCGACGCTCCAGGAAGGCGGCCCCGCGGAATCGGCAGGATCCGAGGCAACGGAGACCGACTACCACGCGGAACGCCCGGGACGGCGCAGTCCGCGGGTCGGAACGGGAGGGTTTCTCATGAGGAGGCGACGCGCCGCATGAATCTCAAGGATATGCTCATCAACGTATGTTTCGGGAACGTCATCGAGTCGAGGGTAACCGAACGTCTGAAGGCAGCCTCGACGACGGACGTCGAATACGGCTGGCGCAGGCTCACCGGGAACGCCGACAGGGATCTTCTTCCCACCACTCAGGCCCGGATGATCGAGATCGCCTACTGGCTCTGGGAAACGAACCCCATGGCCGGGTGGCTCATCGATATAACGTGCGCCTTCATCCTGGGGGAAGGTCTGCCCTACGAAGCAAAGAATGATCAGGTAAAGACAGCCCTGGATGATTTCTGGTACGACCCGCTCAACAGGATGGACCTGTACTTCCCGAAGCACGTCACGGAGCTCCTCATCTTCGGAGAACTCTGCCTGCCGGCGTTCACGGCGGAACAGACGGGCAAGCTCCGCCTGGGTTACATCGATCCTATCCTCATCGACGATCCCATAACGGATCCCGAGAACGTCAAGGCCGTCCTGGGCGTCGTCGTCAGCAACAAGCAGGATAATGAGAAACGACGGCTGAAGACCATTCAGCCCAAGGATTTTGAGTATGTCCTGAGCCCGAAGGGGCGAGCGCTGCGAGACACCTTCACCGACGGGGAATGCTTTTACTATTCGATCAACAACGTCACGAACTCTCCCCGGGGCAGAAGCGAGCTCCTGTCCACCGCGGACTGGCTCGATGCCTACGAGCAGTTCCTGTACGACTATGTGGAGAAATGGGCTCACCAGAATGCCTTCACCTGGGACATCGAGGTGCAGAACGGAGACGAGGGCGAGATCAAGAAACACGTGGGCTCATTCAGCAAGAAATCGGGCAGCGTCTTCGGACATAACGAGAAGGTAAAGCTCAGCGCGATCACTCCCGACCTCAAAAGCCTGGAGGCAGAAAAAGGTGCGCGCCTGTTTCGGAACCACATCCTGGGCAGAAAGGGCTTCCCGGAGCACTGGTACGGAGGCGGCGGAGACGTCAACCGCGCCACCGCCTCGGAGATGGGCACCCCTACCCTCAAAATGCTGACCATGAAACAGCGCGTCGTGAAGTACATCCTCGAGGACATCATGGGCTGTGCCATAGAGCGGCGCCGTACCGCAAAGACCCTGCGCGTCACCGACGAGGAGGCGGGCCTGTATTCCGTCATCACGCCGGAGCTCACGCAGGATGATATCACAAAATTCTCCACGGCCGTCCGGGACGTCTCATCAGCACTCGTCGTAGCGGAGAAACAGGGATGGGTCGACAAGGACACGGCGAGAAAGCTCTTCGCGCTCCTCACCGCCTTCGTCGGTATGGAGATAGATGTCGACGCGGTGAAGGAGGCCGTCGAGAAGCAGGAGACGACCGCGGGATACGAGGATTATCTCGGCGGGGACAATCCGCCGGATCCGCCTCGCAAGGAGCCGAAAAGTGAATAGCCCAAAACAGGCCCTTTTTTCGACAGGGGGTGCCGATACGGGCATTTCCCCGTGGTCACCCCGGGAAACGTTTTCTCAACGGTGTTTCAACGCAATGGCAGGGTATATAGGCTGAGGCCAGGGACATGAAAATCATCAAAACGGAGATGACGAGGATTTTGAAGGATAAAACCCGGTCTATCGCCGCGGGCAGAGAGACGATCACCGCCGTTATGACGGAGCTGCACGCCCAGGTCGTGAACGCCCTCGGCCGAGCCGCCCTCGGTTCCTGGGACTCCTACTATCTCGCGGAACTCGTCCGGACCCTGGAGGAACACATGGAGACCTACGGAGCCCGGGCGAAGACGGCCCTTTCCGGACTGCTCGATGATATGTGGGCGGCCGGCACGGGCATGGTCGACAGCGCCCTCGCCCTCGGCGGCATGTACACCGGGTTCCGAATCTCCACCTCATCGATCGAGGCGCTCAAGAATTACTCGAACGGGTATCTGGAGAAGCTCTTCGGTGACACCTGGCACAGCATGAAGGCGGAGATCAATCTCGGGATCCTCGGGGCCCAGACCCCCCAGCAGGTAGCACAAGCCATCGGCATAGCGATGGACGAGGGGATATTCAAGCATTCACTCCTCAGGGGGGAGACGATCACCCAGACGGAGATGGGCCGGATATTCTCAACCGCTACCCAGGCGAGGATGGACGAGGCCGCGGAGTATGTTCCGGGTCTCGAGAAACAATGGATCCACGCCGGGCACCCGCGGGAGCCCCGGCTGACGCACGTCATGGCTGACGGACAGCATGTCCCCGTGAAGGAGCCGTTCCTTATCGGTGGCGTGCAGATGATGTATCCCAGGGACCCAAGGGCTCCCATAGCAGAGGTGATCCACTGCGGGTGTGACCATATCCCGTACCATCCACGGTGGGAACAAACAAAAAAGGAGGCAGAGTATGGCTCAGATCGAACAAAGGCAGCTTGAGGGACTGGTGTTCCGGACCTCGAAGCGCAAGGACTTCGTCGAGGACGGAAGGAAAAAAGTCGTGACGGTGCCCGTGGAACGGGCGCTGCGCCCGGGTGATATCCTGGCCCAGACGGAGCATGATAGCTTTACCCGGATCGTGACGAAGGACGGGAAGAAGTATGACATCCCCAGATCGAAGTCGAAGCCCGGCAAGGGCAAGGAATCGCCCAAGGGCTCGGGTGACGCCGGATCCCCCGAAGGCGGGGCGCAGATTCCGGGGGGAGGGGAGGAATAATATGCTCACACGACTGCTGGCAGCCGCGGAAAACAACCTGAAGGGCGCCATGGGCTTCATGGAGATCCGGCGCGCCCTCTGCGGCGCCTTTACGAAGGCGTTCCCGAACACCCCGGGCGACATCGTCGAGGTGTATGAGGACCACTGCATCATCTGTGACGCCACCGGGGCATACTATGAGGTGCCCTATACCGTCGGAGAGAACGGAACCGTCGTGACCGGAGACATGACGAAGGTCCGCCGGCAGGTGGATTACGTCAAGGTTCAGGCGGCCTTCCGTCTCCTCGCGGCGTCGGAGATCGGTGGTGATGACGAGTCAAAGGGTTACCGTTGGCACGTCCAGGTCATCGAGGCGGGTCCCGACAAACAGACGGGCCTCGAGTATCCCTATGACGTCCTGAGGGCCGCGGTCCCGCTGTACAACGGCGCCCGTGTCTTCGCGCTCCAGCAGGGTCAGCACGCGTCCCCGGACAATCCCTACGGCAAATCCGTGAGGGACCTCGTTGGTTGGCTGTCGGACGTGAAGGAGAACACGACGGGCCTCGAGGGACACCTCAACATCCTGAAATCCGCGAAGTGGCTGCGGGACATGATCCTCGACAGCTTCGAGAGGGGCAAACCTGATCTCGTCGGTCTGTCGCACGACGTGCTCGGCAAGACGACGGCCGCAAACGGCACGAGGACGGTGGAGAAGATCGTGAAGGTCGACAGTGTCGACATAGTGTACGAACCCATAGCAGGGGGCAAAATAACGCGCATGGCCGCAGCCGCCAAGGCAGGCCAGAAGGAGGGCAACATGTTGGAAAAATTGTTGGCTGCCTTGAAGGCAAAAAGGCCGGAGGCCTACAAGACCATCGAGGCAAAGATAAGCACCGGAAGTATTACGGAAGACGAGGTGATCAACCTCCTCGCCTCCGGTCAGGTCCTGGATACCCAGGGCCTCGACGAGAGGATCTCATCCGCCGTGGCCACGGCAGTGGCGGCGGCTGTCCAGAGCAACACTTGCGCCACGGACGAGGTGAAGATCCTCGCCTGCAGGCTCACGCTCCAGGACGAGCTGAGAGGCAGCGGCCTGCCGGAGATCTCCCAGGAGAGGGTCCTCACGATGTTTGATGGAACCATCTTCGACACAGAGGTGCTGCGCGCCGCGATCACCTCAGAGAAGGAATACCTCGACAAGATCACCGGATCCGGGGTGGTCACCGGCGGCGGCCAGGTGAGGGTCGTAAGCGAGGAGCCCGAGAAGCTCCAGGCGGCAATGGACAAACTTCTCGGTGTCAACGTCGATGAACGCTTCTCGGACGTCGTGCCCTTCAGGTCGCTGCGCGCCGCTTACGCGCGGCTGACGGGCGATGATGAAGTAAGCGGCAGAGTGGTCTCGCGGGACGCGCTTCGCATCGGCCAGGCCTTCATGGAGTTTATGCGCTTGCCCGCGGCCTATGCCTCGAGTTCCTTCTCATACCTGCTCGGCAACACCATGTACCGGCGGCTCGTGCAGGATTACCGGGCGGTCGATTTCGGGGAGCAGGCCCTCATCAGCTATGTTCGCAACGCCGCTGATTTCAGGACCCTGGAATCAATCAGGGTCGGGTACTACGGCGACCTGCCGGACGTCGATCCCGAGACGCTCGACTACGCGGAGCTCACGAACTTTACGGACGAAGAGGTCTCCTACGCGATCAATCAGAAGGGCGGCATCGTGACGGTCTCGCGGAAGACAATCCTTAACGATGACCTCCGCGCCCTGCAGAAGATCCCGCAGCGCCTGGGTCGCGCGGCGAGAAGGACGAAGGCGCAGCGCTGCTGGAACAAAATCATCGACAACGCCACGTACAAGGGTGACAGCACGGCTCTCTTCCACGAGGACCACGGCAACCTCGGATCCACGGGGCTGACGAACGACGCCACCGGAGTCCTCACCCTCACCGCGGCTCTCACGGCCATGTTCAATCAGACGGAGCCCGACGCCGAGAAGAAGCTCGCCCTCGAGGCCCAGTACATCTGGTTGCCCCGCGAGAAGCTCGAGATAGCCAAGGGCCTCAATTCTGCCTGGCCGGGAGTGGCGGGGGGCAATCCCCACGCGGCCCGCTTCGGAGTCAATCACGAGCGGATCATCGTCAACAAGCTGACCGCCGACACCGATGACTGGGGTCTCGTGGCTGCCAAAGAAGACACGGAACTCCTGGAGATCGCCTTCCTCAACGGCCAGGAGGAACCGGAGTTCTTCGTCGCCGACAACCCCCTCGCCGGCCAGATGTTCCTGGCGGACAAGCTCCAGTACAAGATCCGCCACGAGTATGAGGTGGAGATAGCCGATTACCGCGGATTCTACAAGGCCGTAGTGAGCGGCTAACGGTTCCGAGATATAACCCCGGGCCCTGACCGGCCCGGGGACCACAGATTGAAGGAGGCAAACCATGTTTCACAGATGCGATATATTCCGGGCTTTCAAACGGGACCGGTTCCGTGTGCTCGTCATGATGCTGCTCATGCTCTTCCTGGCGTTGTCGATGGCGCCGAGCAAAGCTCGAGCCGATACGCCGAACCCATCCAGCGGATCGTCCGGTTACGAGACATTCGTGTTCCATCTGCCGGGCGCATACACGGCGACGACGACACCTATCAAGTTCAAGGCTCCCTGGCCGTATCGGGCCCTCTCCGTGTCGGTCCATGCCCGGTCGGTGTCCGGATCGTCGCTCGAAGCGAGCCAGACGGCCGACGTCAAACAGGGGACCACATCTCTTCTTGCGGCACCGGTCCAGATCATCAATTCCGACACCACGTATGGCGCCGCAATGGCAACCGCACCCAACATCCCGGACGAGTCCGAGGTCAGCGTGATCCTGAACATGACGGGCAGCAATCCGTCAGTGAGCGACGTGACCGTTACCCTGGGAGTGAAGAGACAGTGATCACCAACTTTGCACAGTCAGCATCTACAATAAAGGAGCGGGGGAGAGAAACCTTCTCCCTCCTCCTCACCTATTTTCGCGACCGCAGGCGGATCGTCAATATCCTGACCGCCGTTGTGCTCTTCATCGGGATCGCCGGCTTCGGCGCCTGCCAGCACACGAGGCTGGCGCGGTACATGTCCATCACATATGCGGTGATCGCAGCTCTGGGCCTGCAGCTGTCGCTGCGGTCCCTGCCTGCCGGCCTCTTCCTCATGTGGACGGCCTTCATCTTGTACTGTCATCCGTCGACGCCCATCCTTGCCGCGTTGACCGCCGTACTTTATGCGGGAGGGGTTCTCGCTATCGCGAATTCACAGAACTTCACGAGAACGATCATGAACGGGATCTGCATCTATGCCCTCGCGAACGTGCTCTGGCAGCTCCTGCAGCTGCCCGACTACACGGTCGGTTATAACCCGATCTATACGGGGCCATACACGCTCGTGGGCCTGCAGACGAACGTCGGGGAGATGTCCGCCCTCGTGGCGGTATGCATGCCGGCGTTCTGTCGCAGGGGCTGGGCCTGGTTCATCCCTGTTCCCTTCACCGGCCTCATCCTGGCCGGTGCCACGGTAGGGGTGATGTCCTCCGCCGCCGTGTGCCTTGTCTACGTGTTTGGCAGGATACTGAAGAAACAGGGCAGGATCCTTGGCTTCGCGATCCTCGGCGTCATAGCGGCAATGGTCGCTATTCACGTCACCGTCATCGACCCCTTTGCCTGGGAAGACCACAAGAACTCCCGGCTCCAGACCTGGAAGGAGAGCGTCGTCATCGCCCTCGGCAAGCCCGTCCGCGGCCAGGGGTTCGGCCAGTTCTCCACCATGGTCCCCCTCCTGTCCACGCCTCTGCAGCTCACCGTCGAGGACCGTCTCCGCCTGTACGATGATGTGGAAGACAAGGAGCATTTCAAGGAACTCGCCCGCACGATAACAAAAGGGGACGCAGCGGCCTATTACAAGAACAAGCCGTATCCCAACAGGTTCTTCTTCGAGGCCCATAACGATTACATCGAGGCCCTCTTCGCCGGGGGAATCCCGGAGCTGGTCTTTCTCCTCGGCGCCCTGGCGCACATCCTCCGGAGAGGCTGGAAACAGGAATCCCGGATACCGTTCTACGGCCTCCTGGCATCCTGCGTGGGTGCGACGACCTGGTTCATCTGGCAGATCGTGCCGATCGCGGTTGTAACAGTGGCCTGGGCGGGGCTCTGCCTCGCGGGGAGGGATGAATGAGCTCGCAGGATGATTTCAGGACGAGGGTGATCGGGATCGTCAAGGACGATTCCGGGAAGCTCGATGACCCGAAGGGCATCGGGGCGATCAAGGCGATCGCCAGCGCTCCCACGGCCGGAGGCACCGGTTACAGCCTCAACGACGTCCTCACGATCTCCGGAGGATCCACGGGAGCGACGGCGAAGATCACGGCGGTTTCCGCGGGCGCGGTGGCGGCCGTCGAGCTGGTGACGCGCGGCGCGGGATACACTTCCGGATCCGGGAAGGCCACAACGGTGGCGCCCGCCGGAGGCACCGGCTGCACCCTGGAGATCGTCTCCGTCATGAGCATCGAGGCCTATGACAGACACATCACCGCCGCCCTGGAGCGCTATTCGAAACACAAGCCGGCCGTGACCGTCGTGGATATGGCGGGCAACGGAACACACGATTATGCGATACCTGCAGGATGGGTCGATGAGTTCTCTTCGCTCGTGTCCATCGAGTATCCCGTCGGGGATGTCCCCGAGTCCCTTCTCGACGAGGACGATTACAAGATTTATCAGACAACATCCGCGAAGAAGGTCCGTCTCATCAATGACGTTCCGCCTGTCGGCGTCAGCTTCCGCGTCAGCTTCACCATTCCCAGGACGGCAATAACCGTGCCTGCCGGAGATGTGGATGCAGTCGCCTGGCTCGCCGCCTCTCTCTGTCTCGAGGAGCTGGCGAACGCCTTCGCCCAAACAGGCGACTCGACGATCGCCGCGGACGTGGTCAACTATCGCTCGAAGTCCTCCGAATTCGCGGCGCGGGCAAAGCGCCTCATGCAGCTCTACAAGGAACACATGGGCCTGAAGGACGGAGACACCGCGCCGGCGGCCGCCGTGATCCGCGATTTCGAGCAGAAGAAGTATCCCGGGGGTCTGGACAGGCTCACCCATCCCCGCGGGGCACGGGAGCGCAGATAATGGATCTCAGAGCCACGGTGACGGCAAACGGGCGCATCTTCAACGGGCAGGCTCCCGAGACTATCCGGACTGCCCTCATGGGTGTCATGTATGAGGCGACGCAGTACCTGGAGCGCGAGATCAAGAAAGAGACGCCCGTCGGCGTCTCCGGCGCGCAGGGAGGGCTTCTTTCCACAGTCCACGGGGAGGTCATCCAGAAGGGGGAGACGGTGGTAAGAGGTGTTGTCGCCACCCAGAGCGCCTACGGTGAGGTGGTCGAAAAGGGACGCCGCGCCGGCAAGGCGTGGCCGCCCGAGGGCGCCCTGTTGAGATGGATCGAGTTGAAGATGGGTGTCGACGCGGTACAGGCGAAACGCCTGGAGTTCGTCATCCGGAGAAAGATAGGCCGCAAGGGCTTCCGGGGAAAACAGATGTTCGAGAAGACCTGGGAGAGCAAATTTCCCGTCATTCAACGGATGTTTGAAACGGCGGGTTTCACCATAGCGAGGAAGATCAATGAGTGAACCGTCTATCCGAGCCGCCATCAAGACAACCCTTTCCGGGGTGTCGAACATTGGCAAGGTCCATGACTATGAGCGCTGGGCATCAGACTGGTCCAAGTTCATCGCCTTCTTCAAGACCCGGATCTCCGGTGTCGACCAGGTCAGGGGCTGGGAGATCGGGAGGAAGGCTCCGGTCACCGAGGACGAAACAAGTGTCAAGAGGCACAGCTACGCCATCAAGGGGTACATGGGCGTCGAGGATGCCGCGGAAACAGAGAAGACGTTCAATACCCTGATCGAAGCCGTGGCAGCCGCTTTCCGGAGCGACAGGACCCTGGGCGGAGCTGCCCTGGGCCACGATTTCATACAGGTGGACGTTCTTGATACGAGATCATTCGGCGGGGTGCTCTGCCATTATGCGGAGCTCAGCCTCACCGTCTATGAACACATAACAGGATAAAGGAGGACACCATGTCATACAAGCTCAAGGCAAACGCGGCCGACTTCGAGGTCGTTGACGGGCCGTTCGCAGGCAGAAAGTTCGTTGCCGGCCAGATCTACACGGAGATCCCGGCGAGCGAAAGGGCACAGTTTGAGCCGGTAAAAACGGACAGCGCCCCTGCCAAAACCAAGCAGCAGGCCGCCACGGGACAAAATACGGAGGTGAACGATGCGTAATTATCTCGCCGATTACAACCTACTCGCGGTCTCCGCGAAGGCTAAGGAGACGGCCCTCAACACGGAGCAGACCCTCGATACGTCCATGCTTGTGGCAAAGAGCAACATCATCAGCCTGGTGCCCAGGCGTGAGGATAACCGGGATGAACTGACAGGTAAAGAGGAGCCTGATACGGTCTATGACCTCGGGGCACTGTCGGAGGGAACGCTGGATTTTGAGAAGGCGCAGGCGCAGCATTTCGGTTTCGGGTATGCCTTCGCCCTGGGCAGTGTCGTCGACGGCGCGGCATGGGGGGACGGGTACAAACACGTCATCACCCCGACGAGCGATATATTTCTCCCCTCGTTCACGGCGGGGCAGCGTTTCGGCCAGACGATCATGAAGAGGCTCTTCGCCTCGATGCACGTCGATCAGCTGACTGCCACGTTCGCGCGGGATGCATGGGCGAAGCTGTCGCTGGCTGTCAAGGGCACCGGGAAATACACGAACAACGTCTCAAAGGAAAGTATCACCGCGGCTTATAACGCGGGGTCTTTGACGCTGGCAGCAAATGCCGTCCAGGGAGCGACGGCATCCGCCCGCCTTGACAGCGTCCACGCCATCCGCGTGCTTGTACCGACTACGGGCGAGTACAAGGATGTTGCGTTCAGCGCTGTGTCCGCCGCGACGCCGGCGGGCATCACGATCACCGCCCCGGGTGAAGCGGCCACGTCAACAACATACGAGATCATCTACGTCCCCGCGGAAGCGGCCTGGGCAACCTTCCCCGCCCGGGTCACCGAGCCGCCGCTGCGTGTGTCCGACCTCGTTGTGACGGTGGGCGGCAAGTGGAGCGGTACCGCGTTCCTGGAGGGCCACGCCATGTCCGAGGAAATCGAGTCGATCGAGCATGTCATCACCAACAGCATGGCGATCGAGTTCCGTCCCGGGGGCACAGGGAACTACGCGAGCTACGCCATGCGCCAGGGCCGCATCCAGACCCTGAAGCTCAATCGCCAGTTCCGGGATTATATACTCCAGCAGAAGATCGACGACAACGAATACCTGGGGGTAAGGATGGTGGCCACCGGGGCCGAGTTCGAGACGGGCAAGAACTATTATGTGGATGTCGTCTTCCCCCGCTGCAACGTCCTCAAGGCGGACATATCTGTTAGCAACAAGGTCCTCGCCGAGGCCGGGGATCTCATTGTGCTCCAGGATGACGTATACGGGTCCGTGCTCGTGACGGTGGCGAACAAGGTCGACGGTTACGCTCAGTAAAGATAAGGAGATCTGATGGACAAAAAACAGTTCGAATACGCAATCAACGACAAGCTGTACATTCAGAGACCACTGGTGCTCGGCCAGATAGGCCAGGTTACGGAACTGGTCAGGGATGTTGAAATACCGGAGAACATCGGTTCACACGATCTGATCACACTGCTCGGCAACAAGCTTCCGGCTGCCACCGCGATTCTCCTTTCGCCCCCCGGAACGAAAATAAAAGACAAGGATATGTCAGCCCTGACAGAAGAGTTCCGGGAACACATGGATATCGAGACCGCCATGGAGGTGATGGACCATTTTTTGTCCTTGAACCCGATAGCTTCGGTTATCGAGAAGCTGACGGGAATGATGACGGCGGTAAAGAAAGCGATGACTGGATCGAAAGAACCGTTGTCATTCTCTCCGGAGGGGACATTACAAAACGGGACCGGATCCTCTGGGGATACACCCCGAAAGAGTGCCTCCCTTACATCGAGGAAGGATCCCGCTGGCGGATCTTCCGCGAGGGAGTGATCGGCGCGCTCGGCATCGAAAGCGGCTGCGACGAGAGGCAGCGGGCCAGATGCAAGTTCGAATTGGGAGAGTTCTTCGAATGGACCTGCCGGGAATGCGAAAAGAACACGGGGGGCAGGAGATAGATAATGCCGGATAACAGAGTTCAGGTCATAATTGAAGGCATCGACAAGGCCTCTCAGGTCTTTAACGACCTCAACAAACAATTGAAAACGTTGAGAGCGGAGGCGGAGAAATCCGGCGGGAGCGTCGGAGACTCCTTTGCAAAGAGCCGCCCGCACCTCGAAGGCGTGCACAATAGTCTGGGCAAAATCAGGAACCAGATCGCCGCGATCGCCTCCGCCTGGAAGCTGTTCGATATTGCGAGGGACTCAATCTTGCTTGGCAGCCGTGTTGAGACCCTTTCAGCAGTCCTTGAAGTTATGGGTCGCAACGTCAATCTCACAGCGGGTGAGATGAACGCCTATGTAAGCCAGATCAAGGCCATGGGCATTACAACGGAGGCCTCGCAGCAAAGCGTGGTACGGATGGTCCAGGCGCAGCTTGACCTCTCGAAGGCGAGCCAGCTGGCCCGGGTTGCCCAGGATGCCGCAGTCATCGGGAACGTCAATTCCTCCGAGGCCCTGGAGCGCCTGACGCATGGAATCGTGACTCTCCAGCCGGAGATACTCAGAACGATCGGCATCACGGTTAACCTTGAAAACGAGTATAAGAAGGCCGGCTCAACCCTGGGCAAGAACGTGGACCAGCTCACCCAGGCCGAAAAACAGCAGATCGCCATGAACGCTGTGCTCACCGAGGGGATCAAGATCCAGGGCGCCTACGAGGCGGCGATGGGCACCGCAAATAAACAGTTGAAATCCATGGAAAGATACACCGAGGAGCTCAAGCTCAAGCTGGGAGAACTCGCCGGCGGCGCTTTTACTGCGGTCATTTTTGAGATCGTGGACGGCCTGAAGGAGTGGGATAAGTCGCTGTCCGCCCTTAAGGAATCAGGGGACCTGGCGGCGATGTCCGATGATATCCAGTACGGTGTTCTCGTTGCCCTCAACGACATCAGGGCCGTGACGGTGGATATCTGGAACGTCCTTAAGGAGTTCGGTCCCATCGTGAAGCTGTTTTGCGAGCTGATCGTAATGGCCGCAAACGGCTGGGGCGATATTCTCGCCGCGATGCGACCGGTTTGGGACATAATGGGCAAACTCATCGGGATGGGCTGGGACTTCGTGCAGGTTCTGAAGAGTGCCGCGAATGTCCTGACGTCCATAGCAACCGGCGATTTCCAGGGACTCAAACAGGCTCTCAAGGAAATAGGCGGGGCAGCGGGCGATCTCGCAAAGAAGACGAGCGAGGCCAGCGCCATGGCTATGCAGTTTCCTGAAAGCGTGGCGGCTTCCCTTGGTGAACGCGACGCGGCAAAACAGGCCGCACAAAAGAAGGTGGACGAAGCCCGCGCCAAAAAGGAATATGCAGATTCCAACTACATCCCGGGTACAGGCGGCCTGAGAAAACCGACGTACGCCACCGGCGATGCGGGCACAAAAAAAACCGGCAGCGGTGCTGGAAATGCCATCGAGAGCTGGGCGTCGAAGATGCGCGACCTCGACACCGATATGCAGAAAGCCCTGTCTCCCTATGATGAGCTTGCCCGCAAGATCGAGGATATCAAGAACAAATACACCGATCTCGTCTTCCAGGCCCGCAAATACGCAACGGAACACGGTAAGGCCTTCGACACCGGCAAGGTCGAGGAATGGCGCAAGGTCATGGAAGAGGCCGCCCGCGCCGCCGACGCAGAGAAGAAACTGCAAGTGTGGACGGCGGTAGAGCGGCAGATCACCGATAAAACGGCCCCTGAACTGCAGAAGCGCCTGGCCGCCGAGGACGAATGGCTGAGGGAGACGCAGGACAAGCTCAGGAAGGCAGGGTTCAGCCAGGAGGAAATCTCCGGAAAGATGGTCCAGGTGGCGGCGGCGGCGGCGGAGAAAAAGAAGAAGATCGAGCTCGATTACATCAACACCGTCATGGAAGCGGAAACAGGTCGTTATCTGGCGCAGCTCGACATGATGGAAAAAGAGCGCTCTGGATCGAAAGCCGGTATTACCCGCCAGCGAATCTCTACCTACGAAAGCAGGCTCGCTTCATATCAGCAGCGCTGGGAGAACGAGACCGACCCCATGGCAAAACTTACTCTTGCCGAAAAAGTAGATAACGTGAGATCGAAGCTTGTTGATCTCAATATCACGTTGAAAGAGCAGGAGGGACTGTTCACGGAGGGACTCGGAAGGGGCCTGCGCGATTATCTCTGGGACATGAAATCCGTGTTCCAGCAGGGCGTTTACATAGCCCAGGAAACAGCTCGGTCCATGTCAAGTGCCTTCTCCGATTTCTTCTTCGATGCCTTCGAAGGAAAACTGAATTCTCTTTGGGACTATGTAAAGGCTTTTGCAACTTCGGTTAAACGCGTCATCGCTGATTCGCTGGGTCAGCAGGCTTCCGGGGCGTTGAGCACCGGGATCGGCTCTCTCATTCAGGGCATTGTCGGAGGGGGTTCGCTCTCACGGACCGCGACGGGCTCCATTGGCATCCCATCATCCGCCAATTACGTGCCCGGCGTCCACCACGGCGGCGGCAAGGTCCGGCGCTTCGTCCCCGTCTTCCATGGCGGTGGTCTCAACACCGACGAGCGCCTGGTTGTCAACCGGGTGGGAGAACGGTACATCAACGAGGAGCAAAATGACTGGCTGACCCACATCGCCCGTGTGGCGGGGCAAAGCCCCGGGGGGAATACAACCATCATCTTCGAGTCGGGTCCGGGCGTCCCCGCTCTTACCGGCAAAGAGCTGTCATCGAAGAGAGATACCACGGGCGAGACAAAGAGGATCCTCCTCAATCTCGTCATCACGGATCCAGCCGTCCGGGCGGCGCTGGGCATAAAGGGGGCGTAGATGGCAGCATTTCCCGTGTTGAGTGTCGCGGCGGCGGTAAACGACTACGAAGAGACCGTGGCCCAGGACCCCACCCTCCGGCATGAGACCGACGGGGGCTACGTCATCACCGGTACCAGGTTCACGGGTACGCCCCCGGACAAATACCACGTCAGGTATGACCCGATCACGGAGGCCGAGAAAGCGACTCTTAAGACGTTTCAGGCCCAGCAGGGTGTTGGCGCGGTTATGTTCGACTGGACGAACCCCTTCACATCGGCAATTCTCTCCGTGCGCCTCCTGTCCCCGATGAAATTCAAACCCAGAAAGGGTGTCCCGGGACTCTGGAGCATGGAAATGGACATCGAGGAAGTATAGATGGCCCTTCCAAGCGTCCTGAAATACGCCAAGAACGAGTTGGGATCCGTCTACCCCTGGCTCTTTCTCCTCGACGTCGCCACCCCGGGCGGCAATCTGTACAGCCTGGTCCACAATCGTGAGAACATCGTCTTCCAGGACCGCACCTACACGCGTTTTCCCTTCCAGATCGAGCTGCCCGAGATCAACAGCGAGGGCGCCGTGCCGTCATGGAACATCAAGGTCGTGAACACGGCAAGGACTCTCGAACCGGCGATGCAGGAGACGAAGGGCATGGTTGATTCCGTCGTCACCATACGCATTGTCAACGCCGGGTATCTCGAGGAGGACCACGTCGATTTGGAGACGGAGGTGAAGGTCCTCGAGGCACATTCCGATGCCACCTGGATCACCTGGCGCTGCGGCGGCAGGAACCTGTACCGCGACCTCTATCCCCTGTACAGGTATCTGGCCAGCTATTGCGTCTGGAAGTTCCGCTGGCATGAGTGCTACTACAACGACCCATCCGCGTCGATTGTCCTCGGCGACGATGGCAACGATTATGTCTGTTATGTCGACCACATATCATCCTCCGACACGAAGCCCGTCACCGGAGCCAGGTGGATGCAGTTCTGGCGGCGCAAGAACAGACACGCCACGGGCGGCACGAGCGCGACATGGTATGTAAGCCTCCCCTACACCGCCGGCACGGCGACATGTAAACACACGCTGGCGGACTGCCGGCTGAAGGGTAACAGCAGGCGGTTTGCCGGGTTTGTCGGACTCGCGTCCACGGGGGTGAAGATTGTTTGACGTGCATGACATCAGCGACCTTATAGGGGTCCCGTTCACGCCCCGGGGCCGCGGACCAGACTCCTATGACTGCTGGGGACTCGCCATGGAGGTCTACCGCCGCCGCGGCATCGAGCTGCCGGAGTTCGCCTACGGCGAGGACCTGGAGCTGACGGTCCTTGACGGCCTCATCACCGGGAACAAACACCTCATCCTCGAACTTGACAAACCCGAGCCATGGTGCCTCATCGGGTTTTCCGTCATCCCGAGATACGAGCACCACATCGGCGTGAGCCTGCCCGACGGGAGGCGTTTCATCCATGTCCGCCGCCACCAGAGGGTCATCATCTCCAGGCGGAGCGATATCGTCTGGAAGCGCCGCATCAGGGGGTATTATCGTTGGATAGGGTGACGATAAAGGAATACAGGAGCCCCTTCAGACAGACCAAACCCCGGGTGATCGAGCTCGAGCCCACCCCGTATTTGTGGCAGGCGTCCCTGGCGGACATCCGCCGCGCGAATTTGCCCGCCGAGGTCCCTTTCATCTTCGTTGTCAACGGCACCGTCGTGAGGGAGCACGAACTGCCGTCCGTATTCCTCTCGCCAACGGACCTGGTGATCATTGTTCCGGATCCGGGGTTCGAGGGGGACGCGTTCCCCATGATCGTCGGGCTGCTGTTCGCAGCCGCGGCGATCGTCATATCAGGGGGCGCATTGGCTCCATTATTGGGACCATCTTTTGCGGCCGGTTTCTCCGGCGCCATCATAACATCAATGGCGGTTTCCATCATGGGCGGCATCGTCACCTCCGCCCTGACAAAATCCCCCGATACGCCGACGATGGACGCCCTGCAGGGCTTCAACGCGTCACAGACCTACTCCTGGAACCCCATGACGACCCAGCAGCAGGGAGGGGCGATTCCGCGGCCGTACGGCATGAACAAACTCTACGGGAACATCGTCGCGTGGAACATCGAGAACGTGAACGACACCCAGTATCTCAACGTCCTGCTCTGCCTGGGAGTGGGGCCCGTATCCCGCATCTACAACCACAAGATAAATGACCAGCCGGTGGAGAATTTCCGGGGGGTCGAGATCCACACCCGCCTCGGCCACCTCGATCAGGACCCGATCCCGAACTTCAACGATACGAAGGTGGAGGCCGGGCCTCTGTCACCCATGAAAGTCGTCAACGGCCTCCCCGTCGCCTTCACGACCACGGGCGACAGCTTCAACGGGCTGGAAGTGGACGTCACCTTTCCAAACGGTCTCGGATACGCTAACGACCTCGGCGGCATCGATACACTGAACGTCAATCTCAGCGTACAGGTCAGGAAACAGGGAAGCGCCACCTGGATACCTCTCGCGCAGCAGGTTGTCACGACACAGGAAACACACTACGGCGGCCGATGGTCATACGGGTACTGGATCACCTGGGAGTACGGCGACGCCACATGGATGGAGATCTCCAGCGGTGACACGAACCCGGCCAGCCATTACGATGGTGAAGGCGCCTGGATCGGATCATATGACGACGCCAAGTGGTACCTGTGGCGGTGGATCGTCCAGACATACGTCACGACAGCGACCAGCACCGTCGGTTACGTGACCATCTCCGGGGCCCGGAACACGGCTATCCGGCGTTCCTTCAGGGGGGACCACCTCGAGGGCGGCCGGTATGACGTCCTCGTGACCAATCACTCGCCCGATCAGACCTCGTCACGCTTTTTCGATGACTGTTACCTGACAGCCGTCCGGGAGATATATTACGACGACTTCGAGTATCCCCGGATGGTGCTGGTGGGGATCAAGGCCCTGGGCACCGATCAGCTGTCCGGATCCCTGCGCTATTCCTGTTACTGCGACGGAGCGCTGGTGCGGGTGACGCTCGACGGGTCCGCCTGGTCAACGGAGTTCTCGCGCCGCCCGGCATGGATCGGATATGATGTCCTGACACGCCCGGTCCTCGATAACAACGGGAACGCGGTGCGCTACGACGGCCTGCTTCCCGAGAAGGCGGATGTGGATTCCCATCTCGACCTCACCGAGTACAATGCTACGATGGTCCCCGACGGGCTCGGTTCCACGGAGGAACTGTGTCTCTTCGACGGCGCCTTCGACAGCGGCAGCACGGTCTGGGACACTCTGCTCAAGATCTACCGGGCAGGCCGCGCGGTCCCGTACTATGCGGGCACGAAGGTGGCCCTTGCGATCAACAAACCCGAGGAGACGCCCGAAGAAGGCTTTTTTATCGGCATGGGCAGCGTGCTCAGGAACTCCTTCCTGCAGCACTGGTCGTCCTCCGAGGACCGCCCTTCCGAGCTGACCGTCGAGATCCTGAACGGGGATAACGATTTTGAGAGAATACCGCTTCAGGTCATAAACCCCAATCTGGTATCCCATCAGCCTCCCCTATCGATGGACATGTTCGGCCTCATCCGTCCCAGCCAAGTCTGGCGGGACGGGAGACTGAGACTCAACGCGAACCAGCTCCTCACCAACACGGTTTCGGTGTCGCTACCCGTCAGTGCGATCGAATGCAGGATCGGCCAGCCCGTGAACATCAGTCACGACGTCCCGCAGTGGGGGTATTCCGGGCGCCTGGCGGGGATATCGGGCGACGACACCGTCATCCTCGACAGGATCGTGACGGTGACGGCCGGCAAGACCTACGGCATGGTCATCTGGATCAAGGCGGACGCCCCGGTCTACCGGCAGGTCCTCAGCGTCACCGACGGCACGGTCGTCACATTCACGGAGGCCTTCGACGCCGGCGAGGAGCCCCAGAAATACGACAATTACTCCTTCGGCGAGATGGGACAGGAGACAAAACCATTCCGGATACTCTCCATCCTCCCGGACATGGAACACCGTTTTAAACTGACATGTCTCGAGTATAACGGCACGCTCTGGAACTCCGACACGGAGCAGCCGGTCCTTCCGACCCCGAATTATTCCGCCCTCATCGCCCTGCCCACGGTGGGGTCTGTGACCCTGCAGGACCGCCTGACGAAACGGGTCGACGGTACGATCGACGAGATCATCGTGGTCTCTTTCCTGAAACCCTCCAGCCTCTTCTATGACCACGCCGAGATCTGGTACAGGCGGGACGGGGCCGGCTTCGTCCGGTCCGGAACGACCCGGGGGGACACGTACGAGCTGCCGTGCGTGGCACTGTCACAGTACGTTGTCGCAGTTGTCAGCGTCAACACGATGGGCCTCAGGGAGAACCCCGCCGACGCTCCACAGGCCTCGATCATCCCTCTGGGGAAGACCGCACGGCCCTCCACCCCGACCGAGTTCTGGGCCGAGGCGGCACAGGGCGGGGTAAAATTCGGCTGGACACCCGTCGAGGATAAAGACATCGATTATTATCTGATGCGTTACAACGCGAACGAGTCAGGCGTATGGGCGAATTCAATGGGGGACCTACGGATCTATGCCACCACGATAACCCTGCCGGCAGCGAAAAGCGGCCTGTACTTTCTCAAGGCGATCGACACGAGCGGCAACGAAAGCGCAGCGGCCATTTCCCTCATAACCAACATCCCGACGATCCTCAACTGGAACGTCCAGGAGGAACTCATCGAGGAACCCGGTTTCACGGGGACGAGGACTGACATGGCCCTGATCGGCGCCAAGCTCGTCCTCGAGACGCAGACCGAGCTGGACGACATCGAAGAACTCGACGCGATCGAGGACTTCGACACGCTCGACGCCGACTACTGTCCCGCGGGGTTCTATGAGCTTGATCCGATCGATCTGGGCAGTGTCCAGACTGCCCGGTGCAGCTCTGTAGTTGAATATACCGGGGTAGACTCGGAGCAGCTCATCGATGATATCCTGGACTTCGACGGGGTTACCAACCTTGACGGGGATCTCACGGGTGTCGGCGTCCAGACCCAGATTGCGCTGTCGCAGGACCGCGAGGAATGGGGTGACTGGCAGAATTTCCTCGTGGGAGATTACACGTTCTGGTCGGTCAAGATGCGTGTCAAGGCCTATACAACCCGCCCGAAACAGTATGTGGAGATCTCGAAGGTCCACTTTCTTGTGGACATGCCCGACAGGTCGGAACGGGATCAAGACGTAACCGTGCCCGTCGAGGGTCTGGAAGTCGAATTTACAGCACCCTTCATGAAACGCCCAACGGTGTGGATCGACATACAGTCAGGAGCG
>Ga0351950_1012_pt1 | contig 38200 bp, 42 predicted proteins | sample BONcelT113001H13_FD_206835 | JGI IMG/M metagenome (GOLD analysis project Ga0351950, IMG submission 206835) | Enriched cells from coal bed in the Powder River Basin, Montana, United States - BONCAT cells T11 rep3 HSBNCT.T11.300.1.H13 ...
ATTTCTGGCGCATGCACGGCAAAAGGAACATGCCTGTATCATCGTCGATGTCCGGATGCCGGGCCATACCGGTTTTTGCCTTCTGGAAACACTGGCACCGGAGAAGACCAGCTTGCCGGTCATCGTGGTATCCGCAAGCGACGAGACGAATATTCGTGAGCACGCGCGCGAGCTGGGAGCTGTTTCATTTTTCCGGAAGCCCGTCGATGACCAGGCCCTTCTCGACGCGATCTGGTGGGCTATTTCGGGAACTTAGAAAGGCATCCGAGGCTTTGTTTCGCCATGGCATTCGAACTGAAGCTTCGATGAATGACCGCAACAGCGGTAATTTGCTTTTAACAAAATCATTATAAACAAAGGAGAGATTCCATGAAACTTGCAAAGATCATTGTCGCGCTCATTTTCGTGTTCCTGGTTGGCCCGGTTTTTGCACAGAACGCCCCGGCCGATACAAAAGCCGGTGACATGCAGATCCTGCGGGAAAAGATCAAAGCGGACAAGAAGTTTATCGTGGCGGCAAATATGGAGCTGACAGATTCGGAGGCCAAACAATTCTGGCCGGTCTATGAGGCATACCAGAAGGACCTGGAGAAGATTAACAAACGAATCACGGCGATGATAGAATCGTATGCAGCCTCCTGGAACGCCAAATCGGTGGACAACGAAAAGGCAAGAAAGATGATCTCGGATTTTCTTGCCATCCAGACGGATGAGATCAACCAGATGCAGTCTTACGTGCCGAAGCTCAGTAAAGCTTTGCCGGCGGTCAAGGTCGCGCGGTATCTCCAGATAGAGAACAAGATACGGGCAATGGTCAAGTACGAATTGGCAGAAGCCATACCTCTCGTCCCGGGGAAATAGAAGAATGTAGTTCAGTAATATATAAGGAAAGGCTGAAGGATCGGGACCGGAAACCCATGTCACTCTCCTCGTCATCACAGAAGCCTTCGAAGGGTTTGAAAAGAGTGAAGACCGGGGTGACTTTTCGTTTTTCATGGAACACGGCGACCAGATCGATAATATCGCCATCGCGGCAGACCCGAAATGGAAGGATGATCCTATGATCTTTGCAGCGGCAGGATTACGGCGGGCGCCCGTTGAATTCCTTATCCTGAATAACCCGGCCGAAGCCCAGCCATGTTCTGGCTGATAATCCGCGCAATGTCCGGGCACGCACTGTGCCCGGTTGGGGATCAAGCGCTGACCTTTCTGCCCGGCGACGTCCTGTATCCATGGTTTGCTGCCAATTCATCGGCAACCGCAGAATAGATCTTCAGCAAAGTGGTGGAAGATAAACTGGCGCCGTGGAGGCTTTCGCTGATTTTACAGGAAAATTAGAAGAGGAGTGTAAGGATGCCATTCAATGAAATAGAACAGCAGAGCTTAACAACCAAAGAATAATGTACGCCGCCTCATCCCGGGACCATCCAGGGTGAGGCGGCGTTTTCTATCGTACTGTGAAACTTTTAAACGGTTTCCTATTGTTTGAGAAAGAACCGTACGTCCTTCACACTGTTTTTCTGGAGGATCTCCTCGATCCTGGTCTGGATATCGATTTTCATGTACCGCAGTTGAGTGAGCCAGAGGGGGTCGTCGACCTCGACATAGAGGATCCCCCTGTCGATGCGTACCGGCTGGCAGTGGGCAGCAAGCTTTTCGCCGGCGATCTTGTCCCAAACCGCAAAGAGTTTGATCGATTCGATATCGTTGATGCGGTACCCTTTGAGGACCTTCGCAAGGGTCTTCTGGAGGGGGATGAAGGCCATCTATGGTGCTTCTTCAATGCGGGGGAAGATGGGCGGTATTTTGTCGATGGGAGCGATGTCCGACGGGGCATAGAACCGCATCTCCTCCTCGAGGTCACATGTCTCGATATTCTTTCCAATACCCAGGGCCTTCCAGATAAGTTGGGATTTGGCGGGCATGAAGGGATAAAACAGGACCGCCGCGATCCGGATGCCGTTCCAGAGATTGAACATGACCGTCTTGACACGGACGTCGCCTTCCTTTGCAAGCTTCCAGGGCGCTTCGGAATCTATGTACTTGTTGAGGATGGAGATGATCTCGAAGACGTTCTGAAGGGCCTTGTGAAAGGCGAAGACCTCCATCTCCTTCCGATACTCCCCTATAATCCTCATCGCCGTCTCTTCCACGCGATCGTCCATGCCGCCTTTCTTCTCGGGCGCTTCTATCTTCCCTTTAAGGAATTTTCCGATCATCGTGACGGTACGGCTCGTCAGGTTGCCGAAGTCGTTTGCCAGGTCGCCGTTGATGCGGTGAACGATGGCCTGCTTCGAGAAATCGCCGTCAAGCCCGAAGGGAACCTCGCGGAAGAGAAAGAAGCGGAATTCGTCGACGCCGTAAGCATTGACCACTTCGTGGGGGTCGACGACATTGCCCAGGGATTTGGACATCTTCTGCCCTTCTATAGTCCACCATCCGTGGGCGAAGATGTGCTTCGGGGGCTCAAGACCGTAGGACATGAGGAAACTCGGCCAGTAAACGGCATGGAACCGAAGTATATCCTTGCCGATGAGATGGGCGTCGCAAGGCCAGAAGGACGTGAATGCTTGTTCGTCTTCAAGAAAGCCGACGCCTGTCAGGTAGTTGGTCAGCGCGTCAAACCAGACGTAGACGATATGATGGTCATGCGAGGGGACCTTTATCCCCCAGGAGAAGCTTGTCCTGCTCACCGAGAGGTCGCGAAGCCCGCCCTTTATGAAACTGGCTACTTCGTTGAAGCGTATCTCGGGCATCACGAAATCGCGATGCCGCTCCAGGTGGTCGAGGAGGGGCTGAGTGTATTTTGACAGACGGAAGAAATAACTCTCTTCCTTGAGCTTTTCCGGTTTGCGCAGACAGTCCGGGCACAGGCCGTCCTTGAGCTGCATCTCCGTGTAATACCCCTCGCAGGGAACGCAGTACCAGTCCTCGTATTCGCCGAGATAGATATCATCTTTTTCCCGGACCTTATCAAAAAAATGCTGGACCACTTTCTTGTGGCGCTCTTCCGTTGTTCTTATGAACCCCGTGTTGGATATGTTGAGGACCTCCCAGAGGTCGGTGAAACGATTGACCATGGAATCGGCATGTTCCCTCGGGTGAATGCCAAAGAGGGCGGCTGCCTTTTCCACTTTTTGTCCGTGCTCATCCGTTCCCGTCAGGAAGAAGACGCGGTAGCCCCTGAGTCTCTTGTAGCGGGCCATAATGTCGGCTGCTATCGTCGTGTATGCGTGGCCGATGTGGGGGACGTCGTTGATGTAGTAGATGGGTGTTGTTATATAGTATTTCTTATCCATGGTGGGATCTCCGGTTACAAATGACCAATGAGCAGATTGCAGTAATAAATGAAGTTAAGGTTGCTTGTTGTTCGGCCATTGGAATGTGGTCATTGGTTATTCTTTTTTGTCTGGTCATTGGAATTTGGTGATTGGTTATTGTTCTTCCTTTGACCATTGTTGTTCTTCGCCTTATTGTAGTTCGCCGGGCCGGACTGTTTGTCCCTCGCCTGGCCTCTGGGGTTGTCGTGCTTCGGCCTCACCTGCTCCGGGGAATTGGGCTGTTTCTGACCCGCCTGTCCCCTGTCGTTTTCGTTCTTCACCTTGTTCCGGTCGGCAGGGCCCGGGGGCTGATTCCCCTTCGGCTGTTCCGCGACGGAGACATCCTTGAGCGCCAGCGATATCTCTTTGCCCTCGTCGAGCTGAACGGACACAGTCGCATTGAGGGCGTTGTGTTTGACCACCTTGCCTTCACCCTGCGGTGTCCTGACACGCTTGCCTATCCTGGGAAAGTTCTTCTTCAGGTAGAGGTATGTTTCATACTCATAAGCAAGACAGCACATAAGCCTGCCGCAGATGCCGGATATCTTGGAAGGATTGAGTGCCAGACCCTGCTCCTTCACCATTTTGATGGAGACGATGGAGAAATTATTGAGAAACCGCCGGCAGCACACGGCGTTGCCGCAGTTCCCGAGGCCGCCTACGATCTTTGCTTCGTCGCGCACGCCTACCTGCCGCAGCTCTATCCTGATCTTGAACTCCTTTGCGAGTTCCTTGACCAGTTCCCGGAAATCCACCCTGTTCTCGGAGATGAAATAGAAGAGCAGCTTTGTGCCGCCGAAGAGGTATTCCGTGGAAAGAAGCTTCATGGGAAGGGCCATTTCCGCGATCTTCCTCTTGCAGAAGTCGAATGCGTAGCTCTCGCTTTCCTTCAGCAGGGCGTGGTCCTTTACCTCTTGCTCCGTGGCCTTTCTGACGATCCTGGCCAGCCCTTCCCTCGTCGTGTCTGCGGGCTCCGATACCACAGTGCCGAGACAGGTCCCCTTGTCGAGTTCGCTGATGACATAGTCACCGACCCTTATATCATCGACGGCCTCAAGCTCAACGACGCCGGTCAGCCTGTCGATACTGACATAACAACTTTTCATTGCTTATTCCCTCGCAACGTGAATGAGAAGATTTTCGAATATCAGCCAACGGTTAACATTATACCTCATTACGCGCACGGTTTCCTGTATTCTTTTCAGTGAATCCTCTATCCATGTCAGATCGCCGCGGGTCTCGTCGAGGATGGTCTCGAGGTCGGTGTTCGTGATGAAAGACATCCCGCCGATGGACCGTCTCACGAAGAGGTCTCTGAAGAAGGACAGGAGGAATGTCAGATACATGGAAACACTTCTGTCGGTCACGGATGCCTTCTCCGCCAGGGACGATGCCAGGACGAAACCCTTCGTTCTTCCCGAGAGTGCCTCAGCCATCCTGATCCTCAGGGAGAAGTTGCGTTCGTCGAGCCAGAAGAGGCCGCTGCCGATGCTGCCGAAGGAGATGGAAGCGAGAAGCCGCGCCCGCTCAGGGTCGATATCGGCCCGCTCTAGAAAGTAGAGTTCCAACTGTTCCCTGGAGAGGGGTGAAAAGGCGACGCGTGTGCACCGCGAGCGAATGGTCAGGGGGATCTCACGCTCCGAAGAGGTGATGATGAAGAAATGGTTGTAGGGCGGGGGCTCCTCCAGTGTCTTCAAGAGGGCGTTCGCCGCCTCGGTGGTCATCGTTTCGGCGTTGTCGATGATTATGACCCTTTTATCCTGCTCGAAAGGGTGTTCCGAGACCTCCTTCGTGATCATCCGGGAGTCGTCTATGCCTATCGACCCTTCGTTCTGGATGAGGACGAAGTCCGGGTGGCTTCCCCGGTCGAGCTTCACACAGGGACGGCATTCTCCGCAGCCGGTCCCGGCCTGGCAGAAAAGGCGTCTCGCGAACTCCATGGCCGTACTTCTCTTGCCGATGCCTTCCTGGCCGCAGAACAGAAAGGCGTGGGGGATGTTCCCGCGCTCCAGGAGGAAGGTCAGGAAGCGCTTCTGCCTCTCGTGGCCGATGATGTCATCAAACGCCATAGCTCTTGAGGACGTTTCTTACCTTCACCCTGACGATCTCATGGATCGCCTCCACCTTGAGAGAGCCGTCGATGACAAAGAACCTTTTGGGATCGTCCTTCGCAAGTTTCTCGTATGCCTTCTTCACTCTCTGGTGAAAGGAGATGTCCTCTTCCTCTATCCTGTCCATGGGGGATGCCGCTGCCTTGCGCCGCAAACCCCTCTCGGCGGTAACGTTCATAAGGACCGTGAGATTGGGCCGTATGCCTTTTGTCACGAGTCTGTTGAGGGTTTCAATGACTCCGAGGTCGATCTTCCGGCCGTATCCCTGATAGGCATACGTTGCATCGACGAACCTGTCGCAGAGGATAACCTTGCCGTCCTGAAGCGCCGGGAGAATGACCTCTTCCACGTGTTGTGCCCTCATGGCCATGAAAACAAGGAGTTCCGATAAAGCGTCGACCTCCATGCCTGTTCTCAGGAGCACCTCGCGCAACGCTTCACCGAAGCCGGTCCCGCCGGGCTCGCGCGTGGTGACAACGGAATAGCCCTTCCCGGTCAGGTAATCGCTCAGAAGTTCGATCTGTGTTGTCTTGCCGCTCCCCTCGATGCCTTCAAAGGTGACTAGCATAGGCCTCCTATTTTTGCACGCGCTCGATGTATTGGCCTGTTCTCGTGTCGACCCTGACGGTGTCCCCTTCCTCGACAAAGAGAGGCACCTGCACGGAATACCCCGTTTCGAGGATGGCGGGTTTTGTGGCATTCTGGGCCGTGTCACCCTTGATACCCGGTTCCGTCTGGGTGATGGTGAGATTGACGAAGTTCTGGATGTCGACGCCTATTGTTCTGCCCTTATAGAAGAGTACCGTTATGACCATGCTCTCCTTGAGGTAGTTCTTCGTGTCTCCCAGGCTGCTCTCCTCAATGAAGATCTGATCGTAGGTGGCTTCGTCCATGAAATGGTAGTTGGCACCTTCCTTGTATAGAAACTGCATCTGTTTTTCTTCCACGTCGGGGACTTCCGCCTTGTCGCCCGACCTGAAGGTCTTGTCGAGGACGTTGCCTGTAATAAGGCTCTTCATTCGGGTCCTGACGAAGGCGCCGCCCTTGCCCGGCTTCACGTGTTGAAACTCAACAATGGTGAACGGCTCGCCATCCTGGAGAATTCTGAGACCCTTCCTGAATTCTGTTGTGTCGACGATCATCTGTTTCCTCCTGCGATCATAAAAGCTTCCGCCTTTAATATCTACATCTTTATCATGTCTTTTCTTATGTGAGTAAGAACCTGCGGCCTGTCTTGTGTTATTAGTACCATATCTTCAAGTCTGACGCCACCGATATTCGGCAGGTATATGCCGGGCTCGATGGTAACGACCATGTTCTCTTCCAGTATCCCCGTGGCCACGCTGTTGATTCCCGGAGCTTCGTGAACGGCAATGCCTACGCCGTGACCGACACCGTGGCGAAAGAAATCACCATAGCCGTGCTCTTCGATATAGCCCCTCACGATGCTGTCGAGCTGCCCTATGGTCGTGCCTGCCCGGGCCTTTTCGATGCCCAGCTTGCGGGCGTCGTTGACGATGGTGTATATCTCGGATAGCTTCTCGGGTATGTCCCCGAGGCACACCGTTACCGTCTCGTCGCTGCAGTACCCGTCCACGGTGGCCCCAAAGTCGATAATGACCGTTTCGCCTTCCTCAAGCCTCCTGTCACCCGGTTCGGCATGCGGCAGGGCGCCCCGCGGACCGGAGGCGACGATGGTCTCAAAAGAGGGCCCCTGCGCTCCCCGCTTGCGCATGGCATGATCGAGCTCGTCGGCTATCTCTTTCTCCGTCCTGTCCGGCCTCACCAGCCCCAGGATGTCCGTAAAGGCATTGGTCGCCAGTGCGATGGCTTTCATGATCGCCGTGATCTCCTCGGGCTCCTTGTTCCTTCGTATCTCCTCCACAGCATTGCTCATGGGGACAAGGCTGATGCCGACAAGGTTCTCGGCCCAGGATCTGTAAACGTTGTAAGGGACATGCACGCCATCGAAGCCCAGTTTGGAGATCCTGTATTTTGTGCAGAGCTCATGGATGACATTCCGCTTCGGTTTCATCTCCTCGATGTGGATGTCGCGCGTCACCTCCCTGGCGTGGGTGACATAGCGAAAATCGACGACGAGGAAGACATCCCCCGGGGTTACAAAAAGGCTTCCCTCGGAACCCCTGAACCCCGTGAGGTAGAAGATGTTATCCATGCCCTTGAGGACGCAGCCGTCGAGCCCCGTCTCCGTGAGGAGACCTTGTATCCGTTCTATCCGTGATTGGCGCATCATCACCATAGTTTCTTCCCGAGGACCTTTCGCAACATCCCCGGTTTCTTCTGCCCCGACTTGAATTCCTTTTTGAGTCCGGCAAGACGTTTCTTGTAGACCTCGTTATAGGGTTCCTTTCTCACCAACTCTGCATAGATCTCGATGGACCTTTCGACGTATCCCTGTTCCAGATAGATGTCCGCCAGGGTGACGGATGCGATTATGGGCTTGTCCATAAGGCATAAATATATGAATATATTGGGTAACAAGCAAGAAAAATAAGACAGGTCCCAGGCAAAAGACAGTTGCAGGTTCCAGGTTGCGTGTTTTGAGTCAAAGACCAAAGAGGGGCAGTTCCCTCGCAATTCTTCCTGAAACATGCATATGCTCTTCTGTTTTTTTCCTGAAAACTGAAACTATCTTATCCTGTAGTAGATCCCGTGCTTCACCGCGGCGATCACGCCCTCTCTTATGCCTGTGCGGTCCAGGATCTTTTGCATCAGGACCGCTGCGAGGTGGCGGGGTTTGCAGGTGTCGTATTTGTTGAGGACTACGGTGCGGTCGAGGCCGGCGGTGGATTTGAGGAGGGCGTCGTCTTCGAAGAGACGCATGAAGATGTCGGGATAAACGAGACGTGGTGGTTCGGTCCCTGTGCTGCGGCTGAAGAGTTCGTGACGGAAGACTGCGTCCCGGAAGGGCTTGAAGAGGGCGTCGAGACCTGCCACTACGAAGACCTTTTCCGAGAAGGGGGGTATGACCGGTTCGTAGGGCGCGGGGTATTTGAGGGGGTGGCCTTTTGCCCCGTCGGCCTCGATGAGGACGACATCGAAATCGTTGCCCAGAGCCTTTACCTCATCACATGAGAGGCCTGTCAGCTTGTGCCCCTCAGCCGTTTTCCCGATATGTATGTAGGAGGCCTTGCGGGGGGCCCTTTTCACCCAGTCATCAAAGACGACGAAGGGCTCCAAGGCGAATATCTTTGTGGTCGTCACGACGGCTACTGACCTGTGCCGCGCAACGCAGGAACGGGCGAGATATTCGATGAGGGTTGTCTTTCCGCCTCCACCGATGAAAGAGGCGAATCTAATGCCCCCGATGAGGCTTGAAGGATCATTCGTCCTTTGAATATGCCACATAGGGAAGGGCTCTGATGCGTTTTACGATTGCGAGGACACGATCCCTGTCGCGTTCCTCCACGTACAGGGATGCGAAGCCTTTCTGGAGGATGAAGAGGCCGTCGTAGGCGGTGTCTCTGTGTTCCTTGATCGTGTAGGGTATGTCCTCTTTATCGAGAGCATCCTTGAGCATGTCCATCTCAAAGATGCTCTCGATGGTGTGGACGTTTATCTGCTTACTTCGGTCCATTCGGGGAGGCGGGTTTTTGGATCGACACTTTGTCGGCCGGACCGACCCAGATTTCGAGCTCAGTCTGAAACGCCCCGCGGGATATCTTGATATTGCACGTCTTGTCGTCCTTTGCATAATTCATAACGATGTCTTTGTACCTGAAACTGTTGATGTATCTCCAGCCGTTCTTGGCCATGTTGACCTTGTAATAGCTCTCGATGGAAGAGGGATCGACGTTGCCGGTGAAAACGATAACGCCGGCCTTAAAGGAGGGCGTCTCGTAGACGAAGCTGCGCTCGTTGACGATGTCCAGCTCTTTCGGCACAGGTACATCGGGGAAACCGTAGAAGGCCTGATTGAAGGCCTGACCCTTGGAGGCCGAAGCCGGTTCAGACGACTGTTTCTGGAAAGCGGCGCATCCGGCACATGCCAGGGACAGCGCAAAACACAGGATCATGATCTTTTTCATACACTCCCTCCCTCATTGTTTCTTTCAAGATACGCATATGCACTATGATTGTGTATGCTCTCAAAGTTCTCCGCCTCGATTGCAAACCACCGGACATTCGCATCCTGCGATAGTCTCTCGGATATGTCTCTCACCACGTCCTCGACGAACTTGGGGTTGTCGAAGGCGTGCTCGGTGATGAACTTCTCATCCTCTCTTTTTAGAATAGAGTATATATCACTGCTTGCACTTTTCTCTACAATGGTGATGAGATCCTCGATCCAGAAGAACCTTTTCGTATGCACGTCGACCTTTGTGATCCCTCTCTGGTTGTGGGCCCCCCGTTCACTGATCTCCCTGGAACAGGGGCAGAGCGTGTTTATGGGGACCGAGACGGACACGACAAATTCCGTCAAGGTGTTGTCCGCACCCATGGATCCTTTGAATCCGCACTGATATTCCATGTAGCTCGGGGTCCGGGAGACGGGCGCCTCTTTCCTGATGAAGTAAGGGAATGAGACGGACATGTGGGCGGCTTCCGCGTCGAGCCTTGTCTTCATCTCCTTGAGGATATCGGGGAAGTTCTTCATATTGATCATGTTCTTGTACTCGTGTAGGATCTCGACGAACCTGCTCATGTGGGTCCCCTTGTAGTGATGGGGAAGATTCACGTACATGTCGATGGTGGCGATGGTATTCTGGTGGCCGTTCGCCCGGTCCAGGACGATGATGGGGTATTTGACGTTCTTGACCCCCACCTTATCGATCTCGATCTCGCGGCTGTCGTGCATGTTCTGAACGTCGGCCATTTCTTGTCTATCCTTCATAGGATGCATAGGCCCTTTCCGATTCCCAGACCCTGACCTCCCTGACGGACACGTTTTGTCCGCCCATGCGCTTTTCCATCTCCGAGAAGATGTACATGGCGATGTATTCGGCGGAACTGGCCCTCTCCGCGAAGAAAGGTATATCGTTGATGTACTTGTGGTCGAGGATGTCGAGGATTCCCTGAAGGTTCGCCTTGATGATCTGGAAATCAACGAGCATTCCGTCATCCCCCAGGCGATCGCCGCTGACCAAAACCTCCACGTTGAAATTGTGGCCATGCAGTTCCTCACATTTGCCCTTGTACCCGACAAGGCGGTGCGCGGCCGCGAAGGAATCTTTCACACAAAGTGTAAACATGCCATAATCTATCGTTTGAAGGGGGGAAAGTCAAGAAGACGGGTAATAGGTGATGGGTTATGGGTAATAGGAACTAAAGCTTTTTCCCATCACCCATCACCTGCAGGCACAAAAAAAGAACAGGCTTCGATTTCGAAGCCTGTTCGGGTATACTCGATCAAGGGCGGCCTAGTTACCTGCCTTTTTCACTGCCCTTCTTATCACGACATAGCCCTTCGTCGGACCGGGGATTGCACCTTCGATTAGGAGGAGGTTTGTGTCGCCGCGGACATCGATGACCTTGAGGTTCTGGATGGTGACCTTCCTGGCGCCCATGTGCCCCGGCATTTTCTTGCCTTTAAAAGTGCGACCGGGGGTCATGTTCTGCCCGATGGAGCCGCCGTGCCTGAATGCCTCATGAGAGCCGTGGGTTGCCGGCGCACCACCGAAGCCATGACGTTTCATGACGCCGGCGAAGCCTTTGCCCTTGGATGTCCCGGTGATGTCGACGAAATCCCCGGGTTCGAATATATCTACGGAATAGATGGCGCCCACATCGTTCGCCTCGAGGTCTTCCGGTGCTACCTTGAACTCTTTGAGTATCTGAGTCGGTGTAACGTCGGCTTTCTTAAAATGACCGGCGTCAGGCTTATTGACGCGCTGAACCTTGATGACTTCGTCAAAACCGATCTGGACGGCGTTGTAGCCTTCTTTGTCAACGGTCTTTCTCTGGACTACATAGCACGGACCGGCTTTTATGACCGTAACGGGGACAACGTTCCCGTGTTCATCGAATATCTGTGACATACCTAGTTTCTTGCCTATAAGACCTAATGCCATGATGGACACCTCCGAAAAATTGTAACATCATAGTCAAAAACTCCTCGAAAGTCAAGATGAATTCCGTCACGCCCTCCCTCTTAAGGGGGGACAGAGGCCTTGCTGGGGAAAATGAAAAAAAAGGCTTAACCGATAATGCATTCTGCCGAAAAGCCCACTATACAGCCATGACTTATGCGATGCCAAGAGAGCAGTTGATCAATCGAGCCAGCGAGATCAAAGTGATCCCGACGTTGGACGGCATTGTGAACAGGGTGTTCACGGTGCTTGGTAACAACAACTCGTCATTCAACGATCTTTCCGATGTCGTCAAGTACGATCAGGCGATTTCGTCGAAGATCATCAGCATTGCAAATTCGGCATACTACAGCAGAGGCATCGAGATATTCAACCTCCAGCGCGCCATGCTAACCATCGGTTTCGAGGAGGTGCGCAGCATCGTGAGTTGCATCCTGCTGATGGAAGGCATTATAAAGATGCTCAAGCTCAAGGAGGAAGACCTTCTTGCCTTGTGGAAGCATTCCATTGAGGTGGCATCTGCGGCTCGTGTCCTCGCCGAACGACTTCTCGTCGAAGACGCGCAAAAGGCGTATACCGCATCCCTGCTGCACGACATCGGGAAGATCGTCTTCTATCTCGCTGTTCCCGAATACGGCGAAATGCTGAAAGAAACGCAGAACACCGGCGATATCGTTGCCCTCGAGCGCGACCGTTTTGGCATCGATCATCAGGAAACGGGGTATATCATAGCCGTGAAATGGAAATTTCCTCACGATTTCGCTCGTGTAATCCGCGGCCACCATGGCGACCACAGCTCCGACCAGCCCGATGCCCTGCTCCGGGTTGTAAACGCATCGGACCGTTTTTTCTCCCGCACACTGAGCAACCACTCGACGGAAGCCTTTATACTGGACAAGGAAAGGAACGCCATAGCTTCGGAGGTAGAGAAGATCATGGAGTTTCTTCAATTGAGTTGATGATATGAAATGGAAAGACATTCAAACTGAGTCAATGAAGCTTCAGTGGAACTTCTACGAGAGGACCATAAATAATTACTCCATCATCATGCGTATAATGCAAAGCGCCGAAGAGGACTTGCTTATAAGCCACGTCCCCAGGATCTTCGTGGAGGAATCCTTCTTCGACATGTGCAAGATCATGATCGATGAGGACGGCATCATACACGAGGGATTCTACAGCATTGACGACACCCTGAACAGTCTCGACTATTCGACCGTCGCGACCTTTAACGCAAATGCGGCCACGGCTTCACTGGCGGATGATGTCTTCGGATATGGCCTTCTCTACGTATACCCCATCAGGAGAGAGTTTAAAACCATCGGGTATCTTGTCCTTGGCAAGAGATACTACATGGACCTGGAGTTGAGGCTCCTGCGGGAACTGGAGATAGTGTGCGACATATATAACAGGTCGTTGCTCCTGGGTAACGGCGGTGTCCGCCGCAGGGAGTTTCGCTCGTCGGCCACCTTCGAGACGGTGTTGGAAGTTTTCCCCGATCCCCTCATTCTCATAGACAGGAAGGGCTACATCTGCTACGCGAACAAGAACGCGAAGGCTCAGTTCGAGACGCGAAAGGGGTTTCTCCTCGGTGAGCGCGCCGACAGGGCCATCCCGGGCCTGCCGGAAGACCTCGTCAAGAGGAACCGCTCCTTCCGCGGGGAGATAAACTATAAAGCACAGAACGATTACAAGGTGTTCCGCGTCGAAAGCTTTGCCGTCAAGGAAGCGAACGAGAAAGGCGAATGGCGGGCCGTCATCTTCAAGGATGTAGTGAAAATGAAGGTCAGCGAAGAGGAACATCTTCTCAGGAAACGAACGGAGAGCGTGGGAATGCTCGCGGGCGGCATCGCCCACGACTTCAACAACATGCTCACCGGCATTCTCGGGTATGCGGCCCTGATGAGAAAACTCCTCACCGACGCAAAACTCTGCCGCTATGCCGAAGCGATAGAACATTCAGCCCAGCGCGCCTCGAAGCTGACCCGTCATCTCCTCAATTTCTCGCGCCGGCAGAAGAAGTCGACAGGGCTTGTGGATGTAAATGCACTCCTAGATGACGTGCTCTTCCTGTTGAAGGAAAGCTTTTTCAACGTCCGCATCGAGAAGGATTTTGACGGGGCACTCCCCTGTATTAAAGGCGACGAGGCCGAACTGCAGAACGTCTTCCTGAACATGTTCATCAACGCAAAGGACGCGATGGAGGGCGCGGGCCTGTTGCGCATTTCCACGTCGCGACAGGACAGCAGGGGCTTTATCCGCATCGAGATACAGGACACCGGCAAGGGAATCGATCAGGCTCTGCAGCACAGGATATTCGAGCCCTATTTCTCTACGAAAGAGAGCGTCTCCAATCTGGGGATGGGCCTGTATCTTGTCGATAAAGTCATCAAGGAACACGGAGGTTTCATCGAGATAGACAGTGAAAAGGAAAAGGGAACCGTCTTCTATCTCTATCTGCCCGTCCCGTCCCTGCGTGTGTCCGAGGCGCGACCGAAGGAAGTACCGCGGCTGAACCAGAACATGGGCAAAAAGACCATCCTTATCGTAGATGATGAATATCTGGTCCGCGAACTGCTCAAGGGGGTCCTCGTCGAGACCGGCGCCAGACTTCTTGAAGCCGAGAATGGCGAAGACGCCCTCCAGATATACATGGAGCACAAGCACGATATCGATCTCGTGATCCTTGACGTGATCATGCCGGGAATAAAAGGGGACGAGGTTCTCCAACGCATCCGAAAGGCCGGTGTGGACATGAAGGTCATCATCTCAAGCGGATTCATGAGCGAGGAGCAAAGGGCAAAACTCAAAGAACACAGGGTCGACGGTTTTCTCGACAAGCCCTTTAAGGACGATGAAGCCCTTTCAATGATTGCGGAAGTGTTGGAAAGAGAGTAGGCACTTTAGCGCCGACCGGCAAGCGTCTCTTTCTTTCTCCATCTTCTATGCGAGGCTACAGCGAAGCGGTGGGCTTCGTCGCGCATCTTTACTATTTCTTTGAAGACGGCCGATGCCCGGGGAAGGGCCAGGGGGTTCTTTCTTGTCGGCACGTAGATGATGTCCTCCATTCTCCTGCGTCGCTCCCCTTTTGCTATGGAGATGATGTCCCTGTCAATACCGTTGCTCCGGAGCACCTTGTGCGCAGCCGCGAGTTGTCCTTTGCCCCCGTCTATTATGAAAAGGTCCGGCAGGGGTCCGAGATCGGGATTCAACACCCTGCGCGTCAGCACCTCCGTTATCATGGCTATGTCGTCCATGGTCTCTTCCCCGCGGACGTGGAAGACGCGGTACTGGTCCTTGGCGGGCTTGAAATCCTGACACACCGTGAAGGCACCCGTGGGGTTTTGTCCGCCTATATGTGAAATGTCGTAGATCTCGATGCGCCGGGGCGCCGTCTTCAGGCGCAGCGCATCCCGGAAGGACTCGTCGAGGGGAAGCACCTCCGTTTCATGAAGGTTTTCTATTGCGAGGCGTACCATGTCCCCGACTCCCCGGTGGGAAGGCCCCATGATCCTTGCGGAGCCTTTCTTTCTTTCCGTGAGATATCTTTCGAGGATGTCGCTGTCCTCCATCTCCTCGGAGAGAATGATCTCGTCGGGTATGGGTCGGGACGTGTAGTATTGAAAGAGAAAGGTCATTATCGTTTCCCTGGCGCTTTCCCCGTAGAACCGCTCCTTGTAAAGGCGCCGCGAGAGCAGGACCCCGCCGCGGAAAGTGAGGACGACAAGCGAGACGGTTCGGGTGCCCTCGGAAAACGCCCAGGCGTCGCGGTTCTTTCCGAAGTGTTGGTGGACATGCTGCTTTTCCGTCATCGCTTTGATGGCCTGGTGGCGCTCTTTTAGAACCTGGGCTTCTTCAAAATCCCAGGCCGCGACCTTTTTCGCTATGCGGTCTTCTATGTCCTTGAGCACCTTCTCGTCCTTTCCGGAAAGGAAATCACGCACCTCATGGATGGTCCTGCCATATTCGGCTGCGTTTACGGGCATTACGCACGGCCCGGGACACTTGCCGAGCTCGTAGAGCATACAGGGCCTTTTCTTCTTCCGGAAGACCGTTAACTTGCATTTTCTTACGGGATAGAGGCTTTCCATGAGTCTCAGGATGTCCCGGACATCGCGGCCGTGGGGATATGGGCCGAAGTACAGGGAACCGTCGTCGACGATCGTCCGCGTGGCGAAAAGGGCAGGGTACTCGTCCTGTATCGTGAGCTTCAGCGACACATAGGATTTGTCGTCCTTGAGGACGATGTTGTACTTCGGCGCATGTTGCTTGATAAGATTGTTTTCCAGGAGAAAGGCCTCTTTTTCGTTTGCCGTGAGGACAAAGTCTACGAGGTGGATCGTCTCCGCCAGTATCCGCGTCTTGATGTCCTTTATGTCGTTGCGAAAATAACTCCTGACGCGGTCGCGGATGTTCCTGGCCTTGCCTATGTAGATGATCTCACCGCCGCTATCTTTGAAGAGATAGACTCCCGGTGATTCAGGCAGGCCATCGATACTTATCTCGGGGATCACAGGGTGAGCTCCATCTTCTCAATGGAAAGGAGCCTGTCACGAAGCTGGGCGGCTTTCTCGAAGTCCCATTTCTTTGCGGCTTCCGCGATCTCCCTTTTAAGTTTTTTAATCATTTTGGAGAGCTGCTTCGGCTTCAGCCCTCTTGCATCCAGTTCGTCGAGGGGTGCTTCGTAATAATCCTTCTCATAGATCGACGAAAGAACATCGACGATGGCCTTTTGGATCCCTTCCGGAGTGATGCCGTGGCGTTCGTTATATTCGCCCTGGACGGCCCGCCGGCGCTCGGTTTCGTCCATGGCCCTGCGCATGGACTGCGTGACCGTGTCCGCGAACATGATGACCCTGCCGTTAAGACTTCGGGCGGCGCGGCCGCAGGTTTGGATAAGAGCAGTCTGGGAACGCAGAAAACCCTCCTTGTCGGCATCGAGGATGGCGACAAGGGAAACCTCGGGGAGATCGAGGCCCTCCCGCAGGAGGTTCACGCCGACGAGAACATCGAATTTACCCAGCCTCAGGTCTCTCACGATGGCTACCCGCTCGAGGGTGTCCACATCGGAGTGGAGGTATTTTGTCCTGATACCTTTGTCGATAAGAAAGTCGCTAAGATCCTCGGCAAAACGCTTGGTGAGTGTTGTGACAAGAACCCGCTCCTTTGCCTCAATATTCTTTCTTATCTCGACCATGAGGGTCTCCACCTGGTCCTTTGCCGGTTTGAGAATGATCTCCGGGTCCATGAGCCCGGTGGGCCGGATGATCTGCTCGGCAACAAAACCGCCGGATTTGGTGAGTTCATATTGGGCGGGCGTGGCGGAGATGTAGAGGACCTGCTTCTGTCTTGCCTCGAACTCTTCAAAGGTGAGAGGGCGATTGTCCAGCGCCGAGGGCAGTCGAAAACCGTGTTCCACGAGCGTCGTCTTCCGGGACCGGTCGCCGCGGTACATGGCGGCAAGCTGGGGCATCGACACGTGGCTCTCGTCTATCATGACGAGGGCGTTCGCAGGCAGGTAATCCATGAGCGTAGGCGGGGGTTCGCCGGGAGCCCTGCCTGTAAAGTGGCGGGAATAGTTCTCGATTCCCGAACAGTAACCGAGTTCCGAGAGCATCTCGAGATCGTACTTCGTCCTCATTTCAAGGCGTTGCGCCTCAAGGAGCTTGCCGTGGGACCTCAGGGAGTCAAGATGGACGACGAGTTCTTCGTCAATGGCAGCGATGGCCCGGTCTATGGTCTGGCGGGGCATGACATAATGTGTGGTGGGGAAAATGGTTATGCGTCTGAAGCGTTCAAGCATCCTGCCCGTGAGGGGATCGATGCTCGATATGGATGTTACCCGGTCTTCGTCGTGGATGATCCTGAATGCCCTGTCTTCCTCGTAGGGGGGAAAGACGTCGATCGTGCTGCCGCGAACGCGGAATTTCCCCCGGTAGAAGTCGATGTCGTTGCGTTCATACCGGCACTGGATGAGCCTCTGAAGAATAGCCTGGCGCTCTATGGCCTGCCCTTCTTCGACATGGAGGAGCATTCCATAGTACGTCTCCGGCGAGCCGAGGCCATAGATGCAGGAAACGCTGGCGACTACGATGATATCCTCACGTTCGAAAAGGGCGTTCGTTGCGAGAAGCCGCATCCTGTCGATCTCCTCGTTGATGGAGGAATCCTTTTCTATAAAGGTGTCCGTGGAAGGGATGTAGGCCTCGGGCTGATAGTAGTCGTAGTAGCTGACGAAGAAATGAACCTCGTTCCCGGGAAAGAGCATCTTGAACTCGGCATAGAGCTGTGCCGCCAGGGTCTTGTTGTGGGAGATGATCAGGGTCGGTCTGTTGACGCGCTCGATAACGTTCGCCATGGTGAAGGTCTTGCCCGAGCCGGTGACCCCGAGCAGCACCTGGTGGGCAACCCCCTGCATGATATTTCCCGCGATCTTATCGATGGCCTCGGGCTGGTCTCCCTTAGCCTCGTACTCGCTGACGAGCCTGAAGCTTTTCATAACGCTATAGTTTAATGTCCTTTTGACGGCATGTCAAAAGGACGGCTTGAATCGCTTGAATCGCCCGAATCGTTGGAGAAGGTTCTTTATTGTCGTCATCCCGGACCTGATCCGGGATCCAGAGGTTTTCTAATCCGTATGTTTTCCCGTCATTCCGGACTTGGAGACTGTGTCGTAATTACCTCCACTGCGTCACCCCGATGAAAGCCGGGATGCCATGGAAGAGGACCTTGTCAGCGGGTTGTCGAACGTTAACGGACGTTTTCCTTCTTACGCGCTCAAGCGGTTCAGGCCGTTTCTTAATATTTCCTAAAGTCAGATGGCACTGTGTCCGATAAGGTTCTTAGGGCAGCAAGAGGAAAAGTGGTGTGCGGAAGCGCGTCTAAGCGCAAAAGCTCTTGACATGATGTCTGCAAAAGTTTAAAGATAAATCAATAATATAGTCCAAATCACCAAATCTTAGGAGGAAGGGGTTATGAAAAAGGTTTTGTTGTTTGCACTTGTCATGCTTGTGAGCATCGCATTTGTTGGCACCGGTATTGCTCAGGAAAAGGCGAAACCGGCCGCCGAGAAACCCGCAGTAGAGAAACCCGAGCCGGCAAAGGAAGAGAAACCGGCAGAGGCAAAGGAGTCTGAAAAGGCGGCAGAGAAACCGAAACCGAAACCAATGGCTGGCTTTGTGGGCAAGGTGACCGTGACGGAATCAGTATTCAAGACCATCACTGTTCAGCGCGGTAAAGATGCCGTCGTGTTTGACGTCGGCGCCGCAAAACTGAAAGGCTACAAGAACCTGGACGATATCACCGTTGGCGATAAGGTCGCCGTGCAGTACAAGAAGGGCGCCATGACAGTGGTCAAAATAGCGGGAGCCAAGAAGGAAAAGGCCGCCAAGAAGGATGCTGTAGCGAAACCGAAGAAAGAGAAGAAAGAGGGCGCGGCGGACGAACAGAAACCGGCTGGTGAAAAGAAACCGGCAAAGAAGGACAAGAAGGACGAGAAAAAAGACGAAAAGAAGGACGAGAAAAAGTAACCTTTTATCCAAGATAGTAAACATAAAAAACCCGCCTTCACTGCTCAAGGCGGGTTTTTTATGTTTAGGTTCAAGCTTCACGGGCAAAGGACAATTTCCGTTCAGCGGTGTATTACTCAGCAGCGGTGTTGACAACGGAGTGACCGATCTCTTCCGGAAGAGCCCGAAGGCCCAGTCATTTCGGCTTTCGCCGGATGTCTTAACGCGCGGGGGCGACATCCAGGAGATGGTGATGGTGCAGTTAAAATGCTGTGTCGCAGAAGAGGGCTTGGCCCTCTGATTCGTTAAATTTTGCATCTTCCCCGTCTCCACAATTACTGCCGCGAGATTCAAGAAGACCTGTGATTCACGGAGCGGGATAGGTGCGGGGGATGGTCTGAGTAAGCGAGGTTGGTGAGTATACGCATGCCTTCATGCCGTGGTAGCCGGGCAGGATGATGACGCCGGGAAGCGCCTTCCGGGGTGGATGTTGCGCTAAGAGCCGGTTCTCTTTCCGAGCCCCTGATCATGCCGGGTATTGGGGACAGGGATATCCCGCTGTCGGGGCTGGGATGGAGGGGAGGGAGTGGGTGCAAAGAGAAGTGTCACGATTGCTGACTGTTTGCCGGAAAATGACTCCTGTGGACGGAATTAGAAATCCAAACCCTACCGTGAGGTTTCGGTTCCGATGAGTGTGACGGCGGGTTTGGGATTCTGTGTCCGCCGGTTCTGATGGCTGGTAAACTGCAGGGATGGTCTTGCGGGAAGACCATCCCTGGAGAGCTTTTTTAAATTTTGCCTACAAAAATGAATGCGATAACCAGAGCGTAGATGACCAGTGATTCGATAAGGGCAAGACCGATAATCATCGGGGCAAAGATCTTTCCCGATGCGCCCGGGTTTCTGGCAATGCCTTCAAGGGCTGCAGCCGCAGCTTTGCCCTGGCCCAATGCACCGCCGAGAGCCGCAATGCCGATCGCTGCACCGGCACCGATGGCCAGCATGGCCTTCACATTTGAATCCAGGGGAGCTTTTGCAGCTTCTTCAGCCGCAAGCACAAAGCCACAGGAAAGAACGAGGATCAAACCGCTGAGCATCAAAATTGACACAACCTTTTTCATCACTATTCACTCCTTTCTTTTTTGTATTCTTGCATCATCATATTAGTGTTCATGGGAAACTGCACCTGCAAAATAGACCATGGAAAGCAATGTGAAGACGAATGTTTGGACAAAGGCAACAAAGAGACCGAGAAACATGAAGATGACCGGTATGAGCAGAGGGACAAGGGCGAAGAATATGGCGGTAACGAGGTGGTCACCGGTTATGTTGCCGAAAAGCCTTATGCCCAGGGACATGGGCCTTGCGATGTGGCTGATAAGCTCGATGGGGCACATGAGAATGCTGAGGATAACGTTGGCGTACCAGGGCATCATATCGCTGATGAACACGAATTGCCTGAGGTATTTAATTCCATGCTCCCGCAACCCGTAAAAATGGGTGAGGGCGAAGACTGTGAGAGAACAGGCGAAGGTCGTGTTTACATTGTCCGTCGCCGGCAGAAATCCGGGGATGAGACCCGAAAGGTTGTTGAAGAGAATGAAAAGGGCCAGCGTGCCGATGATAAGCATGAATTGCGGCCCCCGCTCACCCATATTTTCTTTAAGGAAATTCCTGAGACCCTCGACAATGATCTCGACAAGGTTCCTGAAAGTGAGCTTCTCGTCGGGAACGATCTGTTCTTCCAGCTTTTTCACTTGCCTGTAGCCGAGAAATACGATGAGAAGAAGGAAAATCGAAACGATGATTGCGTTGGACACGTGCGGCGGCATTGTTTTGAGGAAAGGTATGAATGACACCCAGGTAAAAGCTTCATGCCCCATGATCTTGTCTCCTTTGTGAACTGGAACTGAACACCGGTAATAATTGACTTACCAGAATGGATATAAAGACCGTTGAGAGACCCATGAGAAAATAGAAAGGCTTGACATTCCCATAAATCACGACAACAGTGAGAATTCCAAGGAGGAGGAGGAACTTTGCTGGAAGAGTGAGAAATAGATCTTTCTTGTCTATCTCTTGTTTCAGGATAAGCCGGGCTATAATTCTCTTGAGAAGTCTGAAGTTGAGGATCACGATGGCGCTGGCTACAGCGAAACTGAAGAAGGCCATGAGGTCGCGGGTAATAACCGCGATCGCTATGGAACCGAGCAAGAAAAGCGCCATGTTGCAGCGTTCAACCTGGGTTACGGTAATCTCCCTCATCGTCTTCCTTCTTGAGCCTTTTGTATGCCCGGTAAACCGCCCGAAAGGCGGCGATCATTCCAAAAACCATAAAAACAAACGTAAGATAAGGATACGTGCCCAAATATTTGTCAGCGTAGAAACCAGCCACAAGACCAATGACAACGCAGGCACCCATTTCAAGACCCAGCGCACTATAGTTAAGTAGTGTTCTGTAAATGTCTTTTTTACTGTCTTGAGCAGCCATTGTTACCCGCTTGCGGCTCTTTTCTTCTATCACAGGGAACGGACGATAGTCAACGTTATTTTTTTGATGTGGAAGAATGTATTTGCAAGGGTATAGGGGGTCTTATGACGGGAGATATTGAAAGAAAAAAGGAGAAAATACCCCTTCCCGCAGAGAAGGGCGGGCATTGTTATCGACAGTTCTCAGGCCTCTGTCGGAAGAGGTTCGCAGATCACACCCTGAAGTCCCGCGACGGAGCTGGTCTTCTACGGTGTTTACTTTGCAGGAGCCCGCGGATCGCTCCCTTGAGTTCCACGAAATCGGCGGACTTGACAAGGTAGGCATCGGCGGACCAGCTCTTGAAGTCCTTTCTGAATTCCTCGTAGGATGAGTGAAGGATCACGGGAACATCCTCGTACTTGCTCACGATGGGCGCCAGCACCTCCATGCCGTCCATGACGGGCATGACAATATCGAGAATGATGAGATCAGGTTTCAGACGTTTGAGGATGAGGAGCGCCTCAGCTCCGTTTGCGGCGTGTTTCGTCGTGTAGCCTTCGTCGCCGAGTTCCTCCGAGAGGAGCTTGACGAAATACTCATCATCGTCGACAATCAAAATCGTTTTTTCATGGTCCACAAAAACCCCCTCTGCCCTCGGGATACCCTGGTTCAGCCGCAGTTAGCCATAGCAAGATTTGTGCCTGCTGGTGTTGTATCCGTAACACTTGGAAATCGCTTAGCTATATACATGCTGGTGATAATGCCCTTTGCCGCTATGTGGGATTAATTGCCCCTATCATGTTCCTTTTAGCCCCATTTTCAGAAAGCGAAAAGGGCGAGCGGACAACGACGATGAGGGAATATGGTATACTTACCGTAAACTGAGCATCGGCCTCGTCCGCTTTACAGTCGCGTTCAGGTCGTTCAAGAGGGCATGTGTTACGTTTGATTGAAAACCATCGATGAACGGCTTCTTGCCGGGGAGGTTTATGAAACACGTCGAAGACAGGTTTGAGGGTGTGCCTTTAGGGAAGGAGAGACCTCCTGGAGTGGGCTCCCCCGGCGAGGGGGTGTCAGTATCTTGAGAAAAGAGAGGGGGACAAAAGGAAAGCTCGTCGCAACCACGTCGCACGCCGGGCGGGGGCTCCTCGATGAGGCTCCCGTAGGGCTCGTTGTTTTCGATGCTGAGGGATGCGTGCTGGACGCCAATCTGCCCATGGCCGATCTCCTTGGCGTGAAGAACGGATTCATTGCCGGAGCCTCCTTTTTCCAGTTTGTGGCCGCAGGATCGGAAACGGTCTTCCGGGGTTATCTGGAGGGGCTGATCGCTTCAGGGCGGGAGGAGCTTCGGGAATTGGCCCTTGTAAGGGAGGACGGGCTCTCGGTCTGCGCCATGGTGAGAGGCTTTGCAAGCAGAAAAGAGGGAGAATCCGTTGCCGTCATCCGGGCAGCCTTCATGGATCTGGGCGCCGGTGATGGACGCGAGGATCATCAGGCGGGACCGGCCGATGAATTGAAGGCATTTGCCGACAATGTGCTTGACGGCATCTTCCGTCTTGACCGCAAATTGAAACGTGTTTACGCAAATCGCGTCATGCTCGACCTTTTCCGCGGGGGCGGGGAAAGGCTCCCCGATTCTCTTGACGATTGGGACTTTTTTTCCGGCAAAATGATAAACCGCGTGAAGAGGTCGGCGCGAAAGGTTTTTGGCACCTCGCAAATTCAGGAACTGGAGGTGATCTGCGATAGGGAAGGGGGCCCAGGGTACTTCACGATGCGTCTTGTTCCCGAGGCCGCCGCCGATGGAAAGGTCGCCACCGTCCTCGCGATCATGCGCGATATCACTTTACTGAAGCGCAACGAGGCGGAGATAAAGACGGAGCATTCCTTCCGCGAGGCCATCAGCAGATCTTTGAGCATAGGTATTGGCGCCATCGATGACCAGGGCAAACAGATATATGTCAACCCTGCCTTCTGCGGGATAGTGGGCTGGAGCAAGGAAGAGCTGCTTGGCAAGCAGTTTCCCTATGTGTACTGGCCCTCCGACGAGCGCAGAAAGGCAAGAAGGATATTCCTGAAGATCCGCAGAGGGCGGAAAACGTCAGGCTCCTTCGAGCTCAACCTCCAAAGGCGGGACGGCACGTGTTTCGACGCCCTCATCATGTACTCGGCTTTCCATGACAATGCAGGCAACCGGATCGGGTGGATCGGGTCAGTGGGAGACATATCAGGTATCAAGCGAAAAGAAAAGGAACTCCAGAGGCTAAACAAGAACCTCGATACCATCGTGAGAAAACGCACCGACAGCCTGAGGGTCCAAAACCGTAACCTGAGAGACATTTTAATGGGTCTCAACAGGGCGCAGGAGGAACTTCGATTGTCGGAGACGAAGGTCTTACTGGAGAAGCAACGTCTTGAGACTATTCTCAACGTCGTCCCCGCCGGAGTGATAGTCGTGGAAGGGAAAGAAGCGCGGATAGCCTATGTGAACCGGCGCGCTCAGGGTTTTTTCGGACGCAGACCTCCGGCCGGGCGCGAGATGGTCGAGACTCTTGTTCACTTGAAACTCCTGAAACCCGACGGCGAGGCGTATCCCTATGAAGAGCTGCCTTTGAACCGCTCTTTGCTTGAGGGCGAGACGGTCAGGGGTGAAGAGATGGCCCTGGTCCGGCCCGACGGGCAGGTCGTTCCCATCCTCGCCAACACCACGCCTTTTGTGATCGGTGGCGAGATAGTGGGGGCCGTCGGGAGCTTCGTGGACATCACCAAGATAAAAAGGTCAGAAGAGTCCATCAGGACCCTCAATACGGAACTGGCCAAAAACCTGCTTCTCGTGGAAGACACGAACAAGGAACTCGAGGGCTTCGTGCATTCCGTTACCCACGACCTGAGGTCCCCCCTCGTCGTCATCAACGGATTCAGCCGCCGTCTGCTCGATCTTCCCCGTGAGGAGTTCGACGAGAAGAACCACGAATACATCGAATACATCAAGGAAACGAGTCAGAACGCATTGTTCCTTGTCAGGGACCTCTTGAGGCTCTTCAAGATCGCCAGGGGAGAGATAAATCTGACGATGGTGGACCTCGCGCAGATGTCCCGGTCTCTGCAGCAGTACTTCGGCGGTCTTTACCCTCGAAGGTCGATGAAATTGATCGTCGACGACAGCCTGAAGGTCACCGGGGATTATAACCTTCTCAAGATAGTCATGGAAAACCTGATCGGCAATTCCTACAAGTTCACCGCAAAGAATGACGGGGAAACGATAATCGAGGTGGGGTCCTACCGAACCGAGGAAGGCCTTGTCGTTTTCGTGAGGGACAATGGGTGCGGTTTCGATCTGACTCCGGCGAGGCGGATCTTCGAGCCTTTCGCCCGATTCCATAAGGAGACTGAGTATCAAGGCAGCGGGATCGGCCTTGCCACCGTGAAAAGGATCATACACCGTCACGGCGGCCGCATTTGGGCCGAAAGCAGACCGGGCCAGGGAGCGACCTTCTATTTCACGCTCCCTGAGTAAGAAAGTAAGAAAGGTGCCCGGTCATCCTGCTTCCGAGGGACTGTCGGCCCGGCCCCGGCCTACTTCTTAACCACCTTCTTTGCGTAAAGATCATCCTTTTCGTAAGCATAGGTTAGCGTCACGGTGTCACCCTGCTTGATGTCCATTATGTTCGTTTTCTTACCCTTCACCTGCACATGGGTCGCGTCCGTTACGATGGCGCCGACGACGAGTTCCCGCCCCCCGGCCATCGACGAGATCGCGATGCCCTTACCGTCCTCTCCTATGCCGATCACCTTGCCGGTAGCCGATCTGGTGCCTGGTTCCATAGACATGGCTGTCGCTGCGAACACGGCAAGTACAAAAATGATAAAGATGATGAATCCGACCGATTTCTTCATAATTGCCTCCTTTCTCCGGGAATTTTCAATTCCCCGAGTATTCGTAATGGGACCGCAAATTATCTATTGTTGTTACGAAACGTTTTGCCAGGCTTCTGTCCTGGGGGACTATCATCTTCTCTCCCACCAGTTCGATCACGAAATCCCTTCTGCTGAATTTACTTTCGATCATTTGATTCTTTTTCATCATGACTCTCGTCCATGTTTCCGGACTCCTGCCTGATACTCAGATCTTCCGAGCTTCGAGCAGAACAAAACCACTGCAGTCCGGTTCTTTCGGCGAGACAACAGGGAAACCGCGACATCCAGCCGCGGATAGATCAGGAATTTCAGGACATTACCGATGCGAAGAGGAGAAGCAAGAAGATCGTAAACAAAATAGAGTAAACTGACCTTTTCATGAATTCCCTCCTTCTTTCTGTACTATCGGGTGGCGCTCCAGCCCCCGGCATAATCGTAGAATGACCGCAGGTTGTCGATCGTGGTGACGAAGCGTATTGCCTCCCTCCTTTCCTGGAGGACTATCATCCTCTCTCCCACGAGCTCGATCACGAACTCCCTTCCGTTGAATTTGCTTTTAATCATTTCACCCTTTTTCGGTACAACAATCATGTGTTTCCCTCCGCTCTTGACTGGTGCACAAACGTTTCGAACTTCGAGCAAAGCAAAACCTGTACCACTCGGTTCTTTCGGTGAAACAACAGGGGAAAGCACCGGGGGCGTGCGCTCGCCAGGTGGCAGGGAGCGGGGCCTTTTGCCCCCTCAAGGTGGTCTTATGCCCCAGCCGGTCCTTTACGATTAGACGATAATGGGATACAATGAAACGGGGATGTCGATGGGTACTGTCTCCACAGGGCGGTTCGCAGAAGCAAAGACCTTGCTTATGGTCGAGGAGGTGATGGCGTGAAGGAGAGGTTTCACAGAATACTGGTGATCGACGATGAGGTGAGATGGTGCGAGCTTCTCAGAGAAACCCTTGTTTCTGAAGGTTTCGATGTCACCGTGGAGTCAGACAGCGCTCTCGCGTCCCAGCTCATAGGTCAGGTAGATTTCGATGTTATCCTCACCGACCTCAGGATGGCAGGGAAGGATGGTCTGCAGCTCCTGGAAGAAACAAAGAGGGTGACCCCGACAACGCCCGTCATCCTCATTACCGCCTTTGGGTCCATCGACTCGGCGGTCCAGGCCATGAAGCTGGGTGCCTACGATTTCATTACCAAGAGCGGAGACATGACCGAGCTCGTGCTGGCCGTTGAAAAAGCCCTTGAAACGAAGTCTCTCCGCAAAGAGGTGATCGGCCTCAGGCGGAGGCTGGAATCCCGGTACAGCTTTCACAAGATGATCGGAAAGAGCCCTTTGATGCAGAGGATCTATCAGCTTATCGAGATGGTCTGCGATACGTCGAGCAACGTTCTCATAACGGGGGAGAGCGGCACCGGAAAGGAGCTCGTGGCGAAGGCCATTCATTACAACGGTACCCGGAAAAATAAACCTTTCATGGCGGTCAACTGCGCCGCCATTCCCGAGAACCTCCTGGAAAGCGAGCTCTTCGGATACAGGAAAGGCGCCTTTACCGACGCAAAGACCGACAAAGAGGGCCTCGTTGTTGGAGCCGCCGGGGGCACCCTGTTTCTCGACGAGGTGACCGAAATGCCCCCGTCGCTTCAGGCCAAGATATTGAGAGTCATCGAAGAGCGGGAGGTAAGGCCGCTGGGGGGCACGGCCTCTTATCCGACGGATGTCCGCATTATCTCCACATCCAACCGCGATATTCAGTCGCGGATAGAGGACGGGCTTTTCAGGAGCGATCTCTACTACCGGCTCAGGGTCATCGATATCGATCTCCCTCCCCTGAGGGGGAGAAAGGAAGACATTCCGCTCCTCGTCAGACATTTCCTGAACAAATTCAACAAGGATCTCAAGAAGAAGGTCGCCCATGTCTCAACCGGGGCGATGAAGATCTTCATGGACTATTCCTGGCCGGGAAACGTAAGGGAGCTTGAAAATGTGATCCAGCGGGCCGTAACGTTGTCCCGCGACGAGACCATCATTCCCGACGACCTCCCCGCGCTCATGACCAGGACCAACGGCACCTCTTTTCTTGACCCCACCCCGGGGAAAGCCAGGACCCTTGAGGATCTGGAAAAGGAATATATCCGCGAGGTATTGGCCGAGGTGAAGGGAAATCGTTCCCGGGCGGCCGAGATGCTCGGTATCGACAGAAAGACCCTTTATCGCAAACTGAAAGGCGAATAACCCGTCACACAGCCGCTTGAAGAATGATGGGGCAGAAAGCCTGCTTAGGCGGGACTTTTTGCCCCATGGTGCGAAGGGCGCTCGCCCCCGGTCGGGTGTTCTCTCCTGGCGTAATATCTTGATTCTATAAACCTCTGCGCCGACTCTCGGCGAGATGGCCTGCAAATTGCAAACTCAGAGCGAGCTACACATTCCAGACGTTTCCCGGCGAGGCGACTTGCCGTACAAACTTGAAGGATCTGTGGGGAACAAGGAGGAACCATGGCGAGAAAACTAAGCTCTGCGCGCAGGAGAATACCCAAGAGTAAATTCGATGCCCAGGAAACACACAAATGTCCGCGGTGCAACACATTTCTGGTCCGCGAGAGGTTCTACGGCATGTGTGCCCACATCTGGGTATGGCGCTGCATAAAATGCGGCGAGATCATCGATGACGTCGTGCTTTATAACCGCCGCATCCTCAAGAAGGCAGCCAAGGGTGTAGACATAATGAGTCTGATCCGATGATGCGGGGCGGGCAAAGGCCTGTTGCGCAGTGAGGAAAACTTCCCACCGACGGGAAGAGCAGCTTGGGATGTGGTCAAAGAGTCTTTTTCATGGGGGGCGGCACCGCCGGGATCGTGATTGAACACGATAGCGGGCCGTACCCCCTTGTTGACTGTCGTCACCAGGTATTTGTTTTTTTAACCGGAGACGCTTTGGAAGAGCGCGTTCACCTCTTTCCGGCCGTTTTTCAATTTTCTATTCTGTTACTTATCGTCCCCTCCCTAAAGCCTTTCGATCAAGGCAGGTATTGAGGGTAGCCTGTAATATCAGGTAATCATGAAAGGCCGTACGATGGCACCGGTCTATTTTCAGTCTGTAGTGTGAGGCAGCTGCACTTCCACAAGGAGGGGGAGGTGGTCGGAGGCCATCTTCGCGTTCATTGAGCGGGGGACCCTGCAGTTCCGGACGATGATGTCCGGTGAAAGGAAAACGTGATCGAGGCGAAGGAAGGGAGTGATGCTGGGCCAGGTTCTTCTGGGACGGTGGTTTCCCGGGAGTAAAAGCTGGGCGTCGACCAGTTTTTGCGAAAAATTGTGATGAACCTGGGACCCCGGGGTCGCGTTCATATCGCCGCAAAGCACGACGGGAGGAAGGCAACGGGGACTGCCGAGCCAGTCGGCGCCGAGAAGAGTTGCCGATTGAGTCCGTCGCCTGACGGGTGTAAGGCCAAGGTGGGTGTTGATGACCTGGATCGTATGACCCCTGAGATCGACCTCGACCCAGAGGGCTCCCCGGCGAGGTTCCTTGCGGCGCGAGGGAAGAGCACCCGCCTTTACGGGATGGATGGGATAGCGGCTCAGGATCGCGTTGCCGTACCGTCCTTTCTGGATGTGGAGACTGGGATGAAAGTGAAAGAACATATTCAGTTCACGGGCGATCAGGTGCGCCTGATCGACGCCTCCCGTTCGACTGAGACCGACGTCAAGCTCCTGCAGGGCAACGATATCGGGGTGGAGCGCCGCGATTATCTTTGCGATCCTCATGGGCATGTTCTTCCCGTCGTTGCCGATACAACTATGCACGTTGTAGGTCATGATGGAAAAAGTCACAGGCGAGTGCATGGAGAAAGGATAGGGCAAAACAGACCCGGTTGCAAGTATGAAACGGAGACCGGGAACCGGTCTCCGTTTCATACGTCCCATGTCTCAAGCCAAGGAGAAAAGCCTGGTCAGAAGGGACATGGTTCCACCGGTTCGAACCTGTGACCTGCGACGTGGGACCATTTCTGTGTAGCATTATGCCCCATCATCGCGGTCCCTGCATATGGCAGGAATCGGAACCACCCGGTTTTACAGTCTTTCAGGCGGCTGGCACCTCCCTTGCATCATTAACGGAAAATGAGACTGCAACAGGCACGCCAGATCCTCAGGGATCTTTCACGACCCCGGTACGGGGGTGAATTGCTAATCAGAGAGGTGGGTGAGATGGATCTTCTTTCAAAGGAGCAACTGAATGTTTTGACCCAGCACAGGGGCGATATGTGCGTTTCGCTCTACATGCCCGCGTATCGGGTTGGCCCGGAAAAGAGACAGAACCAGATTCGGTTCAAGAACCTTGTGAGAAGGGCCAGGCAACAACTCATCGGAAAGGGTTTGCGCGCCCGCCAGGCAGATGATTTGCTGTCCGTCGTGATGCCTCTTGTCGACGATGACCGCTTCTGGTCTTTCTTTCAGAGCGAAGGTTTCTGCGCCTTCATATCGGGGAGGGATCTTTTCTATTTCCGATTTCCTGCCGGATTCGAGGAAAGGGTTACAGTGATGGGCCGATTCTACATCAAGCCTCTCCTGGGACTTGTCTACAGCGACAGCCGTTTCTTCCTGCTCGCCCTCGGCTTGAGCGGAGCGAAGCTTTTCCAATGTTCCCGCTACAGCATGAATGAGCTCGTGATGGAAAAGGTCCCCGATAGTTTCGAGGAGGCCATGCAATACAGCGAGCCCCAGAAGAGCCTTCAATTCCACACGCAAACGCCCGGCTCGGGCGCGAGGCGCCCCGCCATGTTCCATGGTCATGGCGGCGGGGCGGACGGCAAGAAAGGGAACATCCTGGAGTATTTCAAAATGGTCGATCGAGGCGTCACGGGTGTGATAGGACAGGAAAGGGCCCCCCTTCTATTTGCTGGTCTCGACCACCTTTTCGGCGTCTACAGAAAGGCCAACAGCTACCCCTTTCTTGCCGGCGGGAACGTGGGGATAAACCCCGAGGACCTGACTGATGGTGAACTCCATGAAAGGGCGGTGAGGATGATGGATTCCTATTTTCTCAGCGCCCGCAACGAGGCCATCCGAACCTATCTCGACCTCACGGGGACAGGGCGGACGGCAGGCGACATTGAGACGATCCTGCCCGAGGCCTTCGAGGGGCGTGTCGATACTCTTTTCGTGTCGCCCGAGATATCCGAATGGGGAACGTTTGACCCTGTTGCGCGCAAGGCCGACATTCACGAAAAGCCGGCGGATGACGACGAAGATCTCCTCGACCTTGCCTGTGTGCACACATACCTGAAGGGAGGCGTGGTCTACGATATTGCCGCGGGAACGGTGCCCGGGATCCCGCCTGCCGCCGCCATCTTTCGCTATTGATCGCGGGAGCGGGATTACAGACAAAGATAAGGAGCCGGAAATGCGGAAACATTGCGTCGCGTTATCGACGAACTGGGGTGCGCAACGAAATGAAGTACGCTTGCGGAGGGATCAAAAATAAAAGGAGGTTCAAAAATGCTGCCGATTCGGAAGATCCTTTGTCCCACGGATTTTAGTCAGCCCTCGCAGGCTGCGATCGAGGTGGCCCGGGAACTTGCGGGTTACTTCGAGGCCGAGCTCATCTTGCTCACTGTGGCTCCCGATGTTCCCACCGTTGCGTATACCCCGGTACCCGCCGGTTTTGATGTCGGCGAATACGGCAGGCATCTCGTCACATCGTCGGAGGACTCCCTCGGAGAGATCGTCGACTCCTTAAGGAGCGACGATCTCAAGGTTCGTTCGGTTGTTCTGCAGGGAAATCCCTCCGACGAGATCATGAAAGAAGCACAGAAGGATATGGTGGAACTCATCGTCATATCGACGCACGGCAGGACGGGCATCGATAGGCTGGTTTTCGGTTCCGTAACCGAAAGGGTGGTCCGCTTCGCATCGTGCCCTGTGCTGGTCATCCCCATGCGTTCTGCGGAAACAACCTCGGAGGTGGCGATGGAACCGGGCCTGGGTACCCATGTGGACCAGGTCCTCGAGTCTCAGCTTGAAGAACTGGGTGGGATGCTGGAGGCGATCAAGAGGAGGATAGAAGAGAGGAAGGGGAGTATAGACTCCATGTATGAGAGCCGTCTGGCCGAACTCAAGGAGAAGAACGAAGAGATGCAGAAGAAGATCCATCGTATCAAGGAATCGGGTGGAGAGGCCTGGGGAGAGATCAAAACTGGTTTCGGGGACCTGTGGGCTGCTTTTGACAGGGCCGTCGGAAGATTCAGAGAAAAGAGGGAAGGGACGCCGGAAAGCGTCTCGGAGGAAAAGAAGGCCTACGAAGAGCGATTGGGCGCCATGCTCGACGAATGGGGTTCGAGGATAGATCTGCTCAAAGAACAGATAGAAACGTCAAAGGACGCGTCCAGGGACATCTACGTCAAATACATCGGGGACCTGAAAGAGAAGCAGCGGATTGCCGGAGAGAAGCTTGCCGAGTTCAGGCGGTCCGGTTCAGAGGCCTGGGGCACCATGAAGAAGGGGGTTGATAAAGCCGTCGAGGACCTGGGAGAGGCAATGAAGGCGGCTGTCTCCGCTTTCAAAAACAAGTAGCCCGTCGATGACCGATCGCTTCTTTCGTGATTCCCGTGGCGGATGCGCTCACGGGGTCCTCTGGTGTTGATATTGCTTAGGTTTGTCCTGTGGCGGCATACCCACCCCGGAATAAAAGGGAAGAAGCGTTGGCACAGCGAGTAGAGCGAGGGCGGCGGTGTTCGCAAAAAAGATAAGATTATTCAAGGTTTTTGGTTTCGAGGTGGGGATCGATCCCAGCTGGGTTGTTCTCGCGATACTCGTGGCCTGGTCTCTTTCGATGGGCTTCTTCCCCGCTCAGTACCAGGATCTCTCCACCGGGATGTACTGGTTTATGGGTATCGTGGGGACAGTGGGGCTCTTTTTTTCTATCGTCCTTCACGAGATGTGCCACTCCCTTGTTGCGAGACGGTACGGCATCGGCATGCGGGGGATCACCCTCTTCATGTTCGGCGGAGTGGCCGAAATGGGTGAAGAGCCGCCCGGTCCGAGGGCCGAGTTCATGATGGCCGTCGCGGGGCCTCTGTCGAGCGTGGCCATAGGGCTGATCTTTTACGGTGTCTACCTGCTGGTCCTCAACACGCGGCAGCCGGTTCCGGTCGCGGGGATCCTCATGTATCTGGCGATGATCAACGGTTTGTTGGCTGCTTTCAACCTGGTGCCGGCTTTCCCCCTCGATGGAGGGCGTATGCTGCGTTCCGCGCTGTGGGGATGGAAAAAGGACCTCAGGTGGGCGACGCGGATTGCGTCCAGGATCGGTTCAAGTTTCGGGATTCTCCTTATCGTTTTGGGGGTTTTCCAGTTCTTCGGGGGAAATTTCATCGGCGGTATGTGGTGGTTTCTCATCGGCATGTTCTTGAGGGGGGCCGCGAGGTCGTCCTACGAACAACTCCTGCTCCGCAGGGCCCTCGAAGGGGAACCGGTCGAACGTTTCATGAACACCGACCCCGTCACCGTGAACCGCTCGGTTTCCGTGGACGACCTGGTGGAGGACTATATCTACAAGTACCATTACAAGATGTTCCCTGTTGTTGAGAATACAGGGCGGCTTGTCGGCTGTGTGACGACGAAACAGGTAAAGGACGTCCCGCGGGAAGAATGGAAGAGAAAGAAGGTCGAAGAGATATCCGCCCCCTGCTCCGAAGAAAATGTCATCGATCCTCGGGTAGACGCGATGAAGGCCCTTTCTCTTATGACGAAGACCGGGGCAAGCCGTCTGCTGGTAGCCACGGGGGATCATCTCGTTGGTGTCCTTGCCTTGAAGGACATGCTGAAATTCCTCTCGGTCAAAGTCGAGCTGGAGGAGACGTGATGATCCCGGCCGAAGGGGAGAATTATGAACACGATGTCCGGGGTTCGAGGCATGCGCCCGCGCCCGGCCACCCGCGCCGGTTTCGCGAGATCGGCTCCGGTATCGGTATCGATCCGTCGATTCCCGAAGCGGATGCCGAAGCCTTGAACTCCCTGCGGTAAGAGGCTGCGCGGAGAAACACGGAAAAGAAAACAAAGGAGGAAAAAGAGATGAAGCGATTCCTGGTATTGCTGGTTTGTATGGGTGTGATGGTCCTTGCCGGATGCGGAGGAAAGGAAGAGCCCGCTGAGACAAAGAAGCCCGTCACCATGGAAGAGGTCAAAAAGGAGACGGGAGAGGCCGCTCAGACCGCGGAGGCGTACACCCGGCAACAGATGGACGAATATCGCCAACGGGTGCAGGCCAAACTCGAGGATTTCGACAAGAAGCTCGATGAGATGCGGGCGAAAACGGAGAAGATGAAAAAAGAGGCCAGGGCCGAAATGGAGCAGCAGATGACCGAGCTTCGCAAGAAGAGGGAGGAAGCCGCCAAGGAACTTGAGAAGATGCAGTCAGAATCCGGTAAGGCCTGGGAAGACATAAAGACCGGATTGGATTCCGCGCTGGATGAGATGGACAAGGCATATCAGCAGGCGGCCTCCCGTTTCAAATGATGCTGGTGCCGACCCGGTGCGTGAAGGGGCGAGGCGGTGTTGAAACAGGTTATGATGCAAAGGCGAGTACGAAAAGATTGAAAGGACAAAAATGCTGTTGCAGATAACCTCCCGTCTATGCTATATAAATCCATCTCAGGGCCGTTAGCTCAGTCCGGTAGAGCAGTTGACTCTTAATCAATTGGTCCAAGGTTCGAATCCTTGACGGCCCACCATAAAAACCCGGACTTACAAAGGATCAGCTTTTCTTCCCCCGCCCGATTGTAACCAGATTGTAGCCATCTTCGAAAAGGTTCTGGCTTTCTTCATATATCGCGGAAATACGTTCCCCGGCCAACTGCAGCTCGTTTTTGTTAACAATACAGTGCCTGTCGAAAACGCTTCTCGTCGTATGTCCTGAAACCTTCGTGGCAATGTTTTCAGGAATGCCGGTCCTTATCATATTCATGACTGCGGTGTGCCTTAGGTCGTGAAATAGTTTTTCCGGGGTCCTCAGCCTCCATGCCCTTAATTCCGCGCTGATTGCCCGAGGCGAGGTTGGCAATTACTTCTTCGGAGCCTGTGAGCTAACCTGATAGGAGGTACTTGGAACCTTGACAGTCATCAGCTACAGACACATAGTATTTCTAGCTTTTCAAGTCATTTTATGAGGTTGGACTTTCCTGAGACATTACTAAACCGGACCTTGACGAATATATAACTTCTTTTTGTTATTGGATGATTTCATATAGAACAGGACGATCAAGAAAGGAGGGCCTGAATGATTATCCAACAAATGTTTGTGGGCGGTTTGGCACATAGCTCCTATATGGTGGGGGGGCAAAAAACGTGCGCTGTTATTGACCCCCGTCGGGACATCGGGATTTATCTGGACGCCGCCAAAGCTTCGGGGTGGCAGATTACCCACATATTGGAAACACATCTCCACGCAGATTTTATCTCCGGTCATCTCGACCTTGCCGAAAAGACGGGTGCGAAGATCTACGCGCCAAAGTCAGGTAAATGTGAATTTGATCATATTGCTCTGTCTGAAGGCGATACTTTCAAAATCGAGGACATGGAGATAAAAGTCCTCGAAACACCGGGGCATACACCGGAACATCTCAGTTACGTCGTTACAGACCATTCACGGGGCGAAGAACCTGCTGCTGTCTTTACAGGCGACACGCTCTTCGTCGGGGATGTGGGCCGCCCGGACCTCTTTCCGGGAATAGCCCTGGAACTTGCCTCAAAACTCTTTCATAGTCTCCACGATAAACTGGCGAACTTACCTGATTTCTGCGAAGTTTATCCGGCACATGGGGCCGGCTCTCTCTGCGGCAGATCAATGTCCGCAAAAAGGACAAGTACAATCGGATATGAGAAACAGTATAATTATGCCTTTCTAACAAAAGAGAAAGACAAGTTTATTCGTCTTCTGACAACAGATATGCCCGAGGCCCCTGACCATTTCAGCCGATGCAGTGAGATAAACAGGAAAGGGCCTGCCCAGGAAAAAGACCTGCCTGCCCTGGTACCTTTGGATCCCGTTTCTTTCGCAAGAAAAGTGGAGGAAAAGAACGTCTCCATACTCGACATCAGGAGTTATGACGCCTTCGGCGGGCAACACATACGGGGTGCCTACCACATAGACTTCGGGGGTAATTTTTCCACTTTTTCGGGATGGGTCGTTCCCCCTGATGCGGATATTCTCCTTGTGCCGGCCAATCCTGAACAAGCCCGGGAAGCGGCAGTTGCTCTGCGGCGCGTAGGACTCGATCGTGCAATCGGCTATCTTGAAGGCGGTATGTTCGAATGGGCAAAAGCAGGACTTCCGGCAGGTCATATCAGCCAGCTTTCCGTACCGGAGCTCCATGAAAGAAGAACGGTTGGCATGCCTTTGACAATCATTGATACAAGGGCTGACGTGGAATTCAAAACAGGCAGTATTGATGGCGCCGTCAACGTCCCCGCTCCCGATTTACGGAGACGATACAAAGAATTCGATCCGAAGTCGCCTATTGTGGTGATATGCAGTACCGGCCATCGGTCAAGTCTCGCGGCAAGCCTTCTGAAACAACGTGGTTTTGAAGATGTTTCCAATGTGGCTGGAGGCATGACAGGCTACAACGCTGCCGGTCTGGGAACAGAATGCCTGCTCTGCGCTGCTCCTCACACCCCTTCTGTACCGTCAGGAGGCTGATGACGAATAGCCCTGAAGCACATAACGGATAAGGGGTATTTATGGAATGGTTATGTATGAAGCAATGGTCTCCTTATGTAGTGGGCATTGGAATAGGAGTTCTCAGTTGGTTTGCTTTTCTCCTCTCCGACAAACCAATTGGGGTCTCAACCGCTTTTTCCCGAACGAGCGGAATGATCGAAAAACTGTTCCGCGGAAAGATCACCACGGAAAAGGCCTATTACAAGACATTTCCCCCAACCATCGATTGGGAATGGATGCTCATGGTGGGCATTCTGGCAGGAGCCTTCCTCTCCGCCGAATTTTCGGACTCATTTCGGATAGCTTGGGTCCCCATGAAATGGGGGTCAACCTTCGGAGACAGTCCGGCTTTGAGATGGATCGGTTCGCTCGCAGGAGGAATCATGATTGGAATGGGCGCCCGTTGGGCAGGAGGCTGCACCAGCGGTCACGGAATCAGCGGGACCCTCCAACTGGCGGCAAGCAGCTGGCTTGCCGCAGCGGCCTTCTTTGCCGGGGGCATCATCACCGCCATTTTTCTCTTTCAGGTTCTCTAAAATGAAAAAAAAGGAGCTGTGAGGATGTTGAAAACCCTCCACCAATCAAAAGGCATTCATTTACTTCGGATGGCCGGGATGGTCGCACTCCATCCGAAACCCGGGTCTATAGGGTCCTCTCTCGTGGGGGGACTTATCTTCGGCGTGGGGTTCGGTATCCTGGGATATTGTCCCGGAACTATGGCCGGCGCAGTCGGGGAGGGGTCCCTTGATGTGTTGTTCGGCGGCATTCCCGGTGTGCTCATCGGCACGGGGTTATTCGCAAAATTCTACCCTGTATTGGAAAAGAAGATCCTCAACGTTGGATATTTTGGTGAGGTGACTTTTCCGCAGCTGCTGAAGGTAAACCAATGGTGGGTCATCGTGCCGACCGTAATAGGCATATCGGCCTTGCTTTTCGCTATTGAAATGTCAGGCTTTTAGAAGCCGTCACCCGTCACGGCACTACTCTTATCACTCTTTTTCAGGAGCTTGGTAACCCTCCTGGTCTTGCTTTGCTGTTGATTGTTGTAAAGGAGCACAAAGAGAAACATGAGGCGCATAATCTTCCCCGTTCTTGAATGGCTGCGTGATTACAGGATAGGGACACTCAGAAACGATCTTTCCGCGGGCCTCATCGTTGCTGTTATGTTGATCCCTCAGGGGATGGCCTATGCGATGCTTGCAGGACTGCCTCCCGTCATGGGACTCTATGCCTCCACGCTTCCCCTCATTGTCTATGCCATTTTCGGTTCATCCCGACAACTTGCTGTGGGACCGGTTGCCATGATATCTCTGTTGGTATTCGCAGGTGTCTCCCGTCTTGCAGAACCAGCCTCAGAGCAATATCTCGGGCTCGTGTTTCTCCTTGCCCTCATTGTCGGCATTCTGCAGTTTGCAATGGGTTTATTGCGTGCGGGGGTTCTGATCAATTTCCTGTCCGGTGCTGTGATCAGCGGTTTTACATCGGCAGCGGCCATCATAATCATCTTGAGCCAAATAAATCAGCTCTTCGGTATAGACTCCGCGGGCGGGCATTCCGCATCGCATCTTATCATGGGCATAAGCCGGCAGATGGGGAACATCAATATGGTCACAATGGCAATCGGTCTGACAAGCGTTGCCCTTATAGGTTTCCTCAAAATGAAGGGCTCCCGGTTCCCTGCTCCTCTCTTGGTGGTTGGAGCAAGCATTGCTGCAACCTGGCTTTTCCATCTCGACCGCTTCGGAGTGGCAATTGTCGGTCACGTACCCCACGGTTTTCCCTCCTTCTCGATTCCACCGATGGATATGGAATCCTTCCGGGCTCTGTTGCCGGTATCACTGACCATTCTCCTTGTCGGCTATATGGAATCCTATTCCATTGCAAAATGGGTTGCCGTCCGCGAAAAATACAAGATCGACGCAAATCGGGAACTGGTCGGTCTGGGCCTCGCCAACATAGCCGCCTCGCTCTCATCTTCATATCCGGCATGGACGAACAGACACTGGCAAGGATATTCGAGCCCTTTTATACAACAAAGGAAGGCACTCACCAGGGACTGGGCCTCCCCGTAGCCCACCATACCATCAGGGAACACGACGGGAATATC